>WNFI01033702.1_pt1 | contig 13786 bp, 16 predicted proteins | sample 5400471 | NCBI WGS metagenome assembly WNFI01 (sample SAMN13153348, study PRJNA577476) | soil metagenome | isolation source: 100 cm saprolite on Douglas fir-dominated hillslope | place: USA:California | collected 2013-09-17 | reverse complement strand
GAAACGCGTGGTGCCGGCGCGATATGCGCATCGGCGACATTTTCGCCTGCCGCGCCTGGCATCCGTGTTCCTTCTGCGACCGCGACTTGCTGAGCGTTCTTGATCATTTTCCTATATCGCTGATTTTGCCGACGTCGTAGCCAGCGTAACTGCCCGAGGGATTTTCGCCCTTGCGGTATTTATCGAGTACGACAGAGCGACGCGGCGCATAGGGCGGTGATTCGCCCCGCGGTTGCACGAGGTCCGCGGGATTGTCGACCATCGCCGCGAGATTGCGCTGACTGGCGCAACCGAGATTCCAATACGGGTGATTGTCCATGTAGCCGGAGTTGGCGTTATAGGAGGGGCCGATATCGAGCGGCCACTGCCCGCATGGTCCCGCGTCCGCGACCAGCCTGGAGTAGTTGAGCTTGATGCTCGCGACCGAGGTTGGGCCCAGCCGGGAATGACGCAGGTAGATCGCGTCGGACGGGATGCCGATGGCCGCAAAAATAGAGCGTATTTCGCGCATTGAATCGGCGGCAGCGTGGTCGATCGACTTGCCTTGCGGCACGTCAATGATGATGCCGCTACCCGCTTCGTGCCGCCACGCTTGTGCAAACGACAACACGTCGGCGCTCTGGCTGGGCGTAAGTCCGCCGCGGTTGCGGCCGATCATGACTTCGACGGACTGCACGCCTTCCCGCACGGTAATCGGGTGACGCAGGCGATAGTCATTCGGGTATTCGACTTGCGCGACTGGCGCTTCATAACAGCCGGCCAATGAAACTGCGAGGCCGCCGGCCGCCAGCAGGCGGAGCGCCGATCGGTTGCGGCGCTTGTCCGCCGCATTGTTGATTGCCGTCATTATGTCTGTCCCGCTCAATCGAGGATGAATCCGTACTTCCCGTGATAGTCGCCGGTGGGCCGAGTTTCGTTCTTGCCGGCGACGCCATAGATGCGATTCAATTGGCCAAGGAGGACGGTTTGCGGATCGCTCGGATCGGCGAAACCATCATCCGGCTTTGAAAGCTGTTTTTGCGCAACTGCGCGCACCACGTAGGGAGTGACCAGCACCATCAGCTCAGATTGATGGTTGAGGTAGTCGCGGCTCTTGAAGAGTGTACCGAGAATCGGCACCTGCATCAGAGCTGGAATGCCGTTGATGGACTGTTTCGTCTGCTCCTGAATCATGCCGGCCAGAGCGAGCGAACCACCGGACGGAATTTCGACCGTCGTATCGGCGCGACGCGTCTGGATCGAAGGAACGGTCAGCGCTGTCGTCGAGCCGGTGACTTGCAAGGTCATGGCGTTTTCAACCGAAAGGTCGGAAACTTCGGTCATCACTTTCAAGCTGATGCGGCCTTCCGACAAAACGATCGGCGTAAACACCAGGCTGACGCCAAATTTCTTGAATGTGATCTGAGGCTGACAGAGCGGCGGTGACCTGGTGGTGTCGCACGACAGTCCATTCGGGATCGGAAATTCGCCGCCTGCGATGAAGGTAGCGGTTTCACCCGAGACCGCAGTCAGGTTCGGCTCGGCCAATGTGCGGATCACGCCGGCGCGTTCCATCGCACGCAAAGTTGCGGTGACGGTGTTGAAAGTGCCGGTAAGGGCGGAGTTGCTCAGCGCCTGGCCGGTGGCCGAGAACGGGTTGGTGGTATTGAAGTTCACGACGGCGGTGCCGTAGTTGAAGCTGCCGGAAAGGTCGATTCCGAGTTGCTTGATCACGTCGCGCCGAACTTCGGCGACGGTGACCTTGAGCATGACTTGATCGCGCCCGCGCACGGTAATGCCGTTCACAACCTTGCCGTCGCCAACCAGCCGTGAGGCTATGTCGAATGCGTGTTGGGATTCGGCGGCGCTCGCGGCGCTGCCGGAAATCATGATGCCGTCTGTGCCCACGCCTTCAATGTGAATATCGGCATCCGGCATTGTCTGTTTGAGGGCCGCGCGCACGCCGTTGAGATCGCGCGTGACCGCGATATCAAAACCGGCAATTTGCTTGCCGTCGGCGTCGAAGAAGAAAATGTTGGTCTGACCGACCGCGACGCCGATCATGTAGACGCGGCGCGACGAGCGGACCACCGCATTTGCGATCTTGGGATCGGCGACCAGCACATCCTTGATGTCGGCCGGCAGATCGATAGCCACTGATTTGCCAATTCCGAGCGGGATAAAGCGAGACGTTGCTTCGCTTGCCGCCACCTGGATGACGGGGGTGCGCGCAGCCCCTTCGGCCGCCATTGCTGGCGTTAGTCCGGCGATCGCAATGAGTGCTGCGAGTGCAGCTGTACGGGTCGATGTCCTGGTCGCCATGTCCCCTTTGTCCCCCAAATCGGTCATCGCGGCGTGGTCGTAGTGCTGACGCCAAACCGGACAACATTGACGTTGCGGCGTGAATCTGCCGCATCGGTATTCGAATCATCGGCCGACCCATCGGCGATGCTGCGCAGTGCCAGCGACAACGTGCCGAGTTGCTGCGAGAGCGCCAAGGTTTCCGCCTGGCTCGACGAGAGTTCGAGCGTTGCGGTCTTGCCGACGACGACCTTTTGGCCGTTCTTTTCTTCGACAGTCTGATCAATTGCTAGAATGCGGATATTGCGAAGGATTGTTTCGCTGCTGTTTTGGCCGCCTTTGTCGGCGTCGCGGCTGGTACGCGGCGTCATGATGACGTCGACTCGGTCATTCGGCAGGATGAAGCCGCCAGCGCCCGTCTCCGGCGAAATTTGCGTGGAAACCGCTCGCATGCCCGAAGGGAGGATCGCGGCCATGAAGCCGGAGCCCTTGGCATTGACCAGTTTCGCTTCACGAATCGGTTCGCCGGCGATAAATGGCGCGCGGACGATCATGCCGGTAAGATTTTCGATTGCATTCGGGCGATCATTCTTGCGTATGAAATTGCTGCCGGCGCTGCTTGCCGGCCAGGCTTCCCAAGAATAATCCGTGGGTGAAAGCGTTTGACCTCTGGGGATGTCGGCCTTCGCCACCAGGACGTCGACGGTGTCGAACTTCGGCGCACCCGCGACAGGCGCGGGCCCTTTGTCGGATCGGCCGGCCAGCAAGGCGGCAACGCCGCCGGCTGCTACGGCGACTGTCAGCACTACGACGCGTGCGGCTTTCATACGCTCACTCTCACCGTGACAAGGCGACCGGCTTGGTCGCGTAAAACCACATGGCCGCCGATGCGGCCGCTTGCACCGGATTTCATCAGCTAAAGGTCAAGGTATGGTTAAGGAGCGGTATCTAAATCGAGTTAATATTGTATTGCGGCGGTAACGCCGTTGAATTCAGAGACCGTACGCGGGCATCCAGCCGGTCTTTGGATAGACGGCGAGGGCCGCAGCGGCGAGTGCGATTCCATACGGAACGCCCCCATCCGTTTCATGCAGGCGGACGATCCAACCTTGTCGTGCAAGTGGCGCCGGCAGCGGGAGCTTGCGGAATTGGAGGATAATCAGAGTCAGCGCGCCGCCAAACAGCGAAGCGTAAATCAGGTAGTCGAGAAGAAAGTCGAAGCCGAACCACAGTGCGGTCGCGGCGGCGAGCTTGGCATCGCCGCCGCCAATCCAGCCCCGCGAGAAGAAAATAAAGGCGACGATCAGCACCACAGCGGCGGCCGCGAGGTGCATGCCGAACGCGTAAAGGCTCATGCCGGTAATCAGCGTGAGTAGGAAAAAGCCGCCAGCAAGCGCAAGCGATAGCCGGTTGGAGATGGTCATTGTGAATAGATCGCTCGATGCGGCAAACGCCATCAGAGCGGGGAAGAGCAGGAGCCTAATTACGTCCGTCACCATCATCGCGCGTTCCCAGACACCAGTTGTCATGTGGCGGCGCCAACGTTACGCCGCTTAAGCTTGCGGTTCTGTTAGCACCGCGATCTTTAACGGGCGTAAAAAGAGGTGCGGGAATTGCGCGTAAAAAGGCACAATCAGAGTCGAACCCCTGCTATCGATCCTGCGAGGCCCGATTACTTCAGCTGGGTGGAGACCGTGTTGAATTTCGCGTTCAGGTTGGTGCCGAGGCCATTAACGACGGCGATAATCGCCACGGAAATCCCGGCGGCGATGAGACCATATTCGATCGCAGTCGCGGCCGATTCGTCTTTCACGAAGCGCAACACATACTTCTTCATCGGGAACTCCAAAGATCCACACGCGGCAATTCGCTGAGTTAATTCCAGCGGGCGGATCGACACTTCGAACTCTGCTGACACTGACCGAAACGTAAATTGCAGGTCTTGCACGCGAGTTAATTTGATTGAAAAAACATAGGGCTTTGTTGTCTATATCCGCCCTATAACTCCTGTGGTTAACAAATTATAACTCTGAATAACCTAGAGTTAACAAAACGTTAATTGGCTATATACTGTTGAAATTCAACTAATACATAAATTCCATTTGGCTTTTACTATTCGAATTTTTGAGTGCGCGCAATTTGGTGGCGCTTCCGCTACGTTATTACTTGAGCCGCAGCTGTGCGCGCGCCCTTTCACGTCATTTTAACCGGGCGATTGGATACCAAATGGACCGCACACACGCGTACCCAGGTTTCCGGCCATGCTCGCCGAGATGCTTTCAGTCGTTAAAGTCGCCGGCGAAACGATGCTCAAGCTGATTCCGATTTCGGTCGCATTCGGCATTGTCTTCGCGGTTCTCACCCACTGGTCTGCCTGCAACCCCGGTCGCCCGTGGTGGCGCAAACGCGAGATCGTCACTGACGTTTGCTATTGGTTTTTGATCCCTTTGGCGGCCCGCTTTGTGCGCATCGGCTTGATGGTGATGGGGGCCGCTTACATTTATGACATTCGCGGAACAGAGGCTCTGCTTAAATTCTACGACGATGGTTTCGGGCCGCTGGCCGAAATGCCGCTTTGGGCCCAGGCCATAACGTTCCTCGTTGTGTCGGATTTTCTGACGTATTGGATACACCGGGGATTTCACGGCGTCAGTCTTTGGAAATATCACGCCGTGCACCATTCCTCGGAAGAACTCGACTGGATTTCTGCGGCGCGATTCCATCCGGTCAATATCTTCCTCGGCACCGTTCTCGTCGACGTCGGGTTATTGCTGGCCGGCATCTCTCCCAATGTGATGTTGTGGGTTGGCCCTTTCACTACTGCCACATCGGCGTTTGTTCATGCCAATTTGAACTGGACGTTGGGGCCATTCAAATACGTCATTGCCGGGCCCGTTTTCCACCGTTGGCACCACACCGCGGCAGATCGCGGCGGCTCCATGAATTTCGCGGGCACGTTTCCGATATGGGATATCCTGTTTGGGACCTTCTACATGCCGAAAAAGGTCCTGCCGGACGCCTATGGCATCGAAGACACAAGCTTTCCGGAAAGCTTCGGCGCCCAGATGCTATATCCGTTTCAACGCTGACTTCCGCCAACTCTTTGCAGTTCATTCACCATTTGCGGTCACCTTGATGAGTGGTAATCCGCCGGGGTTTAAGCGGCGGTCCTGTTGTTGAGCGGCGGGTGCTGGAGAGCGCAATGTCGGCCTTGTTTGGGCGGTACAGGCAAGTATTGGGCTATTGGGCCTTGGCTTTAACAGCCGCAGGCCCGCTCTGGGCGATGCCAGCGCAAGCCGACAGTGTCACGATCAATGTCGACCAGGCGCAAATCATGCAGTTGCCCGACAAGGTCGCAACGATCATCATCGGAAACCCATTGATTGCCGACGCCACCCTGCAGAGTGGGAGCATTCTCGTCGTGACAGGCAAGGGATATGGCGCCACCAATTTGTTGGCGCTCGATCGGGCGGGTCACACCGTTATGAACAAGACGATACAAGTCCTTGGCGCCAGCGGGGATGACGTCGTTGTTGTCTACAAGGGTATCGAGCGAGAAACTTTAAGCTGCGCCCCCGATTGCCAGCACCGGATTACGCTTGGCGACTCGCCGAACTATTTCAATACCGCTTTGACCCAGAGTGGCGCCCGTAACGGCCAGGCTCAAGCCGCCCCGCCACGCTAGGCCGGTCCGGGACGGACATGAGTCCGCGCACCACCCCACCGGTCCTTAACGGTACGGCCTGCAGCTGAGGTCGCCCGCCATTCGCTTAACGAGCGTCGACGATCGGCAACGCGGTTGTTGATTTAATCCGCTCCATCGCAAATCGCGACGTAACGTTCTTGAGCGGGACTGTTGCGATCAGCTTTTTGTAGAACGCGTCATAGCCTGCGATATCGGGCACGACGACGCGCAACATATAATCGACATCGCCGGCCATCCGATAAAACTCCATCACTTCCGGCATCGCGCCGACCACGTCGGCAAAGCGTTTGAGCCAGTCCTGCGAGTGGTCGCCGGTCTCGATCGATACGAATACGGTGATGCCGAGGCCGACCTTTTCGGGGTCGATGATTGCGACCCGGCGCACGATGACGCCGTCGGCCTCCAGGCGCTGGAGGCGCTTCCAGCACGGAGTGGAGGACAGACCGACGCGCTGGCCGATTTCGGCGACCGAGAGCGACGCGTCCTCCTGAACGACGGCAAGGATCTTCCGGTCGATGGCGTCCATTCTCTGAGGCCCCTAAATTTGGAACAAGCGCGCTAGATCATCCGCATATGCTAGAATAACATTCTTATTTGAATGGCATCCCTGTCTTTATAGAGAAAGATATTCTATTTCAAGAGCAATCTACCCCACGAATGTTGAAGCCCACGCCATGAAAACATCATCCCGTTTCAGTCCGCTTCTCGCCCTCCGCGTCCGCGCATGCCGAGCCGCTGGTGACGGCGCAATGGCTCAGCGCTCAGCGGACTGGTCCGGATTTGGTCGTGCTGGACGTCCGCTCGGCGATCGACGGCGGCGGCGCGCAGGCTTACGCCGCGGCGCACATTCCCGGCAGCATCCATAGCGACTACGACAAGGCCGGCTGGCGCGTGACCCGTAACGACGTGCCGTTCATGGTGCCGACGGTGCCGGAACTCGAAAAGTTGATCGGCGATCTTGGAATTGACGAAGACACCCACGTCGTGGTGGTGGCGGCCGGCGTGAATGTCCTCGATTTCGGTTCTGCCGCGCGCACCTACTGGACCCTGAAATATGCCGGCGTGAAGGACGTCTCGATCCTTGACGGCGGGATCGCCGCATGGCGGCAGGCCAATCTGCCGACGGAAACCGGAACGAACGCGCCGTCACCGAAGATTTTCAGTGCAACCGTCGACAAGAGCATCCTGGCGCTCGCCGCCGATGTTGAGACCATTGAAGGGAAGGGCGGTGCCACGCTCGTCGATGCGCGCCCGGCGTCGTTTTTCCACGGCAAGGAGAAAGCTCCGGCTTCCCAGGCCTATGGCCACATACCAGGTGCCCTGAACATCGACAGCGCGGAATTCTACGACTCGAAAACCAATCGGCTCAAGCCGAAGGCCGAGCTCGCCGTCATTGCCAATGAGGTGCCCGCCGGCGGCGTGGTGAGCTACTGCAACACCGGCCATTGGGCGGCGACCGACTGGTTCGTGCTGCACGAACTGCTCGGCCGCGGCAATGCCAGGCTCTATGCCGGCTCGATGGTGGAATGGACGAGCGATCCGCATCGCCCTGTTGAGTCGGCGCGCACCAAGTGGGACGATCTGAAAAAGGCACTTGGCCTCGGATCCTGATCTGCGCTCTGGAGTCTTTATGTCCACTGTCAGCTTGGCCGCGTCCCGCTCGGGCGCGGCCGTTCGCGTCGATCGGCTTTTCCTCGGGCTCGCGCTCGGCGCCACCGCGATTCTGCTCGCACTCGTCCTGCTCGATCATCAACCCGCTTCCGCGGCGCTCATTCTCGGCGGCTTCGGCCTTGGCATTGCGTTCCTCAAGGCTGAATTCAGCTACACCGCGTCGTGGCGGAGGTTTCTGACGCGGGGCGAAGCCGGCGGCCTGCTTGGCGGGCTCATCGTGATCGCGATATGCGCGCTTGCGGTCGTCCCGGTAGCTGCGCTGACGCCGAAATATGGCGGAGCGATCGCCCCGCTCGGGCCGTCACTCATCATCGGAGCTTTTGTGTTCGGTATCGGAATGCAACTTGCCAATGGCTGCGGCTCGGGCACGCTTTACACAGTCGGCGGTGGCTCGGGGCGCATGCTGATTGCGCTTCTGTTTTTTGTCATCGGTAGCGTATTCGGCAGCCTGTCATTGCCGGCTTTTCTCGCGCTCGGCGGGGTGGATCCGGTTTTGGCCTCAGACTATCTCGGTCCGTGGGGCGGGCTTGCGGCCACTCTTGTCAGCATTGCGATCGCTGCGGTGCTGATCGTCGCGATCGCGCGCCGCCGCGCCGCTAATTTCATTCCGTCACGCAATTACGTGATTGGCGGAATCGCCATAGGGTTCCTGTGTGTCGCGGTGTTCGCGGCTGGCGGCCATCCCTGGAGCGTGACGTTCGGCTACACCGTCTGGGGCGCGAAAGCCGCGACTGCGCTTGGTTTTGACCTGTCGCACGCAGCATTTTGGCAATGGGCCGGCCCGAAGCGCGCGCTTTCAGACTCCGTTTTGTCCGACACATCCAGCCTCACCGATTTTGGAATGCTGTTCGGCGCCATGGCGGCGGCTGCCGCCAGCAAACCATTCGCCGCTGGTGCATGGCCGCCCGTAAAGTCGCTGTTGGCAGCCGGCATCGGCGGCTTGCTGATGGGGTGGGGCGCGCGGCTCGGTTTTGGCTGCAATATCGGTGCCTTTGTTGGGGGCGTTGCCTCCGGCTCCCTGCACGGCTGGGTCTGGTTCCTTGCCGCGCTTCCCGGTTGCCTGATCGGGATCCGCCTGCGGCCGCTATTCGGCCTGTCGCGAGAGTAGCCAATGCGCGCGGTTTACATCGTCGTTGTGCTGATCGGCATTACCGCGATATTGGTCGATCACCTCTCGAGCCCGTCGAGTGGTCGTGCGGTATCGCCAGAGGATTTTGCCGGCGCCTGCGCTCCTTGCGGCGCGCCGTGTCCGTCGAAGAAATAAAGCTCTCAGCTGTTTTGCTTCAGGAAGGCGTCGACTTCGGCGCGCGTCGGCGCGGCTGAGGCGCCCCCGAACTTCGTGCATTTGAGGGCAGCGGTAGCGCTCGCAAAACGCAGAACGTCGGGAAGCTCGCGACCCTCTGCGAGCGCAAGCGTAAAACCGCCGTGGAATGCGTCGCCGGCGCCGAGCGAGTCGATCACTTTAACTTTGAAGGCTGGCAAGTGCCTCAGTTCGCCCCGATCGAGCCAATAAACCCCGTTCGGCCCGTCGGTGATCGCAAGAAAACCGGAAATGTGCTCCGCGAGTTTGTTGAGTGCGTCGCCGTAATTATTGAGGCCGGTCGTTCCAAACAATGCTTCGGCCGATGACACGACGTAAGTTCCGAGCGAGAGCAGCGGATCATCCACGGTGGTCGTCTGATCGAGATCCATCACAATCGGGATTTTGCGTTCATGCGCGGCGCGGCACACCGCCGTGACGAATTCAGGAAAGCGATTGTCCACAAGGATGGCATCGGCATCCGCCACCAGCCCCGCGGCGTCCTTCGGCAGCACGCCGCCGAGATTAACGCCGCGGCGGGTAGCGATGATTTTCTCGCCGGTTGCACCCTTTGAGCCGGGCGATCGCCACGGATGCATTCGCGGCGCAGCCACCGCCGGTGATAATAAATTCGCTCCCGGCCACCTTGGTGCCGGGCATGGGGAAGTTTTCGACGCGCATGACGATGTCTTGCACGGCGATGCCGGAGCACAATATTTTCGGGCTTTTTTGCGCTCGTTCAGTCAAAGCTGATCTCGTTTTCCACCCAAGCGCGGATGATGTGATGCGCGATCGCAACCGGCGGCGGGGTCGTGAGCCCTTGTGGATGTTTGCGCATTAACATGGCCTCGATCTCATCCTTGCTAAACCAGCGGGCGTCTTCGAGTTCCTCGCGATCGACGACAATATCGTGCGTAAGCGCTTCTGCGTGGCACCCGATCATCAACGACGTCGGAAACGGCCAGGGCTGCGAGGCAAAATAGACCACGCGCCCGCAGGAAATGCCGGCCTCTTCGCGCGTTTCCCGGTGCACGGCATCTTCGATCGATTCTCCCGGCTCAACGTAGCCGGCAAGGCACGACCACATGGTCGGTACAAATCTCGGTGAGCGCCCGAGCAGGCAACGCTCGCCGTCGGACGCCAGCATGATGACGACCGGGTCCGTCCGCGGGAAATGCTCGGCCTTGCATTGTGTGCAATCGCGCCGCCAGCCGCCCTGCACAAGTTGCGTGGCGGCTCCACAATTCGGGCAAAAGCGATGACGCGCGTGCCAGTGCAACACTGCCTTGGCTTCCGCAATTTGCGGGAGATGATCGGGCGCGACCAAGCCTTGGACGGCGATCGAGCGCAGGTCGGTGACATGCAGGACTTCGCGCGCTTTTAGGACATCTGCGACTTGCGGAGGAATGCCGTGACCGAAGCGTGGCGCGCCATCGAGCAAACCAAGGAAGATCGTTTCAGTCGCAGGGCTGAGCGCTTCTGCCTCTGACAGTGTGAACAGAGGTTCATGAATGCTGGAACCTTTCTTCATCACGATCCAGTCGCCGGCGATCACATAGCTTCCCGCATTCGCGTTTCGCGCGAGTCCGGCAATGGCGGAAGCGTCTGGGCGGAGCTCCGCCGCGCGTTCGATGCGGCTATCGGAATATCCGAGGCGGGGTTTGGGGCCGAGATCTGGACGAAAAGGCATATGCCGCACAAATTCGCACGACGACTTCGTCGGCGCAATCCTTACACAGCGGCCTCCCCGCGCGGGTACATGACCTCGCGCAATTCCGGGCGTTGCCATTGTGGCCCGAGTACGCCCTGCTTGGCGCCGTAATTGAGCGCAGAGGTTACGGTGTCGGTGGTGGCGCGCATTTCGCGTGCGCGGTCGAGGCTCACGTCGACGACGAACATGCCGGCGGCAGTGCTCTCGAAAAGAATTTCCTCCGGTGTCGCGACCATCGCCAACCCACGTTCGCTATGGCTGAATAAATTTTGCGTTGTGACGACGATGGCGAGGTTTTCGATGGCGCGTGACCAGATCAGATTGCGCCAGGTCGCCCACAGCCGCCGCTTGTCGGTGCCGGCCGGCATAAAGATCAATTCGGCGCCGCGCAGCGCCAGCGCGCGCGTCACTTCCGGCATATAGGCTTCGCTGCACATCGCGAGGCCAACTTTGCCCTGCTGCGTGTCGAACACGGGGAATTCATTGCCGGGGACGTATTGAAATTCCCACCATTGGCCGCCGGTATAGATCCACGGGCCGTTCGGGTGGGTTCGGCGATAGCTCACCGGCGCCCGGCCATCGCCGTAGGCCATGCAAATGAGATTATGCGCAGTCCCCTCATTGTGGCTGAGCGGCTCAATAGTGCCGTAGACCACGTTGATGCCGTGTTTGGCGGCCGCTTCCGCAACGCGCGGCGTCGGGTCGAACGTTGCCGGCATGCGCCAGGGTCCGGGATAGGTTTCGGGTAAGCAGACGAAGTCGGCGCCTTCGGCCTTGGCGCGCGCGATGAAGTCTACCGCGTCGGCGATATTCTTTTCGGCTTCCTCGATCGGATTGGCGATTGGCTGCACGAGAGCGATACGAAACGTCATACGTCACTCCAGACTGGATGCAGGCGCCTGCGAGAGCTTGAAATGGCGAGGCGGCCCGGTCAAGCGATGGCCCGATCGATGGCCGTCAGCACTTGCTCGGGCTTGAGTTCATCAAGGCACACACTGCGGCTGCCAATATGACGTTCACAACCCTCGAAGGTGCAGGGTAGGCACGGCAACGGGTTCTGTACGATCCAGACGTTACGGCGGTTCTGGATCGTGCCGCTTGCGCCGATGTAGAGCCGCGCCTTCGCCAGCAGGGTCATCGTTTCGGCCCAGCCGACCTGATGAACTTGCGCGACGCCGCGCCAGACCATCTCAAGATAGTCCCGCTCGGCCTCGCCCGGACCTCCGATTGCAACGACTTCAAGTCCCCGCTTTGCAAGGCCGGCAGCAACTGCACGCCAGCCATCCGGCGTCCATTCCTTGTAAGCGAACATCGGCGCCGCATGAATCACAGCATAGTTGCCGCCAGGCGCCACTTGTGACTGCGGCGCGGCAGCAGGGCACACCAATTCCGGGACGCGCGAAATATCGAGAGCGTCGGCAAGCCGCAACATCTGCTCGACGCGATGAAGCTTCTCCGCAGCGGGAACACTCCGATGCAGCGCAATGCGTTTTAGAGTACGCGCGAGCCACGAGTCACCGTCGGTTGTCACGCCCGCGCGCAACCGCCCCGCGGCGAAAGCAAAGACTGTCGGACGATCGCCGCTCTGGGTCGAGATTGCGATGTCGTAGCGCCGCCAGAACCGCGCGAGCAGGCGCGCGCTCTCGATCGTGGTCGGGCGCGGCGATAGAGTGAAGATCTGATTGATATCGGGATTACCCGCGATAATCCCGGCGGTATTGCGAAACACGAGAACGTCGATTTCGGAAGCGGGCCACGCGCGGCGCATGCTGCGGATCAGCGGTGTCGTCAGGAGGACGTCGCCGATGCGGCGCAACGAGATAACGAGAATTCGGCGGGGAGCAGCAACCATGATGATTTTTCGCAGAACCGAAGCGAGCGGGCCCTGATTGTCGCTTTATCGATGGGCCGTCGCGCGTATTACGAGCGATCCTTGCAAGAATTTGGCTATTTTGTTTAGTCTTCTGCTATCAGTATTGCTATGCGCAGTCCATATTTGTGCCGCGCAAATGCAGGAAAGCAAGGATGTCAGCGCCAGAGTCGGCACAGCAGAACGTCCCAATGGTGGCTTTGTCGTGGGGCGAAGTCATCGACAAGATAACCATTCTTGAAATCAAGCAGCAGCGCCTGTCTTCTGCGGAAGCCATTGCGAATGTTGAGCGCGAGCTCGCGGCGCTGAACAAAGTCGTTGCGGACGCTTCGGTGCCGGCCGGGTTGGTGGAATTGAAGAAGGCATTGAAAGCCATCAACGAAAATCTTTGGGATATCGAGAATCAGATTCGTGCGAAGGAAGCGCAAAGCTACTTTGATAGCGCGTTCATTGAGCTTGCGCGCTCTGTCTATATCAACAACGACCAGCGTGCGAAAATCAAACGTGCGATCAATGAACTCCTAAAATCCGAATTGGTCGAAGAAAAACAGTACACCACCTACGCAGCGCGGAAATCTCTGTCGGCTGTCTGATCAGCGCAGCAGCGAGCGCAGCGAGTTGAGAAGCATCTCTCGGCGGTCCGCCTCGTAAACGAGCGCGGGTTTTATGCCCCACACCGGTTTTGGCCACGCGGCGTCGTTACGGCGGCGCGCGATCACGTGCACGTGCAGTTGCGGCACCTGGTTGCCGAGTGCGGCGATGTTGAGCTTGTCGTATTCGGTAACGGATTTAAGCGCGCGCGCCACCTTGGCGATTTCGCCGAGGAGCTGAATCTGGGCGTTCTCCTCAAGGTCGATGAGCTCGATAATACCGGGAAGGCGCGGCACCAGGATTAGCCAGGGATAGTTGGCATCGTTCGCCAGCAGGACACGGGCAAGTGCCAGATCGCAGATCGCGACAGTGTCCTGCTCCAACTGTGGATGGAGCGACCAAACCGATTCCATAATTGTCCACACCGCCGGGCCTGGCCCGGGCCTCTGCGACATTTCCACAAGCAGAATCGCCAGATGGACTGACGGGTCAAGAGCGTGCGTGATCGGCCCTGGCTGGGCTGCTTGCTTTCGGCGGCGGTAGGACCGATATAGGACGCGGGAGGTTGGCGGTGGACGAGCCACTCGCCAACCGGGTCAGGTCCGGAAGGAAGCAGCCCTAACGAGCGCGGTTCGGGTCGCTCGTCAGCCTCCCACC
>WNFI01142224.1_pt1 | contig 13787 bp, 18 predicted proteins | sample 5400471 | NCBI WGS metagenome assembly WNFI01 (sample SAMN13153348, study PRJNA577476) | soil metagenome | isolation source: 100 cm saprolite on Douglas fir-dominated hillslope | place: USA:California | collected 2013-09-17 | reverse complement strand
ATGAACAGGCCGCCGGCCATGATGCCGCCCGCGGTCCGGTGCAACAGCCAGCCGATATAGGTGGCGAGCTGCTGCGCCTCCGGACCCGGCAGCAGCATGCAGTAGTTTAGCGCATGCAGAAAACGGCTTTCGGAGATCCAGTTTTTTTCCTCGACCAGGATGCGGTGCATCACCGCGATCTGCCCGGCCGGGCCGCCAAAGCTCAGCACGGCAACCCGCAGCCAGACCCGAAAGGCCTCGCCGAATGTAATTCCATGACCGAGCTCCCGGTCGGCGACTTTTTGGCCTGCTGGGATATCCGTCATTTTAGCCCTGTTTTCCCTGACATCGGAGATGACTTACGCTCCTGGTCCCGGTTCATTTCTTTTGGCACGACTTCATGCAGATCTGATATTCGGTTTTGCAGGTCGGTCCGGCATAGTTTTTCATGCAGGCCCGCTGCTGATCGCCGCACACCTTGCAACTGTTCGACTGCTGCGCATTTGCCAGGTCGTTCTCGCAGCATAAGCAAAGCAGCGACAGCAGCACGACGACGTAAGGCCGCATGACAATTCTCCTCGATGCCACTACCGCGCCGCCTTCGGGACTGGTTTTGCCGTCGGCCAGTTATGGGTTTCGCCGGTGGCATCCCGGCACCAGCGATAGAACGCGTCGTAAAGCGCGATGCCGGCCTCGAGTTGCTCGAGATCGTCGTCATAGATCCGCGACAGGCCCAGCGACGCCGCCAGCAGCCCGGGCGCTTCGGGCGACAGATCGAGCCGCGCGGTATCGGCGGCACGCACCATCGTTGCCAGCCGCAGCAACGGCGGCGTCGCCAGACCGAACTCCTCGACCATCACGTCGAACGTACAGAGCTCGCCGCGATGGCTCCAGAACACGTTTTCGATATCGAAGGGAACGGCGTTGAAGCGCTCGCCGACTGCGACGACTTCGGCAGGCGCCACGAACAGAAACACCGCGTTGGGATCGATGAACCGCCTGATCAGCCAGGGGCAGGCGATGCGGTCGATCTTCGGCCGCGCGCGGGTCACCCAGACGGTGCGCCCTTGCGCGTCGCGTGCCGGCAGCTTTGACGCCGGCACCAGCGGCAGCTTGGCGGCCTTCCAGCCCTCGAAGCCGCCCTCGAGCGCCTCGGCTTCAACGTTGACATATCTCAGCCAGGCCGCGGTGCCCTGGGCGAGCTTCTCGCCGCGCAGGCAGACCACGATGGCCGAACGTCCGGAGAATTCACCGCCCCAGTCGGCGGCCTTCTGATGGTCGCGTCTGACTGCGCCGGGAATCAGCCGCTGGTCGGCGGCAAAGTCCTCGTCGGTGCGTACGTCGATCAGGGCAGGCATATGCGCCGTGCCGATCAGCCGTGCGAGTTTATCTGGAGATATGGAGGTAAAGGATGACATGGATGCGCCCTCGTGAAAGTAACGGGACGCGATACTTGGGCATGTCGCCTCGTGGGGGGATCGCAGAACCCCCATGGCCGTATTACAGCGAAACCGGCGCGGGCTGTCAATGCGCTCGTCGGCCTTGCAGCTCGACCACGAACATATCGAACTTCTTCTCACGCAATTTTTATTCGGGCCGGAACCGCAACGACAGAGCCGGCGATATGCATTCGTTTGCCGCAGCGCCGAGCCGACTCTAGACGATCAGCACGACCCCTGACGCCAGAAGAAGCACCAGCACGATTTTGCGGAATGCGGCCTCGTTGAGGCGCCCGTACAGTTTTAGACCAAGCCAGGTGCCGGCGAACAGCGCGGGCAGCCCGATCAAGAATAACTTGATGGTGTCCGCCGTGATCGCACCCTTGGCTCCAATCCACAGCGCGCTCATCAGGAAGATCGCGACGGCTACCGGCTGAAACACGGTGCGCAAGCAGCGCATAAAGGCTGTAGAGCACCAGAAACGCTCCGATGCCCGCGCGCACATGCGCAGGATTTGCCCAGGTCAGGATGCTGACGCCGACGGGTGCGCCGAGCGCCGCGCCGGTCACAAACGGCCAGAGCTTTTTCCAGTCCAGCGCGCGGCGCAGTTTCCACACCGAATAGCCCTGCACGATCAGGCCGAACGCGATGATCAGCGTCGTGGTCTGCAGCGGGGTGAGGATGTAGAGCCAGATCGACGACACGACCAGCCCGAACGCGAAGCCGGACAGGCCCGCGACCAGCGCGCCGGCAAATGTGGCGAGAATGAAAATCGGAATTTCGAGGGGAAATCCATCCATGTGCTCGCTCCAAGAGAGGGCGAGCAGCGCTTGAATGGGATCGCCATTTCATGGGGAGGCTGCGATGTCCCCAAGGCAGGCTACGCCAGCATCAGCCGCGAGAGCAAGATGCTTATCGACAAACATCACACCGCCGCGATGGCCTCGATCCCGATCATGCGGGTTGCAAAACATATGCTGAACCAATCCGCTCTGCGGGAGGAGCACGGTCGCGCGGATCGCCGACCCAGGGAAGCGGCATCAACGGAGCTTTGGTGCGTCCGGCTGTTGCATTGGATGCGCCAGGGTGAATGCATCAATCTGCATGCAGGTTTCGAAAATTTTCCGCACGGTAGGATACGGCTCAAGGTCACAACCGTATAGCATCTTCGCGCTCGTAAGATGCGGTATCAGACAGATGTCAGCGATGGTGGGCGCATCGCCGCAGCAAAACCGTCCTGTGCGCGGGTCGTGCGACAGCATATCTTCGATTGTGCGGGTCCCTGCGTCTAGCCAATGTTGCAGCCACCTCATCCGTATTGCCTCGTCCAGGCCGAGTTCCTGCTCAAGGTACTTGCGCACTCGCGGCACCACAAATGGATGCGCATCCACGGCCACCACCTGCGCAAGTGCGCGCACATGCGCGCGCGCCCGTGAATCCGTCGGTAAGAGCGGTCGCTCAGGGTACTGCTCCTCGAGATATTCGAGGATTGCAAGGGACTGCCTCAGTGGCGGACCTTCGCCGTCGATCAATGTGGGTAAAACCATTTCTGGATTAATGGACTGGTAAGTCGCTGCGAACTGATCGTCTTTTGAGAGGTCGATAAAGATCATTTCAGCGTCGAGCCCCTTCAGACGCAATGCGATGCGCACGCGGAACGATGCTTGGGAGCGCCACCAAGTATAGATTTTCATCGGTGCGGCTATCATAGCGTGATTTCTAGATCCTGAGCCTACGCCAGCTGGCACCGGTAGGGAACACTGCTCAACAGAACCGTTGGGATGCGGTCGATAGAAAACGGGCGGCGCTCGGCAAGGTGATGGCTACTGTACTTCGCTTATGACGACTTCGCCATCTATCACCTCCGGGAATGAGATCAACAGTGGCCCGAGGTTCTCCTTGATCCACGGCATCAATGTCTGGGTTGAGGCTTCTGCAACCGATTTGTTTGTAAACAGGGATAGGGAAGTTAGCGTGTCGTCGGCGCTGACCACGACGTAAAACGCTTTGAAGCCGTCCATCTCTTTCATCATCGGCAGCGCACCAGCTCTCATGCGTTTTGCATATTCTTCGACCATACCGGGTTTCAGCTTGATGCGTCGGATCGCGGCGAACATCCGTCCAGCTTGGGTCTGAGCGGTCATTTGATGCTCCTCTGTGGGTGATCGCTTAATTGCGCGGGGCGGAGATCGGCGGCGGACCCAGGCCGACGGGCTTTTTCGGCCGCAGCGTTCCCACATAGAACGACAGTCCCGCGACCAGGAAAAGGCAGACCAGATACACCGCATAGGATTGCGGCGGCGTGATCGCCCATTGCGCCAAACGCTTGATCGCCTCTGCCGGACCGGTGTTGTTTTCCATGCCGCGGTTTTGCTCGATACCGAGGGGAATTGGAAGGGCAAATACGGCCAGCGCTCACAGCGCCGCCGACTTCTTCGGCAGCAGGAACAACGCCAGCAGCGCCGACAGGCTAAGCGCGGAGGAGACAATCAGGATGCGACTTCCCATAACGTCGATCAAGAGACCGAACGCCAATGGCGCCATCGCCTGGGCCATCCGCGCCGGAGCGCCGATGATGCCGAGCCGATAGCCATAATCTTGCGGGCCGAAGATCGCCAGCGGCAGCGTGCCGCGCGCAATGGTCAGGATGCCATTGCCGGCGCCATGGAAGATCGCGAATACGCTTGCTGCCGCGCCGCCCGCGAGCGCGACGATGGCGGCGCCGATCGGATGGGTCAGGCACGCGAGCCGTGTCGACAGCAGCGGATGATAGCGGCTCAAAAAGCTCGCCTCGACGACGCGGGCAAATACCTGGGCCGGGCCGATCAGCGCGCCGGCCGACACCGCCTGCAGCGTCGTCGCTCCCGCCGCTTCGAGAATGCGCGGCAGATGCGCCGCCATCGCTCCGGTGACGCTCCAGGCCGCCGCAAAGGCGAACGCGAGCAAGATCATGGTCCGGTCGATCGGGATATGAGGTTTTATCGATGCCGCAACGGCCGTCTTGGCGCCCTGCACAGCCGGCAGCATGAAAAAATTCAGCGGCAGGCCGATCAGGATATGGGCCGCCGCCCATGCGAAGCAGGTGTTGCGCCACCCGATCGTTTCCAGTCCGAGAGCCGTCAGCGGCCATCCCACGGTACTTGCAAAACCAGCGAGCAGCGTGATGCCGGTGATCGACCGGCGCGCCGCGTCGCCATAGATGCGCCCGAGCGCGGCGAAGGCTGCGTCGTAGAGGCCAAATCCCATCCCGACGCCAAGCAGGAGCCAGGCTATGATCAGCACCGGGATCGAATAGGTGACGCCGAGCAGCGCCAGTCCCGCGGCCAGCGTCAAATTGGAAATCGACAGCACGGACCTGCCGCCGACGAGATCGATCTGCCGGCCGACGCGTGGGCCCAATAATGCTGATATCACCAGCGACGCCGAGAAGGCGGCAAATATCCAGTTCGAGGACACGCCGAGGTCGCGCGCGATCGGATCGGCGAGGATGGCGGGCAGGTAGTAGCTCGAGGCCCACGCCAGCGTTTGCGTGGTGCCGAGCGCCAGAATGATCGGTAGCTGGCGCCCGCTCATGGCTTACCCGCCATCTTTATTCCTGGTTATCCGCATCCGCATCCCGTTCTGCCTTCCTGTTTGGCATTTGCATCGGCGACGCAGCAGGCGTCAACATCCGATAATGCCGGCCCGCCGCAGCATTTACTCGCATTAACGGCGGCCGAGCGATTGCAGACGCCGGTTTCGGGCAGCACCAATTCTACGCGTTCGGCGGCCTCGCGATCGCCGGCGATATCGGCAGCGATGGAGCGTACCTGCTCGTATCCCGTGATCATCAGGAAGGTGGGCGCCCGGCCATAGGATTTCATGCCTGCAAAAAAGAAACCCGGTTCATCCTGCGCCAACTCCCCCGCGCCGTGCGGCCGCACCGTGCCGCAGCTGTGCTCGTTGGGGTCGATCAGCGGCGCCAGCGCGACCGGGCATTCGATGGCTGGATCGAGCCGCATGCGCAGCTCGCGCAGGAAATTCAGACCCGGCCGGAAGCCCGTTGCCACGATGAGTTGGTCGACAACGACTTGACGGCCGCAGCAAGCAGTGCCAGCGCCAATCGTGAGGCGAGGGCCGTCAGCAGCGAGATGCGAAAGGCGAAATTCGCGCTCCACTTCTATCTTACCGGCCACAACCAGCGCAGCAAATGCGGCTCCAAGCTCGCCGCGGGCGGCGAGCTTGTCATTCGCGCCACCGCCAAAGGCTTTTGCGGGATCGTTGCCTCGCAACAACCAGATCGCCCGGGTTTCCGGCGCTAGCGTTGCGAGGCGCGCGAGATCGGTCAGCGTACCGATCGCCGAATGTCCGGCGCCGAGCACCGCGACGGTTTTGCCGGCATAGCGCGCGCGGTCCTTCCCCAACACGTCCGGCATCCCGTAGGCGATCCTGTCCGCCGCCTGCTTCTCGCCAATGGCAGGGAGACCGTTTGCGCCGGCCGGATTTGGCGAATCCCAGGTGCCGGAAGCGTCGATGACGGCATCGGCCCTCACAACTTTGGGCCCTTCGCCATTGTGATACCGAATTTCGAACGGTGCGGCTTCCCGGCCCTTGGACTTGAGTTTGTCGAAGCCGACACGGCTGATATCGGTGACCCGGCTTGCGGTATGAATGTGCGTAGCGAGAACGGTTTTGGTGGCGAGCGGTTCAAGATAGCGCTCATAGAGTTCAGCGCCGGTCGGATACTGATCAGGCTCGGGAGAATTCCAGCCTGACGCCGCCAACAGGCGCGCCGCCACGCGATCGATGTTATATTCCCACGGCGAGAACATTTGCACGTGACTCCATTGGCGGACTGCGTGGCCGACGCTGTCGCCGGCCTCCAGCACGATCGGCTTAAGGCCTCGCTCCAGAACATGCGCGGCGGCGGCGAGACCAACCGGGCCGGCTCCGACGATTGCAACGGTCTTTGCTTCGCTCATGCTGTTCTCCCATCACACTAGAAATATCGAAATTAGTCACCGCAAAAAAGACTAGGCGGCGGTCTTCGTGCCCTTGCTTTCAGAAGCATCGGCGCAGCATTCAGCGACCAGAAAATCCATCAGACCCCGCATCACATCGTAGTTGGCGTGACAAACCAGCGTCGTTGCTTCGCGTACCTGATTGACGAGGCCCACCGTCACCAACGCCTTGATGTGGTGGGACAGAGTCGATGGGGCGATTTTCAACTTCTCCTGCAGGCGGCCGACCGGCATTCCCAGATCTCCGGCGCGCACGAGCGTGCGGTATATTTTGAGCCGGGTGGGATTGCCCAAGGCTTCGAGATGTGCGGCGGCGTCATCCAGTTTCATCCCGACAACATCTCACGACGTAGCAAGGTTGTCAACGGTATTTCTAGAATCATCGAAATATACCAGTTCATGTTTGGCTGGAAATGGAGGACTGGAGTGCTTTGTCGCGTCGATCCTCGCCATGACGTCGCTCTCGAATAGGACTCCGCGATCTCGCGGCGCGATGCGCCCGAGTTTTTGCAAAATCATTCGCCCAGAAAACAGAGGGCGCAGGGAATGCCGGATGCCCAATGCACCCGCAGCCTCGCGTGCAATTGAATAAAGCACACGAGCGTAGTCACCACGGTCACACCGGAAATCACCCGGCATTCCCCGCGCCGACAGCGCCCTCGTCTTGAGCGCCGCCCGCGTCCACCGCATCCCGCCCCGCGTTTCGTGACGATCGCGAGCCGCCCCTCTGTTTGGGACGGGACGGCGGGAATCAGTGAACTGATTTGGGTGACGGGCGAAGGGAAATATTTTTGCAAATGGGGCTGGACAGGTTTTTTGGCGGACAGCCCGCCGGGCAAATCAGTTTGTGCCCCCTTGGCTAAGCAATGCCGATCACACGAAACGCAAACTAACTTGACAGGCGGCCATATATCCATAAGTCTGGATATATGGAATCAGAGGGCGCTATTCTCGCGCTTGCGGCGCTGGCCCAACCGACGCGGCTGGATGTGTTCAGGCTGTTGGTGAAGCACGAACCTGATGGCCTCGCGGCTGGCGCGATCGCCAAGGCGCTCGCGGTGCCGCAAAATACCATGTCGTCGCATCTCGCGATACTTGCGCGCGCGGGACTGGTTTCGGCGCAGCGGCTCAGCCGCTCGATCGTCTATCGGGTCGATCTTGCGCGGCTTCAGGCCGTCGTGCTGTTCATGCTAAAAGATTGTTGCGGCGGGCGGCCCGAAATATGCGCGCCTCTGATCGAAGACCTCACGCCGTGTTGTGCGCCGAAGCCGAGGAGGAAAGCCCATGTCTGAGCACATTTACAACGTTCTCTTCCTGTGCACCGGCAACTCGGCGCGCTCTATTCTTGCAGAATCGATCATGCGCAAAGACGGGCGCGGCCGCTTTCGCTCCTTCTCGGCCGGAAGTCAGCCCAAGGGACAAATCAATCCCTTCGCGCTCAAGGTGCTTGGGAGCCTCGACTACCCCACCGACGGCATGCGCTCGAAGAGCTGGGCGGAATTCGCCGCTCCTGACGCGCCCGTCATGGATTTTGTTTTTACCGTTTGCGGCAGCGCGGCCGGAGAAAGCTGCCCGGTGTGGCCGGGCCAGCCGATGACAGCGCATTGGGGTATCGAGGATCCTGCAGCGGTCGAAGGCACGGACCTGGAGAAGGAAGCTGCGTTTGTCGCTGCCTTCCGCTATCTTAAGAACCGTATCAGTATTTTCACCAGCCTTCCCCTTCGCGGCATCGACGCGTTGTCGCTCGGAACCAAGCTGCGGGAAATCGGACGCATGGACGGATCGAGTTCGGGCCAGGATAAGGCAAGCTAATGTCCGGCTACGACATGCCACGCCGTCTTGTCGCAGAGGCGCTTGGTACGGCGCTTCTGGTCGCCACCGTGGTCGGCTCCGGCATCATGGCCGAAACGCTCACCAAGGACATGGCGCTTGCGCTGCTCGGCAACACGCTGCCGACCGGGGCCATTCTGGTTGTGCTGATTACAATTCTGGGACCGATCTCGGGAGCCCACTTCAACCCGGCGGTGTCGCTGGTATTTGCGTTGAAACGCGAACTGACCGCCCGAGATGCCGCCCTCTATATCGGAGCGCAAGTCCTTGGAGGAATTCTCGGCACCATGATCGCGCACGGAATGTTTGCACTGCCGTTGCTGGATGCTTCGATGAAAGCCCGAACCGGCGGCGCGCAATGGTTCGCGGAAGCTGTAGCAGCCTTCGGCCTTGTGGCGACCATTCTTGCCGGCATCCGTTTTCAACGCGCCGCGGTGCCCTGGCTGGTCGGACTTTACATAACCGCGGCATACTGGTTTACGGCCTCTACATCGTTCGCCAACCCCGCCGTGGCGATCGCGCGCTCATTCACCAATACGTTCTCCGGAATTCGGCCGGTCGATCTTCCGGGCTTCATCGCCGCCGAACTCTTCGGTGCAATCCTTGGCATGCTGCTCATGACATGGCTGCTGCGACCCGAGAAAGATGCGCCGGCTCTCAATCCCGAGGCGATGTTATGAGCGTGACGATCTATCACAATCCCGATTGCGGCACTTCGCGCAACACGCTCGCCATGATCCGCCAAAGCGGCGAGCAGCCAGAGGTGATCGAATATCTGAAGAATCCGCCTAGCCGGTCGCGGTTGATCGAACTGATCAAGGCGATGGGAATCCCGGTTCGCGCACTGCTGCGCGAGAAGGGCACGCCCTACGCCGAACTCGGTCTTGCCGATCCGAAGTGGAGTGACGACCAGCTGATCGATTTCATGCTGGCGCATCCGATCCTAATCAACCGGCCGATCGTCGTGACGCCGAAAGGCGTCAAACTCTGTCGGCCCTCGGAAGCCGTGCTCGACCTCCTGCCCAATCCCCATATCGGCCGCTTCGTCAAGGAGGACGGCGATGTGATTGACGCCAGCTAAAACCCCTCGCGTCCGTTTTGGTCAGTCTGCCAATTAACATCCCCGCTAGACCAGCTAATGCGATTGCGCCGAGAACCAGGATAACCGGTCTCCGAAAGCCGGAAATGACCGGGACATTGATTGCTATCAAAATACCCATAAGGCCGATGTAAAAGGCGCAGAAACCCCACAGGGTTAATTGGTTGGCCTTGCGAAGTGACAGCCGGGTAATCCTGCTTAATCGGCTCATAGAGGCCACCGGCTGGTGAAATAAAATATCGTCTACAAAATTTGCCCGGGCGACACATCACCCGGGCAAGAGTTGAGGGAAGAGAAGTAGGGCTGATCAGCCTGTATATTCGAGCGACTTGAAGCTGAGATGCTTCACGCCCTCCGGGGCATCGGCGAGCTTGCGAATATTGCCCCAGGTCTGCTTGTAGTTCGGAATGATGAACTCGTTCACGCCGGGCGATACCACGTTACCCTGAACACCGGTAGGGTATGCGAACAGCATGAAAGTCTGTTTCCGCTTCGCGGTCGGCGTTGGATAGACCATCGCCTGAGTCGAGCCATTGTCGTTATAAACCTCGACGAGATCGCCCTGCTTGAGCTTTAACTCGGCCATGTCCTCGGGATTCATCTGGATGTACGGATATGGCATACGGTCCATGACGAACTCGTTGTCCTGATCGAGATACGCGCTCTGCCAGGTGATGTTGGAGCGGCCGTTGTTGACCAGGAAAGGCCACTTCTTGCGTTCGTCTTCCTTGCCCGGCGCTTGAAGTCCACGCCATTGGGTCTCCATGAACGTCGCCTTGCCGTCCTTGGAATTGAACTTGCCGTCGGCGAACAACCGCTTGGTGCCGATGATCTTGCCGTCCGTGAACGCGGTCGCAGGCTCCTGAAAACCATTGGTCCCCATCGCCCGCAGCCGCTCATAGGTAACAAACTCGCCGCCCTTTTCATGGCCGTGGTAGCCGTCCATGAACGCGTCTTCTTCGGTTTTCCAGTCGAAGCCCTTGAACTTGTCGGCGTATTGTCCTTTGCCCTGCTCGCGCAAGACCCGTTCCATGTTATTGGCGATGCGCGCCGCGATCAGGCAATCCGGCATCGCCTGCCCGGGTGGGTCCATATACTTCTCGGTTAAACGCATCCGGCGCTCGCCATTCATCGAGGTGAGATTGGCTTCGCCAGAGGTCGCGGCCGGAAGCCAGACATGGCAGGCTTCGCCGATCTTGGTGGGTACGATATCGACATCGACGGCGAACAACCCGCCTTTCTTGATCGCGCCCATAATGGCATTCACCATCGCGGTGCGGTCGCCGTACGGCACCGACATCATGGCATCCTTCACCATGTCGGTGCGTTTCTTGTAGGTTTGCTTGAACTTGAAGGCGTTCAGGGTCGTCTTGTAGTGATCGCATCCCCAAATGTGATGTACGCCGCCTTTGCCCTGGATCAGGAGCTTGTCGACATAGGCCGCGGGTCGTCCAACATGCGCGTCTGACGGGCGTGCGTAACCCTCTTGATGGCCGCCCATGCGGACACAGCCCCCACCGGGACGCCCGATATTGCCGGTGGCCAGAGCCACATTCACAAGCGCAGCATTGGTGCGGTAGTTGTCGTTGCCCCAGATGAGGCCCTTCTCATAGGCAAACATGGTACGCCGCCGAACATTGCCTTCCTTCGGCTGGGCAATCCATTCCGCGGATTGGCGGATTTGGTCGGCGGTGAGGCCGGTGATGCGGGCTGCCTCGTCGAGGCTGACATTATTGGCCGTGCGTGCCTTATCGAAGTTTTTGGTCGAAGCCTCGATGAAGCCTTTATCGGTCCAGCCTTTGCTCGTAGTGTAACTTAGCCACGCGTTGAATAGTGCAAGGTCAGTGCCCGAGTTGATCGCAAGGTGCATCACATTCTCTTTGCCGGCCGCGATTTCGCAGGCATTGACGGTAACGGTTCGCCGTGGGTCGACGATTACGATCTTCGCCCGCGCGACCGGCTCGGAGCCGAACTCAGCTTTCTTCCTGTCCATCGAACTGCCGCGCAGATTCGGCACCCAATGGTTCAGGAAATAGTTGGTCTGGGTTTCGAGCGCGTTGGTACCGACCGCGACGATGGTGTCGGCGAGTTCCGCGTCCTCATAGCAGTTGTTGAGCTCGCCCACGCCCATGTCGCGCGTAGCATGGACTTCGGAATTGTAGGCCGGGCGGTTATGGATGCGGATGTTCTTGACCTTCATCGCGCCGAAATAGAGCTTTTGCCCGTGCCCCAGGTATTCTCATAGCCGCCACCGGCGCCGCCGTGATCGAAGGCCGAAACGAACAAGCCGTCCTCGCCCCTATCGTTGATGACCGCGGCCGTCACGCGCGCGATAAGATCGAGCGCGTCGTTCCAACCGGTCGGCTGCATCTGCCCGTAGCGCCACACCATCGGGTCCGTCAGGCGCTGCAGTTGGGTGTTGCGCTGTTGCGAATAACTCATCTCGGCCATGCGCGCGCCGCGCACCGAGCCGAGGCCTGAATTCACGACGCAATCCTTGTCGGGCTTGATAACGATATGCACGTCGTCGCCGTTCTGGCGCACGATGTTGTACATCGAAGGCGCGTACCAGGCAGCGGTCTCGGCGGGCTGCTGCTTGCTGAGGTCGACGCCGAATTTATTCTGATCCGCGGCGGTGCCGCCCTGCTTGTTGGTCGGCCAAGTGTACGCTTTATAGCCGCAGCCGACGATGCAGTAGTGGCACGTGACGTTGAATTCCTTGGCGTCCTTGGGGACGATCGGAAGACGGTCGATCTGACGTTTGTAAGCCATGATATGTTCTCCTCACAACACGTTGGACAGGCGGCCATACAGAAGCTCATCCACGCCTTCGGCATAGATGTCGCCCTTGTCGTCGACGCGCAGTGCGTATTGCGGAAGATTTTGCGTGGCCTGTCCCCAGACTTGCTGGCCGCCGGACTCGCAATCGAATCGCGAGTAGTGCCCGGGGCAGTTCATGGTCTTATCCGCGGCGTTGTAATTGAGCGGAAATCCCTTGTGCGGACAGGTCGTCGAAAAGCCGACGATGTCGCCATCTGCGCCCGCGCCGCCCGGGATGCGTTTGCCGAGCTTGAGCAACACGCCGGGAGCGTCTGTATCGGGGTAAGCGACCGCCAAGGGCTCGTTCGGTTTAAGATCGGAGATATTGGCGAGGCGATTGGAGGGGTAGTCAACCCGGGCCGCTCCCGGCGCGGCCTTGGCCTGGGCGGGTACCATCGTCGCCACTGCCGCTCCTGCGGCTGCGAAACCAGCGCCACCCAAAAATCGGCGGCGGCCGGCATCGACCATCTTATCGCAATGGCTCATGGACGTTCTCCTCGGACGCGCCGGTACGCCTACCGGCGGGGTTTCCTCAGGGACCGGTACGCCTACCGGTCGAGCGTCTCTTTTTTTGAGATTTTGCGGTCCGGACCTTCACGGTCCGTGCGGCGAGATGTCGAGACGTCTCGACATATTCAATAATGGAAACGTTCTGGCTTGTCACCCGCCTGTCATATAAAAAAGAATCTGGAACCTCGGACGTATAGGCAAAGGCGAGTGCAATGCGAAAGACCATGCTCGCGGTAGCGAGCCACGCGACGCAAGTTAAAGCGGGCGATGCCTTCTCCGAACCCCACGCTATTTCGGCGCTCGCTGCGCTGGCTCAGCCAACGCGACTCGCGATTTTCCGCCTCCTGATCAAGCACGAGCCCATCGGCATAACCGCGGGCGTAATTGCGGAGACCGTCGGCGCACCGCACAACACGCTATCGTCCCATCTCGCCATCCTCGTTCGCGCGGGGCTATTGCGTAGTTCGCGCGATGGTCGAACTATCATTTACCGCTCGGATGTCGAAGGTATGCAGTCGCTGATTTCGTTTCTGATCAATGATTGCTGCAACGGGCACCCCGAACTCTGCGGTCTCTTGGGCATCGATCCCGGCGCTGGATGCGGCTGTGCGCCAACGACGAAGAAAGCCGCCTCGAACAAGCGAGTCGCCCGCAAACGAAAACTGGTTCGCGCTCGATAGTCCTGTCGCTAGGCTCGCAGATCGCTGTCGCGTCCCCGCCCGTTCCTGCGCGGCATCATCCCGCAAGTCTTTCGTCGGGCATGATTACGCGGCATAATGGCTTATGGAGCTTGTGCCCCGACTGCAGCTGATCAACTGGCTGGTTGGCCAGGGCCTCACCGGCCTGCCCGAGAACGATCTGATCCGCGGCTTTTGCGAGCGCTGCCGGGCAGGGGGTATCGATCTGTCGCGCGGCCTGCTCTTCATCGATACGCTGCATCCGATTTTCGAGGGCCGCGGGTTCCGCTGGAACGACACCGAAACAAACGAGAGCGACAGCTTCGAGTATGGCTCGACCAGCACGGGCGACGCCGCGCAGAACTGGCGGCGCTCCACCTTCTTTCACATGCTCGAAAACGGCCAGGAGGAAATGCGGATCGATCTCGCCGAT
>WNFI01010351.1_pt1 | contig 13790 bp, 11 predicted proteins | sample 5400471 | NCBI WGS metagenome assembly WNFI01 (sample SAMN13153348, study PRJNA577476) | soil metagenome | isolation source: 100 cm saprolite on Douglas fir-dominated hillslope | place: USA:California | collected 2013-09-17 | reverse complement strand
CCAACAAAACCTGCGCAGTCTCTGTTGGTGTTCAAAGCTTTGAAATCACACCTGAGACCTATCGTGTTGTGATGATGGTCAATAGTCTGCCAGGCAATAGCTGGTCATCAATCACTCTCGCCCCGCAACAAAAATGGGTTCAGGCAGTGCCAATAAAGCCGGGAACGAACGCAAGTTTATACATCGACGCCCAATTATATTTAACTGGGCAACCAGAAACGATCTATCGCGATGTTCATTTGACGTTTTATATTTCTAATACGAATATCAATGGGCTTGTTCAGCAGCAATGCGTGCTTGGCACACAAAACTGAATAGAGAGCAGGAGAGTGAAGCTGTTGCGTTCAATTTCACTCCCCTGTTCTCTAAGCTGGTCTGGCTCACGCTGGCGCGTAGACTTTCACATAGGAGATAACCATCTGTTTGGGGAAAATGGTCGTAGAATTAGGGCTTCCAGGCCATGATCCGCCAACTGGGAGATTGAGCATGATGTTGAAAGCGTGATCATACACCCAATCCCTCGCATTTGGGAAACTTGCCCGATCAACCGTGTGATAGGTAATTCCATCTACCATGAAATAAAGGTGATTGGGATCCCATTGCAAGGCAAAGGTATGAAAATCATCGGCGAACTGACCATGTTGCAATTGGTAATGACCGCTAGAGTATCCCGGCCCATGGGCAGTCCCATAAATGATAGTCGGTTCATTGCCAATATTCTCCATTACGTCGATTTCACCACAAGCGGGCCAGCCAACCGTTGAGTAATTGGCACCCTGGAGCCAGAAGGCTGACCAGAGGCCCTGGCCAGAGGGAATTTTGATACGAGCTTCGATACGTCCGTAGGTAAAGCTAAAATGGCCCTGCGTTGTAATCTGGCCAGAAGTGTACGCACACGAACCATACCAACAAGAATAACCCGCAGGATTACCCTTACGAGCTTCGATTATGAGATGACCCTGACCATCCTGATAGACATTCTGGTTGTTCGTATCATAGTCCAATTGCTGATTTCCCCACCCCTCACCACCAATCGCAGCAGTCCACTTCGTTGGATCGGGAGGAGCGCCTGCTGGCCCATTAAATTCATTATCCCAAACAAGCTTCCAGGGAGAGGCTTGCTGAGTGGGTGTGGCTGTTGCGTTAGTTGTCGATGGGGTTATAGACGCTGACGGGGCCATAGATGTTGCTTTTGTACCAGACGCACCTCCCCAACTGGCGCAGCCTGTTAAGGGGTAAAAAGCGAGCAGCCCTATAAGGCCAACCAGAAGATTTGTCGCACTCAAGAATCTTTTCTGCGGGTGCCCCTGCGCACCTGGTAGTCCTTTTTTCATCGTCTTTGCCTCTTGCACATTGATAAAAGCTTTCTGATACCCCCACAATTGTAATCAGCTCTGCATTATCTTCCACTTAACGAGTTTTTGCCACATAGCGAGTGACAGCACTTGCAACCCGTGGAGCAGTCGCCGGAACACCAGCAACAAAGCGATAAAGCGGGCCAAAGCTTTGAAGCGTAGAGAAACCAGTGAAGTAAAGTCCTGGCACATTACTTCCAAACCACGGATTAAGAATTGGCGAGCCAAGATGTGTTTTGATATCTGATACAATTGATGGGTGAAAAATAGGCACACGGCTGACATCTGTCTGATAACCTGTTGCTACTATCACATGATCCACGCTCATATTCGTGTTATCAGAAAGAGTTAATTTCACTCCACCGTCACTCTCCACCATTTTTGTCGTAACGCATTTTTCGTGTAACATCACCTTCCCAATGATCCGATCCTGCAACCAGTTTGAGGCCGCTGGCCAATGGCTATTCTTCACCATACGGACTTTCGTGTCTTGTGGAAAACGCTGAAAAAAGTAGGGGAATACCTCTAAAGCCCGATATTTCCAGCCAGGTGTAATACCTGAATCCGGCGCGCGAAGGCGCTGGATCCAGGAGCGCCTGCCTTCTCCATGAGGTTCTGCCCAATCAATGGAGCGGCGGGCAATCAGGTCCACAGAGGCACCAGCTTCGTTCAACAGAGCTGCCCATTCAACTGCACTCTGACCCCCACCAATAATTGCAACTTTTTTTCCGGCAAAATTGCCAAAATCACCATGGTCGTACGAGTGAGTAAGTAGTTCAGCCGGAAAATGCGCATATTCAGCAGGAATATGCTGATAATAGTGGGGGCCAACTGCCATGATTACTGATAAAGCTGTCACTTCACGTCCATCTTGCAGTTTTAGCGTAAATTGCCCATTATTACGCTCGATAGCAGAAACATAGGTTGGATCAACAAAAGGCACCACATGCTTTTGAAACCACATTCCATAATCGATAAAGAGCTGGATCGGCATGGGATAGCAAATGTTATAGTGCGAAACTTCAAAAAATTGTTTCAAGCCATACTTCTTCTGCGGATCTGAGAGATTGCTCGCCCACCAATGGGAACGCAGAAACATTCCCTTTGGCATCTTTTCACGCCAGAGTTCTAGAGGCTTGCCGAATATCGCTACATTCAATCCTTTTCCCGCCAAGTGCGCAGCAACTGAACCTATATGTGACAAGTAACTTGCCCTCAGCCGATCCTCAGCGTTTTTAACCACCACTCTAGCTAGAGCGGATTTGTTTTTTTGAAATGCCCTCCCGTATCCGCCTCCACATATTGCGAGAGGCCCCTGTTATCGCTGACCATACCGGAAGAGGATCTTCCCAATCGCAACAATCATACCTCATAGGAATGAAGAAAGAAGAGCAGAAATCGAGGATGGTCTTGGCAGGCGAAGCGACTCCTGGTCTTCCTCGCTGCTGTAATGCTGCAATAGTTGTAGCAATATCGCCTCCAAGGTAACGCATCCAGAGACCACTGCGATAGCCCTCCACCACATCAATGCGTTCCCCATTAGCCCACTGGTAGAGCAAATAAGGAAAATCAACTCCTGCGCGCACAGCAATCTCAACTGAGGCAGAGAGCCGTGGATTGATCTCCATCAGGTAGGGATAGCCAGCACTATCGCGCCGGAACTCTACTTCAGAATAGCCCTCCAAATCGATCTCTCGCACTAAGCGTTCGGCTTGCTCGCCAATATCCACTGGGATAGCAATACTTTGACGTAATATAGATGTTCCTCCCAGCGGTGGACAAGTTCGTTTGGCCCATTGAGCAAAACGAGCATGCATTTGACCATTCGCATAGAGAAAGCTTACCGCTTCCCGTCTACCAGTGAGAAACTGTTGGAAGAGGACTTTACCGCCCAGGAAGGTTAACTCTTCTACAGCGCGTCTTGCCTCGTCGGGAGTCGTCACTAAATAGCAGGCAACCCTGACTCCCTGCTGCCCATCCTCTAACCAGGATTCCTCTGGCTTGACCACTGCTGGCAATCCAATTTCACGCAAGGCAACCTCAATTTCGCTCACATCCTTAAGAGTGACCCCGCGCGGAATCCTCAGCCCCAGCCTTGCTGCAATTTCCAGAGTTCTTTCTTTGCTCACCGCAATTGCCAGCGCAGGTTCTTTAGCTATTGCTAAGCCACTATGCTCTTCAACTTGTTCTCGATATTGGCGGAGCAGCGCCACATCACCATCTGATGTAGGAATTACGATACGCGCACGATTTGCTTCAAGTAACAGGTGAAGATAGTGAAGATGTTCTTTTACCTCGTCATAGGTTGGGCAGACGATCTTGTGGTGACACCAACGCGACGAGAAAGTAGGAATAACGGAACGAGCTGGGTCATCAAGGGCTGCTATGCGCAGTCCACGTTTGCCAAGCGAGCGCACAGCCATCAGCGATTGGCGCGCTGCGGCATTGAGTACCAGGACGTCACAGGTCCCTTGCTGAAATTCAGGCCGTGACAAATACGCCTGGGTTAGACTGTTTTCCATTGGTGGCTCATCGTTGGCAGAGCGAAAATGATTGACGGAGACGTTAGCCATGTGAGAACTTCTACCCTCTACATTCAAAATAAATGGTGCGGCGACCAGACCATTATTGGTTTCTGGAAATAAATACTTCCCAGTATGCCTATTAATAGATGTTCGAGGTGTCTTTCTGGTTGCCATCCGATTGCAGTATGGTTAAACATGGTAGAGATGCTCTCGAAGCGATAACTTTCTACGCATTCAGAAAATAGTGCAAAGGATGATCTTCGCCGATACTTTCCTATTTGCAGAGGCAAAAAATATTGAAAACGCCTCCACAATGCTTTTCTAAGCGGGAGTTGCCTATCCTCTGAGTATGATTATAGCCGGAAGCAGAGGCAGAACTCAAAGGCTATAACAAGAAGTACTATCAGATAGGGTGTCAGGCTGGCGGAAGTGATGAGCGAGTAGGCAAAAACTGTTCATGTTGAAAAAGTGTAACCGGCTTGTCATGAGCCATTGTTTATCACTCATGCCGGCGTCATAATCGCGTAAAAGCCGCCCCAGAGTTGCATAAAACGGTCATGCGAGATCTGCATCCAGTTCAGGCGCGAGGAATCGGCGAGATCGACAAAGTTGCTGTCGCCTCCGCGTACGACCAGGATATGGCCACCGGCATATTTGGCCGGGGGAAAGCTAACGATGACCGGCGTGCCGCTATTGGCGGCGGCGATGACCTGGTTCAGGCTAAAATTATGGCCCCAGACGGTTTTAAAGTGAAACCGGGTACCCGTATGCTGAATTCCCGACTCTTCAAGCAGACCCAACTCTGGCGTAATCTCGTGAATCCCGGACTCGATCTGTAAAATGTCGGTAACGCGGTAGGCGTGACCATAGGAGTTGATTACCTCGGTCATTGCGGCTGCGGAACAGGCTGAGTAGGCCCAGGTATTAAACTCTTGCATGGATTGATACTGCGCCGGGTCAAGCTGGCCTAGACGCGCGAGATGCTGTGAAGCGGTATAGTTTGGCGCGCTCACAGATGGTGCGGGTGGATTCGCTGGACCAAAGGCAGTTGATGTCCAGAGCAGCGCGTGCGGCAGGGTTGTGTTCAAAAGGTAGAAAATCAGCAGGAAGAATATAATCAGGCCGGGGACTGCTGCCTTCCAGGAAACCAGGCGACCTTTCAGGTCCTCCAGCGAGCCAGGATAGGCGACGCTGGCGCTCCTCATCCTTGTATCTACGCGGCGTCCTGGCGTCGCAGGGGCAGCATACGCGCCGCCAGCCGCTATCCGCATCCGCCGTGTGCTCACAGCGTCGGTATGCACCTCGCCAGCCCCTGCGCTGGCACGTCGCCTCACTGGAACAGCATGCTGCATACTGCTGGTGTCCGTGTTCGCGGTCCTGCGCGCGCGGGTTGGCACGGGCGCTGCTTCGACAATGCGCCTGCCTCTGGTAGTGATAAGATAGTCGTTCCGTGGGCGACGCGATTGCGATCTGGGTGAGAGGAACAGGCCGGCTAAGGTAATGAGGAGGGCGATAATGAAAAGGACTCCCACAATAACGGGCATATGCTACAACTCCCTCTGTATGACAGATGCACGCTAAAAGGTAATTCTGAACACTATCGGCTTTAGCTATGCTATTTCCAGTACCAAATATACCATAGAATTCCATCGTTCTGCAAGATTAAACGCCGTGATGGTCACTTTTGGTGGAGAGCATGCCGATTCTCCGCTACTCAGAGCGCTCCATCCGGATCTATCCGGTCAGGATTAGGTTTATGGAACGGGTTGGGTGAAACATGCTTTCACCCAACCCGTTCCATAAACCTAATCCTGACTCTCTATCATCTCATACTGTTTGCGCAAGACTTTCTTGTCAAACTTGCCGACGCTGGTCTTGGGCACGGCATCGATGAAGATCACATCGTCGGGCAGCCACCATTTGGCGACGCGTGGGCGCAAGTATTCAATGATCTCTTCTTTGCTGACCTGACCAGCGTAATCGGGTTTAGCAACCACATAGGCCAGTGGGCGCTCGGACCATTTCGGATGCGGAATGCCCACAACGCAGGCCTCCAGCACCTTAGGATGGCCCATAATCAGGCCCTCCAGCTCCACCGAAGAGATCCATTCGCCACCGGATTTGACGAGATCTTTGGTCCGATCGACAAGCTGGAGGCTACCATGCTCGTCCACCACAGCGACATCGCCGGTACGCAACCAGCCCTCAGCAAACTTGGCGCTCGATTCGCTGTCGTTATAGTAGGCGCGGGCAATCCAGGGACCGCGCACCTGGAGTTCGCCAAAGGTCGAGTCGTCCCACGGCACTTCCTGGCCACTCTCGATATCAACCACACGAAACTCCACGCCGGGCAACACCGTCCCCTGGCGCGCGCGCACGCGGAACTGTTCTTCAGTGGACCAATCTCGCTGATAACTGCGCAGTTTACTAAGTGAGGCCAAAGGTGACGTTTCGGTCATACCCCAGGCTTGCACGATGTTCAAATCCTTGCGCGTCAGATTCTCAATCAGCGCCTGTGGGACAGCCGAACCGCCACAGATAATCGTGCGCAGAGCTGAGAAATCGAACGACTCTTTCTCCAGTAAGTTGAGTAGACCAATCCAGATGGTGGGCACGCCCCCGGCGACGCTGACACGCTCCTCAGCCATCAAGCGAGCGATACTCAGAGGGTCCATAAAACGACCGGGAAGCACCTGTTTGCTGCCCATCATCACGCCCGCCCATCGGTCATACCCACCGCCATCGAATGCAGGTAGGTCGAGCGGTGGCTATAGACCACGCCTTTGGGATTGCCGGTGGTACCGGAGGTATAGCACATTGCCGCGGGCGCGTTCTCCTCCAGTTCAGGCCACGTGTACTGCTCAGGCTGCCCGCCAATAAAGGTCTCATAGTCAATCGAAGGCTGGAGCTTCCCCGTGGCGTTGGGAGCCTCGCCCATAATGACGTAGCGTTTCACTGTGGGAAATTGATCGGCCAGGCCTTCGAGCAAGGGAACCAGGTCGCCGTCTACAAAGATAATCGTATCCTCTGCATCGTTGACTATATAGGCCAGTTGCTCGGCAAACAGCCGGATATTCAGCGTATGCAGGACCGCTCCCATGCAGGGAATAGCAAAATACAGTTCCAGGTGACGATGGGTATTCCAGCCAAAGGTCGCGACGCGGTCCCCCGCCTGTACCCCAGCCTGCTGGAGTGCACTGGCTAACTGCATCACCCGCTTACCCCAATCGGTGTAGGTGTAGCGGTGTTTTCCCTGAGCGGTTAATGTGACCACCTCTTTGCGTCCGAACAAGCGTACGGCGCGTTGAAACGAGTGCTGAAGGGTGAGCGGATAGTCCATCATCAGACTTTCCATGTGCCATCTCCTTTGTTGAGCGTTCACCAATTACAAACCAAACAGGACAGAAAACATAGATTTACTTTCTTCATTCTACATGGTAGAGGACATAACCACAAGTGTGTTTATGTATCGCGATGAGAGCACTGAGGATAGTGCCCGGCAGCTTCCTGGCTGCCGGGCTGAGCATACACTTATGAAGAGGCTGACCTGGCGCCCCTTATTGTTTTGGGCCAATCCAGACGGTTTGGATGTTCACAAATTCGCGAATACCGAAGGTGGAGAGTTCGCGCCCATAGCCACTATATTTGACGCCGCCAAAGGGCAGGCGCGGATCGCTGGCGGTCATACCCTGGATTAAAACATAATATCGCATTTTTCGGTTGGATCGATTGATTTCAATCAATTCCTGCATAACAAGATAGCCAGTCATGACTCCGGTTGGCTATCTTGCCCTTAGCCCATCTTGAAAGGATCGGGCGTGTCTGCGGGCAAAACATGCCAGTGTACTCCCTGGCGTCGTGAACCTAAAGTGTTACTCACTCGCGGGGGTTGCCGGAGCCGTACTCTGCACTGGCCCGATCCACACAGTTTGGACGTTGACAAACTCCCTTATGCCGAACACTGACAGTTCGCGCCCATAGCCACTATGTTTGACTCCCCCAAATGGTAAACGCGGATCACTTGCGGTCATGCCATTCAGAAATAGTGCCCCACTCTCTAAGCGGCGAGCGAGTTTACGACCCTGCTCGATATCGCGTGTCCAGAGGTTGCCGCCAAGCCCAAACTGAGAACTGTTCGCCAGTTCCAGCGCATGTTCAGTGTCGCGGGCATGGATGACGGCGGCGGCTGGCCCAAACGTTTCTTCACGAAATATTGGCATCTCAGGCGTTACATTGGTCACAATCGTCGGCTCGTAGAAGGAGCCTTTGCCCGCGACCGGCTTACCGCCAAGCAGAAGACGCGCTCCCATCTGAACCGTAGCCTGTACCTGGCGGTCCAGTTCGTCGCGCAGGTCGCCGCGAGCCATTGGTCCAATCTGGGTTTCACGCTGAAGGGGGTCGCCGACACGCAGTTTTGCGGCTTCCTCCACGAATTTGTGCTCGAACGCTTCAGCAACCGACTCGACGACAATAAAGCGTTTGGCGGCGATGCAACTTTGCCCTGTATTCTGGAAGCGGGCGCGTACAGCGGTCTGGGCGGCGGCGTCCAGGTCTGCATCATCCAGCACGATAAAGGCATCTGAGCCGCCCAATTCGAGTACATGTTTCTTTAGATATTGGCCGCTCGTAGAAGCGACGGCTACACCCGCCTCCTCGCTGCCAGTCAGCGTGACCGCAGCTATGCGGGGATCGGCGATCAGTTTTCCGGTTTCTGCTCCTGGGACGAGCACAGTGCGAAAGACACCCTCTGGAAAACCACACTCGCGGAAGATGCGCTCAATCTCCAGAGCACAGCGTGAGACGTTGGAGGCGTGTTTGAGTACTGCGGTATTGCCTGCCATGAGTGCGGGGGCGGCAAAGCGGAATACTTGCCAGAACGGATAGTTCCAGGGCATGAGCGCCAGAACAACGCCAAGCGGCAGATAGGAAACATAGCTGTCGGTCGCGTTGGTGGCGATGCGCTCATCGGCAAGGAAGCGTTCAGCGTTCTGGGCATAGTACTCGCAGTTCCAGGCACATTTTTCTACTTCTGCCTCACTCTCCACTAGCGGTTTCCCCATCTCCAGGCTTGCTCTCAGTCCTAACTCTGCTTTATGTGCCCGTAGATAGACAACAAGCCGCTGAAAAAGGGCGCTCCGCTCGGCAAAATCGGTCTCACGCCAGGATTGGAACGCGGTATGGGCTGCTGCCAGCGCCTCGTCAATCTGCGTGGGATTGAATAGCTCGAACGTTTCGAGGACTTCTCCAGTAGCGGGGTTGATCGATTGAATGCTCATGATTGGCTCCTTGGATAAATTTTGCCCTGATAGATACTCCCCCACCTCAACTTGGCCTTCATTGTATCACAAGTATTGAGCAGACTGGCCGGGTGCTCCATCCGCAAACATAAGCTGGGCAGTACAAATAAATGGCCGATCAAAATAGCCAGCCCGATGAGGGACTGGCTATTTTGTTTACTTTATGGCTATTTGTCACCTCCTCCCAACAACGCTACCGGCTGGCTGTCCAGTGGCAAGTACCAGCACTTCTCCAGCCACAAATGGTACGGATCGGGCGGCTGTGGCTGCGCGGTGAACACAAAACTGGACAAAAGTCTTGGTTCGTCGGCCAATTCCTGCCGCACAACCTCGCGCATATACTCGCGCCGATTTTCGCCTTTGAACGTGGTAAAGGCAATCCGCACCGATTTGATGCCAAACCACTGCTCATGAGCTTGAGCCTTAAGCATCGCACCATAAGCGCGGATTTTACGACGGAAACCCTCCTCGCCAAATTCGGTAGCACAGTCGTGCTCGTGCAGGATTGGCCAGCGCCACTGTCTGCCATCTGGTGCAGTTGCTCGGAAGTCAAGAAACATATCTGGCACCAGAGCGAGCCGCTGCCCTCGCCACGTTACCTCGAACTGCCGCTTTTTGAGCTGCCGCTCGTCGATGAAGTCAGCCAGGTAGTAGAGCGGGTTGGCCTGTTTCAGCAGCAGGGCGCTAATGAGCACGTCGTTGATTCTCAAGGCATGCTCGATAAATATTGAATGCTTGCCTATCTGCTCACTGGCACGGAATGAGTCTTTCACATCGTACCCTAGAAGCTTGGCGTAGCGGGCGCATTCAATGCCAGGCGCATAATAGTATTGTGAGCGGAAAAACTTGGTCGCGTGCAATTGACTCGTGACGGGAATTGGCACTGAGTCGATCTGCACATAGCCATGATCGGCCAAGGTTCTGTACCGCGTCTTGACCATCCTGACCGACTTCGGGCTATAGCCTCGCAAACGGCATGATTGGTCAGCCGTCATAATTTGGTCAGCCGTCATAATGTGGAAGTGCCACAATCCAGGTTTATCCCCCAAGCCGAACAGCAGTTGGTGGTAGACTGACGTGATGCGAAACGGCTTCTCTACTTGGTTGATTGCCATTAGCCGACCCCCTCCCAACTGGATACTTCCGGTTCCTCGGCTGCTGTGTCGGCCTGGCGCACGGTACGACGTTCCACATCCTCTTTCGGCTTGCAATACCGCTCACGGGTCTGCGCTTGGATGTCTAGCAGCCGGTAACGGAGCGCCCCCTGATCGACCATCGGGGCGTTATTCTGGGTATACATCACGCCGACCTCGCCGGAACTCACAAAGGCCGCCCGCTTCGGAAGCTGGGTTAGCATCTGGGCAATGTCGCTCGCGCTTTGCGTCTTTTTCTTGCCGATGGGATGCTGGGCAAGATACCACTGGGACTGGTACGAAGTCGGTGGCCGCTTTGCCGGGTATTTCTTACTCAACAAGGGTGCGTCGGGTAAGCGCGGTGAGAACAGCGCGTTGGACGCCTACCGACATGTAGATGGGTTAATGGTGCGAATATTCATTGAGCTGCTCCCAGTTTTAGCAAGACTATAGTCTGATTTGCATTATATCTCACGCTTACTAGCAGCAACCTTATCCCGATCCGACAATGTTCCTGCTGATTTCTTATCCCAATGTGACTCAGGGTGCTAACGTTGGAAACTTGTTGAGCAATCCCCGCGTGCAGGCTACAAAGTCACTGCTCTTTCTATTTCACAAGTGTACACTAAACAGAGAGAAAGAGAGAAGGGAGAACAAAAATGGCTGAGCAAGATCGCGGATTAGTGAGTCATATTGGTCCCATCGAAATTGATTGGCCAAGAACCATTGGCTATTACGGAGGAATTGGTCTGGCTACAGCATTTGAGTTGATTGAGCCACCGTTGGCTCTCTTCATTGCTGCTGTTCCCCTCTTTAAAATGCTCAACAATCCGCGCGCTCCACGGCCAGGTCGCTTTCTGGCACAATTCTTAGAAGGAGCTGCCAAGCCGGTTGGTGGAAGCGCTGAAGCAACAATAAAATTGCAGGCAGACGAAGTAGCCCAGCCGCAGGCTCTCTCTTTTATGCAGGAGGCACGTGCGCTAGCACAAGCTTTTCAGCAGCGCAGAAGCTGAAAGACGCGCATATCAGGCTATCTCAATCGGAAAGCTCACGCACCAGCTTCCGGCAGCGCAAACCTGCTCGTCTCGCGATCCCCAAATAGCGCGTATTGCGCGGCCTGGACATCCTCTACCGACGCACTGGGGTAGCCGCGAGCCAGGAAAGTGCGCGTGGCTGTGTTGCGGATTTGCAAGATGTCGATGATGGGCTGGAAGCCCGCGCGCGCTACGCCCGCTTGAGAGGGCAAGTTATCGACATCCATACCGATCCAGGCTCGCCACAGGCCAGCGCGCTGTAGTTCGCGCTGCATGTGGGCCAGCAGCGCGGGATAGAGGCGCTGACCGCGATAGGCCGGAAGGGTGGCACAGTCCCAGATATATGCTTCACCAGTCAGAAGACGCACGCGCAGACCCAACCCGCCGATCAGCTCCTCATCGAAGGTGATCCAGCCATAGGTGACGATGCGGCCTTCGATCCTGGCAATGTAACACTGCTTACCCAGGTGGAAACGCCGCAACACAGGCGCGGGATCGTCGAAACCCATGACCGAGGCCAGGTCTCCAGCAACCTCAGGACCAGCGAGATGGAAGGTCGCAGGGATACGAGACGCGCACGCTGGCGGGAGCGATCCATCGAGCCTCAACGTCCAGAAGAGGCCCATGTGCTGCGCGCCAGGCTCAGAGGGTAACGTCATACGCGGGTGGCCTCGCGATTGGAGCCAACGAAGGTGATGTGATGCACACCTTGAACCTGAATGTTAGATGCGGACATTCTCTAACCCCTTTGCGATACGGCAGATTTCATTCACAAAAAGCACTTCTATTCTATCACCCACGAATAAAAAGTTCGCTGCTCCGACACTTCGATGAATATGGTATGATAGAGAAAATCTTCACTTGAGGGATCAAAGCATGGAAACCCGCATCCAAGAACTGCTCAATCAGATGACACTGGAAGAAAAACTCCAACTGACCATCGGCAACGGCTTCTGGCATACCCACGGCGTTGAACGTCTGGGTATCCCGGCCATTGCTGTGAATGATGGCCCTAGCGGGCTGCGCAAGCCATACGATGACAACGCATTGGCCGCGCAATCGGTCCCCGCCACCTGTTTTCCAGCAGCTGAAGCCCTGGCTTCATCGTGGGATGTTGCTTTAGTAGAGGAGATCGGGCAGGCCCTGGCTGAAGAATGCCTGGCCAATGATGTGCAGGTCCTACTGGGTCCTGGTGTGAATATGAAACGTACGCCGCTGGGCGGGCGCTGTTTCGAGTACTATTCAGAAGATCCCGTGCTGGCTGGCGAGATGGGTAGCGCCTTCGTACAGGGCGTACAAAGCAAAGGGGTCGGCACTTCGCTAAAGCATTTCGCCTGCAACAATCAGGAATATGAGCGCATGACCATCAGTGCCGAGGTCGATCAGCGCACGTTGCGCGAAATTTATCTCGCGGCCTTTGAGCGGGTGGTCAGAAAGGCCAAACCCTGGACGGTGATGTCCGCGTACAATAAAGTCAATGGGGTCTATGCCTCTGAGCATCCAGAACTCTTGCGCCAGATCTTGAAAACAGAATGGGGCTATGACGGCGTGGTTGTCTCCGATTGGGGCGCAGTCAATGAGAAAGCCAGCGCTCTGGCCGCCGGGCTGGATCTGGAGATGCCCGGCAAACCTGGAAATCCCACGGAAAAGCTCGCCCAACTGGTTCACAACGGTTCATTGGACGAAAAGGTGATCAATGAGGCTGCCGCACGCGTCCTGCAACTAATCTTCCGGGGCCTGGAACATCGCCAGCCAGATGCGGAATTTGATCAGGACGCGCACCATACACTGGCTCGTCGCGCTGCCGCAGAGTCGATTGTCCTGCTGAAAAACGAGGAGCAGATCCTGCCGATCAGCGCGGAAACAACTGGCTCGCTCGCGCTGATTGGACGCTTCGCGCAAGCTCCCCGCTACCAGGGTGCCGGGAGCGCAAGCGTCAATCCCATTCGCGTTGATAACGCCTACGATGAGCTACAGCGCGTGTTCGCGGACAAGGCTTCCTATGCCCAGGGCTACGCGGAAGACGGCAGCCTGGACCTGGCACTTCTCCAGGAAGCGGTTGAGGCTGCGCGCGCGGCCAGTATCGCGGTTATCTTCGCCGGGCTGACCGACCAGGATGAGTCCGAGGGCTTCGATCGCCCATACCTGCAAATGTCCGACGCGCATAACCGCCTGATCACAGAAGTTTGCCGCGTCCAGCCCAACACAGTCGTCGTCCTCTGCAACGGCTCCGCGGTCACCATGCCCTGGCTCGCTGAGGCGAAAGCAGTGCTGGAAACAGGCCTCGGTGGTCAGGCCGCAGGGGGAGCCATCGTCGATGTGCTGCTTGGGAGGGTCAATCCGTCTGGTAAGCTGGCAGAGACCTTTGCGCGCCGCCTGGAAGATACACCAGCCTACCTCAACTATCCAGGCGAGGCAGGCCAGGTGCGCTACGGTGAGGGTCTGT
>WNFI01565198.1_pt1 | contig 13791 bp, 15 predicted proteins | sample 5400471 | NCBI WGS metagenome assembly WNFI01 (sample SAMN13153348, study PRJNA577476) | soil metagenome | isolation source: 100 cm saprolite on Douglas fir-dominated hillslope | place: USA:California | collected 2013-09-17 | reverse complement strand
CGATCCGTGGCGTCGACGGCTCACGCGGCATCCGGTACGCCAGCAGCAGCCACTCGATCGACCCGGCCATCACGGAAGCGTACGCGTCTCCGGCGCACTCATGCAACCAGGGTTACAGAAACCAATTGCCGATCGCGACTCTGGCGCTCCAGCCGTGCAGGCGGGCACTTCCCAGCGCCCCAAAATGTCGAGCACACGCCCCCAACGCAATGGATAACTTCTGCTTCGATATCACGGTGGGTTATCGCCGCCTGGAGCGGCCGCGGCGTTCGCGATGACTTTCCGGCCAGGGCGTGAGGGCATGGGTCGCGGAGGATCAGGCGCCGGGCGGGTCGGCCCGTGCCTGGCGGGCGCGCTCGGCCCCCGTTGTGCCCGAAGCCTGGCCGCCGCGGCGGCGGTAGGCCTTCTGCCGGCAGGCCGCGGAGCAGTACTCCTGGCGCCGGCCGGCCCCAGCGAGAGGGCGGGGCAGCCGCTGCCCGCATTCTCCGCATCGCCGCATGGCCGATATCGTAACGCGCCAGCGGGGGCGCGGCGGTGAAGCACAGCGGCGGCGTGTCCAGCACGCTGAGTGACATTACTGGTAGTATGTTTATGACATGCCTGGTGATCGCGCCCGCGCGGACGAGTATGCCGAGCGCGTCAACGCGGCCGCCGACCTGGCGGAGGCCGGTGTGCCTGCGGCGGAGGCGGCCCGCAGCCTGGCCGGGCGGTTCGGGTGCTCGCCGCGGCAGGCTCGCCGCTATGTGGAGCGGGCGGCGCTGTCCGGGCGTGTTGACGTGCCGGAGGCCACCACGGTGTTCACCGTCAAGCTGCCGGCCGGGCTGGCGGGACGGGTGCGCGCGCATGCCCGCGACGCCGGTGTCACCATCTCCGCGGTGGTGGCGCAGGCGCTGGAGGAGTTCCTGGCGCGGGGCCGCAGAAACCATCCGCGCAGGTGAGCGGCCGGGCGGTGGAGACGCAGTTTGTCTTCGGCCGCCACGCGGCCACGGAATTGCCGGTGGCCTACGCCATTCTCGTGCCAGCACGGCGGGCCCGCATCGCGCGGCCCGGCCGGGAAGGAAGCCTGCCCCATGACCAGCGCCGCGATCTACGCCCGGGTCTCCTCGGCCGGTGGACGTGGTGCTGTGCTACTCCCCGGACCGGCTGGCCCGCAAGTTCGCCTACCAGGCACTTTTGATCGAGGAGTTCGCCCGCGCCGGGGTGCGGGTCGAGTTCGTCCAGGGCCCGCGCGGCGACACTCCCGAGGACCAGTTGCTGGTCCAGTTCCAGGGCATGTTCGCCGAGTACGAGAAAGCCCGGCTGATGGAGCGCTACCGGCGCGGCAAGGCCCGCCGCGCCCGGACCGGGTCCGTGAACGTGCTGTCCGGCGCCCCGTTCGGCTACCGGTACGTACGCAAGAGCGACCTGGCCGGAGCCGTCTACCAGATCATCGAAGATGAGGCCGTGGTGGTCGCGGAGATGTTCCGCCGCTACGCCGACGACGGCGCCGCCATCGCCGACCTGGCCCGCTGGCTGACCAGCCAGGGCGTGCGGACCCGCACCGGCAAGGACCGCTGGGACCGCAGCGTGGTGTGGGGCATGCTGCGCAACCCCGCCTACGCCGGGACGGCCATCTTCGGCAAGACCATGGTCGTGCAGCAGTCTGCGGGCCGACAACAAGCGGTTCGCCGCCCGGAACACCAAGGTCCCGTCCCTGCTGCAGGGCCTGGCCGCCTGCTCGGCCTGCGGGTACGGCTACTACCGGACCTCCACCCGCCCCACGAACAAGACGATCTGCTACTACCGGTGCCTGGGCAGCGACGACTACCGATACCCCGGCGGCCGGGTCTGCCACAACCAGCCGGTCCGCGCCGACTACCTCGACACCGTGGTCTGGGACCACATCACCAGCCTGCTCGCCGACCCGGCCCTGATCCGCGCGGAGATCAGCAAGCGCCTCGACCAGGCCCGCACCTCCGACCCGGTCACCCGGCAGCGCAAGCAGCTCGAACTCGCCCTCGCCAAGGCCACCACCTCGATCACCGCGATGATCCAGGCCTACTCCGAGCAGCTGATCACCATCGACGAGTTGCGCGCACGGATGCCGCACCTGCGCGCCCGCGAAGCCAGCCTGCGCGGCCAGATCGACGCCCTCGATACCCAGGCCGCCGACCGGGACGCCTACCTCAAGCTCGCCGGCAACCTGGACAGCTTCCTCGCCCAGCTGCGCGGCAACGCCGCCACCGCTGCCGTCGCTGAACGCCAGCGGGTGCTGCGGCTGGTCGTCAAGGACATCCTCGTCGGCCCCGAGAAGATCACCATCCGGCACCGCATTCCCGCCCGCGCCGGCGCCGCCAGCTCCGGCAGGCATGACACCGACACAGATACGGAGGGTGACCATGGGCCGGGTTATCCATTGCGTTGGGGGCGTGCTTAATGCCCTGCGGGGCCACTGTTCGAAGGAGAACCAATGTTTCGATCATTGGCCGGGAAGTTGGCCCTGGCCGCAGCTGCAGCCATCACCGTCCCGTTACTGGCGTCGTCAGCAAGTGCTACCACCTCGCCAGCACCAGTCGTAATTCCCGACTCTGCACTCCAGGCTACGTCGACCACCGTTGGCGGGGCCAAGCTGCAGCCGTCCACCACCACGTTGACCCACTTCTTCCGCACCGCCGTCAACCCGCTCGATTCCACCACCTATGGCTTCAACATGGTGGGTCAGGATCCCGCGCTCCAGCAATCGACGACTATCACCGTCGACGTCACGCCACTGAATGTGATTACGGGCGGGCTGGCCTTCAACGGAACCGACGTCCTCCAGCCGACCCTGAGCTCACCGGTCTTCACCAACCAGGACTACACCTCGACGCAGTTCGCGAGCGACCCGACCGTCGCAAACGGGCACACTACTGGTGGCAGCCTGTCTCCCGGCAATACCAGCAACCAGCTCGAAGACGCGATCATGCGGTCGCAGTTTAACGAGCAGGGGACCGGTTACCACCTGATCCTCAACCCGGTGGTGCACCCAGCGATCACCATCGACGTGCCGAGCGAGCTGGGCACCACTATCCAGACGCCGCGCGGTGTGGTGGCTGGCGATGTCCAGGTCAAGTGGTGGTCCACCCGGATCCAGAACAGCTTCGTGCAGCCATGGACGTCGCCCGCGATCGCGCCGATGTGCTCGAACATCCTGGAGACCGGCGACCCGGTCGTCGGGGACGGCTTCACGACCGAAGCCAACGCGTTCCGGCAAGGGCCGACGCCGAACGGCACCCAGGTGGCCGACGGCTTCTACCACCCTGAGGACGAGGCACTCCTGCCATCCCTCAGCTACACCGACCTCACTCACCTGCAGCTCTACCTCACCGACAACGTGATGCTGTTCAGCGGCACCAACTCGCTCAACTGCTGCATCATTGGCTTCCACAGGTAAGCGGGGCGGTCGCGCCTTAGCGACGGGACCTGATGGACCCGCTATAAACGTCCAAACGGACTGTGCCTGGGAGGCCTGGCGAGCAGGCCTCCCAGACAGCGGCCAGATCAGGCTCCGCAGGCCGGCGGGGCGGCGTGGAAGACGGGGAATGGGTTGAGGTCTCCCATGAACCGCCCACGCGAAGGTCTGAATCTTCTGGTTGCCGTTCCCGTGGGTCGAGCCGATGCCGTGACCCACGACGGTTCATGCGGCTGAACCCCAGTCCAGCGCAGCTCGCGCAGAGCGGCACGAACGGCCGGTACACAGTTGATGAACGGGTCATCGGCCCACTCGGAGATCTCGTGGCTCAGCGCGTCGATGTCCTGGAGCGTCCAGGCTGTCCTGGGGTTGAAGAACCCTGGCGTCACATAGGCGCCGGGAACCCTCGACTACGCCCCCCAGGGGCTATGGGTTCTGTTCGACCTAGTCGAGGCCGCCATGCGCACGGGCCGACAAGACATGGCACGGGCACACATCCAGGCGATGCTCGACATAGACGTCGCATCGCTTTCACCCCGGCTGGCGATGCTGGTCGCCGGAGCGACCGCGCTGCTCGACGACAGGACGAACGACGCGTTCGAACGCGCACTCACCGTTCCGGACGCTACGCGCTGGCCGTTCGACCTTGCCCGGGTGCACCTGACGTACGGCGAACGGCTACGCCGGGACCGGGCCACGAGTGATGCACGGCGGCACCTCGGTGCCGCGCGCGAGATCTTCAACCAGCTCGGCGCCGCGCGGTGGGTCGCACGCGCCAGCAGCGAACTGCGGGCGACCGGGCAGCCAGTCGCTCACGACCACCGCCCGGACCTGGTCACGCTAACCCCGCAACAGCGAGAGATCGCGACACTGGCGGCAGCCGGCCTAACGAACAAGCAGATCGGCGAGCGGCTGTACCTGTCGCACAGCACGGTCGCCACACACCTGTACCAGATCTTCCCGAAACTCGGCGTCACTTCGAGGGCGGCACTACGCGACGCCTTGTCCGGCAACGAAGAACCAGAGGATGCGGGCCGGTAGCGCTGAGGCGCCGACCGGCGTTGTCCCGAACGCCACGCTGGGACGACGCTGCTGCACACTGCATGAACGCCTCGCTTCTGCTGCGATGAGGCTCCTCCGAGCCGACTGGCGGGTGCCCAAAATTTGGATCATGTGCACGCGGAACTCGCGTTCCTGTCAGCGACTGGAGGCCAGCATCAGGTCCCCGCTGGTGGCCAGTAGTGGTCCAGCTCCTCGCATGTCTGGTCCAAGGTGAGTGGCCCTGCGCTGTCACGGTGTCGGTGCCAGCCAGACACCGGATCGACCGCGCTGAGGATCTTTATTGAAGAAGGCGAGGCCGGCCGGATCTTCTTGCTCGGGAGGACATCACGCGAGCGTCCCGCCCGGCCCTCCAGCCCAGGCCCGTCGATCGCGTGGATCCACACGACACCAGCATTTGCGGCCATACGGGGCAGTGCACGCATGATCTGTCCGAGCTCGCGTTCGCGGCCGGTGAAGCTGCTCGGAACGGCGCCTGAGGTCAGCACCGCGACGACGAAGCCCGGCAAGCCGATCAGGGTCGACGGAGTCGCCGGGCGCACAGCCCGGTCAGGTTGCTCACGCCGTTGCGGGACCGCCCGCGGGTCTCCGCCCGATGACCGGCGGGAATGGGCAGCTGACCGGGTTATGTCAGGATTATCGTCGGCCCGGTCTGCGTTCGGCCCCTGGCAGCGCCGGACGGGGATGACGGCGGTGCATGACTGCGTCTCCTGCCGTCACCGTGGAGCAGTGACGGCAGGAAACCTTCTAGCGGTGGTGCGAGCCCAGCGGGGGCGGACCAGCCGGGCTCGTTGCGTCACGCGCCGTTCTTGCTGGCGGTCCCCGCCACCGCGGGCTTGCCTTTGCCGGCGCGCACCTGGATGCGCTTGGCGTGCACTTCCTGCGCCTTTGGTACCAGGATCCGCAGGACGCCGTCCTGGGCCGAGGCATCGATCTTGCCCGCCTGGATATGGGCCGGCAGCGTGATCGAGCGGTGGAACGCGCCGTAGCGACGCTCGGCCCGGTGGACCTTCTCTCCGGCCGCGTCGGGGGCAGGGTGCCGCTCGCCCTGGATGGTCAGCAGGCCATCCTGGAACGTGATCTCCAGGTCGTCGGTGCCGAAGCCCGGCAGGTCCGCGGTCACCAGGTAGGCGTCATTGCGCTCGGTAATGTCGACCGCGGGTGCCCACGGCTGGCCGGCCGGACTGGCGCCGTGCTGCTGGCCGAACTGGCCGGAGACCCAGTGGCCCGGCATTCTGCTCTGCCTGACCAGCTCTTCCTGCGCGCTGCGCAGGTCATCGAATAGGTCCCAGCTTGTCATGACTGTCATGTCGTTCTCCCTCACGCGTCGCGCCGGGCCAACGGCCCGGCGACCCCGGGAAAAAATGCAATCGATACGGGCGAGCAGTCGCTGTGGTTCAGCCCGCCCGACGCCGAGCAGAGCCGCCGCCGGGCGCTGACCCGCGAGCGGGTCGTTACCGAGGCCCTTTTTGTCATCGCCGCCGACGGCGCGGGCGCCCTGAGCATGCGCGGCCTGGCCGCCCGACTGGGCGTGGTGCCCGGCGCGCTGTACCGGCACGTGCGCAGCAAGGAGCAGCTCTGCGACCTAGCCGTGGACGGCGTGCTGGCCGAGGTCGACACCCGGGCCGACCACGCTCTGGGCTGGGCTGAGCAGGTCAGGGGCCTCGCCCGACGGCTGCGCGCGGTCCTGGAAGACCATCCCGGCATCGCCGCCCTACTCAAGACCCGCGATCCCCTCGGCCCGCACTCCCTTGCCCTGGCCGAGGCTTTCCTCACACCGCTGCACGAGGCTGGCCTCCCGGCCCGGCAGACCGCCCAGGCGTACTCCCTGGTCTACGACTACACCCTCGGCTTCGCGCTCAGTGACCGCACCACCGTCAACGAGCAACGCGTCCAGGACCCTGCGACCAGGCGCCAGCTCCATGCTTTCTTTCGGTCACTACCAGCCGACCAGTTCCCGGCCCTGACGGTCCGGCCCCCCGCCAGGCACGGAGCTTGCGCGACGCTCCCGCGTAGCCGCCGCCTGCCGGTCACCTGCTGGCGTGGATCGACATCTTTCAGGCCGCCGAATATTGCCGACGCCATCCAACGCGGGTAGCTACCTGGCCGACCAGAGCGCCTGCCCGCGGACGCGCTCGCGCCGGCGGCCTGCGCGCGCTCCCGGTGGGCCGGGAGGTCCGCGATAGTGATGCACAGTAGGTCAGCGGCGGACAGCGGATGTTGCTCCTGGTATGCCCGGTGCGCAGGTGATTCAAAGGAGGCCAGGTGGGTACCGGACTCCTCATGCAGCAAGTCTGGTTCATCACCGGTTCCTCGCGCGGCTTCGGCCGCGCCCTCGTCCGGGCCGCTCTCGACGCTGGTGACCGCGTCGTCGCCACTGCTCGCCAGCCCGGACAGCTTGCCGAGATCGCGGAGCGGTATGGCGACCGCGTGCTGCCCCTCGCCCTCGATGTCACCGACGCCGGCGCGGCCCGCGCCGCTGTTGCCGCGGGTGCCGGGCGCTTCGGCCGGCTTGACGTCGTCGTCAACAACGCTGGGTATGCGAACGTCGCGCCCATCGAGACGGGCGACGACGCTGATTTTCGTGCCCAGTTCGAGACCAACTTCTGGGGCGTGTACAACGTGTCAAAGGCGGTGATCCCGCAGCTGCGGGCACAGGGCGGCGGCACCGTCGTGCAGTTCTCCTCGGTTGGAGGACGCGTGGGCGGCTCGGCGGGCATCGCCAGCTATCAGGCCGCCAAGTTCGCGGTCGACGGCTTCAGCCGCGTCCTTGCCGTTGAGACCGCGCCGTTCGGCGTCAAGGTTATCGTCGTAGAGCCCAGCGGTTTCGCGACCGACTGGGCTGGTTCCTCGATGACCGTGCGCGAGATCCCCGCCGACTACGACAGCACAATCGGAGCAATGGATCGCCGCATGCGCCGCAATCCAGCCGGTCCCGCCGGCGACCCGGGGCGCGCCGCCGGGATCATCGTGAACACCGTCAAGCGCGACAACCCGCCCTCGCACCTGCTACTCGGCGTGACCGCGGTCGAGATGGCGCTCGACTACTCCAAGCGGCAACTCGCCGAGGCCACCGCATGGGAGAACGTCAGCCGGTCGGCCGACTACGCCGAGCCCTATCCCGCCGAGTACCCAGCCGACGCGCCGGCGCGCTGAGCCGATCCTCGCCCAGCGCCGCTTCGCGGCCTCCTCAAGCACTACCGCTCTGTCATGGAGACCAACTTCCTCGGCAGCCCGGCCAAGGTGCCATCCACCACGAACCTGCGGCGCACCAGCTCGGCGAGCCGGGCCACGCTCCGACCCGCGCTCTGGGCAGGGGCCGAGCTTGCACGGGCCACCACCCCGGCCCCGCGGAGGCCAGCGCCCGGCCGCCACCGGTTCGCCGGCATCTGCCTCGTACATCACCCGAAAGGGTTTGGCCGCTGCCCGGGTCGCTGACCCACGCCGCGCTCAGCTCAGCTGCCACCAGCTCCGTGATCGCACTGCCGACCGTGTTAGCGTGAGGTAATCGCTCCGGACCTCGGTGGTCATGGCGCTCGCCAACAACAAGTGCCGCCGAGACACCCCGGAGTTTTTTATGCCCAGATTCTCTGCACTGGCGCTTGCTCGTGCTCTTGTCCTGCAAACCGCCGCTGGTGACAAGGACGAAGTGTCCTACGGCCGCCAAGCAGCCGAGCCGTACCGGCAGGGTGTGCTCGTTCCCGGTCACGCTGAGATGGCCGAGCGGGTCGTGAATCACGTGAGCGTGGCGGAGTGCGTGCTCCGCTGCAGCAGCCCGCCGAGAGAATGCGGGATCCCGGTTGGCGATCCTTGCCTGCTGGCGATGCAGGGAGCTAGCCAGTCGGCCGCGCATGGCAGCCGGCCTTGAGCAGGCAGCTGCCTTGGCGAATAAGAGGCACATTAAGCCGCGCATTTAGCAGGCATGTAGGCATTCGTGAAGCAGTACCAGAAGGGCGTGCTGTTCCGGCTCGGCCGGGCGCTGGGCGCCAGAGCCAGGCCGGCGTCACGATGATTCCGGCCTGACCGTTCAGGGCGATGACCAGCCGACCCCGCTAGGCGTCCGCTCACCGAGAAGTGTCATGCCGCAAGCGCGTTGAATGCCTCGGCCGCCGCCGTTGCGAGCAGCTTGGCGTCGGGATCCCTGGCTATGATCGCCTCGAAGGCGTCCCGCAATAGCTGGGCTGCGTAGTCACAATCGCGCTGGGCGTCGAGCCTGGCGATCACGCTGGCAACAGCGACCTGCTAGCGGACCTCCGGGAGCCGAGGTGCGAACTTGTTCGTGCTCATTGCTCTTGCCATTTTCTCGGGCTGCCTATACCGGCGGTCGTTCATCATTTAGCTTACCCGGCCCCCAAAATGGCCTCCGAATGGTTCTGGCGACGTTACCTGAGCCCCTCAGAGCTCAGCCTTAGTCATCTACCTGGACGGCAACGACGCATGGCTCCGGCTCTTGCAACTCGCCCAGGACCCTAGGCGAGCTTTCTCCTGGCGCCGAGCTCAGTGCGAGCTTGCGCTAGATGCGCGCGAGCGATCATCGCGCATCGCGGAGCTGAGTCCCGGCCCGTTTGATTGCAGTGCCGATGAGCCACGGCGGCGCATCATCGTCGGGGGGGATTGGCTTTCCGATGCGGCGGCCGGGGCGGGTATCTGGCGGCCCATCTGACATGCAAGTCCTCGTCCTATTCGGCGGCGTCCCGTAGGGCTTGCAGGACGGGTCCTCCCGGTCGCGAGGAGCCAGAAGGTCGGCCGCCTCCCGTCAAGGGTTCTACATCAATGACGGCGGCACCGGGCGGTCCGCCGAATACGTCAGCGCGGTGGTGCTGCGAGTCGCATGGCGGAACACTGGCAGCCGGACCGTGGTGACAGGTGCCGCGCATCCGGTCCGGCCAGGTCGTCGTCGCCGGGTTCTCCCGGCATGTGGGCGCAGACGGACCATCAGCAGATGCTGGCAGCAGCCGAGGGCTCTGCCTGACCGGCCGTTACTCCTGTTAGCTCAGCTGGGTGGAACGGCAGGGTCGGTAGCGGCGAACGCCTCGCCCAGGCTGGTGATGTCAACCGAGCGTCGATCCTCTGAGGCCACTTGGTCCACGAACGGGCGCATAGCTTCCAGGGTGGCGAGGATCTCGCGCCCGACCTGATCTGCCGAGCGCATCGCGTCCACCGACACCAGAATTCCGCGGTCGCGGTACCACGCGACAATGGGGAACGTTATCTGGTGATAGAGGGCCAGGCGCTGGCCGATGATGTCTGCGGTGTCGTCGGAGCGCTGCTCGAGCGCGGCCCGCGCGAGCAGCCGTCGCATGAGCTCCTCATCCTCAGCCTGAAGGTGGAGCGCCACGTCCGCGGTCATCTCAAGCTCGCGGCCTATCAGGTAGGCGGCGCGGGCCTGCTACATAGTCCGCGGGATTCCGTCGAGGACAAACCCTCCCCCGGCCGCCTTCGCAGCGACCATTGCCTCCCGCACCATGTCCAGGACGACCTGGTCGGGCACCAGCTCGCCGCGATCGAGATACTCCCGAACCGACAAGCCAACAGCCGTCCGCCGGGCCACGTGATCGCGCAGCAGCTCACCAGTGGCGATGTGAGGGATGCCGAAGTGCGCCGCGATCAGCGCGCCTTGCGTCCCCTTGCCCGCGCCCGGAGGCGCGATCATCAGCACTCGCATACTCGTCTCCGCTGACCATGATCCCGCCTGCTACCCCTGCCGCAAGCAGCCACGGTCCCCATTTCCTGAGCGAACAGGAGCCAGTGATGACAGCGGTGACGATCTGCGGGGGCCCGCACCAGCGCTTCGCACACGGCGGCGGCGATCGGCGCGGGCTAAGAGCCGCTGGACCAGGAGCGCGCCGGCCCCCAGCAGGCCGAGGGCTGAGTGCTCGGCGAGGTTACAGAGCCGGTCAAGTCAGGCATGCGCAGGGCGCAGTGTCCCTGATGCTGTACGCCAGCCCGGCGCAGGGTGCCGGCTGATCCGTGCGGTGATCTTGCGGAACCAGCATTCCGCGCATCAGCCCAGCTCCGATTGCAGCAAACTGTGCCACCGGGGTCCGGAGTGGTCCGCCAACGCGATCACGAAGCTCGTCCGGAATTGACCGGATAACCGCGGGACGACGAGCACAGCGTACTGGGCGGTGCAGGGCCGCGACAAGAGCCAGCCAGGGGCACGCTCCGCGCCCTGCCGAGCGACGCAGGGCTGCCGACACCGGTCCCCCGCTACGCAGTGATGCGGACCGAGGATGGCACTACGAAGGCAGTCCGGTCCCGTTGCGGTTTGAAGGCGCTACTGCCCTGAGCCGACATCGCCCGGTCAGACAGTAGCGGCGCCCGGCGTAGTGTTCAGGTCAGAACTGGCGAAACGAGCCGCTGGGTCAAGACCCCGCCTTGCTGCTGTGGCAGGGAGGCGTCCCCTATGTTCAGCCCGTGGAGTTGTTCCCCGCAGCATCTGTTCCCGCGCCGTCCGGCGAGCAGATCACCGCGCGGCTGTAGGCGCACGCCGGCAGCACGCGCGGACTACGTGCGATGCAACCGATAGCAAACCCTAGGTGGCCGCATGAACCAGCCAATGGCAGGTGGATGATGATCGACGGCGCAGCGAGGCCAGGGCCTTCCCCATGCCAGATGGCCACGCGTTCCTGGCAGACGCCGGCGATCAGGGCGGCCGAGATCACCATGCCAGCGTGGCCGGCAGATGACCGGTAGCCGGCAGGGCAGGGTGTGGGGCCTGGTAGCCGCGCAGGCGGCTAGCAGGGGCGGCCGAGCGTCGGCAGCGGATGCGTGCGCTGCGGTTGTAATAGCGGTTGACGTCACTGGGGCCTGGCTGAGCGCGGGTAGCGGCGGGGAGGCGGGTCACCTGATGCAGGTCACCGACGGGATCTCTGAGCTGCTGGCCGAGCTTCAGCTCACGGTGGGGGAAGGGCCGTCGGTGGACGCGTCGGCATCCGGCGGGCCGGTGCTGGCCTCGGACCTGGGGTCTGGGGAGATGGCGGGTCGCTGGCCGGGCTTTGTACCGGCGGCGCTGCAGGCAGGGGCGGCGGCGGTCTTTGCGTTCCCCCTGCGGATCGGGGCTATCCGGGCCGGGGTGCTGGGCCTATACCGGGACCGGGCCGGCCCGCTCACCGGGTTCCAGCTGGGTGATGCGCTGGTCTTTGCCGATACTGCGACTCTGCTGCTACTGGACGCGCAGGACCAGAAATCGGGCGGCTCCGCAGTAGGCATTAGCCCCGAAGGCCAGCCCGGTGACCTGGCGCTGCACCGGGCAGAGATCGACCAGGCCACCGGAATGCTCACCGTGCAGCTCGGCGTCAGCATCGCGGACGCTTTCATCCGGCTGCGGGCCTATGCTTATATACACGACCTACGGCTGACCGACGTCGCACGCAAGATCGTCGCCCGGCGGTTGCGGCTGCGCCCCGACCCGGATCCTTCCCTTGATGGCGAGGCGTGAAGCCTCCGGCAAGTGTCAGCTAGGCCACTGCCGACATTAGGCCGTCCAGCAGACTTGCCGCATCGTAATGAAAGGGTGACCAGGATAGACGGACAGCTGCTAGCTGATGCCTTCGTCGAGCTGACCGACACCATGGTCGCCGACTTCGATGTCATCGACTTCCTGCACGTACTGACGGACCGCAGCGTCCAGCTGCTGGACGTCTCCGCTGCCGGCCTGCTGCTTGCCGACCCGCGGGGCGAATTGCGTGTGGTGGCCGCGTCCAGCGAGGCCGCCCGGCTCCTGGAACTGTTCCAGCTGCAAACGACCAAGGCCCCTGCCTGGACTGCTTCCGGGCCGGCCAGCCCGTCGCCGCCGCCGACCTGGAGGCCGAAGCACACCGCTGGCCCCGATTCGCCGCCGCGGCGCGGCAAGCCGGGTTCGCCGCCGTCCAGGCCCTGCCGATGCGTTTGCGCGATCAGGTCATCGGCGCGCTCAACCTGTTCCGCGCGACGCCGGGAACATTCCACTCTGCGGACGTACGCATCGCCCAGGCGCTCGCCGACGTCGCCACGATCAGCTTGCTGCACGAGCGCAGCATGCGCCACAGCGACACTCTTAACGAGCAATTGCAGACGGCGCTGAACAACCGGGTCATCATCGAGCAGGCCAAGGGCAAGCTCGCCGAGCGGCTCGGCCTGGACATGGCACAAGCCTTTAGCCTGCTCCGCGACTATGCCAGGGACCGTAACCGCCGCCTCGTCGACGTGGCCCAGGCCTTCGTCGACGGGACCGAACCCGTCACCAGCCGGGCCGCGGGCAAGCCACGGCAACTGTCCCAGATCGCTGATCGGTCACCCCGCCAGCCGCGGCCAGCGCCCCCGCCACAGACCTAAGACCACGCCCGCCGCGCAGGGCCACGGCGGTCAGCGCCCTGCTTGCCCAGGTGGGCATCGACGCGTACGCCGATGAGGAACTGCACGACCTGCTTCTGGACCCGCCCGCAGTGATGGGCGTCGGGAACCTGTGCGCATTCTTCTTGCTGACCCTGGCTGTTTATCTGCACGTTCGACCCGACAAGGCGGCCCGTAGTGATCCGCCAGCTACCCAGCCCAACGCCGGCTCCAGAGCCAACCGGGACCCGGTCGCCGTAAGCAGGATGCGCCGGACCGTCACCCGTGCGGCTGCCCGGGCGTTCCCGCCGGGATAGACACGGCGAGTTCGCCGCCGAGCGCGAACCCGCCGCCGTCCGGTGCCTGCCAGCCGGGATTCGCCCGGACAGCCACCGCGAGGCAAGCCTGGGAACGGACGGGAACGGGATGCCATCCATCCTCGCGATCGTACGCAGCACAGCGTCCTCCATCTCGCGGCTGACCGGATGATCCAGCTGCCGCAGCCAGGCTCGCTGACCGTATCTGTTGGCCCAGATAAGCACCGCATCGCGCAGATCGTGCAGCTGGACGCCGCGCTGGCGCTTACCTGACCACACGTCGGGCAGGGACCGGCCCAGCTCGGCGTGCCACATCAGCGGCGGCAGATCGCCGATGACAACCGACATGCCGGCGTGGTTGACCGGGCTGTTGGTCGCGACCCGGATGGCACGGTCGGCGGCTGTGCGCCCGCGAAACAGCCACAGGTCCCCCGTGCGCGTTAGGTCCATGGCCTCGTCGAGGGTGAGACTCGCCTTCGGCAACATGGTCGTAGCCTAGACACGTGCGCTGGTGGAAAATCGTCGGCCTGGCCGGGTTCGCAGGCGTCGCCGCCACCGGGGTGGTGATCGCCCGGGCCGAACGGCAACGCCGGGCCTACACCCCTGAGCAGGTCCGCGAGCGGCTGCACGCCCGGCTCGCCGAAACAGCCGAGACGACCCTAGGAGATCAAC
>WNFI01015906.1_pt1 | contig 13795 bp, 10 predicted proteins | sample 5400471 | NCBI WGS metagenome assembly WNFI01 (sample SAMN13153348, study PRJNA577476) | soil metagenome | isolation source: 100 cm saprolite on Douglas fir-dominated hillslope | place: USA:California | collected 2013-09-17 | reverse complement strand
AAACCGCCGGTGGCGAGTGACTACGTGAAGCTCGATCTCTTGGAAAAAGCCAAAGCCGAGTTGAAGGCCAAATAACCAAACGAACCGGCATCCATTTCGTTCTTTTTACCATTGATATGAAATTATCCGCTCTGCGAGGTTCGCTGGTAAAATTGCTCCAGTCGATCGCGGTTCCGCTCGTTTTGTTAGTGATCTGGGAATCTCTTTGCCGGCTCGGTTGGGTCAATCCGCAGATCCTTCCCGCACCAACAAAAATTTTGGCAAAGTGGTGGGAAACCCTAAAGCCAGCGGAGCCTTTCGACCCGGCCAAAGGACACTTTCTCGCCTGGTTCTTTTCCGGCGAATTGATTTCAGACGCGATCGCGAGCCTGTATCGAGTACTCGTTGGGTTCTTAATCGGTGCGGCCCTCGCTCTTCCGCTTGGTCTCGTCATGGGTGCGAATGCGACGGTGCATAAACTCTTCAACCCACTGATCCAAATTCTCCGCCCTATCCCACCCATCGCCTATATTCCGCTATCGATCCTGTGGTTCGGCCTCGGCAATCCACCCTCGTTCTTTCTGATCGCGCTAGGCGCCTTTTTCCCCGTGCTGATGAATACGATCAGCGGCGTGCGCAATGTGGACTCGATTTATTTGCGCGCGGCCCAAAATCTGGGAGCTCACGGCAGCACGCTTTTTATCCGTGTAATTTTACCTGCATCCATGCCCTATATTCTCGCGGGCATGCGCGTCGGCATCGGCGTCGCATTTATTGTGGTGATCGTGGCGGAAATGATCGCAGTGAACAATGGCCTCGGTTACCGCATTCTCGAGGCGCGCGAGTTTTTCTGGTCGGATAAGATCATCGTCGGCATGTTCACGATCGGCCTGCTCGGATTGGGTCTCGACAGCGCGATGGAGAAACTCAATTCGCATCTACTGCGCTGGCATCGCGGTTTCGACAACTCCTGATCCCCCCCAATGAGTTCCTCAGCCGAGCCTCTCCAAGCACCAACCCAAGCCGCGCAGATCACCGTTCGCGGTGTGAACAAAATTTTCCGAACAGGCCGCAAGGAAGTGGTCGCGCTTCGCGATATAGACGTGAGCATCGCTCCGGGCGAGTTCGTCTGCCTCCTGGGTCCATCGGGGTGCGGAAAATCGACGCTGCTCAACGCAATCGCCGGCTTTTCTCCACCGACGTCAGGAGAAATTTCGATCGACGGACAAATGATCAAAGGACCCGGACCGGATCGTGGCATGGTGTTTCAAGAGTACGCGCTTTTTCCGTGGATGACCGTGTTTCAAAACGTCGCGTTCGGACTGGAAATTAAAGGAACACCCAAGGCTGCAATTCGAGAGAAAGTAGAAAGCCTCCTGGAAAAGCTTTCGCTGCAGGATTTCCGCGAACGTTTCCCCAAGGACCTCTCGGGCGGCATGCGCCAGCGTGTTGCCATTGCGCGCGTCCTAGCGCTCGATTCTCCGATTCTGCTGATGGACGAACCATTCGGAGCTCTCGATGCACTCACGCGACGCTCGCTTCAAGACGAACTCCTGCGCATTTGGGCCGAGTTCAAGAAGACAATCATCTTCGTCACTCACGGCATTGAAGAATCGATCTATCTTTCGAGCCGCGTGGTGGTCCTGACTTACCGTCCGGGAACGATCAAAAAAATCATGCCAATACATCTGCCACGACCGCGCGACGCCAGTTCACAGGACTTCAATCAGCTAAAACGCGAGTTAAGCCAGTTGGTTATGGAAGAGCAGCTCCGGCATCAGAACGACGAAATCAAGCACACGACGGCAGCCTGAGCGCTGGAATAAAGCGCAGGTTCTGCTCACGTATTCTGTTGCCTCGTTTATTCGCGATCCAAAGCCGCTGCGTTTTCGGAATGAAGTCGTTCCGTTTCTTGAACGGACGATCTCAATTAGCTCTGATTCGCTACGTTTTCGGACGTACTTGGTCGCTCGGTAATGAAGCCGTAATGTGTCAGGCATCGCTTGTTAGCCCAAGCCATTTTATAATGCGATACACCTCGCCTCTTAATCGCGAAAAGGTCCCTTTGGTGCCATTATGAATTGCACCTATAGCGGCATGTTTTTAGCTTAATGCAGCGCTTATGGTCCCCTCTGGAATTTTGCAGGTCTATTTTGTTTTTTTGCAGGCGTTTAAAACGTCCTTGCTTCGTTTTTTTCGGAGGACAGGGATCAAGCACGTCACTCCTGTCGCGACCATCGGAATCGCTCTTGTTTTTTCAGGATGTGGCGCCAAAGCAGACACAAAGGCGGGTCCTGGAAAAGGTTCCGGCGCTGGAGCAATTCCGGTGGTGGTCGACAAGGTCCAGAAAAAGACTCTGCCTTTGACCATAGATGGCATCGGCGCCGTAGAGTCGCTTCGCGCGATTGCGATAAAGTCACTTGTGACCGGTTCGCTATGGAAAGTTAATTTTCGAGAGGGCCAGGAAGTGAAGCAAGGCGATCTGCTCTTTGAGATAGATCCGCGTCCTTTTAAAAATGCACTGAGTTCGTCCGAAGCGGATTTGGAAAAGACCCAAGCGCAGCTTGAAACGGCCGAATCTGAAGTCGTGAGATACAGTGCCTTACTCGCGCAAAGCATGGTTTCGAAAGAGCAATTTCAAACCATTCAGAACAATCACCGCAGCCTGAAGGCCCAGTTGCTTTCCAACCAAGCCGCCGTCGCCAATGCCAAACTGCAATTGGAGTATTGTTCGATTAGCGCCCCTTGCGATGGGCGCACGGGCAGCCTCGGCGCTCACGAGGGCGATCTCGTGCGCGCGAGCGATGCCAATATCTCGCTCGTAACCATTACACAATTGGCTCCGATCTATGTGACCTTTTCCATTCCGCAGCAGAACCTGGCGGATTTGCAGTACTACACGACCGCGGGCAAGATTACCGTAGCGGCAAACCTCAACCGCACCGGCGATGCAAAGGAAGACGGCGAATTGAACTTTATCGACAATGCCATCGATTCCACGACCGGCACCATCAAACTCAAAGCTATATTTGGGAACGCAAAACGCGGTCTTTGGCCAGGACAATTCGTAAGCATCAAGATGACCTTGGCCACCATTCCGGATCAGATCGTTGTACCAGCCACCGCCGTGCAAAACGGTCAACGCGGTCCTCAAGCCTTCATTGTCCGACAGAATAATACGGTTGAACTGCGGAATATTACCGTGGGACGAAGCATCGGAATGGAGACGATTATCACCAAAGGCCTCGCGGAGGGCGAAACCGTTGTGGTCGACGGACAGCTGCGGCTCAGGCCCGATGCTCAAGTTGAAATCAAGGCACCCGTGGCAGACGTACCTTCCATCAAAGGAGGAGATAAATCTTCCAAGAAAAGTACCGCGTTAACCCAAGGCGAAACTCCAGGCGGCATTAAGGTGACAGGCAAAAAGCTGGAGGCGATTCCGTGAGCATTCCCGAGCTATTCATCAAGCGGCCGGTGATGACGACGCTCATCACGGTGGCCATTTCCATCTTCGGGTTCATGGCTTACCGATCACTTTCAGTGAGCGATCTGCCGAATGTCGATTTTCCCACAATTGTCGTCACGGCATCGCTGCCGGGCGCAAATCCCGAGGTCATGGCGTCATCCGTGGCAACGCCGATGGAACAACAGTTTTCAACCATCGCAGGCATCGACTCGATGACTTCGGTTAGCTCGCTCGGCCAGAGCCAGGTGACGATCCAGTTTAATCTTACCCGGTCCCTGGACGGTGCAGCGCTCGACGTGCAATCCGCGATTTCTGCCGTCCTTCGCCGTCTTCCGCAGGACCTCCCCACTCCGCCGTCGTTCCGCAAAGTGAATCCTGCCGACGACCCAATCATCATCCTCGTGATGAGTTCAAATACCCTGCCGCTTTCAGAGGTCGACGAATACGCTGAAAATATTCTAGCCCAACGCATTTCCACCGTTAACGGCGTAGCCCAAGTACAGGTCGGTGGTTCTCAAAAATACGCGGTGCGCGCCCAGCTTAATCCTATGGAGCTCGCCGCTCGAGGCATTGGCATCGACGAAGTACGCACCGCTCTAGCCGCCGGGAATGTCAACATGCCGACAGGGACGATGAACGGCAGCAGTCAGAGCCTCACGCTGCAAGCGACCGGCCAGTTGCAAAATGCCACGGCCTACCGATCGCTTATTGTTGCTTATCGTAATGGTTCGCCAGTCCGCTTGGGAGATTTAGGCACCGTAATCGATAGCGTGCAAAACGATCGCGTCGCCAACTGGTTCATGGACGCACGCGCAATCACGCTTCAGGTTCAGCGCCAGCCAGGAGCAAACACGATTGAAGTCGTGGACGGAATTAAAGCCCTCCTTCCCTCCTTTCGCGCCACGCTGCCTGCTTCGGTCAATTTGGATATCCTGATCGATAAATCCCTCAGCATTCGCGAGTCCGTCGACGACGTTAAATTCACGCTGGTTCTGGCCATTGGACTCGTGGTGTTGGTTATCTTTGTCTTTCTCCGCTCGCTGCCCGCTACGCTGATTCCAAGTATCGCCATGCCCATAGCCGTTGTCGGCACTTTTGGAGTGATGTACTTCTTCGATTTCAGTTTGGACAACCTATCGCTATTGGCCCTGACCCTCTCGGTGGGATTCGTGGTAGACGATGCCATCGTCATGCTTGAGAATATCATTCGCCACATTGAGCTGGGCGAATCAGTGATGGCCGCCTCGCTCAAAGGCTCCCGTGAAATCGGTTTTACCATCATATCCATGACGATATCACTGGTGGCCGTATTTATCCCCGTGCTATTCATGGGCGGCGTATTGGGACGCTTGCTGCATGAGTTCGCGGTGACGATCAGCGCAGCGATTCTGGTTTCCGGTTTCGTTTCACTGACCCTGACGCCGATGTTGTGCAGCCGATTCCTCAAGCCAATTCAGCACGGCAATCACAGCCGGCTCTACAACATCACCGAGGCCTTATTCCAAGCTTCGGTCAACTTCTACGAGCGGACCTTGAAGGTGTCTCTGAAATATCGCGCTTTCACCATGGCAATTGCCGGGCTGATGATCTTTCTTACGATTTGGCTCATCGTGATCATTCCCAAGGGCTTTATTCCCACCGACGACGTCGGTCGTATTCAAATCACGACTGAAGCCGCGCAGGATATTTCTTTCGAAGGCATGGTTCGCCATCAACGTGCTGTTGCCGCCATCGTGGCGCAAAATCCTTACGTGGACGCGTTCAATTCGTCGATCGGATCGGGGCCCGGCGGAGCTTCCTCCGGCGCGAATACTGGACGCATCACAATTCGTCTGGTGGATCGGAAAAATCGCCCCACCGCGGATAAGATCGTCGCCATGTTGCGCAGCCAGCTTCAAGGCACCCCGGGCATAAAAGTATTTCCTCAAATGCCGCCTACGATTCGCCTAGGCGCACAGCAAACGTCCTCGCTGTATCAGTTTACCCTTTACGGAACCGACTTAAGCGAACTCTACCAAACCGCACCCGAATTTCAGACCAAGCTTGTTCGTGACGTACCCGGGATCACCGATCTCACGTCGGATCTCCAGGTGACAAGCCCGCAGTTGATCGTAGATATCGACCGCGACAAGGCTTCGACACTGGGAGTGACTGCACAGCAAATCGAGGACACACTTTTTAACGCGTTCGGCACGCGGCAAGTCTCGACGATTTATTCCCCTTCGAATCAGTACTTCGTCATTCTCGAGGTTGAGCCAAAATACCAACAAGATCCCGCAGCCCTCTCGCTTCTCTACGTTCGTAACTCCGCCGGAAAACTCATCCCTCTGGAAGCCGTGGTGCACCTCAAGAAAACGGTGCGCCCTCTAACGGTCACACACTTGGGTCAGCTTCCCGCCGTTACGCTTTCATTCAACCTGAAATCAGGTGTCTCGTTGAGCGAGGTCACTGATGCGATCCAAAAGCTTGCTCATGAGCTTCCCAGCACCGTTAGCACGACCTTCCAAGGCACCGCGGCGGCGTTCGCGAACTCGCTCAAAGGTTTGGGACTACTGCTCATCGTGGCGATTCTTGTCATCTACATTGTACTAGGGGTTCTCTACGAAGACTTCATCCATCCGATCACCATTCTTTCCGGACTCCCTTCAGCCAGTTTCGGAGCTCTGCTCACCCTCTTTATTTTTCACGAAGAACTGAATATCTACGGATATGTGGGCATGATCATGTTGATCGGTATCGTGAAAAAGAACGCGATCATGATGATCGATTTCGCTCTCGAGGAACGTAAGCGCGGCCGGCGTGGAGAAGACGCCATCTTCGATGCCTGCATCGTGCGTTTTCGTCCCATCATGATGACGACGCTTGCTGCCTTGGCTGGCACCTTGCCGATCGCATTGGGCTGGGGGGCTGGCGCCGAATCTCGCCGGTCTTTGGGTCTATCGGTTGTAGGCGGCTTGGTTGTTTCACAACTCCTCACACTCTACATCACACCGGTGTTCTACATTTACATGGAAAAGCTGACGGCGCATTTCAAAAAGAAGGCACCGGTCCCTGCTCATCATTCCCACTCTGATCCCGTCTACGCCAAATAAAAGCGAACGGGGCTACACGGTTACGTGATCGCGCGCGGCGACCTCTTTGGCGATGTTGACGAACGCGTCGACCAGAGCTGACTTGCCGTCCCTGCGCCAGGCCACTGCAAGTTCGAGTTCTTCCGTGGTGTCTTGCAATTCGCGGTAAACGACACCGGGACGACGCATGTTTTGGATCGAAGCCGATACCACTGAAACGCCCAAGCCAGCAGCGACGAAAGCCATGATCACCTGCAAGTCCGCACCTTCCTGAGCGAGGCGCGGTTTAAAGCCCGCGCTTTCGCACGCCTGCATGATTGTCCTATGAAGGATCGGATTTCGTTCGATCGGAAAGATAACGAACGGCTCTTTCGCGAAATACATCGAGCTGGCCTTCACGAAGCGCTGTTGTTTGTTCGATTAACCCCATGTCTTTGCACCGCATTTCCACTCGCGGGCGCTGACTATGAAATTCGCGCAGAATCGCCGGCACGAGTGTGTAAACCGCCGATACAAGAACGCCGATCGAGATCCGCCCGGCCTCGCCCCGTCCCGCAGCTTCTACAGCCTCTTTGGCCTTCTGGGCTTGGGCGAGCGTAAGGCGGGCGTGTTCGAGAAAAAGGCGGCCGGCATCGGTGAGCTCAACCTTACGGCTTGTTCGATAAAAGAGCGGAGCACCCAACTCAGCCTCGAGCGAGCGGATCTGCTGGCTCAACGGGGGTTGTGCCAAATTGAGCCGTTTGGCCGCACGACCAAAGTGTAACTCCTCCGCAACTGCGACGAAATATCTAAGGTGTCTGAGCTCCATGGAAATGTGAAGGCGTGTCGGATGGGGTTAACTGCTCAGGGCAGTAAAAACATAAAGCTTACTGGTAATGTATTGCATATCCAATACTGAATAAGTGTCAATTAGCTGTTAATAAAATATTTTACATCTAGATTAGATCTTATAATAATTAGCCTCCTAACTATTGCCTAAAAAGCAATGATGAATTAGATCCACGCTTCGTCCGTAAAAACCTCTTTTTTCCATGTGGATTGTTCGTCTCGCACTTCGTCGTCCCTACACGTTTACCGTAATGGCCCTTTTGATCGTGATTTTGGGCTTACTGGCGGTTCGCCGCATGGCCAAAGATATCTTTCCCGCCATCGATATACCCGTCGTCGCAGTCGTTTGGAGCTACAATGGGCTGACGGCGGATGAGATGGAAAAGCGCATCGTCACTCTCAGCGAGCGCGGCATGACGACAACGGTAAATGATATCGAGCATATCGAGTCTCAATCATATCCGGGTATTGGGCTCATCAAAGTTTTTTTCCAGCCGGGCGCCAGTATCGATGCGGCCGTCGCCCAAGTTACGGCGATTAATCAGACCATTGTTCGCGTTCTACCTCCGGGAGCCACTCCCCCACTCGTTATACGCTATAGCGCCTCCAACGTTCCCATCCTTCAACTCGGCCTTGGCAGTAAAACCCTAAACGAGCAGCAGCTTTACGATATTGGCTTCAATTTTCTTCGGGTCCAGCTGGCTACTGTACAAGGAGCATCAGTACCTCTGCCTCTGGGTGGCAAGGTGCGGCAAATCATGGTCGATCTTAATCCTCAGGCCCTGCAGTCCTACGGCGTCACTCCCTCAGACGTATCCAACGCCATTAACTCTCAAAATCTCACCCTACCCTCCGGTACCGCTAAGATCGGGGAGGTTGAGTATGGTGTATTACTTAACAGCAGCCCGGATGCGGTCGCTGGATTGGGTGACCTGCCGATCAAACAGGTCAACGGAGCGACGATCTATGTTAAGGACGTTGCCCAGGTACGCGACGGTTTCGCTGAGCAGGGCAACATCGTCCGCCATAACGGCACCCGCGGCGCATTGGTGACCATTCTAAAAAGCGGCAATGCTTCTACCCTCGATATTATCGAACGCGTTAAAGCCATTCTTCCCCGCATAAAGAGCACGCTGCCGCCTGAACTCGATCTTACGCCTCAGTTCGATCAATCCGTTTTCGTCCGCGCAGCCCTCAATGGCGTGGTCCGTGAGGCCATTCTCGCGGCAAGTCTCACTGCGCTTATGATTCTCCTATTCCTTGGCGAGTGGCGCAGCACACTTGTGGTCGCCCTGTCCATTCCTCTCTCGATTTTCGTCTCGATCATTTGCCTCGCGGCCTTCGGCCAAACCATCAATGCAATGACGCTCGGTGGACTGGCTCTCGCAGTCGGTATTCTCGTCGATGATGCCACAGTCACTATCGAAAATATCGACCGCAATCTCGATATGAAGAAAGGCATCGTCCAGGCCATTCTGGATGGTGCCGAACAGATAGCAGTACCTGCCTTCGTATCGACTCTGTGCATCTGCATCGTCTTCGTCCCAATTTTCTTTTTGGAGGGCACTGCCAAGTATCTTTTCAGCCCGTTAGCCCTGTCGGTGATCTTTGCAATGATGGCGTCGTATTTTCTCTCTCGAACCATCGTGCCGACAATGATCAATTACCTTCTGGGGGGAAAACCACATGGCGACGCGCATCATGGATCTGGCGGCTTTTTCCATCGGATTCACGTGCGCTTTAATGATCGTTTTGAAAAATTCCGGGAGAATTACGGCAAGCTGCTAAGCACCTGCCTCGTTCATAGGAAAGTCATCGTCATCATTACGATGTTATGTGTCGTCGTAACTCTCGGTCTGGTTCCTTTTCTGGGACGGGACTTCTTCCCCTTGGTCGATGCCGGTCAATTTCGCCTGCACGTGCGCGGGCCGGCGGGCACACGTGTTGAGGAAACGGAGCGTATCTTTACCCGAGTCGAGAGTGTCATCCGCGAGGTCATTCCCGCAAACGAGCTTGTTTCCATACTCGACAATATCGGCCTGCCCAATCCACCCAACGGCGCCATCACTCTCGCTTTTAGTGACTCTGCCACCATTGGTTCTTCCGATGGAGAGATTCTCGTTTCGCTGAATCCCGACAAGCACAGCTCGACTTGGGCTTACGTCAAAATCCTGCGTGAACGTCTCAATCGAGAATTCCCTCAGTACATATTCTTCACACAACCTTCCGACATCGTAGGACAGATTCTGAACTTCGGACTACCGGCCCCCATCGACATTCAAATCGCCGGTCGCAGCGTTGCCGCCAATTACGCCTTGGCGAACGAGCTTGCCGCGCGTGTCGCGAAAATCCCAGGGGCGGTCGATGTTCATGTCCATCAGGTCGTCAACGCGCCCGCTCTTCGCGTGAACGTCGATCGATCGCGAGCTCAGCAAGTGGGTCTCACGGAGCGCGATATTGCCAACAATCTCCTCACCTCTCTCGCCGGTTCAGGCCAAGTAGCTCCCAACTACTGGCTTAGCCCTCAAAACGGTGTGCAATACCTCGTTGCCACCCAAACGCCTCCTCGGTTGATCGACTCAATCGACGCTATTCAAAATACACCCCTCGCCAACAACCGCGGGGTGCCACAACTGCTGAGTAACGTCGCTTCCGTGTCTCGCGATTCGATGCAAAGCGTCGTCGGTCATTATAACATTCAGCCCGTCTACGACGTTTACGCCAATGTTCAAGACCGCGACCTAGGCGCAGTGGCGGATGCGGTGAACAAACTCTTGCCCGAAATTCAAAAAAAACTTCCTCGCGGCAGCTTCATCACGATGCGCGGCCAAGTGCAAAGCATGAACAGTTCTTTTATTGGGCTGGGCGTGGGGGTGCTCGGCGCGATCGTCCTGGTTTACTTCCTCATGGTGGTGAATTTCCAATCCTGGCTCGATCCGTTCATCATCATTACGGCCCTTCCGGGAGCCTTGTGCGGTATCATCTGGATGCTGTTCCTGACTCGAACCACGTTAAGCGTTCCGTCGCTTATGGGTGCGATCATGAGCGTGGGTGTTGCTACCGCGAATAGTATTCTAGTCGTGACGTTTGCCAACGATCAGCGCCTCGTAGGCCGGAATCAAATCGAGGCTGCGCACGATGCAGGCTTTACCCGTCTGCGTCCCGTGCTGATGACCGCGCTAGCCATGATCATCGGCATGTTGCCAATGTCGCTGGGCTTGGGCGAAGGCGGCGAACAAAATGCGCCTTTGGGCCGCGCCGTCATCGGCGGTCTCGCTCTTCCTCGTGCCGGTCGTTTACGCGACGTTGCGCAAGAAATCTCCGCTCGTGGTTGAAGACCCGCTTCTGCAAGACGGGCATAAAACAACTCCAAGTCCTGTTCTTTCCGTTCATCAATGAAAACCAAGTCCCGCTTTTTCATCATCACCGCTGTTCTGGCGTTGATCACTATCTACATGGGCGGCGTTCGCCCGCGCTTGCGAGCGCAAGCCGAGCTCAATGCCGCGGCCGGCCGTGTGCACGTGAGCGTAAATGTCGTGCTCGCCAAGCGCTCATCAATCGCCTCCGAAATTGTTCTTCCTGCCAATGTCCAGGCGTTCCAGGAAACACCGATCTACGCTCGCACGAACGGATACGTCAAAAAGTGGTATTCCGACATCGGCGAGAAGGTGAACGCCGGTCAACTGCTGGCTGAGATCGAAGGACCTGAAGTCGATCAGGAACTTAATCAGTCCCGTGCAACTTTGGAACAGGCCAAAGCCAATATGGCTCTCGCCCAAAGCAGTGCTTCGCGCTGGCAGGAATTGGGGAAGCAGAATGCTGTCGCCCAGCAGGAGGTCGATGAGCGAGTCTCCGCGCTCGCCGCCCGTCAAGCGGATGTTCACGCTTCCGAAGCCAATGTTCAGCGGCTCACCGAGCTAAAAACCTTCCAAGCCATTACGGCTCCGTTCGCTGGAATCGTTTCGGCGCGCAATATCGACGTAGGCGCTTTGATCACCGCAGGCGGCGGCGGGCGCGAACTTTTCCGCTTGGCGCAAACCGATCCTCTTCGTGTGTACGTCAGCGTGCCTCAAGCCTACGCTCGCTCGATTCGAGCAGGCATGGTGGCCGATTTAATTCTTCGAGAATTCCCGGCGCAATCGTTTCAGGGTAAAGTAGTGCGCACGGCAGGAGCGATTGATGCAGCGTCACGCACGCTCCTGACCGAAATCCAAGTTCCCAATCCCCAAGGCGAATTGCTTTCGGGCATGTACGGCCAAGTTCACTTCCGTCTTCAATTGGAAGCCCCGCCGATCGTCGTACCCTCCAACGCTTTGATAATAGGTGCTGAAGGCACACGAATCGCCGTCGTCGCACAGAATAATACAATCCATCTCGTCAAAGTGAAAATTGGCCGGGACTATGGAACGAGTCTCGAGATTCTCGACGGCTTGGAAGAGAACGTACGCGTCGTTTCGAATCCAAGTGACAATCTCATCGAAGGACTGATTGTTGAACCGTTGATGCCCGCTAAAAGTTAAGGACCATGAAACTCATTCTCCGTTGCAGCCAAATTCTTGGGAATCCAACGCGTCGCCTATTTTCCAGAAACACCACTGTCCTAGCTCCTTTCTCTTTGCTCCTACTGGGAGGATGTGCGGTCGGTCCAGACTACAAAAAGCCCCCCACGCCGGCCCCGATTGTCTATTCTGATCCCGGCCCGTGGAAGGAAGCCGCACCGAAGGATGCGCTTTCCAAAGGACCTTGGTGGGAGATCTTCAACGATCCTGCCCTGAGCGGCCTTGAAAAGGACGCCGTTTCGGCCAGTCCCACCATACAAGCCTCCCTTGCACGTCTCGAGCAAGCACGTGCCATCGCACGCATCAGCAGCGCCGATTTTTATCCAAGTCTGTCGCTTGATCCCAGTGCCAGCCGCGCACGCTACTCTGGAAATCGACCGATCCAAACGACCGCCACGCGCGTCCCATACACCGCAAACACCTTCCTTCTTCCGCTGGATCTGAATTACGAAATCGATCTATTTGGTCGCGTGAGGCGTTCGAACGAGAGCATTCGCGCCCTGGCTCAGGCGGGCGAAGCGGCCTATCAGAATCTTTTGCTCTCACTGGAAGCTAATATCGCGCAAACCTACTTCGTGTTCCGTTCACTGGGCGATGAATATGCACTCGTAAATCGCAGCATTGAAACGCGCCGCCAAGCCTTGGACTTGGTTCTGAAGCGCTATCGCGGCGGCGCCAGCGGAGAGCTTGATGTCCGTCGCGCGGAGACCGAACTCGCCAACGCCGAAGCAGACGCCATTGCCTTGGAAGGACGCCGCAGACAATTGTCGCACTCGCTTGCCGTGCTGTGCGGACAGATGCCCTCCAGCTTTTCTCTTCCGGACGCCCCACTCACCGCGAGCGTACCCCTCCTACCCGTGGGTTTGCCTTCCGAACTGCTCGAACGTCGTCCAGATGTCGCCCAAGCCGAACGTGCCTTGGCATCGGCTAATGCACTCATCGGCGTAGCGAAGGCCGCCTTCTTTCCCTCGATTCATTTGATCGGATCGGCCGGGTACAACAGCGACCAGCTCGATTCATTGTTTCATTGGGACAGCCGCCAGTGGTCGTTAGGCCCGTTCGTCTCACTGCCGATTTTCCAAGGCGGACGCAACAAGGCCAACTACGAGCGCGCTAAGGCCGCTTACGACGAGGCGATTTCCAACTATCGTCAGAGCGTACTTATCGCCTTCCAAGACGTTGAAGACGGACTGAGCGGTCTTCGCTTGCTCGAGAATGAAACCCAAGCACTCAAACGAGCCGCGGTCGCCGCACGACAAGCAGCCGATCTTTCAACGATCCGCTACAAATCGGGGCTCGTAAGTTACCTGGAAGTCGTCGACTCCGAGCGCACCGCCTTACAAGCGGAACGTGCGTTGACTCAAGTCCAGGGTCAACGACTCACCACCAGTGTGTTTATGATAAAGGCGTTGGGTGGAGGTTGGACCAATCTCATACCCGCGTCTTAAGGAGAGACGACAAAGGTGAGCCGTGGTCCCGCGGCCACTGACGGCATTTCGGGGATTGAGACGTTCATCCTGCTCACCGTTGCCGCCGCGGGGACGCGACGGCTCACCTTTGGTTCGCGAATTGAAGTGATAGTATAAGATATCCGTTGCAGGCCTATTTCATTTTGAAGAGGAGTGTGAGACATGGATTTCTCTTTGGTCTTCTTCATTCTCAAAAAGATTGCAGGCGGCATGCTGATGCCGCTGCCTTTGATCCTGATGGGAAGCGGTCTATCGGTAATACTGCTGTTTACCAAGAGAGGCTTTTCCTGGGGGCGGAGGCTTGCGCTTGCGACGTTCATTTTCGCCGCAATCGTCTGCAATAGCATCATCAGCAAACGGCTCCTTCGTCCTTTCGAAGCGGTGTATGATCCCCTCCCGGACTATAAGACAGCCAATGATATT
>WNFI01695402.1_pt1 | contig 13798 bp, 13 predicted proteins | sample 5400471 | NCBI WGS metagenome assembly WNFI01 (sample SAMN13153348, study PRJNA577476) | soil metagenome | isolation source: 100 cm saprolite on Douglas fir-dominated hillslope | place: USA:California | collected 2013-09-17 | reverse complement strand
CTCCCGCTCGAACAGGACTGTCGCCGGCAGCGTGCCAGGAACGCACGCCTGGAGCACCTTCTGGCCCGGGTAGACCGATTCGAGGGCCGCGGTCGCCGCGGCGATGGCCGGGTGGTCGGCCGGAATGGTGTAGGCCGGGACCCTGGCCACGTCGGGATGTACGGTGACGCGCATGCCTGCGGGGGGCGCGCGGCTGACGTGAGCGGTGATCGCGGCGATGACCTTGTCGGGGTCCTGGCCAGGCACCAGGCGGCAGGATACGTGCCCGACGGCGACGCGCGGGATCACTGTGTACTTCCCGCCGCCCCTGATGCCGTTGACGTCCAGGGTCGGCCGCTCCCAGAGGCGCTCAAGCGTGGAGTAGCCAGCCTCCCCGTGCGCCTGCGCCAGCCCGAGTTCGCGCAGGTATTGCGGTTCGGAGAAGGAGACGGCGGCCAGCTGCCGGCGGCGCTCGGCGGTGAGCGGTGCAATCCCGTCGTAGAAGCCAGCCACGGCGACGGTCCCCTCGCGATCGTGCAGGCTGGCCAGGATCTCGCTGAGGACGTGCAGCGGGTTGGCGACCGTCCCGCCGTAGCGGCCCGAGTGCAGGTCGGTGTTGGCGCCGTCGACCATGATGTCCAGCGTGACCAGGCCCTTGGAGGCGAGCGCGACCGATGGCTCGGTCGGCCGCCACATCGCCCCGTCCGCCGAAACAACCAGGTCGGCGGCGAGCTCGCCAGCATGACGGCGGAGGAACGCCGGTAGGTTCGGGCTGCCGATCTCCTCCTCGCCCTCGAACAGGAACTTGACGTTGAGCGGCAGGCCACCCTCCTGCCCGGCGAATGCCTGGGCGGTCTTCAGGACGATGTAGACGGGTCCCTTGTCGTCGGTCGCGCCCCGCCCGCGCATGACATCGCCGTCGACCGTCAGCTCGAAAGGCGGGCTGTCCCAGTCGGCGAGGTCGCCGGTCGGCTGGACGTCGTAGTGGCCGTAGACGAGGATCGTCGGCGCCCCGGGGGCACCAAGCCATTCGCCCCGGACCAGGGGATGACCATCGGTCCGCACCACCCGGCCGCCGGCGAAGCGCAGCTGGCCGGCCAGCCACCGCGCGGCCGCGTGCATAGTGCCGGCGTCGGCGTCCCGGCTCACGCTCGGGACGCCGACAAACTCGGCGAGCTCGCTCAGGTAGCGGGCGTCATCGGGATCAAAGGAGAGCATCGCCGCCGTCAATCGCGACCGTCTGCCCGGTCACCCAGGAGGATTCCTCGGCCGCGAAGAACAGGACTCCGTTGGCGATGTCGGCAGGGGTTCCCAGCCTGCGCGTCGCGATGCCATTGACGAGAGCACGCTGGCCGTCGCTGCCGTAGCTGTCCCACTGCCGGATACTGGTCGGGTTCGACAGGACGAAGCCCGGTGCGATGCAGTTCACGGTGATCCCGAACGGGCCGAGTTCATGCGCCAGCTGCCGGGTGAAGCCGATCTGGGCCGCCTTCGCGCTGGCATACGCCTGGATCCCGGTCTTGCTGACGCTCAGCCCGGCCGCCGATGAGATCGTGATGATCCGGCCCCAGCGGCGTTCCTTCATTCCCGGCACGACCGCCCGCGTGCACAGGAACGCCGTGGTCAGGTTCGCGTCGAGTACCTCCCGCCAGTCCTCGTCGGACACGTCTTCCAGCGGCCGGCCGACCTGCCCGCATACGCCTCCCGCGTTATTGACCAGGATGTCGATGCCGCCGAGCGCGGCGAAAAACTCCCGCACCGCGGTAACGCTGGTCAGGTCCACGGTGTCCTTGTCGACGCCATGCACCGCAGCGCCGTTATCCGCAAGCGCGGCGGCGATGCCGGCGCCGATGCCGTGCGCCGTTCCTGTGATCACGGCGGCTCGGCCGGTCAGCCTTTTCGTCATGGGGTCCTCTGCGTGGGGCTAGCTCGACGAAGCAACGGCCAGTTCTCGGGCGAACATGCCGCGGAAGTCGATGGCCGTCGCCTTCCGCGGATTGGACGGCGTGCTCGTGTTCGCGGCGGCCTTGTCGGCCAGGATGTCCAGGTCCTCCGCCCGGATGAGCGCGCGCATCGGCGGCACCTCTAGATCGGCATTGAGTTGCCTGATCGCGCCGATGGCGGCCTGGGCCAGCTGAGTCTCGCTGAGGCCGGGATGATCCGCGCCGAGAGCCGCGGCGAGCCGCGCATACTTCTCGGAGCTGAATGACATGTTGTACGCCATGATCGCAGGCATGCTGACGGCGCAGCAGTAGCCGTGCGGATGGCCGTACAGGCCGCCCATCGCCTCGGCGAGCGCATGCGCCCCGGAGACGTCGGTGAGCCCGACGGCCAGGCCCGCTGTCAGGCTGCCCTGGGCCATCCCGCACCGAGCCTCAACATCAGAGGGCTCGTGGAAGGCGCGGCGGATATACCGGGCGACGAGGCGGGCTCCCTCGAGCGCAAGCGCGTCGGACGCGGGGGTGGCCAGCAGGCAATGGAGGGAATCGACCGCGTGGGACAGGGCGTCCATGCCCGATGACGCCGTCACCGATGCGGGGCAGGACACCGTGAGGTCGGGGTCGACCAGCGCGATCCTCGGGCAGTTCCGCATCTCGAAAAGGTTCATCTTCTTGCTGCGGACGGTGTCTGTGATGACGGCAGCCGCCCACCGCGACAAGCAACTGCTGGCCGCCGGATCGCATCGCCTCCGCGCCGGCCAGGCAGTCCACGTCCCGGGGGTTGGGCCGCACCTGATCGAACACCGCGACCGCGATTCCGGCATTGGTCAGCGCCGCTTCGACCGGTGCCACGAGGCCGGCGGCCCGGACGCCAGGATCCGTGACCAGGAGCACCGCTGTGGCGCCGAGCGCGGTGACGTGCGCCGGGGCCTGGTCGGCGATCGCGCGCCCGAACAACGCGCGGGTAGGCATATAGAACTCGCCGTCAGCGGTGATGCCCGATCCGTTGCGCCGGAGGGCCGGATGCAGGGGCTTGTCAGCGGTCGCCATCGGTCTCCTCATGCGGCTGTGGCCACCTCATCAAGACGTACCTGTGATGTCCTGCCGCGCCATGAGCGTGATCAGGTCATATGCGACCGTCGCGGCGGCAACGGTGGTCAGCTCAGCGTGGTCGTAGGCCGGGGCGACCTCGACGACGTCCGCGCCTACCAGGTGCACCTTCGTGAGCCCGCGGAGCACGCGCAGCAGCTCGCGGCTGGTGAGCCCGCCAGCCTCGGGCGTGCCCGTACCCGGTGCTATCGACGGGTCGAGGACGTCGATGTCGACCGACAGGTAGACGGGCAGGTCGCCGACCCGGGCGAGCACCGCGTCGATCGTGCCGCGGATGCCGAGGTCGTCGACGTCGCTGGTGCGGATGGTACGGAAGCCGAACCCGCGGTCGTCGGCCAGGTCCTGCTGGCCGTAGATCGGCCCGCGGATGCCGACGTGGACCGAATGGTCCTCGATCAACAGGCCTTCTTCAAAGGCCCGCCGGAATACGGTGCCGTGCGTGGTCGGAGCATCGAAGTAGGTATCCCAGGTGTCCAGGTGGGCGTCGAAGTGCACGAGGGCGACCGGGCCTCGCAACGCAGTGACCGCCCTGAGCATGGGCAGCGCGATCGTGTGATCGCCGCCGATCGCCAAGATCCTGCGGTCGCCGCGGATCAGATCCGCTGCATGGTCGCGGATCTGGGTCATGGCAGTCCCGATGTCGAACGGCGTCACCGGCACGTCCCCGGCGTCGGCCACCTGCACGGCCTGAAACGGTGACAGCCCCAGCTCGACGTGGTAGCCGGGCCGCAGGTGCCGGGAGGCCTGGCGCACCGCCATCGGGCCGAACCTGGCCCCCGGCCGGTAGGACGTCCCGTTGTCGAACGGCACGCCGAGCACCGCCACGTCGTAATCCGTCACGCGGTCGATCTCGGGAAGCCTGGCGAAGGTCGCGGCCCCTGCGAAGCGCGGCACCAGGCGCCCGTCGACTGGTCCGACCGGTGCGGGGCTTGGCTCGGGCACAGTCGCCTCCGGGTGGAGTTGTTCGGTCACTGCAACGTCACGCTCTGGCGCGGGTGACGCCGCCGCCTGGCTGCAGCACCTGACCGACGAAGGCGCTACCGCCCGGGCCGGCCAGGAAGGCCACGGCAGCGGCGATGTCCTCGACGGTGGCGAGCTGGCCGGTCGGGATGAGCTCGCGGTAACGCTGGCGCATCTCGTCGAGGGTGATCCCCGCGTCGGCCGCGTCCACGCCCAGCTGCTCGGTATCGATGTAGGACGGTGCAATGGCGTTGGCGAGGATGCCCTGCGGGGCGAGCTCGCGGCCCAGGCCCTTCGCCAGCGCGATCAGCCCGGCCTTGGACGCGGCGTAGGCGGTTGCATTCGGGTGGCCGATCACTCCCCAGCCCGAGGCGATCAGCACGATGCGCCCACCGCCCGCGGCGTGCATGTGCGGGACCACCGCCTGGATCAGCCGGAAGTGACCGGAGAGATTCACCTCGACTTGGCGCCACCAGGTCCGCGGGTCCTGGGTAAGGAACGAGCCCATCTCCATCGCGGCCGCGTTGGCCACCAGAACGTCGACACCGCCGAACTGCTCGGCCACCGCGCGGGTCATGGCTAGCACCGCGTCGGGGTCGGCGATGTCCCCGGGCACCGCCAGCCCGCCGATCTTGCTGGCCAGGGCCGCGAGCCTGCCGTCGTCGCTGATGTCGTTGACGGCGACGGCGAAGCCGTCGGCGGCCAGCCTCAAGGCGGTCGCGTAGCCGAGTCCCTGCGCCGCTCCCGTGACGAGCGCGACTGACCGCGAACTGGTGCCGGTCATGGTCAGATCACCGCCCCGGCGTTCGGCGAGAGCACCTCGCCGCAGTACATGACCCCTTCGGTCGCCAGGTAGTAGAGCGTGGCGGCGATCTCGTCGGGCCGGACCAGCCGTCCGAGCGGCAGCGTCCCCAGGTAGTCGGGCTTGCGCCACAGCGAGTCGGGGGCGAGCAGCGGCGTGTCGGTCGGGCCTGGCGCGACGACATTGAGCCTGATCGGGGTGGCGGCTAGCTCGGCGGCCAGCGACTTCACAAGCCCGAGTACGGCCCCTTTCGCAGCCACGTAGTGCAGGTCGGTGGCGCTGCCGCCCAGGGCAAGCTCGGACGATATCGCGATGACGGTCCCGCTCTGCCTCGCCAGCATGTGCGGGAGCACGGCGGCGCAGGTGTTCACCGTCCCGCCGAGAATGACCTGCAGCATCGAGTCCCACTGCGTTCTTGTTATGTCGCAGACGTCGATGCCTTCTTCGTAGTAGCCCGCCGCCGTGACGGCGGCGTCGATGCCGCCGAACTGCCTGGCAACCGCGTCGATGGCGGAGCGGACCGCGGCCGCGTCGGTCACATCGCAGCTCAGGGACAGGTCCGTGGCTGAGGGCCGCAGGTCCAGGCCGGCCGTGCGCCAGCCCTGCCTGCCGAACAGCGCGGCAGTGGCAGCGCCGATGCCGCTAGCGGCGCCGGTGATGACGACAACCTGCTCTGCTCCGACGCTCACTCGCCCTCCGGATCGGTGACGACGGGCTCGAATCGGGTTATGACTGCCTCGCCGCCTTGGCGGAAGACGAAGGCCGAGACCGCCACGCCCACGGCACCGAGCGCCACGATCGCCAGCACGATGCCCCAGTTCAGGTACCAGATGCCGCCGTAGGTGTTGCGCGGCCAGGCGATGTTGATGATCTCGGCGACCATCCAGATGGCAGCGAAGTACGTCACCGTGGCCGCGGCCTTGCCCATCGACACGGGCCCGGGAGTCCAGCCACCACGCAGCCGGGTGATGGCCGCAGCCACGACCGGCAATGCGTAGGAGACGAAGAAGCCGGCGGTCGCCCCACTGAGCAGCAGCGTGAACACGTTCGGGTTGTGGATGAACAGCAGGATCCCGGCGACGATGCAGGTCAGCCCGATGACGTTGCGGGGCAGGCGCTCCGCGCCGCTGAGCCTGCTGAGCAGCCCGTGGGCCGGCAGCTCGCGGGCGCGGGCGCTGGCCCAGATGGCGCGGGATACGGCGGCTTGCACGGCGATCATGCTGGCGGTGAAGCCGATGGTCAGCATCACGAGCAGCGCGCGCCCTGTCCCGGAGCCCAGGCGCGTTTCCAGCGTCGTGGCGAATCGCCTTGGGCAGCACGTGCCTGGCGCCCTGGACCTCCTCGGCGATGGAGCCCGCGGACTCAAAGCCGACGAAGGAGAAGCCGATGAACGCGACGATGGTGAGGAACGGCCCGACGAGCCAGCCAGCGCCGTGCGCGGTGCCAGCGCCGCTGAACAAGAACGAGAACGAGTGCGTGCGGTGGAAGAAGATCAGCGCGATGCCGATCCCCAGCGAGGCGATCAGCTCGGCTGTCATGGAGACGTACAGCAGGCCGCGCAGGAACTTGCTGCCGATCATGTTCGCGATCGAGCCGAAAATCAGGATGCCGAGCGCCAGCAGGCTGGTCTCGGTCTGGGTGAGCGAGTTAAGCCCGATCGCTGGCCCGAGAAACTCGGCCGCGAAAAGCGCGACCGTGGCCAGGGCGATCATCAACCCCCAGCTATAGGCCCAGTTTGCGAACCAGCCGTACCGGGCGCCGAACAGCTCGCGTGCCCACTGATAAACGCTGCCCTGGAACGGCCATTTCGACACCAGGTCACCAAAGACTCCGGTGACGGCGAGCTGTCCGATGAGGACGACGGGAAATCCCCAGAAGAACGCCGGGCCAGCCGCGATGAGGCCAATCGCGAACACCGAGTAGATGCCGACGATAGGCGACACGTCGGAGAAGGCCAGCGCGAACGCGGACCGGAGCGTGAAGTCCCTGACGGGGGTGTGGGACAGGTCGGCCGCGACAGCTTGCTCAGGCGCTATTTCCGCCATGTCGGTCTCCTCTCTCGATGCTGGCACGTGACGGGCGCTCGACCCAGTAAGCCGCGTCTGGCAGGACCGGCTGCGGGCATGTGCGCGGGGTCAGGTCGAGGCTGGCGATGTGCCGCGCCACCTCCCCGACCGTGGTGATCCAAAGGCCAGGCAGCGCCATCATCCGCTGGATCAGGTGCTCGAGCGCGCGAGCCCGGGCCGGGCGGCCGGACAGGAATGGGTGGCAGGTTAGTACAAACGCCGCGCCGATGGCGTGCATGGCCTCTAGCTCCAGCGACCACATCTCCAGTGCTTTGGCCGGGCTCTCGATGACACCCGAGCCGATCAGGTCGGGCAGGAAGGCGTACTGCTCCCAGTCGTCAAGACCCCACCAGACCGGGATCTCGATCAGGCTGAGGTCGTGAGCCGCCCCGGACACGGCCAGGCGGTAGGGATGGTCGGAGTCCATCAGGCTGGAGTCGTACAGAAACCCGCGCTCGGCCAGCAGCCGCGGGGTGCTGTATGTGAGCTCCCACATCGGCGCCCGGTACCCGGCCGGTCGGACGCCGGCGACGTCCCACAGCGCTTCCAGGCCAAGGTCGATCATGTCCGCTTCGGTCCGCGCGTCCATGCCGATGGTGTTCTCGTGGAAGTAGGAGTGGTGAGCGATCTCGTGGCCCGCCGCCGCGATCGACCGCACGACGGCGGGATAGCGGTGCGCCGAGTAGCCGGGCACGAAGAACGTCGCGCTGATGTCGTGCCGGGCCAGGAGTGCGAGTATCCGTGGGACACCGGCCATCGGGCCGTAGGCCTGATGGCTCATCGGGCTCATCCGGTATATCGAGGAGATGTCGGCGGTCAGCACCGCGGCCTCGGCGTCCAGGTCGAAGGTCAGGCATGCCGCCGCGGAGTACCCTTCGGGCCAGGCAACGGGCGCGGCAGGGGTCGCCGTGGTGGCCAGATTCTGGCCCGCCCTGGGTCGGTCTGGTGTGCTCATTGGTAGGTGCCAACGGCAGTCATGCCGGCAAGCATCCGGCCTGTCATCGGCATTGACCATCCGACTGCGGTGCAGACTTCCTGTCTGCGTTCATAACGTGGTATGACGGCAATGGCACTGGGTTCGGCCTGGTGCGTGCTTCGGCCCGCTAGCGGTGCGTTCCCTGACGGGGGCCAGCGATGACAATGACCGTCCAAGAGTTGCTCGACCGACCACGCTTGCAGCTCACCTTGGTCGGGGGAGCCTCCGGTCTGGACCGGGAGATCACCTGGGCGCACGCGTCGGACCTGCCGGCGCCGTGGGACTGGCTCGGCCCTGGCGAACTGCTGCTGACGAACGGCACCGGCATCGGCGCGTCGGCAGACGCGCAGGTGCATTTCGCCGGTCAGCTGGCCAGGATCGGAGCGAGCGGGCTCGTCATGGGCCTGGGCACCGGCGGCGCTCCGGTCACGCCTGAGCTCGCCGCGCGGGCGGGCGAGCTTGACCTGCCGGTGCTCACGGTGCCGTACTCGATCCGGTTTAGCGACATCGCCAGGGCTGTAGCCGGAGCGAATGACCGGCAAGTTCAGGAGCAGCTCGGCGACGTCGCCCAGTTCTATGACCTGTTGCGGCTCTCCCTCGCGGCCGGCGACCTCGGGCCGGCGACCTTCGACTCACTGGGCCGTCGGCTAGGGCTTCGACTGCACCTGGTCGACGCCGAGACCGGGGCGTCGGTGTTCGACGACCAGGCCGCCGGCCCGCTCGGCCGGCTGCTCGCACGGAGCGTGGCCGACCATGGCAATGCCATCCCCGGGCTGCTGCGGCTGAGCCGAGACGGCAGCGCTGACGGCGAGGTGTGCGCGCTGGCGGTTGCCGTACCCGGCGAGCCGCTGACGGCGTTGGTCGTCGAGCCGCTCGGCGGCCGGCTGCCCAGTGTCTCGGTGCTGCAGCACGTGGCGGTCGCTGGCGCGGTGCAGCTGGCCCAGATCGTGTCCCAGCGCGAGCGACACCGTCGCCAGGACGCTGAGCTGCTCGCGCAGCTCCTCGACCCGCACCGTGGCTGGAGGCTGGCCAGCGGCGCGGCCGGAGCCGACGAGCCCGAGCGGCCCGACCTGGCGGCCAGCGTCATGGTCGTCCTCCGCGCCACGAAGCCGGGGGCCGAGGACCGCCTGCACCGGGCCTGTTCGCGCGCGCACATTGCCAGCCTCTTGCTGCGGCGCGATGACTTGCTGTACGCGATCATTCCCGCGGCGGCCGCTGCCGGGCTCGTGGCGCAGGCGGCGGCCTCTGACGGCTGCGCCGGGGTAAGTGACGTCGTGGGTGCCGCAGAGCGAACTCCAGATGCCGCGCAGGAAGCGCTATGGGCCCTGGGCATCGCGGAGGCCAACAACGCGGAGCTGGTCCGCTACGGCGAGGGAGCGAGGCTGCTGATGCCGCGAAGTCCGGCCGAAGCGCGGTCGCTTGTCGATCAGGTTCTCGGCGAGCTGCTGGCCTACGACCATGCCCACGGGTCGCACTACGTCAGCACCGTGCGGGCGTTTGTCCGCGCGGACGGCTCCTGGCAGCGGGCCGCGGCCGAGATGCACGTGCATAAGCAGACGCTCGGGTATCGGCTGCGTAAGGTCGAGGAGCTGACGGACCGCGGCTTCGTCCGTAGCCAGCATCTGGCCGAGTGGTGGTTCGCGCTGCAGGCGCTTGACCTGCTTGCGGCCTGCAGCGGTCAGTGAACCCGGCCGGTGTCGATGCGCCCGCGGCCGAAGGCGTCGAGCTGCTTCCAGCGCCCGGGCACGTCGAGGAGCTCGAGATGACCGATCCAGCGGGGTAGCGCCGGGTCGATGATGAGGTGATCCTCGTGCGGTTCCAGGCCGAGGGCGGACCGCAGCATCAGCAGCGGCGCACCGGTCGACCAGGCCTGCGGGCTGCATGCGGTCGGATAGCGGACCGGGTACTTGGTCAGGTCGCGCGGATAGCCGCCGAAAGCCTCGGGGAGCCTTCCGGCGAAGACTTCCGCCGCCTGCAGATTGCCGGCGATGATGCGGGCTGCTTCCTCCTTGAATCCGTACCGCCGTAGTCCCCAGGCGATGAAGGAATTGTCGAACGGCCACACCGTTCCGGTGTGATAGCCGATCGGGTTGTACCGGGCCTCACCTTCGGCCAGGGTCCGCACGCCCCATCCGGAGAACAGCCGGGGGCCGGTCAGATGCCTGGCGATCGCCCTGGCCTTCGCCTTGTCGACGATGCCGCTCCACAGCAGGTGCCCGATGTTGGAGGTCAGCGAGTCGACCCGGCGCCCGTCACAGTCCAGGGCCACGGCGAAGTACTCGCCGTCGGTGATCCAGAAGTCCCGGTTGAAGCGGCGCTTCAAGTCCGCTGCCTCCTTCTCCAGCCGGTCGGCGAACGCAGGGTCCCGCCAGATGACGCGCGCCAGCCGCGCGGCACGGACCTTGGCGTCGTAGGCGTAGCCCTGCAGCTCGCAGGTGGCCCGCGGGAAACCCGGCAGGTCGCCGTTGCGGTAGGAGATGGAGTCCCATGAATCCTTCCAGCACTGGTTCTCCAGGCCCGTCGCGGCGTTCCTGCGCTGATACCACACGTAGCCGTCGCCGCGCAGGTCGGCGAACTCATCGATCCAGTTGAGCGCGGCTCGCGCGGTGTGCTCGAGGTCCCTGACGAGCTTGGTATCGCCGGTCCAACGCTCGTATTCGTCGAGTAGCACCAGGTACAGCGGGGTGGCGTCGGCGGATCCGTAGTAGGGGGAGTGCGGCCGCTCCTCGAAAGCGGTCAGCTCGCCGTAGCGCAGCTCATGCAGGATGCGGCCGGGATCCTCGTCGCGGAAGTCGTCGATGCGGGTGCCCTGCCGCTCGGCGAGAGCGCGCAGAGTGGTGGCGGCGAGCTCGGAGGTAAACGGCAGGGCCTGCAGGCTGGTGAAGATGCTGTCGCGGCCGAAGATCGTCATGAACCAGGGCAGCCCGGCGGCTGGCATGGAATGGCCCGGCATGGTGAGCGTGGAGAAGCGCAGGGCCGCCAGGTCGGTCAGGCAGCGCCGGTAGATCTGGTCGAGCGGTTCCCAGTCGCACTCCAGCCGGGGCGCCTGGTTCAGCCACTTCTCGAGCCCGCGGACCATGTCCCGCCGCGCCTTGCGCTGACCGGGACGGCCGGCGTGCGGCGCGGCCGGAGTGTCCATGTTCCCGAGCGACGCGACGACGTCCAGTTCTGTCGACCACTCGCCGTGCGCAGGCACGGTCACGCCGAACGACAGGCCGTTCTCGTCGACCGAGCCTTTTGCGCTCGCGCTGATCCAGGTCTCGCGGACGAACGTCTCACGCTGGTACCCGAGGACGAGGCTCCCGTCGACCACCCGGTTCCGGTACTGCCCTTTCTTCGCCAGGGCGTCCTTCACCTCGAAGAGGTCGGCGAAGTCGCTGGCCGCGTCGATCCTGATGCGAAGCTCGGCCGGCTCGCTGCTGTGGTTCAGGACGCGCAGTTCCTCATGGAAGCCGTCAGCTACCTCGCGCAGCCTGATGACGGTGAGGGTGGCGTTGATATAGACGTTCGCCGAGCCCGGCACCAGGAAGAAGCGTGCTTGGAAGTACTGCAGGTCGTCGGTGGACAAGGCGCTCAGCCGCTGGCCGTTGATGGTCAGCACCCACCGGGACAGGAAGCGGGTATCGAACGAGAAAAGGCCAGTCGGGTCCGTGCCGGAGGCTTCGACGTCGCCTCGTTCATCGCTGACCACGAATGTGTTGCCTTCTAGTATCTGGACCAGTTGATCGCTCATGGCGTCCTCCGCTGCGCCATCGCCGTTTCGCCGCAGATGGGAGCGACGCGCCCGGTCGATCCTGGCGGCCCCGGCAGGCACCGCTGGAACGTCACGACGGCTGCCATGCTGCCCTCGCAGGTCAGCAAGCCGCGCAGCAGGGCAGCCTGCGCATTCAGCCGGCCAGCGACCATCGCCGCGAAGTGCGCCCGCTCCACCCGCACGATCGCGTCCGCCGGCCGGTCCTGACGCGTGACCGCCACTCGGCCGTCGTGCACCGACACATACCAGCGGTCGACGTTGTCGCCGTCGGCGATGTCGAACCGCAGCGTCGTGGATTCCCGGTCGAAGGTAGCCACGTGGCCGCTTTCGGCGAGCCCGGTGAAGAACTGGCTGACCGGGTCGGCATCCGCGGATGTGGATGCCGCGTCATCTGTCTGCATCGCCGCCCCCTTATGGCGCTCCAGTTCAGCGCGCCAGCTCAATTCTCCGCCATTCTGGTCTTACGTGAAGGCTGAGGGTCTCATAAAGACCCTTCGGCTTCACGTAGTCCTTATATCTACGCGCCAAGCGGCCCGGTCGTCACCCGCGGGCGCCGAGGGCGGCCGCCGGACTGTCGAGCAGGCGGCGGACCGCGGGAGTTACCGCGTCGACCTCGTCGACGACAACTGGCAGGGCAAGGTCTTGCTCGCCGATGACCAGTTGCTGCGCGAACACGCCAACGAGGCGTCGCCAGGCCGGGCCCACCAGCACCAGCTGGGCAGCATCGGGCTCGGTCTGGGCAGCAGCCCACACGGCGGCCGCCTCGGCGAGCGTGCCGATGCCACCGGTCAGCGCGATCGCTACCCGCGTGGCTAGCAGGAATCCGAGTCGCTCTGCGTAGCTGCTGCTCCATCTCAGCTCGGCGCAGCTTGAGTCGGGTGTCAGGTGCTGCCACGCCCGCATGGGCAGCCCGACGGTGCGGCCGCCGGCGGCAGCCGCGCCGCGCCCCACGGCAGCCATCAGCCCGCCGTACCCGCCGGTGACGACCGTCCAGCCCTGGCCGGCCAGCAGCCCGCCCAGCCGCTCCGCGTCATCGTGCCGCGGATCGCCAGGCCCGATCCGCGCCGAGCCGAGCACGGCCACCTCGACCGGAGCCGCCAGCCCGGCCCCCGGGTCCGGCCCTGGCGGCGTTTCACCCCGCGACGAGCTGGTAGCCACGGACACCCTTCTTCTCGGACAAGGTCACGATGACCCCGCGCAGGACACCCTCGCTGTACTCGCTGCCCGGATTGAGCGCCAGGGTCTTGCCAATCCGCGCCTCGCCGCGGGACTCATGTATATGACCGTGCAGGCTGAGCATGGGCTGGAACTTGGAGAGCGCCTGCCGGACGGCCGAGCTGCCGACGCCCGTGATCACCGGCGAGCCGCCCCGCGTGACCGGCCGGAACTCCTTGTCGAGCGCCACCGCCTGGTCGATCGGCGTGTCCTTGGGCGGGACATGAAGGTTGAAGATGGCCCGGGCCGGATCGGCGAGCTTGGCGGCCTCGCGGTCGATCAGGGCGGCCAGGTCGTCCTCGTCGAGCTCGCGCGGTGAGTCCCACGGGGTGCGGTTCGAGTAGCCGACCGAGATCATCTGGAAGCCGCCAGGAAGCTCCACGACCCGCTGGTCCGGGTTGATGACCAAGGAGGTGCTGCCCAGGACGTCGTCGATGAAGAACGGATCATCATTTCCCGGTGCGATGACGCACTGAATGCCGGTGCCGGCCAGCCGGTCTTCGGCGAGCTCGATCCAGTCGGTCATCGTGTGGCTGATCAGCTTCCTGAACAGGTCGCTGACTCCGGCCGGATCCTGCTTCAGGACGCCGATCTCCTCAGCGGTCATCGGATGCGGGTAGAACCCGGCGTCGGCGATGAACTTATTCAGCCCGGCGAGACCGTCTGCATCCACGACCCGCTTGCGACCGAAAAGCTGGGCGTAGTACTGCCCTGGCTGCTCCTCCACTACCGGGACGATCATCTTGCCGGTAATGTCGCCGCCCAGCAGGATTGCGTCCGCGCCGTAGAACCGCCCGGCGTTGAGGAACTTGCGGAAACACCGGTCCGACCCGTGGATGTCGGTGGCAAAGAAGATCTTCGTTTCTTTCAAACCGGACGCTCCTGCAGCTCATCGCGCATCATGCGGGCTCTCCGATCGTGGCCCGGTGAATGGTCTGGTAGTGCTCGTCCCTGGCCGCCTCGCTGGGGAAGTTGTAGGACCTCTTGCCTGCCAGC
>WNFI01030028.1_pt1 | contig 13798 bp, 13 predicted proteins | sample 5400471 | NCBI WGS metagenome assembly WNFI01 (sample SAMN13153348, study PRJNA577476) | soil metagenome | isolation source: 100 cm saprolite on Douglas fir-dominated hillslope | place: USA:California | collected 2013-09-17 | reverse complement strand
GGCATGACGGGACAGCCCGAACTCGATATCGATGTCGGCCTGCTGCCGTCTCATGCAACCGTGGCCGATCTGGTCTATGTGCCGCTGATGACGCCGCTGCTGGCCGCGGCGCGCGCGCGTCAGCTTCGAACCGCCGGCGGCCTCGGCATGCTGCTGTACCAGGCGGTGCGCGGGTTTGAATTGTGGTTCGGAGCGCGGCCGGAGGTGACATCGGAGCTTTACGCCCAAATCGAGGCCGATCTCACCAAGACTTGAACCGGAATATCTCCAGATCTCCGGTGTCTGGTGTCTGGTGCAAGCACCAGGAGAACAGCTTATGCCCACCCATCGTTCCAGATTGTCTCGCTCGACGTTTTCGCGTTCGCTCGTAGGAATAGCACTGCTCGCCCTGTCGTCGTCAAACGCGCTCGCCCAGCAGACGTCGCCGTCGCGGGTTCGCGGCACCATCGAAGGCGTCGACGGCGACGTGCTCGTCGTCAAGTCGCGCAGCGGCGAAGATGTAAAACTGCATATGGCCGGGGATCTGCGGGTGGCGGGCATCGTCAAAATTCCGCTGTCTGACATCAAGGTCGGCTCCTTTGTCGGCGCGACCACGGTGCCCGGCCCCGATGGCAGCCAGAACGCGGTCGAGGTTCATGTGTTTCCGGAGGAGATGCGCGGCACCGGGGAGGGATCGCGGCCCTACGATCTGCGTCCCAACAGCACCATGACCAATGCGACGGTGGCGCAGACGGTGGCGGGCAATGACGGTCACACCCTGATGGTCAAATACAAGGATGGCGAGAAGAAAGTCGTCGTGGCGCCGGATACCCCGGTCGTCACCTATGTCCCGGCCGACAGATCCGACCTGAAGGCCGGCGCTAAAATCATCGCCTTCATGAAAAAGCTGCCCGACGGTTCGTTCGAGACCAGCCGCGTCAGCGTCGGCCGCGACGGGCTCACGCCGCCGATGTGAACGCGGCAGCTGATCTCACTGTTCCGTGAGGCGCGGAATAGCCGCGCGACCGCGGTGTTGCTCCTCGATTGGTCGCTCAGCGACGCTTTGGAAGGGACACCATGCCACAGATCACTTCGTCGATGACGCGCGTCGTCGCGTCGCCGCTCACTGCCCTCGCCGTGTTCGCCTCGGTGGCATGGGCGCAGCAGCCGCCGTCGGTGCGCATCCGCGGCACCATCGAAGCTGTCGATGGCTCGATGCTGACGGTGAAGTCGCGCGAAGGCACCGACATGAAGGTGCGTATGACCGATAACGTCGCTGTCATCGGCGTCACCAGAATCGCAAGATCCGACATCAAGCCGGGGTCGTACATCGGCGTTTCCGGCATGCCGCAGCCCGACGGCAGTCAGAAAGCGCTCGCTATCCATGTTTTCCCGGAAGCGATGCGCGGTACCGGCGAAGGTTTTCGGCCCTGGGATCTTCGCCCCAACAGCACCATGATCAACGCCACGGTCGATCAGAAGGTCGAGGCCAATGACGGCGACACCATCGTGGTCAAATATAAGGACGGCGAAAAAACAGTCGTGGTGCCGCCGGATACGCCGATCGTCACATTCGTCGCGGGGGAAAAGTCTGAACTGAAACCGGGAGCCAAGATCATCATCTTCGGCGCGACGAAGAAAGACGACGGGATGCTGGAAGCCAACCGCGTCAATGTCGGCCTCGATGGGTTGACGCCGCCGATGTGAGAGCGAGAGACTTCCAGCGTAAACATCTCAACGGGTCGTCCCCGCGAACGCGGGGGCCCATACCCTGTGTCGTCTCGTCTTAACGACGCCGTTTGACCCATTCGTCGAAACATCGGCGTCAGGGGTTATGGGTCCCGGCTCGCGCGCGAAGAGCGCTTGGCCAGGACGACGACAAATTTTCGATTGTTCGCCTCTCAAATCGCCAGCACGTGGTCGTCGATCTCGGCGATGGTGTTGACGCCGCACAGGCCCATGGTCACACTTAATTCGTTGGCGATGAGATCGATCGCCTTGGCGACGCCTGGGCCGCCGAAGGCGCCGAGGCCATGAATATAGGCCCGTCCGATCATGCATGATTTGGCGCCGAGCGCGAGGGCGCGCATCACGTCCTGTCCCGATCGGATGCCGCCGTCGAACATGATTTCCATCTGCGAGCCGACGACGTCGACGATTTCCGGCAGCACCTCGATCGACGATGGCGCGCCATCGAGCTGCCGGCCGCCATGGTTCGAGACCACCAGCGCCTGCGCACCGGTCTTCGCGGCTTCCTCGGCGTCCTCGACGTCGAGAATGCCCTTGAGGATCAGCTTGCCCGGCCAGATGCTGCGAATCCATTCGACATCCTTCCAGTTCAGGGTGGTGTCGAACTGCGTCGATATCCACGTCCCCAGCGCGGTAATGTCGTCGGTGCCTTTCAGATGGCCGACCAGGTTGCCGAAGGTCCGGCGCTTGCCGCGCAGCACGCCGGACACCCACGCCGGCTTGGTCGCGAAATCGAAAAATTTCGACAGCGTCCATTCCGGCGGCACCGTCATGCCGTTTTTGATGTCCTGATGCCGCTGCCCGATTACCTGCAGATCGACGGTCAGCACCAGCGCACTGCATTTCGCGGCGATGGCGCGCTCGATCAGCGCCTTGATGAAGCCGCGGTCCTTCATGACGTAGAGCTGAAACCAGAACGGCTTGTCGACATTGGCCGCGACGTCCTCGATCGAGCAGATCGACATCGTGCTCAGCGTGAAGGGAATGCCGGCGGCCTGGGCGGCGCGGCAGGCGTGAATTTCGCCGTCGCCATATTGCATGCCGCACAGCCCGATCGGCGCCAGGATCAGCGGCAGCGCCGCGGGTTCACCCAGGATGGTGGTGGAGAGATCGCGCCTGGAAACATCAACCAGGACGCGTTGGCGAAACTTGATCTGTTCGAGGTCGGCGCGATTGGCGCGCAGCGTTTCTTCGGCATAGGAGCCGCGATCGGCGTAGTCGAAAAACGCCTTGGGAACCTTGCGCATATGGACTTGGCGCAGATCCTCGATGCAGGTTATGTGTTTCATGAATGTTCCCAGCCCTTCTTGTATTTGTCGCTTTGACTTTCATCTAGCATGCTTGGGCGGTTCGCAAAATCGCTGGGCGTGACGGCTGCCGAACGGGAGAGCATGATGAGTGAACCAGGCTCGAAACAAGACGACACCAAAGACGCCGAAAAGCGGCAACTGGACCAGGCGCTCGAAGAGGGTCTCGAAGAGACCTTTCCGGGTTCGGATCCGGTCAATGTGATCCAGCCCGCTCCGTCAAAGGCGGATCATCACATCAAGCGCAAGGGTTAGTGCCGGCGTCCCTCCCGGGAAAGCTGCGGCCGGTGGCGACGCTGGACCGGCCGATGAGAGGGCAGACGAGGCGCGCGATCGCGCTTGAGGCGCCGGAAGCTGTGCCAGAGGCGCCGCGAACCGGTTCCAAAATCCACGGACGGCCGTCGCGAAACGATCATTAACCAATTATCTCAATAGGTTGTCGCCCATCCGCCGAGCTGGCCCTTGGGTAATGATTCATTATATTTTTTGAAGCCATTTTAGGACCAGACGTCTTATAACTAACCCTGTTCACGGAGTTGTGGTGGGCGTCCGCGCCCCTGAGCCGGTTCGGCTCAAGGACCCCGGACGCTGCTGGGGGGATTATGAGTCGCAAATTTTTTGGTACGGATGGTATTCGGGGCCGCGCGAACGGTCTGATCACGCCGGAATTGGCGTTGAAGGTTGGGCAGGCCGCCGGGTTGGCCTTTCAGCGCGGCGACCATCGTCATCGCGTCGTGATCGGCAAGGACACCCGGTTGTCCGGCTACATGATCGAGACCGCGCTGATCGCCGGGTTCACCTCGGTCGGCATGGATGTGCTTCAGCTTGGCCCGATGCCGACGCCCGCGGTGGCGATGCTGACCAAATCGATGCGCGCCGATCTCGGCGTGATGATTTCCGCGTCGCACAACCTGTTCGAGGACAACGGCATCAAGCTGTTCGGCCCGGCCGGCTTCAAGCTGTCCGATGACGTCGAGCGGCAGATCGAGCAGCTGATGGACGAAAATCTCGACCGCAGGCTTTCGCAGAGCGCCAGTCTCGGACGCGCAAAACGCATCGACGGCGTGCATGACCGCTACATCGAATTCGCCAAGCGCACGCTGCCGCGCGATCTCAGCCTCGACGGGCTTCGCGTGGTGGTCGATTGCGCCCACGGCGCCGCCTACAGGGTGGTGCCGGAGGCGTTGTGGGAACTCGGCGCCGACGTGATCGCCATCGGCGTGGAACCTGATGGCTTCAACATCAACAAAGACTGCGGCTCCACGGCGCCCGAAGCGCTGAGCCGCAAGGTGCGTGAGATGCGCGCCGACATCGGCATTGCGCTGGATGGCGACGCCGATCGGGTGATCATTGCCGACGAACGTGGACACGTCGTCGACGGAGACCAGCTGCTTGCGGTGATCGCGGAAAGCTGGAAGGAAGACGGCCGGCTCGCCAAGCCGGCCATTGTTTCGACCGTGATGTCGAATCTCGGGCTCGAGCGATTCCTCGAAGGCCAGGGAATCGAACTGCTGCGCACCCCGGTTGGCGATCGCTATGTGCTCGAGCAGATGCTGGCGCACGGCTACAATCTCGGCGGCGAACCGTCGGGCCACATCATCCTCTCCGACTATGCGACCACTGGCGACGGCTTTGTCGCGGCGCTGCAGGTGCTTGCGGTGGTCCAGAAGCATGGCCGCCCGGTGTCGGAGGTCTGTCATCGCTTCGAAGCGCTGCCGCAGGTTCTCAAGAACGTGCGATATCGCGCCGGCAAGCCGCTCGACGACGTCGAGGTCAAATCGGCGATCACTGCCGGTGAACAGCGGCTCAACGGCCAGGGACGGCTGCTGGTGCGTTCGTCCGGCACCGAACCCGTCATCCGCGTCATGGGGGAGGGCGACGATCGAATCCTGGTCGAGGAGGTCGTCGACACGATTGTCTCCGCGCTCGGTCACGCCGCAGCTGCCTGATCGCAGTGCATCGCAGCCATCATCCAGTGGCGGTGGTCGGACCGACGCCGCTGTCGTAGCAGGAGCGTGTCGCGCTCTAATCCCGGAATCAGGTTTTGAACAGGTCCGTCATCGTTACCGAGGAAACGCTGGTCGCACCGGTGATCGCAGCGGACGTGACGCCGGATTTCGTCACCAAGGCGGTGACGGGGCCGGCCTATGTCGTGCTCGGCGGCATCAGCTTGTCGCATTTTCTCAATGATACGATGCAGTCGCTGATTCCCTCGGTCTATCCGATCCTGAAGCAGAGCTACGCCCTGGACTTCGCGCAGATCGGATTGATCACGCTGGCGTTCCAGTTCACGGCGTCGCTGTTGCAGCCGCTGGTCGGACATTTCACCGACCGCAAGGCGCAGCCGTTTTCGCTCGCCATCGGGATGGGCTTTACGTTCTTCGGACTGCTGCTGCTCAGCGTCGCGCAGCAGTATCCCGTCATCCTCGGCGCGGCGGCGCTGGTCGGTCTCGGCTCGGCGGTGTTTCATCCGGAGTCGGCGAGGATCGCGCGGCTGGCCTCAGGCGGACGCCACGGCTTCGCGCAATCGGTGTTTCAGGTCGGCGGCAATCTCGGAACGTCGATGGGGCCGCTGCTCGCGGCGCTGATCGTGGTGCCGTTCGGGCAGTCGAGCATCGCATGGTTTTCATCGATCGCCTTCCTGGCGATCGTGATCCTGTGGCGGATCGGGCGCTGGTACCAGCCCCAGATCGCGACCCAAAAGGCCGGGCCCCTGAAGGCGCATCCGGACGCGCCGAATTCCCGACGAGTCATGGCCGCGCTCGTCGTTCTGGTGGCGCTGCTGTTCTCCAAGCAGCTCTACGTGTCAGGCCTGTCGAGCTATTACACCTTCTATCTGATGGACAAGTTCGGTGTCTCGACCCAGGCCGCGCAAATCTATCTGTTCATCTTTCTCGGTGCGAACGCGGCCGGCGCATTGTTCGGCGGGCCGCTGGGCGATCGGTTCGGCCGTAAATACGTGATCTGGTTCTCGATCCTCGGCGCATTGCCGTTTTCGCTGGCGCTGCCTTACGCCGGGTTGTTCGCCAGCGCGGTGCTGACGGTGTTCATCGGCTTCATTATCTCGTCGGCCACCTCGTCGATCTTCGTGTTTGCCCAGGAGTTGATGCCGCACCGGTTCGGAATGATTTCCGGCGTATTTTTCGGATTCGCGTTCGGTATCGGCGGCATCGGCGCCGCGGTGCTCGGCCGGGTCGCTGACACCACCAGCCTCGCCTTCGTCTATCAGGTCTGTGCGTTCCTGCCGGCGATCGGGCTGCTCGCGGTGTTCCTGCCGAAGATGCCCAGAACGGCAAACTAGTGCATTCGTCACTGCGAGGAGCGCGCGGGTTCATTCGCAATGCTCGTCATTGCGAGGAGCCAACGGGGCCGGCCTTCGGCCGGCCCGATGATAAACTCCGCAACGACGCAATCCAGTGCTTGTTTCCTGGATTGCTTCGCGGAGCCTGTCATCGGGCGCGCGTTCGCGCGACCCGTTGGCTCGCAATGACGTGATGTTTTCGTTGAAGATCAACCTGGGCCGGAAATGCTTCGGCATCGCAACAAACAAATCCTCATCAAATATCAACCTTAAAAATTAGGGTTAAGTGGCGCTTAAGAATTTGCTGCCATCGTCCGTCCGTGAGTTTTCGGGTGTGAGGCCTCGGTTGTCTGCCTCACCGGACAAAAGGACGAAGCCAATGCGTAGCGTTAAGTTTTTGATGGCCGCCGGAGCGGCTTCGCTGTTGTCGTCGGCGGCACTCGCCGCCGATATGCCTTCCATCATGCCGCCGCCGCAATATTACGCGCCGCCGGCGGCGGACTTCGGCGGCTGGTATCTGCGTGGCGATATCGGCATGACCAATCAGCGCCTCAAGTCGCTCAACAATCCGGATCCTACGGTCGTTAACGCAACGCCCCCGGCTGGGATGGCCTTTGACAGCGGAATGCTGTTTGGGCTCGGTGTCGGCTATCAAGTTAACAATTGGCTGCGCTTCGACGTGACGGGTCAATATCGCGGACGCGCCAACTTTCACGGTTCTCAAGCGGTAGTGTATAATTATGGCGGGTTCCCAGCTTATCGCGCTGACAATTACTCGGGCAGCAAGTCTGAAGTGCTATTCCTTGCCAATGCCTATGTCGATCTTGGCACGTGGTGGTGTGTGACCCCGTTCATCGGCGCGGGCGTCGGCACATCGTATAACCGTATCTCAAGCTTTCGCGACGATGGAATTGGCAATCAGTTTGGCAGGCCGCTCCCCGTTAGCGTGACCAATGCTGCAGACGCCGGCAAGTGGAACTTCGCGTGGGCGCTGCATACTGGACTTGCATACAAAGTGAATCCCGCTGTGACGCTCGAACTCGGCTATAGCTACGTGAACCTGTATGCGCCGCCGCCGCTGATACGCAAGGGCTGATCGACGCACCATTTTCTTAATGTCTCTTAACGGCGCGGGATTTTCCCGCGCCGTTTTGTTTTGCGCGGACCGCTGCGGGACAACGATTGGTTAAGGTTAACGGGCGATGATCGGCGCAGGTCGAAGTGCAGTTGAGGAATGTTGCGATGCGTAGATTTTTGGTGGCGGCGGCGATGTTCGGCGCGGTGCATGGCGCACAGGCGGCCGATCTCCCCGACCTTCCGGTTCTTCGCGGCGCGTTTCCGGAAGGCCTGACCACGGCCAGGGTGAATTGGCAGGGCTTCTACATCGGTGGCCAGGGCAGCTACGGATCTGCCGACATGAATTTCGCCGGAGCGAACAACGCCATGGCGGTTGCACTGTCGGCGCGGTCTCCGGTCGGGCTGACCTCCGTGCCACCGCTCGGAAAATCGACGCGGATGAATTCCGGTTTCGGTGGTTTCACCGGCTACAACTGGCAGTGGGATGACATCGTCATCGGTGTCGAGGGCAGCGTCATTCACGGCGGCTTCAGTGGTGCGCAATCGCCACCGCGGTTCAGATACACCGATGCGAATGGTGTGGTGCAGACACTCGGGACTTCGGCGGCCTCCGTGAACGTGAAAGACTTTGGTTCGCTGCGTCTCCGCGCCGGCTATGCCGTTGACAGCTTCCTGCTCTACGCCTTCGGCGGCCTCGCAGGAGGGCGGGCGGATATCAACCGCACGGTCAGCCTGCGCGGCAATTTCGATCCGCTGGTGACGGCAACTTCCAACCTCAACGATCATTATATCTACGGCTATTCGGCGGGCCTCGGCGTCGATGTCATGCTGGTTGCCGGGCTTTTCCTGCGGGCTGAGTATGAGTACCAGCGGTTTACCTCGCCCGTGGATATCAACATCAATACCGTGCGCGGCGGCCTCGGCTACAAGTTCTGAATCGGCGCGGTTTCGCAGCGACGCAAGCAATCAGCCTGTTGACAGAATTCGGTGCTGCTGCTGCTCTGTGCCCTCGGGAGGGCGCAGCGATGATCAAGGTCTACGGCGACAGCAATTCCGGCAATTGCCTGAAAGTGAAATGGGTCTGCGATCGGCTGGCGCTGCCTTACAGCTGGGTCGAGATGAATACAATGAAAGGCGAATCGCGCACGCCCGAATTTCTCAAACTCAACGGCGCCGGCCAGGTGCCGACCGTGGTGCTCGATGACGGCCGCGCGCTGGCCCAATCCAATGCCATCATCCGCCATCTCGCCCGCGACAGCGATCTCATTCCTGCAGACGCCTATGACGCGGCGAAGATGGATGAATGGCTGTTTTGGGAACAGAACAGCCACGAGCCCTTCGTCGCGGCGTGCCGCTTCCAGATGGTCTATCTCGGCAAGCCGGTGTCCGATCTCGATCCCGAAAAGCTCAAGCGCGGCTATTGCGCGCTGGCGCGGATGGAGCATCAACTCGCGACGACGCGGTTCTTTGTCGGCGAACGCATTTCGCTCGCGGATGGATCCACTTGGGTTGAAGCAATACGGCGACGTTGCCGCAACGAAAGCGCGCTCCCTCTCCACCCAACTCGGGTTTACCCGAGTTGGGCATCTCAAATCGTCGAAGTCGGATATATCCGACTTCGATCGGGGAGAGGGTTGGGGTGAGGGGTTACGACCTATCGATGGTCCGTAACCCCTCACCCGGATCGCATTGAACAACGCAATTGCGTTGTCCCATGCGATCCGACCTCTCCCAAAGGGAGAGGTGACAGAATTCGCGCGTTCCGATTTTAGATTGATGGACTCTAGCGGAGAAAATCATGAGCGTTTCGCGTGTCACGATGCGGCCGGCCCGGCGCGACGACGTCGCCGATATTGTCGCGATGCTGGCGGACGATCCGCTCGGCCGCGGCCGCGAACGCATCGAAGACCCGCTGCCGCTGTCCTATTTCCACGCCTTCGAAAAGATCGAAGCCGACAAAAACATTCTGTTGATGGTGGCGGAAGGCGGTGACGGCAGCGTCGTCGGTTGCCTGCAACTCTGCATCCTGCCGGGACTGAGCTCGCAGGGTGCCTCCCGCGGCCTGATCGAGGACGTCCGCGTTGCCGCGCGCTGCCGCAGCCGCGGCATTGGCGAGCAGATGCTGCAGTGGGCGATCGAGGAAGCGCGGGGCAGGGGATGCAAGCTGGTCGAATTGCTGACGCATCAGACCCGCGTCGATGCCCAGCGGTTTTATGCTCGCCTGGGATTCGGGCCGAGCCATGTCGGGATGACGTTGCGGTTTTGAGCTGCCCGATTGGCGCGGATCGCGTTGCCTCCATTGCAAAACGCCGTTCGCTATCGGCTCGGGTTAACGCGCGGTAAACGATCCGCCGCTCGGGAATCTTTCTCCCGGAACGAACCGCGCAATCCGGCTTATCCGGATTGGTTCGGGAGGCGCGGAGATCGGTCATGAAAAACTATTCGATCGTCAGAGTGGGCAGCGACTACGTCGTGCAGGCGGAAGAGAAGAGCATTTTGAAGATTGCGAGCAGGCGAATGGCAGTCAGGCTGGTCGCCGAGGCATCGCTTCTGCTTGCTTCATCTGCCGCAGATCCGCCCCGAAAACGGACACGCAGGCATCAATCGCCCGTGATCGGTTCGAAGGTTCTTGACGATTCACGGCGATTCCCCTAATCACGGCGGCGGGACACCTCCCCCCAACGGGAGGCTAGCTATCTGGAAGGATAGATTATGACTGCAGCGAAGCCCGCCTCGCGGCCAAATGTGCCGCATTTCTCCTCCGGCCCCTGTGCCAAGCGCCCCGGCTGGAATCCGCAAAATCTCAAGGACGCAGCGCTGGGCCGTTCGCATCGCGCGAAGGTCGGCAAGGCCAAGCTCAAGCTCGCGATCGAACTGACACGCGAAGTGCTTGAAGTTCCCGCTGGTTACAAGATCGGCATCGTGCCGGCGTCCGATACCGGCGCCGTCGAGATGGCGCTGTGGTCGCTGCTCGGCGCACGTCCGGTCACCACCATCGCGTGGGAATCCTTCGGCGAAGGCTGGGTCAGCGACGTCGTCAAGGAATTGAAACTGAAGGACGTCACCAAGCTGCATGCCAGCTATGGCGAGATTCCCGATCTTTCCAAGGCCGACCCCGCCTCGGACATCGTCTTTACCTGGAACGGCACCACCTCCGGCGTGCGCGTTCCCAACGCCGACTGGATCAAGGCTGATCGCGAAGGCCTCACCATCTGCGACGCCACCTCGGCGGCATTCGCGCAGCCGCTCGACTGGCCGAAGCTCGATGTGGTGACGTTCTCTTGGCAGAAGGCGCTGGGCGGCGAAGCCGGACACGGCATGCTGGTGCTCTCACCGCGCGCGGTCGCGCGTCTCGAGAGCTACACGCCGCCGTGGCCATTGCCGAAAATCTTCCGCATGACCAAGGGCGGCAAGCTTAACGAAGGCATCTTCGAGGGCGAGACCATCAACACGCCGTCGATGCTGTGCGTCGAGGACTATCTCGATGCGCTGCATTGGGCAAAATCGGTCGGCGGTCTCAAGGCGCTGATTGCCCGCGCCGACGCCAATACCAAGGTGCTCGCCGACTGGAAGGCGAAGACGCCCTGGGTCGATTTTCTCGCCACTGATGCGGCGATCCGCTCCAACACCTCGGTGTGCATGAAAGTGGTGGATCCGGCGATCACTGCCTTGCCCGCCGACGCGCAGGCCGCATTCGCCAAGGCGCTGGTCGCCGCGGTAGAGAAGGAAGGCGCCGGTTACGATCTCGGCGCCTATCGCGACGCGCCGCCGGGCCTGCGGATCTGGTGCGGCGCCACGGTGGAGGCCGGCGATGTCGCGACGCTGACGCAGTGGCTCGACTGGGCGTTCGTCGCGACCAAGGCCGCACTGGCGAAAGCGGCGTAAGTTCGTCTCATCACCGTCATGGCCGGGCTTGACCCGGCCATCCATCGAAAAAGATGGACCCGCGGTCAAGCCCGCGGGTGACGTCAGCAAATGCATCTTCCATTAACGGATCACATCCCATGTCCAAACCCAAAGTTCTCATTTCCGACGCGCTCTCGCCCGCCGCCGTGCAGATCTTCAAGGACCGCGGCATCGAGGTCGATTTCCAGCCCAACCTCGGCAAGGACAAGGACAAGCTCGCCGAGATCATCGGCAATTACGACGGCCTTGCGATTCGCTCGGCAACCAAGGCCACCGCGAAAATCCTCGAGAAGGCGACGCGCCTGAAAGTGATTGGCCGCGCCGGCATTGGCGTCGACAATGTGGAAATTCCGGCGGCGACCGCGAAGGGCATCATCGTGATGAACACGCCGTTCGGCAATTCCATCACCACCGCCGAGCACGCCATCACGCTGATGCTGGCCTTGGCGCGCGAAATTCCGCAGGCCGACGCGTCGACCCAGGCCGGCAAGTGGGAAAAGAACCGCTTCATGGGTGTCGAGATCACCGGCAAGACGCTCGGCGTGATCGGCTGTGGCAATATCGGCTCGATCGTCGCCGACCGCGCGCTGGGACTGCGGATGAAGGTGATCGCGTTCGATCCGTTCCTGTCTCCGGAACGCGCCAAGGACATCGGCGTCGAGAAGGTCGAGCTCGAGGATTTGTTCAAGCGCGCCGATTTCATCACGCTGCACACCCCGCTCACCGACAAGACCAAGAACATCATCGATGCCGCGGCGATCGCCAGGATGAAGACGGGCGTCCGTATCATCAACTGCGCGCGGGGCGGGCTGGTCGACGAGCAGGCGCTGGTCGATGCGCTCAATGCCAAACACGTCGCCGGCGCGGCATTCGACGTGTTCATCGAGGAACCCGCAACCTCCAACGTGCTGTTCGGACATCCCAGCGTGATCTGTACGCCGCATTTGGGCGCGGCCACCACCGAAGCGCAGGAGAACGTCGCGCTGCAGGTCGCGGAGCAGATGTCGGATTACCTGCTGACCGGCGCGATCTCCAATGCGGTCAACTTTCCGTCGATCACCGCGGAAGAGGCGCCGAAACTGAAGCCGTTCATCGAGCTTGCCGAAAAGCTCGGCTCGTTCGCCGGTCAGCTCACCGAGACCGGGATCGCCAAGGTGCAGATCACCTATGAGGGCCACGTCGCCGAAATGAAGATCAAGGCGCTGACCTCGGCGGCGCTGAGCGGCCTGCTGCGGCCGATGCTGGGCGATGTCAACGTGGTCTCGGCACCGGTCGTTGCCAAGGAGCGTGGCATGGTGGTCGATGAAATCGTGCGCGCGGCGCAGAGCGACTACGAGAGCCTGATCACGGTCACCGTCACCACCGAACGGCAGGAACGTTCGGTATCGGGCACGGTCTATGCCGACGGCCAGCCGCGGCTGGTCGATATCAAGGGCATTCGCGTCGATGCCGAGTTCGGCAAGTCGATGATCTACGTCACCAACGAGGACAAGCCGGGCTTCATCGGCAAGTTCGCGAGCCTGCTCGGCGATGCCAAGATCAACATCGCGACCTTCCATCTCGGCCGCAACAAGCCGGGCGGCGACGCCATCGCGCTGGTCGAGGTCGACGGCGCGGTGCCGGCGGACGTGCTGGCTAAAGTGCAGAAGCTGCCGCAGGTCAAGCAGGCCAAGGCGCTGGTGTTCTAAGGCCAGGTTTTTCAAAGCCGAGCGATTCAGAGCGAAATCAGCGCTCACATCGGCGGCGTCAGCACGGCGGCGGCCGGGGCGGCTGCCTCGGATGTGCTCTCGCATGCGCGCGAGCTCGACAACCAGTCCGGCATACTGCGGACCGCGGTCGACGAATTCCTGACCAAGGTTCGCGCCGCCCGACGCCGAGCGTTCCGTGGCAAAGTGGAATCCGGTTTGCCGAGGAAAACGCTCAGCTTCAGTGAGGTGCGGGCAGCGGTTTCGATACCGGCAGAGCCAGGTTGAGCAAAACCGCCACCAGCGTCCCCACGACGATGCCGTCACCGGCGAGGATTCGAAACGCCGGCGGGAAAATCTCGAACACCGCGGGCGGCGCAAAATTCACCACCGCGCACAGGCCAAAGGCCGCGGCGAGGACAAGCAGGTCGCGCTGGGACTTCATCGCCCCGCTGATGATCTTGACGCCGACCACCGCAATCATTCCGAACATGAACACCAGCGTGCCGCCGAGGACGAAGGGCGGGACCATGCCGACGATGGCGCCGATCTTGGGCAGGAAAGCCATGCCCACAAGGATGCCGCCGGAGATGGCGACGACGAAGCGGCTTGCGACGCCAGTCAGGGAAATCGCGCCGACGTTCTGGTCGTAGGAGATCAGCGGCACGCCGCCGAAAAGGATCGCGATGGCGGAGCCAAGGCCATCTCCGGCGACGGCACCCCTGACGCGCTTCTCGCTGGCTTCGACGCCGATCATGGCGCAAAGCGCAAGCGTTATGCTCATGGTGTAGATC
>WNFI01270450.1_pt1 | contig 13799 bp, 9 predicted proteins | sample 5400471 | NCBI WGS metagenome assembly WNFI01 (sample SAMN13153348, study PRJNA577476) | soil metagenome | isolation source: 100 cm saprolite on Douglas fir-dominated hillslope | place: USA:California | collected 2013-09-17 | reverse complement strand
TCGGCAGGTGGCGAAACAGCTCGAAGGAGATTTTAGCGTCGAGGTCTATCCGATCGCCAAAAACCTCGAGAAAGACGAAGCGCCGGGTGAAATCTATGAAGAACTGAAGCAGCAATCCATCGCCATACACACCCTCGTCAACAATGCAGGTCTTGGGCAGCGCGGAAAATTTTGGGAGATTCCCCTCGAAAAGGATCTGACGATGATTCGGGTAAACCTCGAAGCGCCTGTACGGCTCACAAAATTGTTTCTGCCCCCGATGATCACCCGAGGTCGGGGACGCATTTTAAACACGGCTGCAATCGCCGGTTTCGAACCTGGCCCGCTTATGGCCATTTACCACGCAACCAAGGCATTCCTGCTCTCCTTCTCCGAATCGCTCGCCACGGAACTCGAAGGTACGAAGATCAGTGTTACCGCCCTTTGTCCTGGCCCCGTCGATACAGACTTTTTTCCCAAGGCGGATATGGTGGGGACCAGGGTATTTCAGGAAGGACGCGTCATGGCGCCGCAAGAAGTCGCCAAGACGGCCTACGATGCTTGCGTAAGGGGCGAACGCTATGTCGTCCCGGGTGTGGCCAATAAGGCGATGGTGTTCTCACGGCGGCTTATGACAGAATTAGCCCAAGCTAAGACGAGCGAAAGAATGTACGAAGCGGTTAAGACCCGGAAAAGAGAACCCGGCGACATCGCGAGAAAAGCGAACGCATGATCACATCGGCGGCTCGTGGCGCCGAAGTAATGTGTGGAGAAAGCGGGGGTCTTGAGTAGCGCGGTGCTTGAGACCGTGTCTTAACGGTCAGAAAAGGCCGCGGGCTCAAGCACCGCGCTACTTTCTGAGCCTCGTCAGGCCTACCCTTCCACGTTATTGGACTGGCGATCAAATGGCAGCTCAGGTGCGGACTTGCGCGGACGATAAAGGAGATCGTCATTGATGCGACGGGACTTGCCATTGGGGAATCGATATTCACCCGAGAAGAAACCAAATCCGTTGATAAAGTACGGCACTTTTTCAGGAGCACCCTTGATCGTAGCGTCGAGCGCTAGGAGCGCATACGGCTCGATGGTGTTAATGTTAGCGTAGATGGTATCCTCGAATGGTGTAAAGTAGCCGTGATGGTAACGCTGGGTCACGATGTTGTTGCCGATGGCGCGGGAAAGTTGGAGGTAAGCGTCGGCTCGCGTTTGGCGGAATAGATCGAGCATCGAAAACAGCGCGAAAGGATCGGCACATTTTGTCCTGAGATTTAGCTTCACGCTCTTTCCAGGCTCTTCGCCGACGTCACCCAGATCGAAGTCCAACGCAATACCGTGAGCCATTTTCCAGAGAATCGGATCCTGGGTGATCATGAATCCCCGTGCGTATGCGATCATCAATTCAGGCGTGGCGCGGTAGGCTTCTATCTTCAGTCCTTTGCGGTCATAATAGCCGTCGCGTTGCACGATAAAGCCGGTCAAGTCCGTGCCGTCGGTCAGCATCGGTCGCAGGAGATTTTTGCCCGGTATTTGCGCGTGCTGTACATAGGCGACCATCCCCTCGCGCGTCCATTCGATCAGATCTTTTCCGTCCTTGCCCAGTGTCTCGCCCACCTGAAGTTGCATGAGCGCATTGTCTGAGTAGATCGTCATCGCCAGACGCCGCAGCAGCATGGTGGCCTCCAGGACCAAATGACCTGGAAAATCCGGACCGAATTGACGCTTGGCCCGGTCTCCGTACCACGAGAGTGTGATGCTATCGTCCGTGGTGTCCTGGGTTTTTTTAGGCTGCGTGTATTGGTACGCACCGAGTTTCGTTTTAGGATCGCGCGCTTTAACATATTGCTGCGCGAGACGCTTACTCCACAGCAGAGCACCTCGATCGCCCGTGAGCTTATAAAGCATCGCACCGGAATAGATGAGGTCATTACCCGCATCCAGAAACGAGAGCCCCTTGGTTTCAAAATACGGCGCAGGATCATCGAACGGATGATCCCAATGTGCGCCGGGCTCATGTCCGTAGTCGCCGTGACGGCTCACTTCGAGTGTGCGCCAATTGTACACATGGGCGTTCCAGAATCCGGTGATGAAGCGAACGGTCGCTTCGGGACTCACTTCGTACATCAACTCGTAATACGGATACGCATTCTTCAGCTCATGTGGGCTGTCCGCTGGACCCGAAAAACCAACAGGCGTCAGGGTCTGCAAATCGACGAAGCGATGACCACCCCATTGCAGCAGTCCGCCAGCATCTTGAAAGTGTGCAAAATAGTACGCGTACTGAGCCTTGGCTGCTTCTTTGTACTTCGCCTCACCCGTGAGATTCGTAAGCGATGCCAGGACCCTCATCAAATTCTGCTGCTCGATGAAATCAGAGAGGACGGCCTCTTTCCCACTCGCGTAAAACCACTTGAGCTGCTCCTTGGTGTAGACGTTGACGCCGTTTGCCAGCAGCGGACTTCGCTCCTTGTTGTAATGATCCGATGCGTCGGCAAGGACGTGATTGACGTATTCGACCACGACTTTGAACCGGGCTTCGTCCTGCTCGGCAACGGAAGGAGCGGCGCGAAGGGTAAGCGTGAGACTAAGCAAAGGTGTCGAGATAAGAATGAACAGATTTCGATTTTTCACGGGGTACGATGGTTCTGCAGATTTGGGGTTTGAATGAAACAATGGCTAACGCGACCGGGCGCCGGGAGCGCCGAGGCGTTGGGCTTCGGTGTAGTGGAAAGTGGCTTCGCGCATTCGGCCCAGCTGGCGCAATGCGACGGCAAGATTGAGATGAGCGTCGGCGTAATCGGCATTTTGCTGCAGAGCGGATTCGTAGTAAGCAATCGCTTCTTCGAAACGACCCGCGCTGGCAAAGGCACGCCCAACGGTGTTGCGAATCACCGGGGAATTTGCGTTGAGTGCGATGGCCCGATCGAAGTGTGGCTTCGCCTCGTTCAGTTTGCCGGTCAGTGTAAGCGCGACGCCCCAGTCAAGTTCGGCATCGGCATAATCGGGTTGAAGCTGAACTGCTTTTTCAAAGTGGAGGACCGCGTCCACGGCGTGCGCATCGCTCATGAGCGCGAGTCCCAGATTGAAATGCGCCAAGGCGTAGGACGGCTTAAGGCGGAGAGCGTATTTAAATTCGTCCGTTCCTTCGGCGGCCCGGCCCATCGACATGAGAGCGACCCCCCGGTTGTTGTGAGCCTCGGCAAACTTCGGTTGCAACGCGATGGCGCGGTCCAGATGCAACATCGCGTCCTGTAGACGTCCGAGACGGGTCAGCAGGTCGCCGAAGCTATTTTCCGCTTCGAGATAACCAGGGCGCAAGCGCAGCGCTTCCTCGAAATGCGAAATCGCTTCAGTCCCTCGCCCCGCCTCGACGAGCGAGGTCGCAAGATTCTGATGGGCCATCCAAGCCGTCGTATTTTTATCGAGGATCGATTGATAGAGCGTGAGCGCGGCGCGATAATTCTTCGTCTGACTCCAGGTCAGAACCCCATAAGCGACCAACAGAGAAGCCAACACCACGCGCGAACTCCAGCCTGACCACCGATCGAGCAAAAGGGAGACTGCAGCACCCGCGAGAGCGAATAGACCGAGGCTCGCTAGGTATTGAAAGTGATCCGCTACGAACGAAAAAATAAAGGGATAGACGTTAAAAAATCCCAGCGCAGGCATGAGTGAACCGATAAAAAAAAGCACGGCTGCGAAGATCCCCCGAGCATTTTTTCGGAAGGCTAAGCCGATAAAAACCGCGGCCGCAGCAACGGGAAAAAAATATTGCCACACGGCGGCCGCATCGATGCTCCATCGCGGATAGATAAAAATGAGAGGGTGCGGCCAAGCAAGTTTGCCGAAATAGAACCAAGCGATGCGGCCCGCGAGGAGAACACGCTGTGTCAGCGTGAGAGCGAAGTCGGCGCCTTGCGCACCGATTTCAGAACGCTCGAACGAGGCGGTCATAAACCCCGCAGCTATTCCCATGAGAAGCCAAGGCGTGAGCGGAAGCACATGCTTTCGCCAAGACAGCGAACCATCACGCCACCATAAGATCACCAGAAGTGCGGCCGGTAGCGTAGCGGTTACGGTTTTTGAAAGTAGAGCGGCGACGAAGAATAAGGTGGCTGCGACGTACCGTTGTGTCGTGCGCCCCTCATTAAAGCGCAGATACGCGAGCGCGGCGCAGAGATAGAAAACGGTGGAAAGCGTGTTCTTTTGTTCGGAGATCCACGCAACGGATTCCACCGCGACCGGGTGCAGCGCGAACAAAAACGCTGCGAACCACGCTCCTGGAATCTTTAAACGACTAAGAAGCGCGCCAAACAAGCTAGCTGCGGTGGCGTGCAACAACACGTTGATCAAATGATAACCGAACGGCGCATCGCCCCAGAGTTGGTGTTCCAGCCAGAACGCACTGTGAAGAACTGGATAGTACTGTTGCGTGGCCCCCAGTTCGAACCAGATACGCACGAGCCCATCGATGGAGCGAAGTTCAGGTCGAGTGATGTGCCCGTCGTCGTCCCAAATAAAACCGGCTTTAAGCGCGGGAAAATACGCGAGCAGTGTGAGTAAAAATAGGCTGGACCACAGCACGCGCGGCGACAGCGCAAGCCCGAAGAAAACCTTCTCCGTTCGAGGCGGGGAGGCGGAGGTCGGAATGCGTTGCCTTGTTTCACCCGATGTGACTGTCCGCGATTTCATGGTCGTACCGACGGAGAGAGTTTGTTGAGAAACCGTGCAACATCAGGCCGCGAAGTCCAACCCTCGGGCGCGAGCTTGAGCGCAATATCCACATCGGAGCGGGCGGCCGTCGCATCACCGAGTGCGAGCGACGCTTGCGCGCGCATGAACCGCGCGTCTGGATTCTGCGGATCGTACTGCACATACATGGAGAAATCGCGCTTCGCATCCGCCCAGCGATGCTGACTTGCAGCGAGAATGCCGCGCTGTTTCGCGGGAGACGCGGGATTGTCGGACAACTTTATCGCAAACGTAAGATCCTGCTCTGCGACAGCGAAGTCACCGTGTTCCATGGCGTGGATCGCCGCGAGCTCATATATTTCCGGCATGATTATGGCGGGAGGATTTTCGAACGCAGCAAGCTCGCGATAGAGGTAAAAAATCGGATTCACTCCGTCGTTCATCACGTGATGCGCGGGCAGCAGCAGAGCGGCGAATGCGCTGCCGCCCAGAACCCACGGCAGCCAGCGAGCGTGCGTTCGAAATGCGGTTAACGCTACCAGCAGAGCGACTGGAATGAGCATTGTCATGGATCGGCTGTAATCCTGCGCGGTGGCCAAACCGATCAGCGCCACGAGCACAATGGCAACACCAAGCAGCCACGACCATATCCTCTGCACTCCGCCCACCAACACCACGGCAGCGATGACAAACAACCAAGCGGAACGGAGGCCTCCCCATACTCCGAATGCAATGCGTGAAAGAGGCGCGTTAAGAAAGTTGCGACCAAGCAAATATCCACCGGGTGTTGCACCTGCTGCAGAGTGAGAACCGAGGAGACCGAACCGCACGCCAAGGTAGCTGACGAGCAAAAGGCTTGGGACGACCAGTTCGGTTTTCCAGTTCGAAGTTAATGTTTTGGATTTCTCGTCAGTTCGCAGAGCCATCCATCGACAGAGAAATGCAAGCGGCGCTGCGACAATGAATCGCTCGTCCACCCAAGGAGCCCAAACGCACGCCGCCCAGACAGACCAGCGAGTCCGCGCGAAGGCGACGATCAATAACGCCAAGGCTAGCCACGAATCGTAATAACCCAACCAGCACACCGAGGTGAAAAACCAGGAGGTCGCACCGAGTACGATTGTGATCAGAGTTGTCTCAGTCCAAGGGATCTGACGTCGACGCAGGATGGTAATAACGAAGGCACACACGAGTACACATCCCACGTCGGCGAGACCGAAGAGCGCTATGGCGGGAAGGCTCAAGATCCGCGCGAGGGTCGGAAAGAGCAGACGCCACTGTATGGCCTGATGCAGGCGATCGGGAATTGCGTCACCGAGGTGATCCACCTGATACAGCACGCTGGCGCCGCGCCGCACCTCCAACAAATTTTGCAACTCTGGAACCCGCGACCACGCACGAAAAGCGGCCCACGGCGGACTGAAAAAGAAAATCAAAAGCGCAAAGCAGCCGAGAGCCAGCAGCCAGCGCTTAGGAATTTCCAGCGGGGAAATGGAGTCAGCAGGCGACACGGGGTGGAACACAGAGGACTCAGAGGTGAAGAATGGACCAAGTCCGAACGATGCGGAAGATCCACGAATAACACGAATCGTCACGAATGAAATCGATTTGGAAAACCATCGAACATAAGACTCACAAAACGGTGAAAATAATCGCCCGGGTCTTTGGGTTTTCAGCTTCTCTTTCTTTTATTCGTGCTGCTTCGTGTCAATTCGTGGATCCCTCCTGACTGATTCGCATCGACGCTACGCCTACATATCGAATGTCACCTGAACGATAAACTGCCTTGGGTCGACTATTCGGTACGCATTGGGGGTTCCGTCGGGATAGGCCCCGATCGGTTGCAATCGCCCGTTTTCCTCAATGTTGCGCACATTGACCTGAAACGTCGCCATCACGCGGTCGTAGAAAAGCGGTGTTCGATATTTCACGAACGCATCGACGTAGAGATGGGCCTTGTCGTAGATCGGCCGACTTGCATCAAGATCGGTGATTATGGCAGGTAGCGACTGCTTTCCATAATAGCCGATGGCACCTTTGTCTTCCCAACGGAGTGCGCCGCCGATCGTGAATTTGCGGATCGTGTTGTTGTCGCTGATGGCAGCCAAACCGAAGCTGGTAGCGAGACGCGCGTTGTACTTACGAATGTCGGGGGCCGACTTGCCTTCGAGCTGTTTGACCACGCTAAAGGGAGCTTGAATAAAGCTGGCGTAGTTCTGCGCGGGAGTCTGCGAACCGCCATAATTCGTAGTCCACCAAAGCGCGTTTGTTCGAGGGTCCACAATTATCGTCCAGATCGGAAGGCGCTCGGAAATCCACTGATTGATATCAGACGATACATTGGAATTCACCGTCTTGCCCTCGGTGACGGACGCTTGAACGGTCCAATAACGCGTGGGGTTGTAGTTGATTTCGATTTCAGTGCCGGTGGAGTCGATGTCCTGGGTCGACGCGATTGAACCGGCGTTGAACTCACTGAGCAGCGTATTTTGCAGATTGGCAGAGAGTCCCATTTCTTTCGCAACTTCATCCGTGATTTGCGGTGTGGTCCAAGTTGGATGCAACTGCGTGACCCAAGCGAGTGCCTGGGTTTGCAGAAGGAATGGCGCGTTGGAGGCTACGTCCATGCGCAATACGCGTTGCGCGATCGTCGATGCATCGCCGCCGCGCGATTGGAGCTGCTTCGTATCGTAGCGATTGAATCGCACCACGAGTTTGTCGCCGACATTTAACCAGAATCCGTAGTCCTTCCCTTTGCCTTGGGGGTTCGGCAGCGCATTTTGATAAAGGCTGATCCGTGGATCCTGCGGGAGAAAGCTGTCTGATTTGTTATAGGTTAGGGCCAGGCTGCGAAGTACCCCAGAGAAGAAACCGCCCACGCCACCGTTGTTCTCACCGTTTTTAAGGAAACCAAAATCACGGAACGGACGAAGCACGGCGCCCCCTTGTTTGGTTTTTCCACTGTTGAACTTGTAGTCGCCCGCCTGCCAATGATTGAGCGAGTCGTAGTTGAATGTCTCGCCGTCGGCATTCAGCAACTGGGGCGTATTGCCGTTCTTTACGTACTGTTTGTCCTCGCGGAGTCCGAATGTCGTGACGAGCCGGTCGTCGAAGAAATGACTTTGAATAACGGCGCCCGCGGTTTTCAAAATCGTCTTGCTGTTGTTGGGTCCGCCGGTGGCGTCAGTCACGGCGACCTGGCCGAGCGCACGAGGATCACGGATAAAACCATTCGTCGGATTTCCATAGACGAAGGGATAATTGCCATAGGTAAACTCAGTTGGCGCGTAGTCCACGTTCGTTCCGTTCGCGTCGCCAACGTAGTACCTGTAATAGCCGCGAGTCAGGTTAGGCGCGGCGTTTGGTCCGCCCGTAATCGCGCCTTGATTTCCGCGCGATACACCGGCGGGCAACCAGGACGGGGTGTCAGCGATGGCATCGCGGTAGGAGTACCGGCGGTTGATGCGGTACTTGTACTCATCGTAGCCGGTGAGCTGATGAAATCCGAGGTATTTGAGCCAACCTTTCTCCTGGGTGAGATCGAGCCGATAGGCCGCCTGGGCACGATAGGTGTCCCACTTCGCTGGATCCCATTCCGTGCGAGGCTGGTCAGTGCCAATGTAGGTCCGGCCGAAATACGGATTGGGCGTACCGTCGAGAAGTCGCTCGTTCACATCGACGAGCAATTGACCGGACTGTCCGTTGTCGTTGGCGACGCCGATCAGGTTGCGCTGATACCGCTGCGAGTCTTCGCGCAGCCAGCCGACTTGAGCCGCAAGCGTCTGCATCTGGCTGTTAATAAAAATCTGATCGACCTGAACGTTGGCCGTGCCAGTGCGGTCCATGACGCGATTGATCGAAGCGATGTTGATCGATGACCAATCGTAGATCGATTTGTCGTTTACCGATGGCGTCGTGGTGAAGAGCGGTTGAGCGGTGAATTTGCCCAGGCTCGTGCCTGCACCCGGACTCGGCGACATGAAGCGGATCGCGCCGCTGTTTGTAAGTGTCCCGGTGGAGGAGAGCGTCACCGTAGTGTTGGGGGCGGTCCAGTACCCAAGGCCGCTTTGATCGACGAAAACGTAACTGTGCGTGCTGCCGGTGAAACTGTTGTTGAAATAATCAGGAAGGCCGGTCGCGGTTGGATACGGCCCAAGTGTCGCGCCGCCGACGTGGATTGTTTGCGTGACCGGATCCCAGCTGGGCTTGCCGCTCGCGAGCCAGTAAGAGACGGAGTCGCGCGGTGGACTGAAATTGGGGCGGTTGCCGTTCATGCGATAGTAGTAATAGGCCGCGCTGATCGTCGTGGATTTAAACGGCTTGTACTTGATCATTGCGTTGAAACGCTCGGTGTTAACGCCCGAAGGCTTGCGCTCGAAACCATCGTGCTGGAACACACCGCTCGCGCGAATGGCGAGCTTGTCCTTTATCACCACGCGATTCAGATCGAGGCTGGTGCGATAACCATCGTAGTTGTCGGCGCGAAACACGACTTGGGAGAGGTCGCGCGTGACGTTGGCCGTGGCAGGGACTTGATTCACCGTGCCCGACGGGTTGCCCAAGCCGAAGACATTGGCGTTGGGCCCACGGCTGACCTCAACTCCATCGATGATGATTGGATCAATCGGAACGCGACCCATGCTCTCGTAGTTGCCGAACGAGACGTTGGCCGGAGCGATACCGCGGATGCGATTGGCCTGAGTGGGGTTGAGCTGAACGCTGTCGCTCACACTGCCGTTACGGTCGACCGAATAGGCGGTGTAGGTGCCCGAGCCTTCCGTGCTCGCGGTGTAGAGGAACACGTCGTTGATATCCAGCATCGCGAGATCGGACATCTGCTGTTTCGTGACGACTGTAAGCGACGAGGCGAGATCCTCGACCTTGGTGTTGAAACGAGTGCCCGACATCGTATTCGCCGCAAAGTAGCCCTTGTCGTCGGTTACGACTTCGAAGGGCGAGAGCATGATGGTTTCGTCGGGTTTAGCGGGGCCGGCAGACGCCTCGACCGGCACGCGCTTTTGATCGGCCTCCATCGTGGCGATCTCGTCGGCGTCGAGTTTGCCATCATGGTTTTTATCGTATTTCGCCATCGTGGCGGCGTCGTACGTGGGTGACGGGGCGGTCTGCGCAAATGACATTGGGAGCAATGCCACGATGATGCTGCTCATTAATACGAACAGCTGTCCGAATTTATGGGACGGGGAATTCCTGATGTTCATGGTCACGGGGAAACTGGCTGGCCTGGTAGGCCCTAAGTTAGGGGAACTTCGGCGAAAAATCGCTGAAGCAGAGGGTAGGTATTAGGAAAGCACGAAGATCAACGAGAGGCAGTTCGAAGATATCGGAGGAGCAAAACCTAGCGGGATTGGGAGCCCGCAGTCAAGAAACCGTTGCAACCTCCCCGCGATCGCCCGCGATTTTGCCCAGGCAGATGGACCGAAAAGCGGCCTGAGCTGTGTCCGCCAGGACGGCCTAGCCTTCGCTGGGAATGAAACTGAATTTAGCCACCTTCTTTTTGCCCTCGCTCAAATGAACCGTGAGTCGGTCTTCGCTACGCGTGAGCTTCTTCGAATATGCCGAGAGTGGCTTCTGCACGACCGGCTTTTTGCTATGGCGGCAGTAATAATTGAATTCCCCGATGACTTGTTCGTCAGAAGCGCACGAGAGTGTGTCGAATTTAAGGGTGGGGACAATGGTCTCTTTGATTTTCTCGGTGGGCACGTGAATGACTTTGGAGTATTCGTTGTCTAAGACAAATAGAAGCTCGTGCTTACCCCGTTAAGCCGCAACCAAAGCGAATTACAGGGACTCACCACGAAGAGCCATCCTTTCTCCGCCGCGTCCGCTGATATCACTGTTTAGAATTGGAGCACGAGTTGACAGTCACTTAGCCCAACGCTGTATGAATTCGCAGGAACAGCTGGATTGCGTGTCTATAAATACCCCACCCCTTTTTCGCTATGATCTCCGTTCGCTCGCGCTCAGCTGAAGTGAGTATTCGTCTCCTGATGCGTTGCATCGTTTTTGTGCCGTTTCTCGTTATCGCGCTGGAATTGTGCCCCCGCTTTGAATCTGTCGCCGCTCGGGTTGAGACCGAACATCCGATTGCCAGCACGAACGCGGGAAAGGTGCGCGGATATGTAGATAACGGCATCTCTGTTTTTAAAGGGATCCCTTACGGCGACGACACCACAAAGCGACGCTTCATGCCTCCTGTTGCTCCACCCGCTTGGGAAAAAATTCGCGACGCCGTGGATTTCGGGCCGATCGCGCCCCAGCCTGTCGCGAAGAAAAAGGATTTTTATCCCGCGCCCCGAGAAGGCACGCAGGTCAGCGAGGATTGCCTGCACTTGAATGTATGGACGCCGGCGTTGCGCGATGCACACAAGCGACCTGTAATCGTATGGTTTCACGGCGGCGGCTACAATGGCTGGTCGAGCAATGTCGATTTGTATGATGGCGTCAGACTCTGTCGACGCGGTGATGTGGTCGTGGTCACCGTGAATCACCGGCTGAACGCGTTTGGCTTTCTCTATCTCGCCGAGTTCGGTGGAGCGAACTTTGCCGATTCCGGGAACGTCGGCATGCTCGATCTCGTCCTCGCGCTGCGGTGGGTGCGCGACAACATCGTAGAGTTCGGCGGAGATCCTGGCAACGTGACGATCTTCGGACAGTCGGGCGGGGGCGCCAAGTGCGCGACGCTCATGGCCATGCCAGACGCACGCGGGCTGTTCCACCGGGTAATGACCATGAGCGGACAACAGCTCACCGGGCGCACACGTGAGCATGCCACTGACACCGCACGCTCGATTCTTAACAAACTCCACATCGCGCCCGACCACATCGACGAAATCAAGACCGTACCAATGGATCGTCTGCTTGAAGCCATGCGCGGGGTTTGAGCTCACTTGGGAAGGCCTGCCGGCCAAGCTCACCCAGCACGTAAAACAATTCATGGGCGATCTCGACGCCAACACCGTCGTCGCCGAATACCGGAAATTTTATCCAAACTATACGCCATCGGATATTTTCTTTGCGGCCACGACCGCAGCGCGTTCGTGGAAAGGCATGGTGATCGAATCCGAAAGACGCGCCCGGCAAGGCGGCGCACCGACGTATGTCTACGAGTTCGATTGGAAATCGCCGATCGATGGCGGCAAATGGAAGGCCCCGCACACGCTGGATATTCCCTTCTTCTTCGACAATACAACTTACGGCGCGTCGATGGTCGGTTTCGATGCTGATGCGCAAAAACTAGCTGATCTCATGAGCGAGACCTTGATTGCGTTTGCCCGTACGGGAAATCCCAACACACCGCATCTCCCCGAGTGGCCACCCTTCAATTTAAAAACCCGCCCGACCATGATCTGGGATCTATCGCCGCGCTTGGAGAACGATCCGCGCGGAGCCGAACGGCGCTTATTTGTACCTGTGATTTACATCCAACCGGGCACTTGAGCACGGTGTTTTTAACAACGTCGAGTCATCTTTGGGCTTTAAGGTGGGCCGCAGCTATGAATCTTAATATGATTTATCGTAAAATCTCTTGCCATTTCGGCCAAATTGACAAACTCATGCAGCTCGAAGCGAATGATCCCTTACCCTTTGTCGTTCCTCGCCTCTTCGTCTTCTCCGAGCACTTAGTATGATGACTCGCCCGTCCCCACGTCCCAGCTTTTTCACCTTGGCCTCTCTCGTGGCCAGTTTCGTGATTTGCGGTTTCGTCCGGGCCGACAAGACTGAAGCTGACGGAAAAATCCATGTCACCTATTGGGAAAAATGGGTGGGGTTTGAAGCTGTCGCTACGGCTGGTGGAGATCCTCCCGACATCGCGGGGTTGTGGACGCAGAATGTGACCGCCTATGCAGACGCGGAAGCGCTGACGCCCTTTGACGATTTTATCCGCCGTGACGGTTTCACGCCTGACGCGTGGTTGTCGCGTTACTACCCAGTTTACGCTCATATCTGTACTCACGCAGGCCACGTCTACGCAGGGATTGCGACGCCCGCTGTGTTGGCTCTGCACTGGAACAAAACGATGTTTCGCGACGCGGGCCTCGATCCCGAACGCCCACCACGCACCCTGGCAGAGCTCGACGACTATTCTCGCCGACTCACGAAACGCGATCCCAAGACGAACCAGATTACGCAAGTCGGCTTCCTCCCTCAAGAACCCGGCTGGTGGCCGTGGGTTTTCTGCTCATGGTTCGGCGGCAAATTGTTCGACGGTAAACAAATCACGCTGGGCACCGATCCCCGTAATCTCGAGGCCATGCGCTGGGTCGCGAGTTACACGAACCAACTCGGCCTCGACGATCTCCGCCGGTTTCGCGACGGTTTCGGCCAGCAGGCTTCGTCGCAGGCCCCTTTCTTCGTCGGGAAAGTTGCGATGATTATCCAGGGTGTGTGGTTCAACAATTACATCCGTCAATATAAGCCGGGTCTCGACTATGGCGTCGGACCATGGCCTGAAGCGGCACCCGGGCTGAAGGATTTTGCCATGGCAGAGGCCGATGTGCTGGTGATTCCGCGCGGGGCAAAAAATCCGCAGGCTGCGTGGGAATTCATCAAGTACGTCAACTCGAGCAACGCCAAGGCGACGCGGCGTGAGGAATTGGAGGGGGCCGAGCTCGTGTGCTTTCTCCAGGCGAAAAACTCGCCCATGCGTGAATGGAGTCCTTTTTTTGCAGAACATCATCCGCATCCACACATTGCGATTTTCCGCGAGTTATCGGCGAGCCCCCATGCGACCAGCGTACCCGATGTTGGTTTATGGAACGAATACGATCGCGAGATGATGGCGCTCTTCGAAAAAATTCGTCTACTCGACGTGACACCCGAAAAGGGCATCAACTACGCGCAAAAGCGCATGAGCGCGAGTTGGGCAGGCTATCGACGCAGCTTGGAGCGTCACGGACAACTCGCTACGTCGACCCCCGGTGATCCGTGACCTCACGCGAACGCAAAAATCTTTTCGCAGGTCTCGGCTTCACCAGTCTCTGGATTGTCGGACTCGGTGCATTTACGGCATATCCCGTGTTCGCGTCACTGTATTACAGTTTCTGCGACTATTCGATTTTGAAAGGGCCGGTCTGGAGTGGGTTGGAAAATTACGGCCAGCTTTTGCACGA
>WNFI01034102.1_pt1 | contig 13799 bp, 12 predicted proteins | sample 5400471 | NCBI WGS metagenome assembly WNFI01 (sample SAMN13153348, study PRJNA577476) | soil metagenome | isolation source: 100 cm saprolite on Douglas fir-dominated hillslope | place: USA:California | collected 2013-09-17 | reverse complement strand
GGCCAAGGGCCAGCTCGACCCGACCAGCCCATGGTTCGGCAAGCCCACGTTCGAGCTCAAGTACGACGTCCCCGCCGCGAGGGCGCTCATGACGGCCGCCGGCTATTCGAAGGACAAGCCGCTCAAGGCCAAGGTGATCATCGCGCAGGGCGGCACCGGCCAGATGCTGTCGCTGCCGATGAACGAGTTCATCCAGCAAAGCCTGGGCGAGGTCGGCATCCAGGTGACCTTCGAGGTGGTGGAGCTGGAAAACCTCTATCTTCATTGGCGCGCGGGCGGCGCGGCCGAAATGAACGCGGGCAAGGGCATCACCGCGATCAACCTCGCCTATGTGACCGCCGATCCCTTCTACGCGCTCACTCGCTTCGCCGACAGCCACTACGTCGCGCCCAACGGCGTGAACTGGGGCGGCTACTCGAACCCGAAGGTGGATGCGGCGATCGCCAAGGCGCGCGCGACCTACGACGTGAAGCAGCAGGACGCGCTGCTCGCGATGGTGCACCAGACGATGGTGGACGAGGCGCTCATGCTGTGGGTCGTCCACGACGTGAACCCGCACGCGATGTCCCCCAAGGTGAAGGAATTCGTGCAGGCGCAGCACTGGTTCCAGGACCTCACCACCGTGCGCATGTAGCAAAGTGGCCGGCTACATCCTGAGGCGCTTGCTCTACGCGATCCCGATCGCGCTGAGCGTGACCCTCGTCGCATTCCTGCTGGTGCACATCGCGCCGGGCGATCCCATGAACGCGATCGCCCCGCCCGATGCGCCCGCGGAGCTGGTCGCCTCGCTGCGTGCGACCTATGGACTCGACCGGCCGCTGCCGGTGCAGTACGGCCTGTGGTTGAGGCGCGCTCTCTCAGGAGACCTGGGCACCTCGCTCGCCACCGGCCGCAGCGTCGCCTCCGAGGTGATGGCCTGCGTGAAGAACACGTTGATCCTCGCCGGCGCCGCGGCCCTCGTCGGCGTAGTCCTGGGCTGCGCGCTCGGCGCTCTCGCGGGCTATTGGCATCGGGGCGCGATCGACCGCATCGCCACCGGCCTTTCGCTCGTGGGGGTGAGCGTTCCGCACTACTGGCTGGGGCTCGTGCTCACCGTGATCTTCTCGATCTGGCTCGGCTGGTTTCCCGCCATGGGCGCGGGACCCGGAAACGACACCGGATGGAGCTGGGACATCGCGCATCTGCGCCATCTCGTCCTGCCGGCGATCACGATGTCGGTGATTCCGCTGGGCATCATCACGCGCACGGTGCGCGCGCTGGTCGCGGAGAAGCTCGACCAGGAGTTCGTGCTCGCCCTGCGCGCCAAGGGCCTGGGCGGCGCGGCGGTGTTCCGCCACATCGCGTGCAACGTCGCGCCCACGGTGCTCGCGGTCGCGGGGCTGCAAGTCGGCTACCTCGCCGGCGGCTCGATTCTCGTCGAGACCGTGTTCTCGTGGCCGGGAACCGGGTTCCTGCTGAACACCGCGATCTTCCAGCGCGACATGCCGCTGCTGCAGGGGACGCTCCTCGTGGTGTGCCTCATCTTCGTCGCGTTGAATTTCGCGGTCGACGTGGCCCAGCCCTTCATCGATCCGCGCATGCGCCGTGCCTGAAGCGAAGCTCGTGTCCATCGCCCTCGATGCCCCGCTCGTATCGCCCGCCCCCGCCTTCACGCCGGCGCGCGGGTATTGGGGCGGCGTGCTCGCGCGACTCGCGCGCGACCGGGTGAGCGTCGCTTGCGCGGCGCTCCTGCTGGCGCTCGTCCTCGCGGCGATCTTCGCGCCGCTCGTGGTCCCCGACGATCCCTACAAGACCAGCATGCTGCGCCGGCTGATGGCGGTGGGCTCCGCCGGCCACTGGCTCGGCACCGACGAGCTCGGCCGCGACATGCTCTCGCGCCTGATCTACGGCGGGCGGCTCTCGCTCCTCATGGGCACGCTGCCGGTGCTGCTCGCATTCGTGATCGGCACGTCCATCGGCGTGACGGCCGGTTACCTGGGCGGGCCGGTCAACATGGCGGTGATGCGCACGCTCGACGTCTTCTACGCGTTTCCGTCGGTGCTGCTCGCGGTCGCCATTTCCGGGGCGCTGGGCCCCGGCATGAGCAACAGCCTCATCGCGTTGACGCTCGTCTTCGTCCCGCAGGTGACGCGCGTGGCCGAAAGCGTGACCACGCAGGTGCGCGGCCTCGACTACATCGAGGCGGCGCGGATGAGCGGCGCGGGCGCTCTTGCCGTGATCCGCGTGCACGTGCTCGGCAATGTCCTGGGGCCGGTGTTCGTCTACGCCACGGGGCTCGTGAGCGTGTGCCTGATCCTCGCCTCGGGCCTGTCGTTCCTCGGGCTGGGCGTGAAGCCGCCCGAGCCCGAATGGGGGCTGATGCTCAACACGCTGCGCTCGGCCATCTATTCGAACCCCTGGGTCGCCGCGCTGCCGGGCGCCATGATCTTCGCGACCTCGATTCTCTTCAACCTCCTCGCCGACGGGATCCGCTCGGCGATGCACCTGCGGAGCTAGAGGCCTTGACGCTGCTCGCGGTGCGCGGCCTCACCAAGCACTTTCCCGTGCGCGGCGAGGGGCTCTGGCAACCGAAGCGCAAGGTGCACGCCGTGGACGACGTGAGCTTCTCCGTGGACCGCGGCGAAACGCTCGGCGTGGTGGGTGAATCGGGCTGCGGCAAGTCGACCACCGCGCGGCTCATCGCGCGCCTCATCGATCCGGACCGCGGCAGCCTCATCTTCGACGGCGAGGGCGTGGCGGAATATCGCGGCATGGCGATGCGCGAATACAGGCGCCGCCTGCAGATGGTGTTCCAGGACTCCTTCGCTTCCCTCAATCCGCGCCTCACCGCCGAGGACACGATCGCATTCGGCCCGCGCGTGCATGGCGTGCGCGCCGGCGATGCGCGCGAGCGCGCCCGCGCCTTGCTCGCGCGAGTGGGCCTGGAGCCGCGCCAGTTCGGCGCGCGCTACCCGCACGAGCTCTCCGGCGGCCAGCGCCAGCGGGTGAACATCGCGCGCGCTCTCGCCTTCGAGCCGCAGCTGCTGATCCTCGACGAGGCGGTCGCCGCGCTCGACAAGTCGGTGCAGGCGCAGGTGCTGAACCTGCTGCAGGAGCTGAAGGCCGAGCGCGGCCTCACCTATCTCTTCATCTCCCACGATCTCAACGTGGTGCAGTACGTGAGCGATCGCGTGCTCGTGATGTACCTGGGCGAAGTGATCGAGACGGGCCCCGCCGACGAGATCTACCGCGCGCCGCGCCACCCCTACACGCGGGCGTTGCTCTCGGCCGTGCCGTCGATGGATCCGCGGCGGCGCACGGCGAGCCCACCGCTCATCGGGGATCCGCCCAACCCGATCGATCCGCCGGCGGGCTGCCGGTTCCGTGAGCGTTGTCCCCACGCGGCCGCGGTCTGCAAGGATCGCGCGCCGCGCCTTCTCGCACTCGACGCCGGCGCTCGCCACGAAGCCGCCTGCCACATGAACGACCCTTCTTCCGGCCATCCCGAAGCGGCCGCGGCCCTGTCATGAGCGACACGGCGAATCCTGCGCTGCTGTCGGTGGCGGATCTCGCCGTGCGTTTCGAGGGCGAGCGGCCGGTGAACGCGTTGAACGGCGTGAGCTTCGAGCTGGCGCAGGGCGAGGTGCTGGGATTGCTCGGCGAATCGGGCTCCGGAAAGAGCGTCGCCTTGCGCGCGCTCCTGAGGCTTCACGATCCGCGCAGGACGACGCAGAGCGGGCGCGTGCTCGTGGACGGCGCCGACGTGATGGCGCTCGAGGGGCGCGCGCTCGAGCGCTACCGCGGCGGCCTCGCGTCGATGATTTTCCAGGAGCCGGGCCTCGCGCTCGATGCGGTGTATACGATCGGCGCGCAGATCACGGAGACGATCCGCGCCCATGGCGGCGGCGACGCCCGTGCGGCGAAGGCGCGCGCGCTCGAGATGCTCGACATGGTGCAGATTCCGCAGGCGCGCCGGCGCTACGACGCCTATCCGTTCGAGATGTCGGGCGGAATGCGCCAGCGCGCGATGATCGCGCTCGCCCTCGCCTGCAAGCCGCGCCTGCTCCTCGCCGACGAGCCCACCACCGCGCTCGACGCCACGGTGCAGATCCAGATCCTGCTGCTGCTGCGCGAGCTGCAGCGCAGCCTCGGCATGTCCGTGATCTTCGTCACCCACGACATCGGCGCGGCGATCGAGGTGTCCGACCACCTCGCGGTGATGTATGCCGGGCGCATCGTCGAAGAAGGGCGGGTCGAGGAGATCGTCGACGCCCCGCGCCATCCTTACGCGGCCGCGCTGCTGGCTGCGACCGTATCGGCGTCCTCGCGGGGGCAGAGGCTCCCCGCGATCCCGGGCGCGCCGCCCGACCCGGCCCGCATTCCGCGCGGATGCCCGTTCGCGCCGCGCTGCGCGCGCGCCACGCCGCAATGCGCGGCCGCGGCGCCCGCGCTCGAGGGCGCGGGGCATCGCAGCGCGTGCCTGCATCCCATCGTCTGATCACAGGAGAAAGCATGAGCATTCACCATATCCATTGGGCCGCCGCGCTGGCCGGCGCGCTCGCATCGCTCGCCGCGTCACAGGCGTGGGCCGAAGACACGCTGCGCATCGCCATGACCGCGGCCGACATTCCGACCACGACCGGGATGCCCAACAACGGCTACGAGGGCATGCGCTTCCTCGGCTATCCGATCTTCGAGGGGCTGATCCTGTGGGACCTCACGCATGCCGATCGGCTGGCGAGCTTGCGGCCGGGGCTCGCGGAAAAATGGGAACAGGCGCGCGACGACAAGAAGACCTGGATCTTCCACCTGCGGGGCGGCGTGAAATTCCATGACGGGACCGATTTCAATGCCGATGCGGTGATCTGGAACCTGGAGCGGTACTTCAACAAGGACAGCCCGCAGTTCGAGCCGGGAGCGACCGGCATCACGCGCTCGCGCGTGCCGCTGATGGCGAGCTACAGGAAGATCGACGGCTACACGGTCGCGCTCACCACGACCAAGCCCGCCTCCTACTTCCCGTCGATGGTGGTCTATGTGCTCTTCACCTCGCCGGCCTCGTTCGAGAAAGCGGGGCATGACTGGGGGCGCGTCGCCACGCTTCCCGCCGCCGGCACGGGGCCGTTTCGCATCACGCAGGTCACTCCACGACAATCCGTGCGGCTGGCCCGCTGGGACGGCTACTGGGATGGCGCTCACAAAGCGAAGGTCGATTCGGTGTTGCTGTTCCCGGTGCCGGAGGCGAACACGCGGCTGTCGGCGCTGCGCTCGGGCCAGGTGGACTGGATCGAAGTGCCGCCGCCCGACGGCATTGCGTCCCTGAAGGCCGCCGGCTTCACCATCTCGACCAATTCCTATCCGCACGTGTGGCCGTGGTTCTTCAACATCGGCGCCGCCGGCAGCCCGTTCAAGGACGTGCGCGTCCGGCAGGCGCTCAACTACTGCATCGACCGCGGCGCCGTCGTGTCCATGCTGAACGGCACGGCTGAGCCCGCGGTCGGCTGGCTGAAGCCGAACGATCCCGCTTTCGGCAAGCCCGCCAACCGCTATGGCTTCGATCCCGCGAAGGGCAACGCGCTCCTTGCGCAGGCCGGGTACAACGCGCAGAAGCCGCTCGCGTTCAAGGTGTTGATCTCCAATTCCGGCTCCGGCCAGATGGTGCCGCTGCCGATGAACGAGCTGCTGCAGCAGAATCTCGCGCAAGCATGCGGCGTGGAGGTGAAGTTCGAGGTGGTCGAGGGCAACGTGCTGCTGAGCGCGGGGCGTCTCGCGCCCGACAATCCGGGGCTGCGCGGAGCGATGGCGGTCAACATGAGCTCGCCCTCGACCGACCTCGGTATGATGGCGCGCTACTTCGCCGCGGCGAATTTCTCGCCGGCCGGTTCCAATTTCGAGCAATGGAAGGACGACAAATTCGAGGCGGCGCTCGATGCGGCGGCGAATGCGACGGATCCGGCGGCGATCCAGGCGTCCTTTCGCGCCGCGCATGAGCGCCTGGTCGACGATCCTCCGTGGCTCTTCGTCGTGCACGACCTGAACCCGCGCGCCCTGAGCCGGAAAGTGAACGGCTTCGTCTCCGCGCAGTCCTGGTTCGTCGACCTCACCCTGATCAGCCTGCGCTAGCCCGCGACACTCGCCCATGAACCCCGATCCCTGCCTGTCTCCCGCCCACGTCCTCGCGCGCGACATCGCGGCGCGGCGCCTCTCGCCGGTCGACCTGGTGGAGGCGCTGCTCGCGCGCATCGCCGCGTACGATCCGAAGCTGCACGCCTTCATCGACGTGTATGCCGCGGACGCGCGGCTCGCGGCGGAAGCCGCCGACAAGGCGATCCGCTCCGGCCATGCGCTCGGCCCGTTCCACGGCGTCCCGATTGCCATCAAGGACATTATCGACATCGAAGGGCGGATCACGACCGGCGGCTCCGCGACCCGCCTCGGCCATCGCGCGACGACGACCGCGACCGTGGTGCGCCGCCTGATGGGCCAGGGAATGATCGTGCTCGGCAAGACGCACACGGTGGAGTTCGCGTGCGGCGCGTGGGGAACGAACCAGCACCTGGGCACGCCGTGGAATCCCTGGGACGCGGAAGTAGCGCACACGCCCGGCGGATCGAGCAGCGGCTCCGGTGTCGCGGTCGCGGCGCGTCTCGTGCCCCCGGCACGATGGCGCGCACGGTGCGGGATGTGGCGCTGCTCTACGACGTGCTGCAGGGGCCGGACGCGCTCGATCCGCTCACGCGCCGCGCGACGCCGTCCGATCCGATGCCGAGCCTCGGCGACGGCGTCCAGGGCCTGCGCCTCGCGCGGCTTCCCGTGCAGGAGCGCAGCGGCGTGGCGGCGCAGGTGCTGCAGGCTTACGACCGATCGCTCGAAGTGCTCGCCGTGCTCGGCGCGGAGATCGTCGACATCGCGCTGCCGTTCCGCCTCGCCGATTTCGTCTCGATGACGCAGATCACGATGGCGGAAGCCTATTTCCAGAACGGCGCGGCCGCCGAGGATCCCGGCGCAAAGCTGGATGACGTCGTGCGCCGCCGGCTGCTCACCGGAGCGGGCATCTCCGCCCGCGATTACCTTGCGACGCTGCGCCGCCGCGACGACATGAAGCGGGCCATGGAAACCGCGATGGCGAATGTGCACGCGTTCCTCACGCCGGCCACGGAAACGGCGGCGATCGCGCTGGCCCAGATAAACTACGACGAACAACCCACCCGCTTCGCGCGCTTCGTGAACCTCCTGGAGATGTGCGCCCTCGCGCTGCCGAACGGCTTCACCGCGCAGGGCCTGCCGACCTCGCTGCAGATCGCCTGCGGCGGCTACGACGAGGCGCTCGCGCTGCGCATCGGCGAGGCCTACCAGCAATCGACCGACTGGCACGAGCGCATCCCGCCCGTGGTCGCGCAGCGCGCGAGCCGCGCGGCGGCCTTCCGATGAAGAGCGCGACCCGGGCGATCTGGGCCGCGTTGGCGCTCGCCGCGGCTGCGCTCGCCGCTCCCGCGCAAACGCTGCGCGTGGGCCTCGCCGAGGATCTCGACGTGCTCGACCCGACGCTCACGCGCAGCTACGTCGGGCGCATCGTGTTCGCCGCCCTGTGCGACAAGCTGTTCGACATCGACGAGAAGCTCGCCATCGTGCCGCAGCTCGCGCGCGCCTACGAGTGGTCGGCGGACGCGAAGACGCTTACCCTCAAGCTGCGCCCGGGCGTCACCTTCCACGACGGCGAGAAGCTCGACTCCGCCGCGGTCAAGTTCAATCTCGAGCGCCACAAGACGATGCCCGGCTCCAACCGCCGCGGCGAGCTGGAGCCGGTGGCGAGCGTCGACGTGGTCGATCCGGCGACCGTGCGGCTGAACCTCTCGGCGCCGTTTTCGCCGCTACTCTCGCAGCTCGCCGATCGCGCCGGCATGATGGTCTCGCCGAAGGCGGCGCGCGCCGCGGGCGACAAGTTCGGCGCGAAGCCGGTGTGCGCGGGCCCATTCAGGTTCGTCGAGCGCGTCGCGCAGGATCGCATCGTGCTCGAGCGCTACCCGCAGTACTGGAACAAGGATGCGGTGCACCTCGACAAGGTCGTCTACCTGCCGATCCCCGACGCCACCGTGCGGCTGGCCAATTTGAAGGCGGGGCAGCTCGACTTCATCGAGCGCGTCGCCTCGAGCGACATGGAAAGCCTGTCGTCCGACCGCCGCTTCAAGACCGCGCGCTTCACCGAGCTGGGCTATCAGGGCATCACCATCAACATCGGCAAGAGCGACGCGGCGAAGAAGAATCCGCTGGGCCGCGACGCGCGCGTGCGCGAAGCCCTCGACCTCTCGCTCGACCGCGCGGTCCTGGTGCAGGTCGTGATGGACGGCGAGGCCGCGGTGGGCAACCAGTGGGTCGCTCCGGGCGATCCCTACTTCGCGAAGAGCGTGCCGATTCCCAAGCGGGATCTCGCGCGCGCCAGGGCGCTCCTCAAGGAGGCGGGCGAGATCCACCCCGCCTTCACGCTGATGACGCCGAACACGTCCGACACGCAGCGCCTGGCCGTGGTGGTGCAGGCGATGGCGCGCGAGGCGGGCTTCGACGTGAAGATCCAGGCCCTCGAGTTCGCCACCACGCAGAAGATGGAGGACACGGGCCAGTACGAGGCGTCCGTGCGGGCCTGGAGCGGCCGTGTCGATCCCGACGGCAACCTGTACAACTTCTACGGCTGCAAGCAGCCGCTCAACTACAACGGCTACTGCAGCGCGGAGACCGACGCGCTCCTGAACCGCTCGCGCGTGCTGAGCGACCCGGCCGAGCGCAAGAAGGTGTTCGAGCAGATCGCGCAACGCGTGCTGGCCGAGCGCGCGATCATCTACCTGTATCACCGCAATCTCCTGTGGGCCTATAACGCGCGGCTCGCAGGCGTGCGCACCATCCCCGACGGCCTGCTGCGCGTGACCGGCCTCACCCTGACTCCCTCGCCATGAACCTCGACGACAATCCCATCTCCTTCGACTGGAACAATCCCTACCCGACGATTCGCAGCCCGCTCATGGCGCGCAACGTCGTCGCCACCTCGCAAGCGCTCGCCTCGCAGGCGGGGCTGCGCATGCTGCTGAAAGGAGGCAACGCGGTCGACGCCGCGATCGCCACCGCCGCCGCGCTCACGATCGTGGAGCCGGTATCCAACGGCCTGGGAAGCGACAACTTCGCCATCGTGTGGGATGGGCGCGAGCCGCACGGCCTGAATTCGTCCGGCGTCGCGCCCGCCGCGTGGACTCCCGAGTACTTCCGCCGCAAGCATGGCGACGTCTTTCCGCAGCGCGGCTGGGACACCGTCACCACGCCGGGCGCGGTGGCCGGCTGGGTGGCCCTGTCGACGCGCTTCGGCAAGCTCGCGTTCGCCGACCTCCTGGAGCCCGCGATCGAGCTCGCCGAGCGCGGCTATGCGGTCGGGGGCATCGTCTGCGACAAGTGGCGCCGGCAGGTGCCGTTGGTGAAGGGCCAGCCGGGCTTCGCCGAAACATTCATGCCGCGCGGGCGCGCGCCCGAGCCCGGCGAGCGGTTCGTGTTCAAGGACGCGGGCGAGACGCTGCGCAAGATCGCGCTCACCCGCGGCGAGTCCTTCTATCGCGGCGAGGTCGCGGAGAAGATCGCCGCGCATTCGAGCGCGAACGGCGGCAGCATGACGGTCGCGGACCTCGCGGGCTACCGGGCCGAATGGGTCGCGCCGATCGAGAAGGAATTCGCCGGCCATACCGTGCACGAGATTCCGCCCAACGGGCAGGGCATCGCCGCGCTGATGGCGCTCGGCATGCTCGAGAACCTCGACCTGGCGCGCTTTCCCGTCGACAGCGTGGAATCGCAGCATCTGCAGATCGAGGCGATGAAGCTCGCGTTCGCCGACACCTATCGCTGGGTGGCCGACGCGCGCTCCATGACGGAAGTGACCGCGGCGGACTTGCTGAGCGACGCCTACCTCGCCGAGCGCGCGAAGCTGATCGACCCGCGCCGCGCGAGCGACTTCAAGCACGGCAGGCCGCCGCGCGGCGGCACGGTCTACCTCACCGCGGCCGACGAGAGCGGCATGATGATCAGCATGATCCAATCCAACTACAAGGGCTTCGGCAGCGGCGTCGTGGTGCCCGGCATCGGCGTGAGCCTGCAAAACCGCGGCCATGGCTTCACGCTCGAGGCCCGGCATCCGAACGTGGTGGGGCCGGGCAAGCGGCCGTTCCATACCATCATTCCCGGCTTCCTCACGCGCAACGGCAAGCCGCAGATGAGCTTCGGCGTGATGGGCGGCAACATGCAGCCGCAGGGCCACCTGCAGACGCTGGTGCGCATGCTGGTCCACCGCCAGCAGCCGCAGGCCGCGTGCGACGCGCCGCGCTGGAAGGTCGGCAAGGGCCTGGATGTCGACTTCGAATCGACGATGGCGCCGGCGCTCGTGAGCGGCCTGAAGGCCTTGGGCCATCGCTTCGAGCCCACCGCCGATGCCTACGACGACTATGGCAGCGGCCAGTTCATCTGGAAGGTATCCGGCGATCCCGACGACGGATACGTCGCCGCGAGCGACGCGCGCCGCGACGGGCAAGCCGTCGGCTACTGAGCCCTAGTCGGTGACCGCGCCGAGGCTCGCGGTGCCCACGAGCTTCGCGTACTTGCCGAGGACGCCGCTCGTGTACTTCGGGGCGGGCTGCTTCCACGCCGCGCGCCGCTTCGCGATCTCGGCATCGGGGACATCGAGCTGGAGGAGCTGGCGGTGCGCATCGATGGTGATGGAATCGCCTTCCTTCACGAGCGCGATCGCGCCGCCCTCGAACGCTTCGGGCGTCACGTGGCCCACGACCATGCCCCAGGTGCCGCCGGAGAAGCGTCCGTCGGTGATGAGTCCCACCGATTCGCCGAGACCCTTGCCGATGAGCGCCGAAGTCGGCGAGAGCATCTCGCGCATGCCCGGCCCGCCTTTCGGCCCCTCGTAGCGGATCACCACGACGTCGCCCGCCTTGATGCGGTCGGCGAGGATCGCGTCCATCGCGGCGGGCTCGGAGTCGAACACACGCGCGGGTCCGGTGATGACGGGATTCTTGAGCCCGGTGATCTTGGCCACGCTTCCGTCGGGCGCCAGGTTCCCGCGCAGGATCGCGAGGTGTCCCCGCGCGTACATGGGCTTCTCCCACGGGCGGATCACGTCCTGGTCCTTGCGCGGCGACTCGGGGACGTCCTTCAGGTTCTCCGCGACCGTCTTGCCGGTGATCGTCATGCAGTCGCCGTGGATGAGCCCGTGCGCGAGCAGCATCTTCATCACCTGCGGAACGCCGCCTGCCTGGTGCAGGTCGACGGCCACATAGCGCCCGGAGGGCTTGAGGTCGCAGAGCACCGGCGTCTTCAGGCGGATGCGCTCGAAATCGTCGAGCGTCCAGGGCACGCCCGCCGCATGCGCGATCGCGAGCCAGTGCAGCACGCCGTTGGTGGAACCGCCGGTGGCCATCACGACGGCGATCGCGTTCTCGATCGACTTCTTCGTGACGATGTCCTTGGGCTTGAGGCCCTTCCTGACCGCCTCGACCAGCACGCGCATGCTTTCCGCGGCGCTCTCGCGCTTCTCGTCGTCTTCGGCGGCCATCGTGGACGAATACGGCAGCGACATTCCCACCGCCTCCACCGACGACGACATCGTGTTCGCCGTGAACATGCCGCCGCACGCGCCCACGCCCGGAAGCGCCTTCCTCTCGATGCACTCGAAATCCTCTTTCGACATCTTGCCGGCGGTGAACGAGCCGACGGATTCGAATACCGAGACGATCTGCAGGTCCTGTCCCTTGTATTTTCCGGGTTTGATCGTCCCGCCGTAGACGCAGATCGCCGGGATGTTCATGCGCATGATGCCGATCATCGCGCCGGGGAGATTCTTGTCGCAGCCGCCGATCGCGAGCACGCCGTCCATGAACTGACTCTGCGCCGCCGTCTCGATGGCGTCGGCGATCACCTCGCGCGACACGAGCGAATACTTCATGCCCTCAGTGCCCATCGAAATGCCGTCGGTCACCGTGATGGTGCCGAACATCTGCGGCATCGCCCCCGCCTTGCGCGCGGCGGCGTCGGCCGCATCGGCGAGCGGCTGGATGCCCGCGTTGCACGGGTTCATCGTCGAGTGGCCGTTGGCGATGCCGACGATGGGCTTGTCGAAGTCGGCGTCCTGGTAGCCGATCGCGCGCAGCATCGAGCGGTTCGGCGAGCGCGGCACGCCGGGCGGTGCACGACCGCCCCGCCGGCGCGGTCCAATCGAATACGACAATGACATCCGGGAGCTTTCCATGAAAGTGCTGGCCCTCATCGCGGGGATCTTCTTCCTGCTGCTCGGCATCGCCGGCTTCGTGCCGGCATTCGCAATGAATGGAATGCTGTTCGGAGTCTTTCCGATCCACACGACGCACAGCCTCGTCTTCATCGTCGCCGGCATCGTGGGCATCATGGTCGGCCTCGCGCGGCGCAAGGTGATCGCGCCGCCACGCACGCCCGGTCACGACATGCGTGATTTCGTCTGAGAGCCCGGTAGACCTTCGCAGGTAGACATCCGCGATCTTCGCCACACCGGAGCGGCAGTTCCGGCGAAGGCGAAGGTCGCGTTTCCATTCGTGGGCCCGTGATGGGGCGCGCCCTGGGATAAGGGATAATGCGGCGCGTGCGTGCAAGTTTCGTTGAAGGAATTCCCGTCCGTGCTCACCCATCCCCAGTTCGATCCCATCGTCTTCAGCCTCGGCCCGCTCGCGGTGCGCTGGTACGGCCTCATGTACGTGATCGCGTTCATCGCCGTCATCGTGCTGGGCAAGTGGCGTGTGCGCCGCGGCCTGGGCGGCGAGATCACGGAGAAGGACGTCGACGACATGCTGATCTACGGCGTGTTCGGCGTGATCCTCGGCGGGCGGCTGGGGTATGTGCTCTTCTACAAGCCGGACTACTACCTCGAGCACCCGGCCGAGATCCTGCAGATCTGGGCCGGCGGGATGAGCTTCCATGGCGGGTTCATCGGCGTGCTCCTGGGTGTCGCGCTCTTCTGCTGGCTGCGCAAGAGGCGCTGGATCACGACGATGGATTTCATCGCGCCGCTGGTGCCGTTCGGGCTCGCGGCGGGGCGCATCGGGAATTTCATCAACGGCGAGCTGCCGGGGCGCGTGACCGACGTGCCGTGGGGCATGTGGTTTCCGCAGGTCGATCGCGAGCCGACGCTGCGCCATCCGTCGCAGCTCTACCAGTTCGGGCTGGAGGGCGTGGCGCTCTTCATTCTCCTCTGGTGGTACTCGAGCAAGCCCAGGCCGGCGGGGGCGGTGTCGGGGGCTTTTCTCGTCGGTTACGGATTCTTCCGCTTCATCGTGGAGTTCACGCGGCAGCCGGATGATTTTCTCGGGTTGCTCGCGCTCGATCTTTCGATGGGGCAGTGGCTTTCGCTGCCGATGATTCTCGTCGGCGCCGTGATGATGGCGTGGGCGTATCGGAAGAAGGACACGCTCGCTCGACCGTGAGCGTCATTCCCGCGGGCGATGGCACGCGACGCAGAGGGCGTTCGCCCCCGCGGCGGCGGGAAACCAGTCAAGGCGATAACGGTCGGTATCGCGAGAGCTGGCGGTGGCGCCGGGAGGTAATCACAACGCGGGGCGGGGAATATTTCGAGCCGGCGCTGTCTCGTTGTTTGGCGGGAGGGAATCAGGCCTTCATGAGGGCGATCAGGTCTCGAGCAACCACCTCGGCGCCTCCTGAAATTTTCCCCAAGCCCCGTCGTTGGTCTCGGCCGTAAGGCTCTCACTGATTATTGATGGGCAAAGACAGTTCCTCATCAATCGAGGTGTCTCCGATTG
>WNFI01703980.1_pt1 | contig 13800 bp, 9 predicted proteins | sample 5400471 | NCBI WGS metagenome assembly WNFI01 (sample SAMN13153348, study PRJNA577476) | soil metagenome | isolation source: 100 cm saprolite on Douglas fir-dominated hillslope | place: USA:California | collected 2013-09-17 | reverse complement strand
CTTTACACTCGACGCAACGTATTCCCCGTATCCGCCTTTGCCCGCGCCCGCCACTCCTACGAGCCTGATGGCGACTGCCGGGGTCTCTCAAGTATCTTTGAGCTGGGTTGCTCCGAGCGGAGACACCGCCCAAGGTTATAACGTGCTGCGCTCGACCACGAGCGGCGGGTCTTACACGAATATCGCGTCATGGACCGCCAACACCACACCGCAATACACCGACACGACCGTGACCAACGGCACCACGTATTATTACGTTGTGTCCGCAATCAATCAGACGGGAACCAGCTCTAACTCTGCGGAAACCAGCGGGACACCGACTGCGACGGGAGCCTTGCTCTCAGGCTGGACGGATCAGGACATTGGAACGGTGACCGTCTCGGGCGGAGCCACGTACGCAAACGTCAGCAATAGCACCTTTGTTGTCAGCGGCTCTGGAGTCGGAATTGGCGGAACGGCTGACGGTTTAAACTTTGCCTACAAGGCAGTTACCGGCGATTTCACCGTCACCGCGCGGCTATTCAATGTGAATTGGAACGGCGGGGGTTCGGCCGAGAAAGTGGGAATCATGATGCGGGAGACGCTCGCTTCGAATGCAGTCACTCTTGCGGTGCATCTCGGCGACGTCGGTGCGCGTGAAGCGAGATTTGGAACGCGATCCACCACTGGAGGCTCCATGAGTTGGGTCGGTGGAAACGATTATACGATCATCCCGGCGTGGTTTAGACTGCAACGCTTCGGCAGTACATTCACCGCGCTGGAATCGTCCGATGGAGTGAATTGGTTCACGATTGGGTCGAGCACCGTGACCATGGCCAACACGTACTTCGTCGGTCTTGCGGTATCTTCGAATAATGGAAAACTGAATACGACCACGTTCGATAACGTTCAGATCGCCAGCACCGGCGCGGGTCCGATTGTGGCGGGCACTTATCGTTTGCTCAGTCGTGCCAGCGGAAAATACCTGGATAACCTGGGCTCGACCACAAATGGAACGGGCGTCGGCCAGTGGACGAGCAGCTCCAGTAATAATCAAAAATGGGTCGTTACGAATTTGGGCGCGGGATACTACAAGCTTATGTGCATCACCGGCAGCGAGTACCTCGACAGCCTGGGCGTAGTGACCGCCGGGTCCACGGTCGGACAGTGGGCCGGCGGCTCCGGTAAAAACCAGGACTGGATAATTCAGGATTTGGGCACGGGATACTACAAAGTGATCTGCAGCGCCAATAACCTCTGCCTCGACACAGCCGGGGCCACGACGAATGGAGCGATTATGCAATTCGGGACGAGCGGAAGCAGCACCACTCAACAATGGCAGTTCGTAGCGCCTTAACTTAAACCTAAAAAACGCAATTGAACCACAGAGACACAGAGCGCACAGAGGAAAATTCGATGTGAGCCTTGGAAAAGGATTTCACCCCGTGGGTGAAGCGCCACACCGTGTATCTTAGTTCTTAAAGACTTCGCTCTGTGCTCTCTGTGGTTCAACTAGGTCTGCGGAATATAGGTTAAATCGAAGTTCTCCACCATGCCATCGGCCAGATCTTTTGCGATGTTCACTCGAGCACTCGCGCACTACGCCGATGGCATCAGGTGGTTTCTCCTTTCCGTTTTGATCGGCGTCGCTCTGAGTTCAGCGAGAGCAGAAGCGAAGCCACCCCTACTGGAGATGCAGCCTGCCGCACTGGACCTCGGCACGGCCCAGCAAGGACAGGTATTGAAGGGATCAGTGAAGATTACCAATCGCGGAAGCGAACCGCTGATGATCCTATCCGCGGATGCGAGCTGCGATTGCACCAGCGTCACACCGGGAAAAACCGTGCTGGCGACAGGCGAGAGCACGACACTCGCAATCAAATCCGAAACGCGCACCTACCAGGGATTGATCCGACGGATGATCATCGTGCGCACAAGCGCGAACGATTTCGCGATCCCGTTGACCGTCTTCGTCCAGCCGCCCGGCGACGATTCGGATGCGAAGCCGCAAACGAAGTAACGAGCGCCGGGCTAGCAATGCTTCACCACGAAGTTCACGAAAAAGATACAAAAACAGCAGGCGAACCGTACGTCGCATTGGAATGGAGCTGGCTTGCCTGCAGGGCTGGAATCAAAGCTAGATTAATAAACTCAACGACTGTAGGAGTTGGCGTTCTCCAGCCCCTAAAATGTTCGCCGTATATTTCGCTTCGAATGTTGGTTTCTCGTTCATTTCCATCCCATGAATCGCCTTATCCCTCCCGCGTTCAATCTATCCTTCGTCGCGCTGATCATTGCGTTTTTCAGCTTAGCGGTGGGAAATCTCCTCGCTGAGCCGCAGGATGTTCGGCCGGGAGAGATTTGGCCGGATGATCGCGGGAAGCATGTGCAGGCGCATGGCGGTGGAATCATCAAGGTTGGGGACGTCTATTATTGGTTCGGCGAGGATCGGTCCGAGGGGCTCGATCCGGACAAGCGCTATGTGGCATGTTATTCGTCGACGGACTTGGTGCATTGGAAATTTAGAAATCAGGTGATTGCCCTGTCCGATCCGGAAAGCTTCGGTCCGGAGTGGGTGTTGGAGAGGCCCAAGGTTTTTCACAACGCCCAGACCGGGAAGTTTGTGATGTACATGCATATCGACGGACGTCTGCCGGGTTCAAAATCCCGCTACAGTATCGCGCGGGTGGGTGTGGCGGTCTCGGATACGGTCGATGGCGATTATCAGTACCTCAAGAGTTTCCGTCCGCTGGATCACGAGAGCCGGGACATCGGACAATTCATTGACGACGACGGTACGGCGTATCTCGTTTTTGAGGACAGGCCTTTGGGTTTTCACATCGCTAAACTCTCCGGGGATTATCTTACCGCGGAAAAAGAGATGTGCCTGATTTCTGCACACATGGAGGGCGGTGCGATCGTCCATTACCAAGATCTTTATTATGCGATCGGTTCGGCGCTGACCGGATGGGATCCCAATCCGAATAAATACGCCACCGCGCGAAGTCTGGAAGGGCCGTGGTCCGATTTTCAGGACATCGCTCCACCCGAAACGAAAACCTACGGCGCACAATCGACGATGCTGATCAAAGTCGTGGGATCGAAGGCCACCTCGGTGATTTTCATGGGCGACATCTGGAAGCCGAACACGCAGTGGGATTCCCGTTATCTGTGGATGCCGGTGAAAATAGGGGAGGGGCATTTGTCGCTTCCGAGCCCGAGGCCGTGGACGCTGGATGTGAAGACCGGCGAAGCGATTAGCGCGCCGGGAAACAAGTAGCCGGAAGCCAAGAATCTAAATTCCAAAAATCTATTTGAACAACACCCCGCGCTTGCGGGGCAGGAAGGCACAGAGAGCACAGAGCCAATCTTTTAAGAATTAAAATACACAGTGGCGCCACTTTGGGAACCTTGTAGAAACAGGTGGATAAATAGAGCCCGGAGACAGAGGGTTTAGCCGCAAAAAGTCGCAAATCGGAGGATCGGCGATTGACGCCGATCCCAGAGGTTCTGCAACCGCGTCAATCGCGGTTGTTCCGTTTTGCGACTCTTTGCGGCTAATTAGTGGCTCGAACCGGAGGCAGGCTGAAGCACCGCGCCACTTTTGACAGAGCTATGAACAACGAACGCCAATGCGCTACCACCAGGCGTGGGCTTTGGCGCTTTCCAGAGCTCGATCCAACGGTGGCAAATCCGGATGCCACTTCCGTTCCCATTCGAGGCTGACGCAGCCATTGTACTTCTGCTTAGCTAGCGCGGTCAGCAGTGGCTGGATGGGAAATTCACCTTCGCCAGGAAGCACGTAGGTGTAAGGCGAATTTCCCGACGGTTGGGAGATGCTATCCTTTACGTGAATATGGACGATGTGCTCGTGCAGCTCCTGCCACACGGCGGTGGGGGCGACGCCTCCTTTTTTCCAGGTGTGGTGGGCATCCCAGAGGAAATGCAGATCGGGGGCCTTGTCCCGCATTTGAGCCATGAGAGGCAAGGTGACCAGGGCGTCGTGCGTTTCGATCATGACGTCGGTGCGCCAGGCGTTTTTCTCCCGCTCGCGTTTCCACCAGGCCAGCGTCGCCACGGCGTGATTGAGTTCATCGGCGCTCCCGGTTTTCCCGCCGTCGAATATTCGGAGCCAAGGGACGCCTATTTTTTCGGCGCACGTGGCGTATCGCAGAAGATCGGCTCTCTCGGCTTCTCCATCTCCGGTGAGGTGAAAGGACGTGTTCAGGGCAACGATGTCCGCCGCCGATTTTTTTGCGATCTCGGCGACGGCGCTCAAATCGGTGTAGTGGTGGGTCAAGTACTCAGGGACATCGAGAGTTCCGCCCAAGCCGCGCAATTCCACGGCATCGATTCCGTAGCGGTGGGCCAGATCCAAAACCTCGTTCAACGATAGTTCATGACAGCCGAGCGTGGAAAAACAGCGCCGATAACTCATGGCTCTGTGCATTGATGGAACGCGCGATGGCGGCGAGAAAAAAGAAGCGAGAATCGAGGAGCGGGAATATAGAATTTAGGAGCCAGGAGTCAGAAGCGCCGAACTACGAACAAGGACCGCGGAGGGGTAGGGGCGATTATCCTTAATCGCCCTGGTTGGAGGTGCGATACGCAATGAGGGCGGTTAGGGATAACCGCCCCTACCCATATACCGAAATCCCCGGAAAGAATGGCCGCATCCTCCTCCGTTCCTCGTGGCGGAACTACGAAGGACACGGAAAAGGCGCAAAAGATTTTTTTAGCGAATGAAGCTAACGAGGCGCCTATAGGCGCTGGGGCGATACCCGTTTACAGGACAGATTAATTTGCGCTTTTTTCCGACTAATCGGCCTTGTTTGTGGTGTTGCTGCGCAATGAGGGCAGTTAGGGATAACGGCCCCTGCCTCCAAGCCCTTTGTGCCTCTTCGTGGCTAATCGGTCTGTGATTTCTCTGTGTTCCACTTTCGTGGGTTTTCGCTCGTCACATGTCACACATCACAGGTCACATGATTTTTTAACTCCATTCGCGCCTTGAATCGAAGAATGCGTTGACCTAATTGATTTACTCGTGGCGCCTCGAAAGGGCGTTCGACCAGATGTTAGAAATCCCCTGGAGCGAAACGGGTGCAGCCTCCCATTTCGTTCCAAACACCCAAACGTAGAAACATACCCCAATGGAAGCGTCCCCATCGCCGACAGATGGCTTCTTGATGGCCTCATCCAGCGCGCGAGACCAAAACCCTGCAATCGGATCGAAATCAACCCATCCCTTCGGTCGTGCTCCTTCCCCGCAGTCAGAGAGCTCTCGCTGGTTTACTGAAGAGGTGCAGCCTCACGAATCGGCTCTTCGAGGCTGGCTACGGGTGAAATTTCCCGCTCTCACCGATATCGACGATCTCGTCCAGGAGGCCTTCGCTCGAGTGCTCGCCGCTCATCGACTAGGCAAAGTGCGCAATGCGAAATCCTATCTCTTCGCCACCGCTCGGAATGCCGCTCTCGATTTGTTCCGACACAACCGAAATGTTACAATAACCTCTTTAGTTAATGAGGAGCAATTGTCCGTCATAGAAGATAAGCCCAGTGCTGCCGAAACCCTTTGCGATGCCCAAGATTTCGAAATTCTGCGAAAAGCCATCGATGCGCTCCCCGCGCGTTGTCGTGAGATCATGACTTTACAAAAGCTCCATGGCCTTTCCAATCGCGAGATCGCCGAGCGGCTCGGCATATCGGTCAACACGGTCAATGCGCAGTTGGTGATCGGTCTTATGCGCTGTCGTGAATACCTGCTCGCTCGTGGGGTTTTGAGAGGAGAGCGGCGTTAGCCGCGAAACCGAAATGAAGTCTTCGTTTCAAAACAATGACCGGAAAGGGATCGAACACGAAGCTGCGCAATGGACATTGCGGCTTCAACAAGGCCTGACAGCGGAGGAATGGAAGCAACTGGAATCCTGGCTGGCCGAAGATGAGCGACACGCCGAAGTGCTCGGGCAGATGGGTGAGACATCCCAGTTGCTTGATCGCTTCTTTGAAGCAGAACCGATCCGTTCCATATCTCAGGAGACGCCTTCACCCCTCGTTCGAAGGTGGCTTCTTCCCGCTTCAATCGGCGGCCTCGCAGCGATGTTGACGATTGCGGGTGGGCTTTGGCTGAAATCGCCGGGACCGGCGGTCTCTTCCTATGCGCGCTCCCTCGCGACTGAAACAACCGGCTCGCGGAGCCTGGATCTGCCCGATGGCTCAATCGTTCAGTTGAACGCAGACAGCTCGGTGGAGATTCGCTACGAGCGCACGGAACGACGTGTTCGCTTACTGCGTGGCGAGGCTTTCTTTGCAGTGGCGAAAAATCAGGCGCGTCCTTTTTATGTCGAAGTAGGAGGCCTTTCCGTGCGCGCGGTGGGCACTGCTTTTAACGTGCGTTACGGCTCCGACCACGTGGAGGTGCTTGTAACCGAAGGGAAAGTACGCGTGGACGATCGGGTAGGGCATTCGATTCTCCCGCCTGAGAAAAATATCCCCGCAAATCAAACTGAAGAACGGCTGCTGGTTGCAGGCGAAAAGGCGGAAGTTCCTTCGAGCTTGAACGACGCGCCTCGCGATTCCAGAGGCACCGTCGTGTTGCTGGCGCCCGAAGGAATCGAGACGGCTTTGGCTTGGCGCGAGCGACCTCTGGAATTTTCGTCTGAACCTTTATCCGAAGTCGCGGCAGAATTTAACCGTCACAATGCCCATAAAATTGTCATCGCAGACCAGACGTTGGCAGCCCAGCGATTTGGCGGAACATTCGCCCCTCACGATTATGACGCTTTCGTCGAAGCGCTCGAACAAGGATTCGGCGTCAACGCGGAGCGGCGTGCGGGCGAGACGATCTTGCGCAAAGCTCGGTGAGGGGCTGAAGCGCACGTTTTCCGACCGCACCATTTAGGGCGGTTAGTTTTTTTCAGTTCGTTTAGTTAGCTGCTACCCTACTTCCGTCTAATTAGATGAGACCGGCGACCGCCGGATCTCATCCCCAATGCTCGATGCTTCTAAACCCCGGTCGCTTAGTCTCGGCTTTGTTGTGCTCAATCCCGCTATTCTTAGCGGTCGTGGCACTTCAGGCGGCAGACGTCGACGGAAAGAAAAGCTTCGATATCAAAGCCGGCGACGCGGCCTCCACCTTGAAGCAATTTGCCCAACAATCGGGCGTCGAATTGCTTTACTCTTCCGAGACGATCGAAGCAGTAAAAACCAAGGCGGTGCGTGGCGACTTCTTTCCCCGGGAAGTTCTCGATCGGATGATCGACGGGACGGACTTGGTAGTGAAGCAGGGAGAAAAAAAAGGAGCATTCACAATTACGCGGGCGAAACCGCCCGCCGCGTCGGCGAAGGTCTCTGGGGAATCTGACACCCACCCCCCAAAAAAAACTGAAATGAACAAGACCAATCCCACCATGAGTCCCGCTCGGCGCACCCTTAGTGCCTTGCTGGCCGTGGTTGCGGCTCCGTTGACCGGACCTTCCCAAACGTCCTCCACCTCATCCGCCGCTTTGGGGGGAAATCGCATCAGCACCAATCTCAACGATGTGGGTTCAGCGATCTCCGTCGTCACGGAACAGTTCCTCCGCGATACCGGAGCCACGAACAACGAAAGCCTGCTGCAATACACCACCAACACGGAAGTGGGCGGAATGTTTGGCACGATGGCAAACGCGGGAAGCGGAACACAGCTCAACGAAAATTTTAACAATCCCAATTCGAATACGCGCGTCCGTGGGCTCGCGGCGGCAGACACCACCCGCGATTTTTTCCTGACGGACACACCGTGGGACGCGTACAATACCGATCGCGTCGAATTTCAGCGGGGGCCCAATGCGATTCTCTTCGGGCTGGGCAGCCCAGCGGGGATCATTAACAACGCGACCAAGACGGCGACATTCAGGGAGAAAGGCTCGATTGAGGGACGTTATTCAGAGTACGGTGGAAATCGCGTCACATTGGATTACAACCATGTGCTCCTTAAAAACCAACTGGCTGTAAGGCTCGACGCACTACGCGACGACCAGGAATTTGAGCAAAAACCCGCCTATCAAGTCGATCGCCGTATCTTCGGAGCCTTGCGATACGAACCCGCTTTCCTGAACCGCGGCTCGAGCCATACAACCTTCAAGGCCGATTTTGAAAGCGGAAAGGTAAACAGCAATCGGCCGCGCACGCTGACTCCTGGAGATACCCTTACTCCGTGGTTCAGAACAGGCACAACCACGGGAGACAACGGCAGCGGCGTTCCCACAGCCTATAACAATCTGAACAAAATGGGATTTAACGCGGCCGGGCTGCAAGATACGTCCATCGCCTCGACGGGATCGCCGAACCTTGGCCAATTTGTTAAAGCTTATTCCAATGGCACGCTGAATCCCTATTGGCAGCCGCAGCTCGGCGGACAATTCGCCGGCGGATACTTTGGGAATCCCATGGCTATATTCGGCAGCGGAGCCAGCTCAGCTAGCTATCTTTTTAGCCAGGAGCCGTTCACCAGCCGGGGCCTGAGTCCCGCAGGCACGATCGATGGAAGCATCGGCGGAATTCCTTTTAGCCGTATGTCTTCGATCACGATCTATCGCGACTATTCGAAGAAGATCAATCTACCCGGTGCAAAGTTCGGCCTTACGAGAAACCAACAATTGTCCGATCCTTCAATTTTCAATTTCTATACAAACCTGATCGACGGCCCGAATAAGTGGGAGTGGGCAAATTTCCATAACTACACCTTCAGTTTGTCGCAGACGTTCTTTGACGGCGACGTGGGTTTCGAGGCCGTCCATGACCACCAGCATTATGATAACGGTCAAGTCACGTATATGGGCGACAAAAACCAAACAATCTACGTGGACGTCATCCAGACACTTGCGGATGGAACAGCTAATCCAAATTTTGGCCGTCCTTTCATTGCCGATACGGGCGGAGGAAATACGAACAGGATCGAGCGTAGCTCGAATCGTTTAACCGCTTATGTTAAACATAACTTCGATGCCGATCCGAGTCATCCGATTCTGGCTAAAATTATTGGCCAGCACACCCTGACGGCCCTGTACAGCGATGATTCGCGCAATAGCGATAGCCGTAATTTTGTGCACTATACTACGGATCTTGCCTACAAGGATTTTGCGACCTCCCCTGCGACGGTTGTACCGATGGACAGTAGTCTCCGCCAAATATATCGGACGATCTATCTTGGACCCTCGCTCATCAATGCTTCCAGCGCCGCGGGGGCCAATATCGGTCGTCCCACGGCACAGGCGATTCCGATCAGTGGAAGTACGCGTGCATTCGACTCGACATGGACTGCAACGGGAGTGAATCCCGGAGATCCATGGATCAATCCCAACTATCCGGTCGGGAATGCACTACGCAACTCCACGCAATCTGAAAACCCGACGAATTACCGAGGATGGGTGAACACGCCCATCACTGTAATCGATTCTGAGGCGGGAAATCGAGATGCCTTAACCAACAGCGCGTCGTTGTCGCAGACGAAGCTCGATTCGAAGGCGCTCGTTTGGCAGGGGTATTTGTGGAATCACTCGCTTGTCGGAATGTACGGTTGGCGTGAAGATATCGCGCGTTCCTGGGCGGCGGCGGGCACGAGGAACAATTTAGACCAGGTGAACCTTGACCCCAGCGTTTATCGCCTTCCGGACTCGCATATTCACCTGAAGGACAAATCTAAAAGCTGGAGCGTGGTTGCGCATCTTGCCCAGTTCATGCCTCAGAGCCTCCCTGTCGAGTTGAGTTTGTTTTTTAATAAATCTCAAAACTTCCAACCTTTGGCTGGCCGTGTTGGGCCTTTGAACAACCCGCTGCCGGCCCCGCAGGGATCGACCAAGGACTATGGTTTCATGGTCGCGACGAAAGACGGCAACTATTCGGTGAAGATTAACCAATATCAAACGGATGTGAAATCCGCATCAGGTACGAGTGGGTTCAATTCCTTTTACCTCGGATCTCTCTTTGTCGACTATCAGGTGCCGCACAATATATTCAAATATCACCTCGGCGGTACGACCCCTGATACTGCAAATCAGGGAGACCCCAACCGTTGGACTTACCAGCCTGGAGTCGGTCAAACAGCCGATCAGGCCGCGGTGGCTGAACAGGCGGATATTGCCGGATGGGAAAAACTGATCGCAAGCCTTCCGCCCCAATTCTTCACCGCCTACCAGATCGACATCAACGCAGTGAAGAGCCTTAGCTACACTCAACCCATTGGTCTCTCCATTCCTGAAGACAATGTGTCTAAAGGATATGAGATCGAATTTTTCGCTGAGCCGATCAAACATTTACGCCTCACAGCGAACGCATCCAAGCAGCAAGCCGTCCGCAACAATGTGGGTGATCCAGCCCTGGTTAGCTTGGTTGAAACGATCAATACGGCACTCAATACGACAGCAGCAGGCACCCTGAGAAACAGCAGCTCCGCGACCGCCGCTACTGCGTTGCAGGCATGGAACGCCAATTTTTATGCCTCCTGGCTCTCGGTTAAAGGGCAGGAAGGAAATGCGGTCACGGAACTCCGGAAGTGGCGCACGAATCTGGTGGCGAGCTATGACATCTCGTCCGGTTTCCTTAACGGCGTGAATGTCGGATCGGGATTTCGTTGGCAGGACAAAATTATCTTAGGGTATCGGCCGATTTATAATAACGACAATCCTGTGCTCGCAACCGTCGCGACCTTCGATCTCAAGCATCCGTATTACGGGCCTGCGGAGAGCGCGGTTGATCTATGGGTCGGCTATGGCCACCGCATTACCAGCAAGATCGATTGGCACGTCCAGGTGAACCTGCGCAACGCCTTTCAACACGACCATCTCGTTCCGATCACCGTTCAACCCGACGGGACACCGGCGAGTTACCGCATTGCGCAAGGTGCAGCGTGGACGATTACTAATCGGATCGATTTCTGAAGATCAATGAGTGACGAGTGATAAGTTAAAAAAGAAGCGAGAATATAGAATTTTGGAGTTAGGAGTCAGAAGGCCGAACTACGAACAAGGAACGCCAAAGAAGTGGCGAGTGACGAGCGATGAGTTTCGAACCGCCGATCATCGGAGGGGTTAGCCACGAAAAGGCACAAAGGGGTTTTGTTTGCGGGCGGAAGTTTTCCGGGCGCCCTACAGGCGCCTTGGGGGTTTTATTTGTGAAGGTTTTTTGTGGCCATTCTTTCCGGAGGTTTCTGGATTTAGCAGCGGTTATCCCTAACCGCCCGCATTGCGCATTCGCAGCAGTAAGGTGGACCGACGCGTCTCGCGGCGGCATGGTAAGCGCGATGGATGTCTCAATCGCTAAATGCCGTCGCAGGGACGCGCCAGCCCAGCTCCCTTTCGACCGCGCTTACTTTGGATCGGACTGGTCTTCGTGAACTTCGTGCGCTTGGTGGTGAATCGTCCGAATTTTTTTTTGGAATTGCTTAGATTTTTCTGCGATCTCCCTTCCCCTTAGCGGCCTCGGCGTTCCACTTTCGTGGGTTTTCGCTCGTCACATGTCACATGATTTGTTTGCGGCCAATCGTTCTGTTGAATTGGTCTCTACGTTTTATCTTCGTGGCTTCGTGGTGAAAACGATATCATCATTGCTCCTTTCCGTGTTATTCATTTTGTTCCCGGCCGGCTCGAGTGCTCCGCTATGAAATCCCTTCCATCGACTGAACGTGTCTCGTTACGCGATGTAGCCAAGGCAGTGGGTGTTTCTCATGTCACCGTGTCGCTCGCGCTGCGGGGAGATTTGCGCATTTCCGAGGCGCGGCGCAACGAGATCCGTTCTGTCGCGCAGCGACTTGGTTATCGTCCCGATCCGATGCTTTCTTCGCTCTCCGCGTATCGTCAGCGCAAGCGGCCGGTGTCGATCACTTCCACGATCGCCTGGCTCAACCAGTGGGAAAATCCGAAGGCGATTCTAAAATTCCGCGAGTTTGCGGCGTATTGGGAGGGGGCTAAGGAGGCGGCGGAGCAATCCGGTTACCACCTTGAGGAATTCGTGATCGACAAGTCGTACTCCGCCGATCGTCTGCAGCGGATCTTGGTCACCCGCAATGTTCGCGGCATACTTATTCCTCCGCATGTGAGCGGACTGACTTTGCCCAATTTCGATTGGAGCCTGTTTTCTCTGGTGAGGTTGGGTGTTTCCGTGGTCCGTCCGCGGGCCCACGTCGTGACGAGCGATCAGGCGAGATGTGCAATGATGGCTTACACGAACGTCCATGAACGCGGCTACGAGCGCATCGGTTATGTCTCGACCAAGATGTTTGAGCGCAACACCGCCGGAAATTTTCGCGGCGGCTTTTTGAGCGCCCAGGACGAAATCGTTCTGCTGGAGGAGCCTGCCCGGAGCGAAGACAAGAGGACCCTGCGCAGCTGGCTGAAGCAGGAAGCCCCGGACGCCGTGATCACCACCGCGGGACACTTTGCATCGCTTCTGAATGCACTCGGATTAAAAGTACCTCAGGATATCGCGGTCTCCGCCCTCAGTGTGCTGGACGGAAAATTCGACAGCGGGATTGACCAGAATTCGTTTGAAATCGGCCGCGTTGCCTTGCGAACACTTGCTGCGCTGATTCATCAGAACGAACGGGGCATTCCGCAATATTGCCGTCGCATTTTGGTCGAAGGACGCTGGCTGCAGGGATCGAGTTTGCCGGAACGGGCGAAGGGCGTTTGAGAAGGTAGGGGCGGTTATCCCTAACCGCCCTTGTTGGAGGTACGAACGTGTGCAATGAGGGCAGTTAGGGATAACTGCACCTACCCAGATACCGAAATCACCGGAGGGGTTGGCTACGAAAAGGCACAAAGGGGGTTTGTTTGCGGGTGGGAATTATGCGGGCGCCTATAGGCGCCTCGGGCGCTTCATTCGCAAAGAAATCTTTTGCGCCTAATCGATCGGTTGGGGTGGACTGCTCGTTGGTGGAGGGTAGGGGCCGTTATCCTTAACGGCCATTGTCAGAGGTGGCGAATGCGCAATGAGGGCGGCTAGGGATAACCGAGCCTACCTCAATGGTTTTTCACCCGTCACACATCACACGTCACATGATATATCAGTTACCAGTGTAACCTGCAAAGGTGTCGTCGCGGCGCGGGAGGAGAAGCTAAGGTGTCTCTCGACTGAGTTTCACAAATCTCATACCTCTTTTTATTCGATTTTTCAGCTACGTTATTTATACATGCCTTTTGCCTCTTTTTTGTTGCCGCCGGAAACCGCTCAAATGGTCTACGACGAGATTGCGCTCGATCGCATCCGCCGCCGCGCTGCCATTGTCGGCACTGTGTCGCCAAGGGAACATTCAAGCTCGCACGACGAGATCCTGGCGAAAACCGAGCTGCTGTTTTCCGGATGGGGAATCCCGCATCTCGATGAAGCATTCCTTGAGAAGATCCCACAGCTCAAAATTATTTTTTATGCGGGGGGATCGGTTCGTTCGTTCGTAACCGACGCTTTCTGGCGAAGAGGGATTCGCATCACCACGGCGTATGCGATCAATGCGATTCCCGTCAGTGAGTACACGGTATCGACCATTCTACTGAGCCTGAAACGCTTTTGGTATTATGCGGGGCTGACTCGCGCGCGTAAAACCTTTCCATCGGATCGCGCAGTCAGCGGTGCATTTCGGAAAACCGTGGGCTTGGTGTCCTACGGAAGCATCGCGCGTCTGGTTCGGCAAAAGCTGCTCAGCTCGGATTTAAGAATCATTGTCTACGATCCCTTCCTGAACGATGCGGAAGCGGAGGAGGAAGCCGTGCAAAAAGTCTCTTTGGAAGATCTCTTTTCCCAGGCCGATGTCGTCTCGCTTCATACTCCGCTGCTCGACGAAACGCGCGA
>WNFI01512692.1_pt2 | contig 13800 bp, 14 predicted proteins | sample 5400471 | NCBI WGS metagenome assembly WNFI01 (sample SAMN13153348, study PRJNA577476) | soil metagenome | isolation source: 100 cm saprolite on Douglas fir-dominated hillslope | place: USA:California | collected 2013-09-17 | reverse complement strand
AGACGCAGCGCGGATGCTTCATCTCCGGATCGACCATATAGCCGTTCGTCTTCGGATCGGGTTCGTACGCCCACTGCGACTTGTCGTACTCGCCCTTGCTGTCGTTGAAGCCGGAGAAGAGGCCTCCGTGGAAGCCGAACTTCTCCGAGATGATGTATGGCCCCGAGGTGTGCAGCTTGACGTAGTCCTCGTGGAACCGCCCCGTAGCCAGCGCGTGGCGGATGATGCCGTTGAGGAACGCGATGTCGGTGCCCGGGCGGATGGGAGCATAGACATCGCTCACCGCCGAGGTGCGGGTGAAGCGCGGGTCCACGCTCACCAGCTTCGCATTGCGCGTCTTCTTGGCTTCGATGGCCCACTTGAAGCCGCAGGGGTGGTTCTCGGCGGCGTTGCTGCCCATGATGAGGACGACGTCGGCATTCTTGATGTCGACCCAGCCGTTGGTCATCGCCCCGCGGCCGAACGTGGCGGCCAAACTGGCCACCGTGGGACCGTGTCAAACTCTCGCTTGCGAATCCCGGTAGGGTATCCCCAGCGCGGAGATGAACTTCCACTGCAGGAAGTTGAACTCGTTGGTATCGGTGCAGCCGCCGATCATCCCGATGCCGGGAGTGCGGTTGACCACCTGCCCTTTGGCATTCTTCTCGACGAAGGTGCGATCGCGCGTGTTCTTGATGTGGCGCGCGATCTTGGCGATGGCTTCGTCCCAGGTGATCTCTTCCCAGTGATCCGAGCCGGGGCGACGCACTTTGGGGGTGAGGATGCGGTTCGGGTTGTTGATGTCGTCGCGCAGGGTCGCGCCCTTGGGGCAGAGCGTGCCGCGGTTGATGGGATGGTCCGGATCGCCCTCGACGTGGACCACCGCGGGCTCGACGTTCTTGGCCTTGTCGCCGAGCGTATGGATGATGACGCCGCACGACACCGCGCAATAGGGACAGGTGCTGCGCGTCTCGGTGGTGCGCGCGATCTTCAGTTCGCGCATCTCGGCTCGGGCCTTCTCGAGATCGAAGCCCAGTGCAACCGCTCCGCCCACTGCTGCTGCTGAACCCTTCAGGAAGGTTCTGCGCTTCATCGGTGGAGTCCTCCGTGTCGGAATGTTGCGGCGGCAGCCTGCGCGAGGGCGATCGGGTTGTCAATATAGGCGACTTTTGCAGTGGGCCCGGACGGACGCCCCTACCCCTTCACCGCCCCGACCGTGAACCCCGCGATGAACCTGTCGACGAACAGATTGTACAAAAACGCAATCGGCACGCTGGCGATGAAGCAGGCCCCCATCAGCGAGCCCCAGAAATACACGTCGCCGCGCACCAGGAAGGACGGCACTCCGACGCTGACCGTGAACTTCGTCCCGGTGTGGATGAAGGTCAGCCCGTAGACGAACTCCTGCATCACCAGCGTGAAGGTGAAGATGACTACGGTGAGCAGGCCGGCCACCGACATGGGCAGGACGACGCGGGTGAAGGCGCCCAGCCGGCTCATCCCGTCCACCATGGCCGCCTCTTCGATGTCGCGCGGGACGGCCTTGAAGAACCCCATCATCAGCCAGGTGCAGAAGGGGATGGTGAAGCTGGGGTACACCACCACCAGCGACCAGAGCGAGTCTTGAAGATGCAGCGTTCCCACCACCTTGGAGAGCGGGATGAAGAGGATGGTGGGCGGCACCAGGTAGGTGAGGAAGATGGCGATCCCCATCTGCTCGCCGAAGGTGCCGGAGAGCCGCGCCAGCGCGTAGCCGGCGGGGACCGCGAGCGCGAGCGTGATGATCACCACCACCACGCCGACGAAGAGCGTGTTGCCGATCCAGTGCAGGAAGAGCGTCTCCTGGAAGAGGACCCGCAGGTTCTCCAACGTGGGCGGATCGTGGAAAAGGAACGGGTTGTGACTGGGGTCGGAGAGATCGTTGGTCTGCTTGAAGGCGGTGATCAGCATCCAGGCGAAGGGAAAAGCGGCGAAGGTCGCGAACGCGGCGAGGATGCCGAAGTGGCCGGCCTTCTTCGCCCTCTCGCGCGCCTTGAACGACATCAGAGCGCTTCGGTGCGCCGCGCCAGGCGCAGCATGAGGATGGCGGCGGCGGCCAGCACCGGCATGAGGAAGAGCGCGATGGCCGAGGCGCCGGCCAGATCGCCGCCGTCGATGCCCTTGAAGAAGGCGAGGCTGGCCAGCACCTGCGTCATGTCGTAGGGCCCGCCGCGCGTCAGCACCCAGACCACGATCATGTCGGTGAAGGCGAAGATGAATCCGAAGAGGACCGCCACCAGCATGATGGGCAGCACCAGCGGAATGGTGATCTGGAAGAGCGTGCGGAAGAGCCCCGCGCCGTCGATGGCCGCCGCGTCGTGGATGTCCTGGGGGATGGAGGTGAGGCCGCCCAGCTGGATGACGGTGGCGAGCGGCAGCGTACGCCAGACCTGCACCGCCCCCACCGAGAGCATCGCCAGCCGCGGCTGCCCCAGCCACACCGGGCAGGTGTCCTGTCCCCGCGCGCCGCAGACGTGCATCCAGTGCTGCAGGGTCCAGTTGATCACGCTGTAGATGGAGTCGAGGATCCACAGCCAGCCGATGCTGCCCAGCGAGACCGGCGCTACCCAGGGCAAGAGGATGAGCAGGCGCACCCACCACTTGCCGCGGAACTCCTTGGTGAGCGCGATGGCGAGGACGGTGGAGAGCACGATGACGATGACCTGCGAGCCGACGGCGAAGAGGAAGGTGTTGCCCAGCGAGCGCCGGAAGCTCGGATCGTCGAGTGCGGAGCGGAAGTTCTCCAGCCCGACGAAGTTGCCGGAACCGGCGCTGACGGTCACGTCGCTGACCGAGAACCAGAGCGCCAGGAAGAAGGGCACGCCGATGACGAGGCCGATGTAGATCAGCGCCGGCGCGATGAGGAGCTTCGCCAGCGCGCGCTCGTCGTCGGCGACGGCGAGCGCCTTCAAGCGGCTCCCCAGAACGGCTGCGCCGCGACGCGCAGGCCGCTGGTCTTGTCGAAGAACTTCACGTCGCTCTGCTTGATGGAGAACTCGTAGGCCTGGCCCTCGGTCACGCTCAGCTGCACCGTGGAGGGCACGTTGACGATCATCTTCGCCTCGGGCGCGAGGTCGCGCAGGTTGCCGTAGAGGAGCCGGTCGGCGCCCAGGTTTTCCACCCGGGTGACGCGGAACCAGACGTGCACCAGCGGCTCCTGCGAGGAGTAGGCGCCGCGCGGCAGCAGGTGCTCGGGCCGGAAGCCGACCAGCGCCTCGCCGCGCTCGAAGAAGTTCATCGGCGGCGAGCCGAGGAAGCCGGCCACGAAGGTGTCGGCGGGCTCGTTGTAGACCTCCTGCGGCGGGCCGAGCTGACGCACCTTGCCCTTGTTCATCACCGCGATGCGGTGGCCGAGGCCCATGGCCTCGATCTGGTCGTGCGTGACGTAGATGGTGGTGGTGCCGAGGTCGCGCTGGAAATGCTGCAGCTCGTCGCGCGCGCTGGTGCGCAGCTTGGCGTCGAGATTGCTCAAGGGCTCGTCGAGGAGGAACACGTCGGGCTCGCGCACCATGGCCCGCGCCAGCGCCACCCGCTGCCGCTCGCCGCCCGAGAGCTGGCGCGGCTTGCGGTGCAGGAGCCGCTCGATGCCGAACATGGCGGCCGCCTTCTGCACCGCCGGCGCGATCTTCACTTTCGCGACGCCCTGGGCCTTGAGGGGAAAGGCGATGTTCTTCGCCACCGTCAGGTGCGGATAGAGCGCGTAGCTCTGGAAGACCATGGCGATCTTGCGCGCCCGCGGAGGCAGGTCGTTGACCACGTTGCCGCCGATGACGATGTCGCCGCTGGTCTGCTTCTCCAGCCCGGCGATCATGCGCAACAGCGTGGTCTTGCCGCAGCCGCTGGGACCGAGGAGGACGAGAAACTCGCCCTCGCGGGTCGCGAGATCGACTCCATCTACGGCGGTGTGATCAGCGAAGACCTTGCGAATCTGCTTCGTCTCGACGATGGCCATTTAGAGGAGCTTGCGCTCCTTCCACTTCTGCCAGATCTTCTTGCACTTCCCCTCGGCTTCCTTGACCGAGTCCTCGGGCGACATGGCGCCGGTGGCGGCCTGGGCGAACATGGTGTTGATCACCCAGGTGGAGAAGATCTCGCCGATGGCCGCGTTGGCATAGCCGGGGTAACCGACGTTGGTGGCCCATTCGAGCGCGTCGCCGATGACGCTGTACTTGCCCGCCGGCTTGCCCTTGGCGTCGTTGGCCAGCGCCTCCTTGAGGTCCGGGACCTGCTTGGGGAAGCAGGGGAAGTTGTAGAACTCGCTGGCGTCGAAGGCGCGGCGGAAGTTGCCCACGTAGTCGACGAGGAACTTCTTCGCTCCCTCGATGTTCTCGGCGAACTTCCAGATCACGTAGCAGTTCATCACGTGCTCGAGACCCATGCGCCGCACCGGGCCCCTGGCGGCCTTGGCGAGGCCGATGCGGTCGGCGATCGGCTGGCCGTCGACCATCATCTTCTCGTTTTCGCCCTGGCGCGTGATGGAGATGGCGTTGAGCACGATCGAGGCCTTGCCCGCCAGCATGGCCCGGTTGTTGGAGGAAGGATCCCAGGAGAGAACTTCCGGCGTCATGGTCTCGGTGTAGAGCGCCTTGACGAACTTGACCGCCTCGAGGGTGTTCTTGGAGTTGATGATGATGTTGCCTTTCTCGTCTTGCTCCGAGGCGCCGTGCGAGTAGAGGACGGCGCGCATGGCCATGGCGGTGTCCAGCTCGGCGGCCTGGCCGATACCCACCGGAATGCCCGTCTTGTCCTTGATCATCTTCCCGTACTTGCGGATGTCGTCCCAGCTGTCGGGCTTGCCGCCCACCTGCTCGAAGAGGTCGATGCGGTAGTTGATGGGGTCGGGGACGTAGCTGTCGGAGAAGGCGAAGTAGCGCTTGGTCTTGGGGTTGAAGGTGCTCTTGATGGCGAGGTCGATGGGCTTGCCGTATTTCTTCGTGCACTCCTCGTACAGCTCGCGGTGATCGATGACGTCGTTCTCGTAGTCGGGACGCGGCGCGAGGAACATGTAGAGGTCGTGGCCCTTCCTGGCCGACACCTCCGCCGCGGCGGTGGGGTTGAGCGCGGGGATGCCGACGTTGTCGACGATCACCTCGGTGTCGTTCTTCTCGCCCCACTCCTTGATGTAGATGTTGTTGAACCACTTGTCGTAGCCGGGCACGAAGTGGTTCCACTGGATGATCCGCAGCGTCTTCTTCGCCGCGCGAACTTTTTTCGGTAATGCCAGCGCGGCAGCAGAGGCGCCGGCGACCTGGATCAATTGACGTCGGGTAATTGGCATCGCAGCACTCCGGGGACTGCGAGAGGGCCGCGACCTAAACACCGGCCGACGAATTTTGCAACGACGCGCCGCGGCGCTCCGCTATCGAAAATGCAAAATCCAGAAGCCCACTTGCACGGCAGGCGCGCTTGCAGCTAAGTAGCCGCGTGCCCAACCCCGACGTGATCCTCGAGACGCGCGGCCTGAGCAAGGAGTTCCGCGGTTTCGTGGCCGTCAACGGCGTCAGCCTCAAGGTCACCCGCGGCACCATCCACGCGCTCATCGGACCCAACGGCGCGGGCAAGACCACCTGCTTCAATCTCCTGACGCGCTTTTTGCCGGCCAGTTCGGGCACCATCGTCTACAAGGGCGAGGACATCACCCGCCATTCGCCGCCCGACATCGCGCGCAAAGGCCTGGTGCGCTCGTTCCAGATCTCCGCCGTCTTCCCGCACCTCACCGTGCTGGAGAACGTGCGCATCGCCTTGCAGCGGCAGCGCGGCGTCTCCTTCGACTTCTGGCGCTCCGACAAGGTGCTGCGCGCCTACGACAAGCGCGCGCGCGAGCTGCTCGAGGCGGTCGGCCTGCAGGATTTCGCGACCCCCCACGCCGCCGAGCTATCCTACGGCCGCAAGCGCGCGCTGGAGATCGCCACCACCCTGGCCCTCGATCCCGAGCTGATGCTGCTCGACGAGCCCACCGCCGGCATGGGCCACGAGGACGTCGAGCGCATCGCCCAGCTCATCCAGCGCGTGGCGAAGGATCGCACGGTGCTGATGGTGGAGCACAACCTCGGCATCGTCGCCAGCCTCTCGCAGCGCATCACCGTGCTGGCGCGCGGCGAGGTGCTGGCCGAGGGCGACTACCAGAGCGTGTCCAAGAATCCCGCCGTCGTCGCCGCGTATCTGGGAACCGAGAATGCCTGAGCCGCTGCTCAGCGTGAAAGGCCTCAACGCCTGGTACGGCGAGTCGCACGTCCTGCACGGCGTGGACCTCGAGGTGCGCAAAGGCGAGCTGGTCACCGTCGTGGGCCGCAACGGCGCAGGCAAGACGACGACCATGAAGTCGATCATGGGCATCGTGCGGCCGCGCCAGGGCTCGGTGAAGTTCGAAGGGAGGGAGACCATCGCCTGGCCCTCGTACAAGATCGCGCGGCTGGGGATCGCCATCTGCCCCGAGGAGCGCGGCATCTTCGCCAGCCTCGACGTGGCGGAGAACCTGGTTTTGCCGCCCAAGGTGCGCGACGGCGGACTGTCGACCGCCCAGGTCTTCGAGCTGTTTCCGAACTTGAAGGAAAGGCTGCACAGCCCCGGCACCAAGCTCTCCGGCGGCGAGCAGCAGATGCTGGCCATCGGGCGCATCCTCCGCACCGGGGCGCACCTGCTCATGCTCGACGAGCCGACGGAAGGCCTCGCTCCGGTCATCGTCCAGCAGATCGGCAACAGCATCCGCAAGCTGAAGGCGGAAGGCTTCACCATTCTTTTAGTGGAGCAGAACCTGCGTTTCGCCGGCACCGTCGCCGATCGCCACTACGTGATGGAGCGCGGCCGCATCGTCGACGAGATCCCCAACGCCTCGCTGCAGAGCAGCATGGACAAGGTGAATCAGTACCTCGGAGTCTGAAAACCTCAACGAAGGAGTCCCCAGATGCCCCGCTGCGTTTTGGCAGTCTTCGCCGCGCTCGCCCTCTCCACGGCCGCGCGCGCCGAGTTCACCGGAAAGAAGATCAAGATCGGCGTCCTCAACGACCAGTCCGGGCTCTACTCGGACCTCGCCGGCGCCGGCTCGGTGCTGGCGGCGAAGATGGCCGCCGAGGAGATGGGCGGGAAGATCGGCGACGCGACCATCGAGGTGGTGGCGGCCGATCACCAGAACAAACCCGACGTGGGCGCGGGCATCGCGCGCCAGTGGATCGACACCGACGGCGTGGACGTGATCGTCGACGTGCCCACCTCGTCGGTGGCGCTGGCCGTCGCGCAGATCGTCAAGGAGAAGAACAAGGTGTTCCTCGCCTCGGGCCCCGGCTCGAGCGATCTCACCGGCAAGGCCTGCTCGCCCAACACGGTGCACTGGACCTACGACACCTATGCGCTGGCGCACACCACCGGCACCGCCGAGGTGCAGGCGGGCGGCAAGACCTGGTTCTTCCTCACTGCCGACTACGCCTTCGGCCAGGCGCTGGAGCGCGACACCACCGCGGTGGTCAAGGCTTCGGGCGGCGAGATCCTGGGCGGGGTCAAGCACCCGCTCAACACCACCGACTTCTCCAGCTTCCTCCTGCAGGCGCAAGCGTCGAAAGCGCAAGTCATCGGCCTCGCCAACGCCGGCGGCGACACCATCAACTCCATCAAGGCCGCCTCCGAGTTCGGCATCGTCAAGGGCGGCCAGAAGCTGGCCGGCCTGCTGGTCTTCATCAACGACATCCATTCGCTCGGCCTGCAGACGGCGCAGGGCCTCTTGCTCTCGGAAAGCTTCTACTGGGACCGGGATGCCAAGACGCGCGCCTGGTCGAAGAAGTGGTCGGAGAAGGCGGGCGGCGGCAAGGAGCCCAGCATGGTGCAGGCGGGCGTCTACGCGGCGGTGCTTCATTATCTCAAGGCGGTGAAGGCGCTGAAGAGCGACGCCGACGGCAAGGCGGTGGTGGAGGAAATGAAGAAGATGCACACCGACGACCCGCTCTTCGGCAAGGGCGTGATCCGCGTCGACGGCCGCAAGCTGCACCCGATGTACCTCTACGAAGTGAAGAAGCCCTCGGAGTCGAAGGGCGAGTGGGACCTCTACAAGCTGATCAAGGAGGTTCCCGCGGAGCAGGCCTTCCGGCCGCTCTTGGAAGAGAAGGAGTGCCCGCTGGCCGCCGCAGGAGCCAAGTAAAGAACGTCCATGACCCTCCTCGCGGTCCCCGTCCAGGCCCTCTTCGGACAGCTCCTCATCGGGCTGATCAACGGCTCGTTCTACGCGCTGCTTTCGCTGGGCCTGGCCATCATCTTCGGGCTCCTCAACGTGGTGAACTTCGCCCACGGCGCCCTCTACATGCTGGGGGCGTTCGTGGCCTGGTTCCTCGCCGACAAGGCCGGCATCGGCTACTGGGGCGCGCTCATCCTCGCGCCCCTCGCCGTCGGACTCTTCGGCGCGCTCATCGAAAGGCTCCTGCTCCGCAGGCTGGCGGGGCTCGATCCGCTCTATGGGCTCTTGCTGACGTTCGGGCTTGCGCTGATCCTGCAGGGGCTCTTCAGCAACTGGTTCGGCTCCTCGGGACTGCCCTACGAGATGCCGGCGCAGCTCCAAGGCGGCCGCGCGCTGCCGTTCATGTTCCTTCCCAATTATCGAATCTGGGTGATCGGCGTCTCGCTGGTGATCTGCCTGGGCACCTGGGCGGTCATCGAGCGCACGCGGCTGGGAAGCTGGCTGCGCGCCGCCACCGAGAATGCGGCGCTGGTCTCCGCTTTCGGAATCAACGTGCCGCGGATGATCACCTTCACCTATGCGCTCGGCGTCGCGCTGGCGGCGCTGGCGGGCGTCCTGGCAGCGCCCATCTACCGCGTCAGCCCGCTGATGGGCGCCGACCTGATCATCGTCGTCTTCGCGGTGGTGGTGATCGGCGGAATGGGATCGATCTTCGGCTCCATCGTCACCGGCTTCTCGCTCGGCATCCTCGAGGGGCTGACCAAGGTGTTCTACCCGGAGGCGTCCAACACGGTCATCTTCGTGGTGATGGGGATCGTGCTCCTGGTGCGGCCCGCGGGGCTGTTCGGAAAGCAGTCGTGAGCGAAGCCATCGCGCACAGCGAGCTCGACTACAAGTCCCAGCGCGTGCCGATCGCGATCCTGGTCGCGCTGATCGTGGCCGCGCCGTGGGTCGTGTATCCGGTGTTCCTCATGAAGGCGCTCTGCTTCGCGCTCTTCGCCTGCTCCTTCAACCTGCTGCTCGGGTACGCGGGCCTGCTCTCCTTCGGCCACGCGCTCTTCTTCGGAGCCGCGGGTTACGTCGCCGCCTACGCCGCCAAGGTGTGGGGATGGCCCCCGGAGCTGGCCATCCTCGGCGGCGCCGGGCATCCAGGCGGTGCCGCGCGGGCCCCTCTTCGGCTTCATCGACCTCGACCGCACCATGACCATGTATTACCTGGTCGCCGCGGTCTTCCTCATCGGCTTTTCCATCCTCCACCGCACCGTGCACTCGCCCTTCGGGCAGGTGCTCACCGCCATCCGCGAGAACGAGCCGCGGGCGATCTCCTTGGGGTACAAAGCGAACCAGTACAAGCTGATCGCCTTCGTGATCTCCGCCGGCCTCTCGGGGCTCGCGGGCGGGACCAAGGCGCTGGTGTTCCAGCTCGCCTCCCTCACCGACGTGCACTGGGGAACCTCCGGCGAGGTGATCTTGATGACCCTCATCGGCGGCATGGGGACCGTCTTCGGGCCCATCGCCGGCGCGGTATTCCTCGTCGCCCTGGAGAACTACCTGGCGCAGCTCGGGTCGTGGGTGACCGTCACCGAAGGCGCCATCTTCGTCGTCTGCGTGATCGCCTTCCGCCGCGGCATGTTCGGCGAGCTCTCGAGAATCTTCCGGAGGCCACTATGAGCGGCAAGCTGCAGGGGAAGGTCGCCATCATCACCGGCGCCGCCAGCGGAATCGGGTTCGCCATCGCCGAGCGCTATCTGAAAGAGGGCGCGCGGGTGGCCATCGCCGACATCCGCGGCGCAGCCGAGGCGGCGCAGAAACTGGGTCCGGATGCGCTCGGCGTGGCCATGGACGTGACCGACGAGCGCCAGGTCGACGACGGCGTCGCGCAGGTGGTGGACCGCTTCTCCGGCGTCGACGTGCTGGTCTCCAACGCCGGCGTGCAGATCATCGCGCCGCTCGTCGATCTCAAATTTGCCGACTGGCGGCGGATGCTCGCCATCCACCTCGACGGCGCTTTTTTGACCACGCGCGCCTGCCTGCGGCGCATGGCGGCGCAGAAGCGCGGCGGCAGCATCATCTACATGGGCTCGGTGCACTCGAAGGAGGCGTCGCCGCTCAAGGCTCCCTACGTCACCGCCAAGCACGGGCTCCTCGGGCTGTGCAAGGCGGTGGCGAAGGAGGGCGCGGCCATCGGCGTGCGCTCCAACGTGATCTGTCCGGGCTTCGTCCGCACGCCGCTGGTCGAAAAGCAGATCCCGGAACAAGCGCGAGAGCTCGGGATCGCGGAAGCAGAGGTGATCAAGAACGTGATGCTGAAGAACACGGTGGACGGCGAGTTCACCACGCTGGCCGACGTCGCCGAGGTCGCGCTCTTCTTCGCCGCTTTTCCCTCCAACGCGCTCACCGGCCAGTCGGTCGTGGTCACCCACGGCTGGTTCATGCAATGACCCGTTGCGCAATCGTCACTGCAAAGACGACGACCCGCCCGTTGCATTTCAAATCGCTATCTGTAGAGTACGCGACAACGCTGCGACCCAAACTTTGCACGGTGCATTTTTCTGCTCAGTTCCCCGCAACGATTCCCGGGAGGATGTCGATGAAGGCTACCTGCAGGGCCCTCGCCCTCGCACTGTTGCTCGCCCCTGCTGCCTCGTTCGCAACCAAGGTCCCCATTCCCATCGAGGGAGCGACGCTGAACGTCAGCTTCCAGGTGCAGCCCGAGTTCCTGGTTAACGAAGCCGGAACGCCGGCCGGCGATGGCCCCAGCTACGACATCTGGGTCCGCCGCACCCGCCTGCTCGTCAACGGCGACCTCGGCCCCAACTTCACCTACCTGGTGCAGATCGACAATCCGAACTTCGGAAAGTTTGGAAACTTCAGCGGCCGCGCCATCGTGCAGGACGCTTGGGTGGGCTGGGCGCCGACGGGCATCACCGGCGGCACGGTGATCTACATCGACGCCGGCATCCTGCTCATCCCCATCTCGCATCACCTCCTCGAGAGCACCACCAACTTCGTCACCGCCGACGTGCAGACCGACGCCTTCCGCCTCCCCAGCAACGGGTTCCAGGGCCTGCGCGACACCGGCGTCCAGATCCGCGGCTGGGCGCTCGACAAGAAGATCGGGTTCCGCGGCGGCGTCTACGAAGGGTACGCGCCCTTCAACACCCCGGGCACCGGCACCACCGCGGTAGTGGGCGGGGCCGTCGTCCCGGTGGTTCCGGCGGGCGCCTGCACTCAGCTTGGAGCTCCAGCGGTCCCGACGGCTCCTGTGGGCGGCGTCCAGGCCGTGGCCGCGCCTGCTTGCATCACCCCCAAGCGCAACCCGATGCTGGGCGGCTTCATCAACTTCGACATCATCGGCAGCGAGGAAGGCGGCTGGCTGTACGGCGCGTACAAGTGGGGCAAGGATCCCATCCTCAGCGTCGGCCTTGCCGGCAACTACCAGTCGCAGGCGCTGAAGAACGCGTTCGGCAACCTGACCGACGTGAAGCTCTTCGCGGCCGACGTCTACCTGAACTTTCCCATGACGGAGGCGGCCGAGCTGGTCGCCGAGGGCACCGCGTACATCAACGGCAATGGGTCCGGCTCCTCGAACACCGGCCTCGGCCTCTCGGGCAACCTCGCCTACCGGTTCGGGTTCATCGCGCCGTACGTCGCCTACGACTATTTCAAGGCGAGCGACTGCGACGCCAGCTCGCTCAGCGCGGCGCAGTTCTCGATCTGCGTCGGGAGCCCCGGCAAGATCGGCACGGTCGGGGCGGCCGACAGCCGGAACCTCAAGGCGGGCTTGAACTTCTTCTTCAACAAGAACCTGAACCACCTGAACATCGAGTTCCAGGTGAACCACGGCCAGTCGGCGTTCGGCCCGCAGAGCATCAACGCCGCCAACGCGGGCTACGTGCCGCTCTCGCTCGATCCGGTGGTGGCCAACGGGCCGCGCAGGGCGATCAACACGCTGCTCACGTCGCCGGCGTACAAGTCGCTCTTCGTGCACTGGAACTTCTTGTTCTAGGCTTGGGGCGCAGTCGCCAGTCGAACTCGCTTCGACTGGCACTGCGATCGCGGTATCGGCTCGCGCATCTGACGCGGCGCTCACCGCAACGGCCCGTCCGGGCCACTGCGTGTGCCGCCCGCGCGTGGCGATCGGGAACTGCGCTGTTCTCAGGGCGGCCCACGACGCGGCCCGGCCGGTCCATGCGGCTGTCGCCCCGCTCATGCGCCGGCCGCCCGTGACGCTGGTGTCGGGCGCATGCTTCACTGCCGGCTTGGGCCGTGTCTCAAAAAGCGCAAGGCCGGCTTGGGCCGTGTCTCAAAAAGCCCAAGGCCGCGGTGACGCAGCTGCGCCGACACTCGACGTGTCTCGAAAAGCCCAAGGCCGCGGTGACGCAGCTGCGCCGACACTCGAGCGCTGCGGGGCGGCCGCATGAGCGGCGCTCACCGCACGGACCGGCCGGGGCCGCGTCGTGACCCGCACTTCGAATCCTCCGTTGCCTCGCGCCAACGCGCGTGCGGGGCACGCAGTGGCACGGACGGGCCGTGCGGTGAGCGCAGCGTCATGAAGGATCGATCCGCGTCGGCTCAGAGGCCGAGGTAGGCGGCGCGGATCTTGGGATCGTTGCGCAGCTCGGCGGCAGTGCCGGCCAACTTCACTTCGCCGGTTTCGATCACGTAGCCGCGGGTCGCGATCTCCAGCGCTGCGGAGAGGTTCTGCTCGACGAGCAAGATGGTCATGCCCGCGGCGTGCAGCGCGCGGATGGCGTCAAACATCTGCTCGACCACGATGGGGGCGAGGCCCAGCGACGGCTCGTCGAGGAGCAGGAGCGTCGGCTCCGACATCAGCGCGCGGCCGATGGCGCACATCTGCTGCTCGCCGCCGGAGAGGCTGCCCGCCAGCTGCGACTTGCGCTCGAGCAGGCGGGGGAAGAGCGAGTGGACGACTTCCAGGCTCCGCGCCGCTCGAGGGCGTGCGCGGCGGTGAAAGGCGCCCAGCTCGAGGTTCTCCCGCACGGTGAGCTGCGGCCACAGCTCGCGGCCTTCGGGCACCAGCGCCATGCCCAGCCCCGCGCGCTCGCTCGCCGGCAGCGCCGTCAGCGGCCGCCCGCGAAAGATCACCTCGCCCCGGCGCGGCAAAAGCAGGCCCGTGATGCAGCGAAGGGTGGTGGTCTTGCCTGCGCCGTTCGAGCCGAGGAGCGTGACGATCTCCCTCTCCTGCACCGCCAGCGACAGCCCGGAGAGCACCTGCACGTCGCCGTAGCCGGCGTCGATGGCCCTCACCTCCAGCAGGGGATCAGCGCTCATGCTTCTTCCCCAGGTAGGCTGCGATCACCTCCGGGTTCTGCACGATCTCCTTGGGCGCGCCGGAGGCGATCAGCTTGCCCGCGTCGAGCACGGCCACGTGCTCGCAGAGCCGCATCACCGCCGCCATCACGTGCTCGGTCATGATGATCGAAACCTTGCGCTCGTCGCGGATGCGGCGGATGAGGGTGACCATCTCCTGCGCCTCGGCAGGATTGACCCCCGCGATCACTTCGTCGAGCAGGAGGACGCTCGGACAACAGGCCAGCGCCCGCGCAATCTCCAGCCGCTTGCGGCCGGCGAGCGTGAGGCCGGCAGGATATTCGTGG
>WNFI01062096.1_pt1 | contig 13803 bp, 13 predicted proteins | sample 5400471 | NCBI WGS metagenome assembly WNFI01 (sample SAMN13153348, study PRJNA577476) | soil metagenome | isolation source: 100 cm saprolite on Douglas fir-dominated hillslope | place: USA:California | collected 2013-09-17 | reverse complement strand
CTATGCCGGATACGACCTCGTGATCGCCGGCAGCTTCTTGCTGACGGACCCCGTCGTCGACATCGCCCGGGCGAATCCGGCCACGCACTTCGTGCTCGTGGACCCCATTGTGATGCCGCCCGACGTGCCGAATCTCGCGGTGCTGACGTTTCGCGCGGACCAGGGCGCCTTTCTCGCCGGCGCGCTGGCCGGCATGGTGACCCGGACCGGCGTCGTCGCCGGCGTCTACGGTCCGCAGGGCGCCATCGATAAGTCCAACCGGCTGGGCTTCGAACATGGGGCGCGGTATGTCAGGCCCGGCGTGCGCGTGCTCGGTGCCTACCAGCCGGCCGACGGCACGCCCTATGCCGACCCGGTATGGGGCGCCGACCAGGCGCGGGCCTTCAGCAGTGAGAACGCCGACGCCATCTTCGGCGCCGGCGGCACCACCGGCCAGGGGGCGTTGCTCGGCGCCGCGCAATCCGGCGTTGCCTGCATCAACGCCGACATCGTCGCGTCCAGTGACCCGGGTTGCTTGCTGGCCAGCAGCATGAAATTCATCGATCGCGGCGTCCGGATCACCGTGGCCGGCGCGATCGCCGGGGAATGGCGTAGCGGCGTCCGCTCCCTGGGCCTCGCCGAGGGCGCCGTCGGCTTGAGCCCTGCCAGACACCCGCTGCCGCCAGGACAGCTGGAGCAGTTACAGAACATCGCCGCCCTGCTGGCCGCCGGCAAGCTGACCACGGGCGCCTGACCACGGTCCGATCGACGGCCGGAAATCCGAATGATTTCGAATATTTAAGTGCTACAATCGCCCGGAATCGAGGGGTATCACTATCAGCGAAGGGGATAAGGCATGAGGAAACCACCCGTCCGTTTGCTTGGCATTGCAGTGAGTCTGGCGCTTTCGATTGTCATGTCGGCCTGCGGCGGAAGCACAGGCCCAGCGGCAGCTAGCGGGCCGAAGATCGGCGTCGTCACGGATATCGGCCAGCTCGAAGACAAGTCCTTCAATGAGTACACGTGGAAGGGCGTGCAGGACGGAGCCGCCGCGATCGGCGCGCCGGCGCCGAAAGTCATCGTCACCAAGGACGTCGCCGACTACAAGCAGAACATCCAACAGTTCGTCGATCAGAAGTTCGACGTCATCCTTACGATCGGATTTTTGATCGGCAGCGAGACGGGCAAGGCCGCAAAGGCGAACCCGAGCATTCAGTTCTTCGGCATCGATCAGTTCGTCGCGGACCCGGCCCCGGCGAACTACCAGGGCCTGCTCTTCAACGAGGCCCAGGCCGGATACCTGGCGGGTATCGTCGCCGGCACGATCACCAAGAGCGGCAAGATCGGCGCCGTCGGCGGGCGTTCCGACGTGCCGCCCGTCGTCAACTACATCAAGGGCTATGGAAATGGCGCCAGATCCGTCAAAGCAGACGTAAAAGTCAGCGTCAACTACACCGAGGACTTCAACGCCCCGGATAAAGGCGAGGCCTCGGCCAAGACTATGATCGGCCAGGGGGTAGACGTCATCTTCCAGGTCGCCGGCCTCACCGGCGCCGGCGCGCTGCGCGCGGCATGCAGCGCGAAGATCTGGGGCATCGGCGTCGACGTCGATCAGTACCAGTCACTCCCCGACGCCAAACAGTGCATCGTAACGAGTGCGGAGAAGCACATCCAGATCGCCGCGCGCGAGGCCATCAAGCGCTTCAAGGCCTCGGGGATGCAAGGCGGCAAAGTCGGCAACTTCTTCAACGACGCGAAGAACCAGGGCATCGGCAACTCTCCGATCCGCAACCTGAACCCGATCCCCGCCGGCCTCGAGGACAAGCTGAAGGCAGCGATCGACGCGATGAAGGCCGGAACACTAAACCCGAACCCGTAGGACAACTTAGGCGCGAGCGGGCCGAGACGCATCGGCCCGTTCGCCCTGGAGTCTAGGCATGTCGCCTGAAGCGCCCGTCCTCGAGTTACGCGGCATCACGAAGCGTTTCCCCGGGACGGTCGCCAATGACGGGATCGACCTCGACCTGCGGGGCGGCGAGATCCATGCTCTTCTCGGCGAGAATGGCGCCGGCAAGACGACGCTCATGAACATCGTCTACGGCCTCGTCACGCCCGACGCGGGCGAGATCCGTATAGACGATCAGCCCGTCGTGATCCGCGACCCCGCGGACGCCATCGCGCGTGGCATCGGCATGGTTCATCAACACTTCATGCTCGTGCCCGTCCTCACCGTCGCGGAGAACGTCATTCTCGGCCAGGAAATCTCGCGCGGCCCATTTCTTGATCTCAACGAGGCTGGGCGGCGCATCCGTGAGCTCGCTGCGCAGCTCGGCTTCGACATCCGTCCCGACGCGCGGGTCTCGTCGCTCACGGTCGGGCAGCAGCAGCGCGTCGAGATCCTGAAAGCTATTTACCGTAGGGCGCGCATCCTCGTCCTGGATGAGCCCACGGCGGTGCTGACGCCGCAGGAAAGCCAAGAAGTCTTCGGTGTCCTGAGACAGCTCGCTCGCGACGGCGTCAGCATTATTTTCATTAGCCACAAGCTCGATGAGGTGATGGCGATCGCGGATCGTATCACCGTCATTCGGCGCGGTCGCGTCGTGGGGACGAGGCGGCCCGCCGAAACGAACGAAGAAGACCTGGCGACGATGATGGTCGGCCGGGAAGTCTTGCTGCGCGTCGACCGCGGTACCTCAAACGTCGGCAACGTCGTGCTCCGGATCGAAGCTCTGCACGCGCGCGACGATCGGAGACACGAAACCGTCCGCGGCGCCGACCTCGAGGTGCGCCATGGCGAGATCCTCGGCATCGCCGGCGTCGCCGGAAACGGCCAGGACGAACTCGTCGAGGCGCTCGTCGGACTGCGCCGAGCGAGCGGCGGCCGCGTAATGATCGAAAGCTCTGACGTCACGCACGCCTCGGTTCGTGCCGTGCGCGAGCACGGCGTGGCGTACGTTCCGGCTGACCGCCAGCGGTTCGGGCTCGTGTTGAGTTATCCAATTCAGGACAATCTCGTCCTCACGTCGTATTACCGTCCGCCGTTCGCATCGGGCATCGTGCGTAACGAAAATGCCGCCGCGGACTTCGCGCGGCGGCTCATCGCCAGGTTCGATATCCGCACGCCGTCCGAGAAGACTCGCGCGGCGACGCTTTCAGGCGGGAACCAGCAGAAGATCGTGGTCGCGCGCGAGTTCCGCGATGACCTTGAGCTGCTGATTCTCGATCAACCCACGCGTGGACTAGATATTGGCAGCATCGAGTTCATCCATCGCCAGATCATCGCCAAGCGTGACGCCGGAATCGGCGTGCTATTGATCTCAGCTGATCTGGACGAGGTCCTCGAGCTGTCCGACCGTATCGCCGTGATGTACCGAGGGCGCCTCGTCGCGACGTTCAACGCGGCCGAGGCGCAGCGCGAAAAGATCGGGTTACTGATGGCCGTCGGCGAAGCCCGATGAAGCGTTCGTCGCTGCTCGTCGGACTTCAGCGCCTTCGTTCGTCAGCGGCGACCGTCTGGCGCTACGCGGCGCTGCCGGTGATGGCGATCGTGCTCGCGCTCGCGATCGCGGCCGTCGTCATCGTCGTCTCGAGCGCCTTCACCCCCGAGGGCTTCCAGCCGCTCCTGCCAATCAGTGCGTATCAGGCCCTCCTGGTGGGCGCCTTCGGTAACGAGAACGCGTTGTTGAACACGCTCGTCGACGCGGCACCGCTGATGTTCGGTGGACTGGCGGTCGGCCTGGGGTTCAAGGCGGGGCTCTTCAACATCGGCGTCGCCGGGCAGTTCCTCGTCGGGGCGTTCGCTGCCGCCGTCGTCGGCGCCTCGCTCGCGTCTGCGCCGGCGGTCCTGGCCGTGCCGCTCGCCGTCCTCGCCGGCGGGTTCGCCGGAGGAGCTTACGGCTTCATCCCGGGCTACCTAAAGGCGCGTACCGGCGCCCACGAAGTGGTCACGACGATCATGCTGAACAGCACCGCCGCGCTCTTGCTCACCTGGGCGGTGACTGACCTCGTCCGAGCGCCTGGCTTCTCATTCCCGCGTACCGGCGACATCGGCAATGCGCATCTCCCGGTGCTCCTCGGACGGAATCTGCACCTGGGGATCCCGCTCGCGCTGCTGGCCATCTTCGTCGTCCGCTGGCTGCTGGAGCGAACGACGCTCGGTTTCGAGATCCGGACCGTGGGTCAGAACCCGAACGCAGCGCGCTATGCCGGCATCCGGCCGGTATTGATTATTCCATTGACGATGACGCTCAGCGGCCTTCTGGGCGGCCTTGCCGGCGCGGTGCAGATGCTCGGCGTTATCGGCTTCTATGCACCGGGAATCACGGCGTCCGTGGGCTTCGATTCGATCGCCGTCGCGCTTCTTGGTCGCTCGAACCCAATCGGTATTCTCTTTGCCGCGCTACTGTTTGGCGCGTTTCGCGCCGGCGCGCCATTGATGCAAATTAATACGTCTGTGCCGATTGAAGTCATCGACATCATCCAGGCGCTGATTATCTTGTTCCTGGCTGCCGAACTCATCGTCCGGCGGGTGTTCCGCCTCCGTGTCGCGCGGACTGTCCCCGAAGAAGTCCAGACCGTGACGCGGACCTGGGGCGAACAGGTCGCGCCCTGATGGACTTCCTGGTGAACGTTCTAAAGCTGATCGTCGATCTGGTTGTCTATCTAGTCACCGTCGTCCCGGACCTGCTGCCGATTATCCTGGCGCTGGCGACGCCGCTTGCGCTCGGCGCCCTGTGCGGCGTGCTGAATGAACGCTCTGGGGTCGTCAACATCGGCATCGAGGGCATCATGCTCACGGCGGCTTTCGTTGGCTACCTGGTTGGCTTCGCGCTGCACGATGCCATTGGCAGCGGCGCGGCGATCGCCCTGGGCATCGTCGCCGCGGTGGCCACCGGCGCCGTCATCGGGCTACTGCACGCCTGGCTGTCCGTTACCGTACGAACGGATCAGATCATCGCCGGAACGATCATCAATATCGCCGCCTTCGGCGTCACCGGGTACCTGAACCGGCTTATCATCACGCCGTCCGGGAAGGGCGGCGCGGGGGTGATTACGCCGGCTGCGCTACCGCATGGGCTGGTCAGCTTCCCGTTCATCGGACCGATCCTGGCGATGTTCTTCAATCAGGGGCCGATCGCCATGAGCGTTTTATTTATCGTGATTATTCTCCAGGTATTGCTGTTCCGATCGCGCTGGGGCCTTCGGACGCGCGCCGTGGGGGAGCATCCGAAGGCGGCTGACACCGTTGGGATCAACGTCTTCAGGCAGCGCTATCTGAACGTAATCGCCGGCTGCGCCCTGGCGGGACTCGCCGGAGCCTATTTGACGTTAGAGTCGACAGGATCGTTTCAGAACGGCATGACGGGCGGGCGAGGTTTCATTGCGCTCGCCGCCATGATCTTCGGGCGCTGGACGCCGGTCGGCGCGTTCGGCGGCGCGTTACTCTTCGGAACGGCGACGGCCCTCGGTGTCGTCGTCCATGTCCGCCCTCCCTCGGGTAATCTCGGCGTCGTGATGCAAGGGATCCCGAGCTTCTGGTACGCGGCGCTGCCCTACTTGTTGACAATCGTGATCCTGGCTGGCGTCGTTGGACGCTCGACGCCACCTGCCGCCGACGGAATCCCATACGAGAAAGAGGGGCGCGCATAACGGCCTTCGCTTTGGGGGCAGCGCCCCTCCGTGTGCTCGCGCTCGCCCTGGCATTTGTCTTATCGTCCTGCGGCCCAAGCGGACCCCAGGAAACGGCTCGAACGCATGTCTGCATCGCCACTAACACTGAGGGGCCAGTGCCGCACACGTTCAATCAACTCACCATTGACGGCGCCCGCGGCGCCGGGGCGGGCGTCCAGGTGATCGCCTCGAAGACAGCCAGTGATTATCTTTCGAGTTTGCAGCGCTGTGTCGCCGCCAAGCCGGAACTCGTGATCGCCGTATCGGCCGACATGGCGAGCGCCGTCTGGCGCGCGGCCCAGTTGCATACGAGTCAAAAATTTGCGCTGGTCGACGCGATGCCGCTGGATGACAACGGCCAGGAAGCCACGCTAAGCAACGTCACGGACTTGCTGTTCAAGCAGCAGGAGCCCGCCTACCTGGTGGGCGCACTGGCGGGGCTGATGGAGAAACAGAAGATCGGCAGCGCCAGCCATAACGTCATCGGCATCCTGGGCTCGAACCACGGGCCCGGTGTGGACCCAAATCGCGTACTCAGACTCGCAGGAAACGTCGTTTTGCAAGCAGCTGGGCATCACGCAGATCTCGGCCGGCGCCGATATTCTCTTTGAAGTCACGGGACGCTGCGCCTCCGGCTATATCGATGCCGCCTACGACGCGGCGGGCTACGCGATCGGCTCGAACAACGACCAGGCCTTCGTCGGCCCAGCGGTGATAACCAGCGCGTTGAAGCACGTCGATCGGGCGGTGGCACTGACGATCCAGCGGCTGCAGAGCCGGCAATTCAAATCTGGCAAGCAGGTCTTCTCACTGCAGGACGACGCCACCGGCTTCAGCACGCCCAGCAGTGTCGTTCCCCAGGACATCATCAACCAGGTGCTGGACATACGGACGAAGATCCGTAATGGCACCATCACGCCACCCGAGACCGTCCCGCCCGGCGTCTAACTTCGTCGCGAGAACTCCCCTGACGACGATGACAATGATTTGGGTCGGGGTGGGGGTTATTAACCCGATGTCGGCGCCGCCGGTCGCAGCTTCGCGATCGCGTCGACGAACTCGTGGCGAAGCCGGATGCGGGTTACGTCATCACTGAAGCCGCCATCGAGCGCCTGGAGATTCATCGCAGATATCTCCTCTCGTGAGCAGCCAAGCTTTGATCATGGCAACGACTTCAGCGTCTTCCTGGGCCCGCACGCCATGGCCCAGGCGCGTGGCTCCCATCGAGATCGCTTGACGGACGCTTTCGGGCCCGGCGGCTTCGCCGGCATGAATCGTGATATTCAGACCGAGTGAGCGGGCGGCGCGAAAGGCGTCTTCGTGAAGGATCGGCGGATGGCCCGCCTCGTCGCCGGCGAGGTCGAAGCCGACGACGCCCTCACTCACGTAGCGGCCGGCGACCTGTGCCAGCGATACGTTCTGGGCCGGGGGCATGTCCCGCAGCGCCGTGACGATCACCCCACCCTCGAGTCCGAAGGCTTTTCGGCCGGTGTTCCAGCCACTCAGCACGGCACGAATCACGTCCGTCAGCGAGAGACCCTGCTGCACGTGCAGCCACGGACCGTACCGTATCTCGGCGTAACGGACGTTGTCGTTCTTCAGGTCCTCGCAGAGCTCGTACGTCGCTCGCTCCAGCGCGGGCACGCTCTGCAGCACCGCGATCGGCAGTTCGAAGTACCCGATGTACTCAATCAGAGACGCGGTACTGTCCGTGGCCTCTAAAAAGTCACTAAGTCTTTCCAGATCTTGCGTCGGCAGTGGGACGCCGCCCTGCCTGGCCAGCTCCAGGACAGTCCGGGGACGAACCGAGCCGTCGAGGTGTAGATGCAGCTCGGCCGAGCCGTCGAGGTGTAGATGCAGCTCGGCCTTTGGAAGCGCCTGAAAGAATGCGGCGTCGTCCATCGAAGATTCCGCCGTATGCTACCAGCCGCCCGCCGCCGCCGCCGGAAGTCGCTTGCGGCTGAGCATCCATCTTTCTCCCTCCCCCCTCGCAGGGTAGGGTCGGGGATCTTTCTCCTTCCCCCGGGGGGAGGCCCGGGGATTTCTCCGTCCCCGGGGGAAGGGTCGGAGATCTTTCTCCCTCCCCTCGGGGGCAGGGCCGGGATCTTTCTCCCTCCCCTCGGGGGCAGGGCCGGGATCTTTCTCCCTCCCCCTGGGGGAGGGTTGGGGTGGGGGTGTACTCAGGCCGATCGCGCGCTGGGCAGGATTCTGCGGGGCGGCGGGATCGTGGTGAACTGCCCATCTTTGTGGCGGACCAGCCGCCAGCCTTCTTCGTGGACCATTCGATGGTGAGCCACTCGGTCACCGAGAGCGCGCCCTCATCCCGGTACTCACCCGACTTGTCGAAGCGGCGCACTCCATTGGCAAAGACGGCCTCGAGCGGGTCGATGCTGGGAGGGTCCGGCTGGCGTGGTTGAGTTCGTGGTCCAGCTCGCCCTGGCCGGTGATCCGGACGATGGCGCTGTCGCAGGCGTAGCGCTGCACGGTTTCCGCCGGCACGGTGCCGCCGCCATCGAGCTCGCCCGCCGGCGCGCCCGGCGTCCCCGCCAGGGTGTCGAGGCTGGCGCGGATGATCAGTTGCGGACGCGGGCCGGCGCCGTCGCGCTTGCCCCCGGAGCCCTGCCGGCAGAGTTCCATCAGCGCGTCGTGCTGGCGCTGGCCATAAGTGCGCGCGTCATCCTTGATCGGTTTCATGAACGCCTGCAGGGCGGTGCGCAGGGTCGCGCCACCCTCGGCATCGAGCAGGCCATCGAGCCGGACCAGCCCATCGACCGGCTCGCCGACATGCAGGTAGCGCCGCTGATAGGCGTGATTGGCCTCCGCCAGCGCGCCGGCGGCGTCGACCCGGTGCTCGAAGTTCTTGGCCACGCCGGTGAACTTGCCGGGGTCCATCGTCTGAGCCACCTGCAGCAGGCTCGCCTCTTCTTTGCGCACCGCGGCCGCCCCCACGTGCTCGGCGGCGCGCGCGCCACTCGGTCACCGAGAGCGCGCCCTCATCCCGGTACTCACCCGACTTGTCGAAGCGGCGCACTCCATTGGCAAAGACGGCCTCGAGCGGGTCGATGCCGGTTTCGCGGATCTGGATCAGTGCCTCGCGGAGTGTCTCGCCGTCTGCTTCCCGAACGCATGCCGACATGGCGTGCACGCTGGCCCGGAGCGATGCCACGGCGACCGCGAAACGGCGTGTCCCCAGCGTTCCTTGGACCTCGACCACGGCCATGCTTTAAGCCTGCGCCATGATTACGACAACTGTCTGTCAATCACCCAAAGACCACACCAGTTATCGCATCGTCGCCGGGTCGAACACGACGAAACAGCTCACGCGGAGGGTCTCGGCGACCGATAGAGCCGGCGCAGAGCGATGCCCAACAACACGGCCCCGACGATCCCCGCGACGGCGTAGCCGGCGATGGCGGGCACGGTGATCGGCGCGTAGCACTGCGCTGCCGTGCTCAGCGCCCCCGACGCCGGGCAGGCAGGCATGCGTGAGACGATCGATGCGAGGGCGATCACCGGCAGGATGCTCATCCCCACCAGGTAGGCACCGGACCGTTCGGGGAGGCGTCGAACCTGCAGCAGGATCAGGCCCAGGACGATCAGCGCCTCGATCAGGCCAAGCGGGCCGAGGGCCACCGAAACGAACCCGAAGACCAGCCCGAGCGCAAAAAAGCCGACCGCAATCAGCAGCCGGCGACGCCGGCCCGGCGGCTTGGACTCGTTGCTACGCGGCGCGCTTGTGGCCGTTGCCGTTCGGCGGAGTCAGCACCAGTGCCAGCATCTCGGACGGCCGAGTCGCCCACAGTCGGTGCCGCCGGAACGCCGCCCGAAGCTCCGGTGTCAGTCCCCAGGCGGCGAGCACCGTCCGCACGCGAGCGGCCCGCCCGGTCTCGAGGTCCACCATGCTGTCGCCGACGTAAATCGCGCTCGAACGGGACAACCCCAGATAGCCAATGGCCGCCAGCAAAGGATCGGGCGCCGGCTTGGGCGGCGTCACATCCTCGAAGCCGATCACGACGTCGAAGAATCCCCGCAGGCCCGCGGCCTCGAGCTCTGCCTCGATCAGAGCCCGACGCTTACAGGAGACGACGCCCAGCGGCGAACCGGCCTGGCGAAGCTTCCGCACCAGGGTCGGGATGCCCCGGAACACACGTGCATGGCCGAGCCTCGAGTCCACGGACCGATAGGTGGCAACCAGCTCTTCCCACATATGCGGCGCGACAATCTTCATCTGTTCGGGCAGTGGGAGACCTCGGCTTTGCCGGAAGAGCTGGCGCGCGGCGTCGTCCAGCCGATGCTCCCGCATCACGTGCGCGAACGCCTCCTCGATCAGCGGATAGCTGTCAACCAGCGTGCCATCGAAGTCGAAGATCAGGCCACGCGCATGCCCATTGTGGCCGGCGGAGAGCGTCTGGGGTCGAAGAAGAGACTCTGGTTCGGTTGCCACGTGCGATCAACATCCCTCGGGTAGGCTGGGCGCGCTCCCCCGGGGGCTGCGCTGTCGACTAATCGACCCTTCCCAACTAAATAATGCCAGTCCTATAACGTCGCCGTCCATCGTTCCTCTCGGAAACGGTGGGCGGGTTAGCAGCGAGACCAAACACCCGTTCGGTCCCGTGGAAGCTCAACCTTGACCGCACCGCAGCTGGTGCCTAAACTCAATCTTGATATGGCAGGTGTGACTTACGAACACGTATACAAGCGATACCCCGGCAACGTCGTCATCACCGACATGAGCGCGGAGATCAAGGACAAGGAGTTCGTCGTCCTGGTCGGCCCCTCGGGGTCCGGCAAGTCGACTGCGCTGCGGATGCTGGCCGGCCTGGAAGAGATCAGCGACGGCACGGTCAAGATCGGCGACCGGGTAGTCAATGACGTCGCCCCGAAGGATCGCGACATCGCCATGGTCTTCCAGTCCTATGCGCTCTACCCGCACATGACGGTGTACGACAACCTGTCGTTTGGGCTCAAGTTGCGTAAGACCCCGAAGTCCGAGATCGACAAGCGCGTCCGCGAAGCGGCCGGGATCCTGGGCCTCGAACAATTCCTGGATCGCAAGCCGAAGGCGCTCTCCGGTGGCCAGCGACAGCGCGTCGCGCTCGGCCGTGCCATCGTCCGCCAGCCGCAAGTCTTTCTGATGGACGAGCCGCTCTCGAACCTGGACGCCAAGCTCAGGGTCCAGACCCGCGTGCAGATCCTCAAGCTGCACCAGCGGCTCCAGACAACATTTATCTATGTGACCCACGACCAGGTTGAGGCGATGACCATGGGTGACCGGATCGTCGTGCTCAATAACGGCATCGTCCAGCAATTCGACACGCCCCAGACGCTCTACGAGCATCCGGTGAATCTGTTCGTGGCGGGCTTCATCGGCAGCCCGGCGATGAACTTCCTGACGGTCAAAGTCGGCGGCGACGGCCAGTCGATGCTGACCGGCGAGGGCTTCCAGATCCCGGTCGAAGAGCGCGTCCTTTCCGACGCCGGCGCGTCCCGCGGCCAGGAAGTCATCATGGGCGTGCGGCCGGAGGACTTGAAGGACATTCGCTTCCCAGGACGTGACGGCCTGCCCAAGGTCAACAGCAAGGTCGAGGTCGTCGAGAGCATGGGCAGCGAGATCTTCGTGTACCTGAACATCGGCGGCAAGACGCTGACCGCCCGCATGGACCCACGCAGCAGCGACATCCAGCCCGGGCAGAACGTCCAGGTCGCGGTCGATACGCACCACCTGCACCTTTTCGATTCGAAGACCGAGAAGGCTCTGGTCAGCCGCGGCGCGCCGGCCGCGGAAGTCCCCGCGATCGTCGAAGCTCAGCAAATCCGCTAGGCGTTGAATCTCGGTCTCGAGGGCCGGGTCGCCGCGGTCACCGGAGGCAGCCATGGCCTCGGATACGCGATCGCCGCGAACCTGCTGGCTGAAGGTTGCCGCGTCGCGATTTGCGCCCGAGACGGAAAACGGCTGAATGACGCCGCAGCCGCCCTCGACGCGGGCGTCTTTGCGCAAACCGCCGATGTCGCAAAAGCGGGCCAGGTGGAGGCCTTCATCGAGGCGGCCGCCGGACATTTCGGTCAGTTGGACATCCTGGTCCACAACGCCGGCGGCGGTGGCGGCGCCGGGCTCGAGGCCGCGGACGCCGAATTCACGCAAAGCCTCGAGGTCAACGTCCTTGGCGGCCTGCGCGCGGCGCGCGCGGCCGTCCCCTTCATGCGACGCCAGCGGCGCGGCCGCATAATTTTCATCGCCTCGGTTTACGGCCGCGAGAGCGGCGGGCGGACCGGCTATAACATGGCCAAGGCGGCCGAGATCAGCCTGGCGAAGGCGCTGTCCCGTGAGCTGGCGAAAGACAACATCCTGGTCAACAGCGTCGCGCCTGGCTCGCTGATGTTCCCCGGCAGCAGCTGGGAACGCCGGCAACACGCCGACCCCGAGGGCATCAACGCCTTCATCGAGTCCGACATGCCGCTCGGCCGCTTCGGCAAACCGGAGGAAGTCGCGGCCGTGGTGGCCTTTCTCGCCTCGGACCGCGCCAGCCTGGTGACCGGCGCCTGCTGGACGGTGGACGGCGGTCAGTCCCGCAGCAATATCTAAACAAGCCACTACCCCCCTTCCCTCCCCCTGGAAGGGGGAGGGTCAGGGAGGGGGTTGCGTCTACGCCTTGCGAGGCTTGAGGATCCAGAGGGCCGCCGCGATCACGATCCCCAGGATCAGCAACGTCATCGCGGTCCCCATCGGGGCGGTCGGCACGTCGAGCGGCTGCGTCGCGATCGCATTACCGTCGACGATTGCCATCGGCTTGGTTCCAAATGGCGCGACCCTCACGACGCCCATCGGCGTCACGCTCATGTCGTAGGTCACCTTGTCGTCGGGCGCATTCAGCGTCAGGTAGGTCAGCCAGCTGTCCCGGCGGACCCAGCTCATGTTCTTATCGCTCGACAGATCCCGGTAAAGGCTGTCCGTCATCTTTTCCTGGAACTCGAGGCTGAAGCCCTCCGCGCCTTGCACCTTGGTGCCAACGCCGGAGGCGCCGATCAGTGCGCGCCACTCGCTGGTATTGACCGGCTTGTCAGACAGCATGTAGAGATCCGCCTGCACCTGTTGCCCGGCCGCCAGGACTTCGAAGGGAATCCATGGATGCGGGATCTTCATCGTGATCAGCACCGGCGCGCCGTCGCCGAAGATCAGACGTTGCTTCGCCGCCCGACCGGCGTTGTATTTCGCCGCCATGAAGATGGGGCTGCCTTTTGCGTACTGCAACACGTGGGCATGCGTCTCGGCGTCGACGGCGAAGCCGTTTTCGGCTGCCCAGTCGAGCACGGCCTGGCCGCTGCCGCGCAATACGGTGATGTCGAGCGCGCGGACCTGGACCTGTTGCAACACGACGGCCGAGTCCGCTGTCAGCGCCCTCCCAGCGAACTGCAGCGACAGGATCGCGGGTTGCGGATGCGTCTCGCGGAAGAGCCGCTGGAGTGTCCAGCCTCCGCCCTCTTCGACTTTCTCGGGAACGGCCGGCAGCGGAACGATCCAGCCGAAGCTGGACGCCTCGCCGTTGTAGCTGAAGCTGGTCATGTAGCGCTCGACGCCGTCATGCCAGGCGACGAGCGTGGTCGCCCGTTCGAGCCGGATCGCGCCGTTGGGGGCGATCAGGCCGCCACAGGCGGCCGCCGGGAGCGCCTGCGTGAGAAAGACCGCCAGGGTCGCCGCCGCCGCGGGAACGAGCTTGTGAACCATGGGGAACCTCCTGTTCCGTCGTAAGCGTCAGTACTCAGACGCCGACGGCTCAGGAAAGTTCCCCTCGGCTTCTAGTGCGCCTTAGCCTCGCTCTTTTCGAACGCGTTGACGGGCTTGAGGATCTCGACCTTGATGGGCGCCGCTTCCTTCGCAAACTTGTCGGCGTCCGACGGCACCCCCACGACGTATCCGTAATGGTTCGGGATCGCCACCTGGGGCTGGATTTTCTTCACCAGCCCTGCCGCCTCGGATGCGTTCATGACGTAGGGGTCGCCACCGATGCACACCAGGGCGACGTCGGTCTTGATCTGCTCGATGTCGGGATTCGGATCGGTGTCACCGGAGAACCAGTAGCGATGCCCGTCCAGGCTGAGGATGTATCCGACCCAGTTGTTGCTCTTCGGGTGGGCCTGCAGCCGCTGGGGCGCCGT
>WNFI01146361.1_pt1 | contig 13804 bp, 14 predicted proteins | sample 5400471 | NCBI WGS metagenome assembly WNFI01 (sample SAMN13153348, study PRJNA577476) | soil metagenome | isolation source: 100 cm saprolite on Douglas fir-dominated hillslope | place: USA:California | collected 2013-09-17 | reverse complement strand
CCGGCATATGTAGGACTCAATGCATCGCAATTTGGGCAAATCAAACGAAGATTACTTTCCACATTGTTTCGCCAATTTCCATCAATGTGGTCAGCAACTAAAGGAACTTTCCCTGTTTTGGGGTTTACTTCTGCCCATCCACAGAGAACACATTTGTTTCCAAATTTTTGTCGCAAATAGTTTTTAATATACAAAGAAACTATTCCCAGCCCCTGTAATCCATGTATATCTCCGGCCTTCCATTTTTTTATATATGATATACGCTGCCATTCAAGCTGGCACATATTGCTGCAATACTTATATCCAGCACGTGATGTTTCTTTTCTACAATTTAGGCATTTTTCTCTAGTTTTCTTGGGGTTTGACACGACTTAATCATATCAAACTTGTCAACCACTATCAAAACTTGAATGGGGTCGTAATTTAATAAACATCTTGTGATACAGACTTCCCCATATTAGCAAAAAGTCCCGCCTTAGACCATAGAGCCGTGATATAATGAGATGAGTACATTTTTATTAGCAATTTAATCAAACAGAGCCTGATATGGAAAATATTCTAAAATCTGACGTATTCTTTTTCATTAGTTCTCTATCCGTAGTAATAATAACCGTCATTTTGGTAGTAGCCGGTTTCTATCTGATAAAAATTCTAAAAAATTTTTCAGAGATGTCAGACACCATAAATGAAGCGGTAGAAGATGCAAACGCGAAAGTAAGGGGCATAAAAGAGCACATTAAAAACGTTCCGTTCCTTGGGTATATATTTGGGAAAAAGAAAAAGAGCAAAGATAAGATAAAAGAATAAGCTCCGGGCGCAAAAAAATATGGCAAACAAAAAAATAAGAATTTCAAATGGAAAGAAAGTAGCTATGGGTGCGGGCATAGCCGCGGCTGGACTCGCTACCTATATGCTTTTAGGCCCAAAGGGTAAAAAGAACAGGAAAAATGTCAAAAATTGGGCACGCAATATGGAGAAAGACATAGTGAAAAATATTGAAAAGGTTAAAGACCTATCTGGCCCCGCGTATGAAAAGATCATAGATCAAGCACGAGAGAAATATGAAAAAGTAAAAAGTATTGATGCTGACGAAATGGCAATGATACTCTCGAACCTTCGCAAGCACTGGTCAGCCATAGCCAAAAAACATAAAATTGTAAAATCGCCCGCAAAGAGAAACGGAACGAAAAAAGCAAAGTCTAGTAAATAAATCTTCTGAGCCGTTGATCGGGATTGAACCGATGACCTTGCCCTTACCATGGGCATGCTCTACCAACTGAGCTACAACGGCTTATGGAATTTAATATTAGTTTATTTTTGAAGATTTTGCAAAAATAACTTTTATACTTTACTCAACGTGGACTTTTACATCAGTTCTTTCGCTTTTTACTTTAAGAAATAGTACGGCAAAAGCGCCAGCAAAGACCAGCATCGAAGCAAAGAAAAATACGTAATCGTAGGCATTTATCTGGGCCTTCAGTTCTACAAGCGAAGTGTATGCGTGAATATTAGCAGGATTTGAGCTATTTAGGGTGCTTAAACTGTTAATAGATAATATGTTGTGCTCCATACGGTTGTTTAATATGGTACCAAAAATTGCAATGCCGAAAGCCCCTGCAATATTCCTGGCAAGAGCAAGAATGGACGAAGCTATACCTATCTCATGAGGATCCACTACAGAAGCTATAATGTTTGTGCGCTGGGCCATGCCAAACCCCATACCGAAGGCCATTATGGCAAGCGGTATCATTATATCTAGGGCGCTTGACTTAGGATCAAGGAAAGAGAAAAGGTAAATTCCAACCGCAGCTACCATTGTGCTTGCAAAAATCACATAACGCGACTCTACTCTGCCTGTAAGTATTCCTCCTATAGGAGCCGCTAGCATAAGTGCTGCCGCCATAGGTATAAAGAGATACCCGGACTCTGTGGCATTATATCCCAGAAATGTCTGGGCAAAAATCGGAATAAGGAAAAGTGCTCCCATCATGCCCATGAAGATGATAAAATTATTAAGGAGAGTGTTTACGAATGCAGGAATCTTAAAGAATCTAAGATCTACGATAGGATCCGGAGCGCTTTTTTCAATCTTAAGGAAAAATACTAAAAGAACTATGGCGGAAAAATAGCATAAGAGGCTTGGTACAGATAGCCAACCCCAGTCCGCACCCTTATCAAGAATAAGAACCAGAGCAGATAGCATACCTCCTAAGGTGATCGATCCCCACCAGTCAAGCACTCGGTATTTGGTCTTCTTCTTTTGAAGCGGCCCGAATACTGATGCCGCTGCAAAAGAAGAAGACCAAATACCGAGTGCTTGTGCCCGCTCCTTGCCTTGTTTAAAAGTCACTGCTAATATCGCCATTGCTGTCGGATAATCCGCCGAGCCTGCGATGGCTTGGATCACTCTAAATAAAATCATGGAAGACAGATTCCAGGCAAGGCCTGCTAAGACCGATCCTAAAATAAATATGGCAAAACCCAAAATATAGACTTTTTTTCTTCCTATAGTGTCTCCGAGTTTTCCCCATATGGGTACAAAAACGGCATTGGCTAAGATGTAAGCGGTGGCTATCCATCCGGCGGCATTTACGGAAATACTAAAATCATTTATGATTTTCGGCAAAGCCAGATTTACTATGGTCTGATCCAAACGCCCCAAAAATGTACCCACAATTACCGTGAGCAGTATCCACCACTTTAAATTTTTATTCTCGGATTTTTCTTCCATTGGCGTCCGGATTATTTTGTATAAATTTTTATCTTGGCAGACATACCATTTTTAAGCTCCGGATATGCTCCCACATTGAATCTTACTTTGACATTGAATTTCTTTATTGGACGCTTGTCTGAGATGGAAAAAACAATTCCTGTGTCGCTCGAAGTGGGACTTATTTCCTCCACAGTTCCTTTGTATGTATTGCCCGGGAAGGCATCTACCGTAAAGGTCGCGCGTTGGCCAGTCTTTATATCCTTTAAGCCATTTGTCTCTTCCACCGATCCAACTGCCTTCATTTCTTGGTCGTTAACAACTGATGCTACCGTTTGCCCAGGAGCAAAATATGCCCCCAAAAGGAGCGGGGCTGAAGACACAATTCCTGCATCTTTTGTGGAAATAACCTGCGAGCCCACAAGCGCTACTTCGGCGTTTGCTAATACCCGATCTCCCTCCTTTACATACAGAGCATTAAGAGTGCCGGGAAGAGTGGGCGAAATATTTATTATGGGAGCTTCAAGTATGGAATTATCGATGGAAACTGTATCTTTTGTAGATTGCCAGAACAAGAATCCTCCTAGTGAGCCAAATATTATAATCATAGCTGCTACGCTCTGAACCCATGGTTTCCTGAAGAATCCTTCTTTTTTCACTTCTGTTGTTTTCTGATTTTCATCTTTCATATTAGATATTTCTAAAAACTATTAATGAGCAAAACCGGAACTGATAAATAAAATAGCTGGAACGTTCGGTATGGCAATCTGCCCCGGCAGAATATCCACCGAAGTTACGATACCGTCAGACGGCGCGGTTATTATAGTATTTTTATACGCACCTTGGGCAATTTCTACTGTTCCATATGCGTTATCTACCTGAGCTTGAGCTGATGCCACGTCTTCTGGCCTAGCTGCTGTGACCACAGCGGCTAAATTGGCATTGGCTTGATCAAGAGCCGCTTGTAAACCGGACAAAACTTGATCCTTGGTTTCCAAAGCCTGTTGATAAGCATTATAGTTAGGAAGATAATTTGAGGCAGTGGTATTGGGTATATCTATATTCCAACTTGTTCCTTGATAGGAAGAAGATGGGAATTTTATAAAAAGCCCTGTATCGCCTATAGGTTCGAATAAGGTAGTGCTTACTATGCCGGTGCCGCTTTCTATACCTGAAATTGTGAAATATCCGCTACCGCCGGATTGATTCACATTGATAATTAGTGTTCCTTCAGTATCTTTAATATATGTTCCGCTAATTGAAGGGGAAATAAAAGATGTGTCTCCCTGCGGTTTTGCAATTAAAGTAGAATTCAAAAGATTTATCTTTGCATTTTTCACTAGAAGTGTTTGGGCTGAAGTGGCGCCTTCTAAGTTTACCTTTGCTGTATTTACACCAGCTTTAGCTACGGCTATGGCAGGCCCAGTAGCTCCATTTATAACTTTTTGATAATTAGCCTGGGCGGTCGCATATGCGGCTTTTGCCTGCCTAAGCGCGCCGAAAACATTTTCAGCATCAAGAGAGGCAAGTAGTTGATCTTTCTTTACTCTATCTCCAGCTTTCACAGATACAGTTTTAATCCTTCCTCCCGATAAAAATCCGAGCGTCAAATTATGCGAAGCGGACAAGGCCTTCGTGTCTACCGCCAAGCTATTTAATTCCTGATTTTTTGCTGGCATGACGTTTATTTTTTGATAACTCCATGCTCCTATAAAGGCAGCAAGAATCAGAGAAATAACAATAACTCTTACAGGGTGATGGGGTAATGATGTAATGTGTTTTTTCATAAATTATTCTTTTATAAGAATTCTAATAATGCGCTCCAGCTGCCGGCGATCTGCACCGCTTAATTTTGAAAGCATTTTTCTTAGTACCGCTTCTTTGCGCTTGGATACGGAAACAAGAAGTTTTTTAGCTCTAGCGGTAGGGGCTATATGAACTACCCGTCTGTCAGCTTCATCGCCCTTACGCACCACCAAGCCTTTTTTTTCCATCTCAGAGACAATCTCTGTGGCTGAAGGCGGAGTGACCTTTAGATAATCGTCAATACTCCGCATAGTTTCCCTTCCTTTTGGTCCGATGAGACATAGTACCTCAAATTGCGAAAATGTAAGCTCTTCCTTTGGGCCTTCTTTTTTCAAACTTTCTATTATTCTCCTTCTAAATAAAAGAAGGAGATTTCCTAAGTCGGATTCTTTTTTGTTTATCATGTATTTCACTTACCTAATAGTTAGGTAAGCTAAGTATATTCTATTATATCTATATTGTCAAACAAGAAAAACATCCTCTATGGAATGTCTTCCATGTCTACTTATACCATATAATATTAGTCCTCGTTTAGTTTGGTGGTAAATACTACTAATAAGTCCGTTACTGCGCGGACTAGTGAATGATATGGGAACTGCAATTATGAAAATTTATCGAGATAATATATTGGTCAAATAAATAACCAATACAGGTATTATAAAAGTTATAATTAATGAATAGATAAAATTTCTTAGAAATGTTCTGTTTTGTGGTTTCCAAATTAGGAATAAGATAAAAGGAAAAAACATGGGAATAAAAAACATACATGCTCCTAAATAATCGCACCTTAAATGAGCATTATCCATATAGAGTCGATAAAGAAGATAAACCCAAATAACAGACCAGAACAAAGTGAGAATATATTTTATTTTCATACCAAAAGTATATCAGGCTAGAGCTAAAAAGTCATTGTGAAATATGAATATTCTTTAGAGAAGTTCTATTTGCGCGACTTAGTGAACGAAGTTGGAACCGCTATTCGCAACCATAATGGTTATATTTATATACCAGATTTAAAAAAAACGGTTTAGTGGAGTAGCTTACTTTTTTAATTTCGCAAGTAAAAGTACACCTAGTGCTCTCAAAATATCTTTAAAAGCAATAAAGTATAGATTGATAGACAATAAATTTATAGATATTAGAATAAACCAAATTACTACTATATAGCTTGTTGTCTTTCTCCATTGTGTAAACAAAGATAGTCCCAATAAAACTTCAAATATGCCTACAAGTTTCATAAATAAAGCAGGTGGTATCGGAAATGGTAATAGCTTCGGGTTTAAATAAACAACCCAATTACTGTCTAAAATATGAAAAAATTTATCTAATCCTGCTACAATCAAAGTAACACTAAAAAATATTACTAAGATTAAAGATACTAGCTTTTTATGATTTTGAGAAAGTATCATTTTTAAAATGTAAATTTTATCTTACTTATCAACCGTTAGTAATGGCTAACATCCTTGTACTTAAATATATTAAGTAGAATGCACTAAAAGAGCAAGGACTTAATAAAATATAGTTCCCACTTCGTCCGATAGCACGACTTAGTGAACGAAGTGGGAACTGCAATACGGAATCATGGTGGGTATATTTATATACCGATTTTAACTTCTACTATCCACTAAATGATTTACCTTTTGAAAGAAAGAGATTTCATCCCTAGAACTCTTTATTATGAACACAATTTTATTGTTCTTATGAGGCAGTATTTTGGCATAGATTTCTTTAGTGGGATGTTCTAGAGCATGTTTTATTTCTTTCCACGTAAAAGGGTATTTTTGTTTATTATTTCCACCCATGTCAGGCCTAACACGGTTATAATACTTAAAAAATCTTTTTGTTTGTCGCCATAGTATAAAAAGCAAGGGTAAGTCATATAAAATGATAGTATCTGCATTCATAATCCTCATATCTAAAGTCTTTGACCTTGGATTGTCCCCGTCGATAATCCAAGATGGTTTTTCCATTATTTCATTAACTTTTTCAATAAATTCTGCTTGATGTAGATGGTCACCATTGTCCTTCCAGAAAATCTTATCAAGATGATAGACAGGAATACCAAGTAGCTTGCCCAGCTTATTTGCCAGTGTTGTTTTTCCAGATGCGGTACGACCAATGATTATAATTTTCTTCACGTTAAAATAATACCACAGTTCAAATCCGATAGACCCGTGAACTTTTCAGGGTTTAAAATTAAGACGAAAACCTATGCGCGGACTAGTGAACGAAGTTGGAACTGCTATTCGCAACCATAATGGTTATATTTATATACCTGATTTAGTATCAGATTCTAAGTCTTAGCTATAATGCGGCTAGATTTAAATGCCTCATTCACCATCGCGTTAGCGGAACCAAGTTGAGACCTTACACCTCGTATGGACTCTTCATTCAGTAATCCATCTTCTCCTACAGCATTTATTAGTTCATTTTTTTGCTCTGTTGTTATATTGCCAGCAAACACTAGCGCATCAAGAACTACACCAAGTCTAGTTATGTCATATTTATCCCGAGCTGAGGCTTCAATTAATCTAGAAGCTATCTCGGAAGCGCTTTCTGTAAAAGCTATTTCAGAAGTTGTCAGTTTACGCATACCCGCAGTAACTTTCTTAGGATCCAGTTCTTGTTGTCTTTCACTCAACATCTCCTCGACTTGTTTTAATATTTGACCATTATGCACAGAACCAGCCATAGCTCTAAAATTGGATAGATCGGATTTCCCATCAGACCCCTTCGATGCAACAGTGTCCAAATAAGAAGCTGTCATTACCCATGAGATCTCCTCTGGAGATAGGTCAGAGAAAAATTTATTGTACATATCCACATTTATTTTTGTAAACTGAAACGCTATTTCATGCAAAGAAATTGCAGTCAAAAGATGTGGTGGAACATCAAGCCCTTCACCAAACTGATCTAGATATTTTTTACCCTCCTCGCCATGCGCTTTGCTTTCGGTCTCTGAATGATAATAGGATATGCTTCGCATCCCCTGTTCTTTCAGGAAATTTTGCAAAAGCACTGGATTCTCTCTGGCATCAGCGGGCAACATTTCCAACCATTGATTCAATGTTATTTCTTGAATTTTGCCATCATTGTAGGTTAAGCGTAGAGTATCAGCTTTTGCAATATCGTGAAGGAATATATATTTTTTTAGTGACTCTTGATTACCAGCAATTGTTTCTTGAAGCATTATTTGTACTTCTTGAGGCACACCCTCTGGGAATCTTCCTAATTCAATATCTTGTACTCCTTGAACCATCAGCTGTAAATGTGTGTCCATAAATGTTCCTTCATTGTGATGAGGCCCAAGCTGAGGAATAGAGAGTGACTCCACAACTCGTTTGCGTACTGGCTCCATATTTTTACCAGGGAATAATCTGGCTATTTCTTTTGTGAGGCCTTTCACTCGATCTGGACGAGATTGTGCTTCTTTCCATGCATAAATTTCTCCCATGATTTCATTTTCTGGTATATAAGATTTAAAAGCGAATATCATTTGAGTTCGACTTCTCCACATCTGCCCTTTATCATTTTTTATTTCATCCGCTTTAAGTGTTTCTAGTTCGCGCCTAAGTTCAGCTTTTCTCTTGTCGTTATTTTGACCCTCCAAAGAAGCTATTTCTTCTTGTTTAGCTACAATAAGTGCTTTCATTGCGACTGCTTCCTTCGTTCTAAAAAAATCAATAAGATCATCAAAGTTGTATTTTTGTAATCCTTTCATGTTCTGGGTATTTATCGCCATCATGAAGAATTGGCCCACAAATTTTACAATAAGCTCACGATTAAAATCCTCCCGACTGCGGTAGTAGAAATATTCTCCATCTTGACTTTCAATGTCGGGGAAGGCATCTCCCGTCAAAGGTCTAACAGTTAATATGTCTGAATCTCTGGTGTCTTGGGTGATTTCTATTTCGCCGCTTCGATAGGCTGTATCTATTCGATTAATTGTTGTCTCCTCTGCTTCCCTGCCTTGTTGTATAAATTTATGATATTTAAAAGGGTGTTCAACAATATCCAATATTGTGTCGTGCATATGACTTAGTAATAACGCATTCTCGGTATGAGTTAGAGATTGAACTTGTACTTTCTCTAAATTCTTTCGTGTTCCAGCAACCTCTTTTTCAAAAACTTGTAGTCTTGCATTTAGGGCTTTCTTTTTACTCGACACTTCGCCCAGGAGACTTCGCAATTCTTCGTTTAATTTTTTTAGCTCTGCTCCTTGAATACTTCTATCCATTGGAGCACCATCAACCGTCACTCCAGCCTTTACTGTTTCAATCTCTTTAACTTTCGCGGCAACCTCCGCATCTTTCATTCTTTCTTCAATATCTTCTTCAACTTGTTTTAACTCAGTTCGAAGCTCCGCTTGTTGTCTCTCAAGGTCTCCAAGCTTACTAGTTAAAGTAACTGCTCTTTCATCTTTAATTTGCTGCCTACATGCATCGAGATAATTTCTAATTATGTATTCATAATCGCGAGCAGTGGCTCCGTGTTCCATAATGTTTGAACCTAAGAGAAAATCCCCCGCCTCAGTTATTTTACATAAAATATTTTTTAAGGAAGCATAACGTTTCGGTTCTTGCTTTCTTAAATCGAGAAGGTATTGTCTATTGTAGAGTGTCCAAGTTGATAGAATAGAATCAGCATCGATATTATTAGTCACTACTTTCACCACTCCATTTTCATCTTGGTATTGTGGATCATCTAACTGCTCTAACTGCTTACGGTCTTCCAAGAACGCAAAAGTCATTGTAGTCGCCGTGTCTCTCGTGGAGGTATTAAACTTGTCATGATGATCGATAATCAGCTTGTCTGCAGGTCTCAAGGGATTTCTACTCTCATCAAACCCAAAGTTTCCGTCCAAAATTATTCCCCCTTTAAATGTAGGCACAACATCACGTGGCACAAAGTCTAAGTTTGGTTTTGGCTCTTTGTCTACAAAACGAGGTGGTTGTTCCACGGTTGGGCCAGTATATTCCGAGAATTTGGGAAATCTCTGATACCCTTGTGCTGGTCGACGTTGAAACAAGAATCTCTTTATCGGATTGGATAAGTCCCTATCTGGCAATGAAACTTCCGCTGGTTTATATCTATCCACAAAAGTGGATATGTCTCCATTCAAAATGCTAGCGATTTTGGCTTCACGTTTCTTCCGTTGAGCTATTTCAAATTCGCTATCACTCTGGGGATTTTTCGCATCTTTAGGTTTACTAAAAGCTGCTAAAGCTTCAGCAATTTGAGCGAGCCACTCCCTGTCAACAAAAAAACGCCCATTTTCTTTGGGCTTTACCCCGTATACATCAAGGATTGATCGAATAGCTTTATCTTCTTGTGTAATTTGCTCTTCAAATGTGGCATATTCTGCAAGTACATTATTTCGATACGCCACTATGTCAAAATCTGCTGGCTCTAAATCCACTCCTCGATCTTCTAAAAGCTGTGGCGTAAGGTCAATAATATCTGGCAGTATTTCTATACCGTCCTTTAATCGACCACGCCTAAGATAATCGAGAATTACAACTTTCCGATTATTTTTACTGCTTCTTAATTTAGCATCTTCACTTTCGATTCTGGTTTGCCTGCGAACTAAAGCATCTTCATTGTTATTCCTTTTAGTTTCCAGAGTTGATGAAGACATAGTTGGGTTGTTAGAGAATGCTGTAAATCATACGACTTACAATGGAATACTTGCTAGTAAATTATTTCTTAGGATCAAGAAATCCGCCATTCCACCAACATTCTTGAGCTTTCTTTTGTGCATCAACGAGAGACAATTCTTGGGGAGTCAACTTTTCTCCTCCGCGGACTTTTTTCCATAGGTCAGCGACAGTTGTACCTTCTGCGATTCCCTCAGTAGCATTGCGGCCAATGAATGATCCATCAGTAGGGAGTTTGTCCATATACCTTCCAGGAGTCATAGTCCACACTCGGTTATGCTCTGCACTATCCGTAGGGTCTTTTTCTTTACCAACCACTAGAAACATTTTTGTTGTTGGCTGTCTGTCAGCAGTAAAAAATGGAGTTATAGAACCACCCCGTATGCCCAATTTTACATTACCTGACATTTTTGAATTAAATTCATCTACAAAAGCTTGTTTCTCATTATCAGCGCCTTCAATGTTCAAGCGAAAAACTTCATCTTTAGCATAAGCAAGTGTTGCCAAATCTTCTTTTGAGGCGACTCCTTTCTCCATCATTTCTTTTTGAGAAGTAACTCCTTCAGTGCCTGTTTGCTGTTTTACATCCATTTCAAAAGCCGCAGCTCCATTCTTAAACGGTAATTCTCGAGGTAAGTGCTTCGCCACAATTCCGAAGGAAGATTGAAGAGAACCTCCTTCCAGAGTTCCACCTGCCTCTTCACCTTTTAAGTGTAAAGACATGATGTGGTGCGTAGCAAACGCAGGTACTTCGATGTCTACACCATCTTTACTTTTTATTTTTAAAATATTCTTTTGAGATTCAATTTCTTCTGTACTTCCATCGGGTCGAGTAATATTAAAATGCGTAGCCATCCACTTTCTCTCAGGGTGAAATTGAGATGGTGTTATATCGCTTACTTGTTCGAGAGTTTCTACACTCCATTGATCTGCCGATTCAATCGCTGCTGCTGGCGCTGGAACACCCTTACTATCTGCATTTGGCTCTGATCCTATTGGCATAAATATGTTATTCGAGAAGCTTAACAAGCTTCTACTTTTATTTATAATATACTGAAAATAGTAACACTAGATCAACAAAAATGCGAGCAATCTAAAATCACCTAAAAGCCATCTCAGATGGTGTCTTTATTTACCTGACTTTACACGATTATCTTGCTTGCATAGCATTTGGCAATTTTCCGCAGTTGTTTTTCCACCCTCGTGCCAAGGTTTTATATGGTCTGCTTCCATTTCTCCTATTTCAAAATGGTCTTTGCATTTTACACAGTTACCTTTTTGTTTTTCGTATGCTTCTCTCTTTTGTTTATCTGTAAAAGCACGAATACTTAAGTATCTTTCATTTCTAGTTAGAACATATTCGTAAATACCTGACTTCTTAGTTACATCCTCGGTTGGAACTGGAAAATAATCAAGACCCACAAAGGCAAAACATCCCTTTCGGGGTGCTCTGTCCAGTTCTGCGCGACTTAGTGGATGATGTTAGAACTGCGTTTATCAGATAGAATAATAAAAAACGTTCCTGCTTTTATAAATTATTAATGACCTTTATAATATTTCTAGCTACATCTTCAGGATTAGAATTTGCATCTACCGCAACCATGCCTGCTTTTATAAATTTCTTTTCAGATTCTTCTTTGTGGCTTAAAATTCTTAGCCTACCAGCTTCCGTATTGCCATAATTATCTGTCCCCTCTCGGGATAAAAGTCTTCTATCTAATACTTCAGGTTTTGTCTGTAGTAATATGGAAAGATCAAACAATGGCATCAAGTCCACATTGTCGCTTGCAATACCACAATAAAAAGCCAGGTCGTTTACCTGATTATTCACAAGATTTTTTAGTTTATCTTTATCGCAAACCCATCGAGCATTATTAACTTCATTTAAATCGGTATTATCATAATCCATGTAACGTTCTCCTGTATCTTTCCTTACCATTATAAATAAACCATATCTATCATCTTCTATGTCATAAGTTTCGTACCCTAGGGCTTTTAACGCCTTACTTATCGTTGACTTCCCAGAGCCCGCAATCCCAGTTATATAGATAGATTTTTTCATACAACAAAAAGTATACCAGGTTAGAACCAAAAAGTCCTTACGTTAAAAGGCTATGTTTAGAATTATTACTCTGCGCGACTTAGTAGACAGTGTTAGAACTACTTTTCTGGACTTAGTTTTATAAAATCAACAAGAGGCTTTTTAAATAAAGTGACGGCGGCTCTAATGCTAACGCCATGCCCGCCCATTGGAATTGTTATATTTGTTGCTCCCTCAACATGACTGGTGCCTTTAGGGACAAGTCCGTCGCCAAAGCGAGCGGAAATAGTCATCATTCTTTTTTTTAATTCTTCGGAAATTTTATCTTGCTGCTCTTCAAACAATAGTACCGATTGATGGAAAGTTCTACTTTTCAAATTCGCTCCCCAGTCTGTTTTAGCACCCCTAATTCTCCCACAAATGCCTATTGCTTTTTGTACAACATCAGGCCTTTTCAACAGAAGATTAAAGGCGGCACTCGCTCCTGCGCTACAACCAATTATGGAAACTGGTCCCTTAGCTGCCAATTCTTCCACAAGTTTTTCAATTGCAGCGAGCTTTGGCTCAAATTCCTTAGAACCGTCTTTCCATCCCATATTATAAACAGTTATGTCTATTCCGTGATTCTTCCAATGATTTGTGAAAAATCTTAGACTCTCTGCACCCATTTGATCGTTTGTACCAGCTAGGATAAGTACATTGTGTTTTTTGCCTTCCATAGATTTATTATACCAAATTAGCTGAAAACCTTAGCGCGACCGACCGGACTTGAACCGGCAACCTCTCCCGTGACAGGGGAGTGCTCTAACCAGTTGAGCTACGGTCGCAAAATTCCTCAAAATGAGGGTGTCGGCGGGAAGAATCGAACTTCCGACCTTGGGCTTATGAGTCCCACGCTCTAACCGACTGAGCTACGCCGACAGTTTTTAATTTTATTCGACAATTAGACATGTGGCATGTCACCTGCCGACTTGTTGCGGGGCCCGGAATCGAACCGGGGCCTCAAGGTTATGAGCCTTGCGAGATGCCTCTTCTCCACCCCGCTATAAATAAAAAGCCTATAAGACAAACTTATAAGTTCTCATATTCTACTATAAAAAGGAGAATTTGCAAGGATAGACCCTTTTATATATACCCAAACTCGCGGAAAATTTGTTCATAAAGGGTTATTACTCGCTTGGCTTCATGCTGTGAAAGTTGATAGTCAGAGCCTTCATGAGCTATCCTGTTTCTTACCGTATGTATCTCCCAGGCTGCAGCAAGATTTCGGAATTTATCCTTATTAACAGATTTTAGCTTGTCTCCTAGAGACTCTCCGCTAAATCCAAGCTGTGTGAGCAAACTATCTAGCATGGAATCAGCTTCAATTATGGCAAGCTTCCAGTCCCCTTCATATTCAGAGAAAACATGGTTTAGCACGCTCACCCATCTCTCATTTTTTGAAACCCCTTCCCCATCTTGTTTAGCTCTGTCCTTTTCAGCCTGGTGGTGAGCATATTCGGCTATTTCGTGCTTTAGGTGTTCATGCTCCTTGGCTCTTATCTCAAATAATCTTACAACGCAATAAGAAATAACCGCTATAAAAAATAT
>WNFI01017946.1_pt1 | contig 13805 bp, 6 predicted proteins | sample 5400471 | NCBI WGS metagenome assembly WNFI01 (sample SAMN13153348, study PRJNA577476) | soil metagenome | isolation source: 100 cm saprolite on Douglas fir-dominated hillslope | place: USA:California | collected 2013-09-17 | reverse complement strand
GGCCCAGGAGGACGTCGCCCGTTGGAGGAAGGAGCGGATGGCGTAAGGGCCATGCGCGCCGTAGGAGAACTCGTCGTAGAGGTTCTGGACGTCGACGACAGCTGTCTTGATGCCCTGCGCTTCGCGAGCGCTCTTTAGCGAATTGGCCGCGCTCACGAACGCGCTGTTCGTCACGATGACGAGGCTTCCGGCATTGGTTGCGGCGTTCCATGCCGACGGGGCGTTGAAGACGATCTGCGCCGGGGGAAGAACGCGGGTCTCGGCAAACGCCAGAACGGTCCGGGGACTGCCATCGGGCAGCACGATGGCCGCCGAGCTCGTGCCGTCAGGCGCTGCCGTGATCGTGACAGTGAGCAGCGCTGGGTTCTGCGCATCGGTCAGGTCGACGGCGCGGATCGGGCCGCTTGTGAAGCCGCTGACCGTGACCGCCGTTGCTCCCGAGGTGGTGAAGGCAAGCGCGTCCGAATCTGCACGATAGAGATGCGGATAGGTGATGTGTGCGGTCTCGACGAGGGTCACGTCGTCGTCGCCGCCTGTGGCGGTAAACGTGAGCAGATTCTCGCCGGTGACGAGCCAACTGAGTGGCACCGTCACATCGGTGACGTTTCGGAGTTGATTGCGGAAACGTATCGGGCCGAGCTCATTCCCGTTGAGTGTCGCCGACACGACGTGATCGAAGTTGTCATTGACACCTTGCAGGACGAGCTCGACCTGGGCATTGGTACCCTGAGGATCGAGATCGGCAACGGTCAACGACTCACTGACCGGATAGGTGGTGACGATCGCCCCGAAGAAGTTCTCCCGGTCGCCGTTGTTCGTCAGGGCGGCGTAGTAGACGGTGCGCTCGGTCCGGTCGAATCGATAGGGGTAGCTTGCCGCCGGCCCGCTGTGGCCGCTCTTTGCGCTGCTGCTCTTCACGCGAAGAGCGGAGCCCTTGTTGCCATTCATCACGTAGTAGACGTGGCCGCCGGCGGTAGGTGTGTCGATGCCGGTTGCATAGAACTCGATCGTGTCGGTCGTGCCGAAATTGGCGGAAGAAATGAGGATCGGTACTTCGATGCCGTCGGCGAAGACGGAGATGGCGTGGCTGTCGGTCCCTGGATCGAAGCCCGCCGCGACCAGATCGCTCTTCTTCACGCGCACCCATCCCGGCCCGGTGACAATCAGCTTGGCGCCGGCGGACGCGACGATGCGCCATTGCTGCGCCAGGCGCGTCGCAGCCGGAGCAGACGGTGCGGCCGGAGTGACGCCCATGCCGGGGGCGGTGGTGAAGATTCCGCCAACGGACCCCACACCAGGATCGGGATCGGTGACAGTGCCGGACGAGGTGCCGGTGCCCGTCGTCAAGGTGGGCGTGATCGGGCCGTGCATGGTGTGAACGCCCTTGAGATCGACGTCCTCGATCCAGTACTGAACGAACTGCCCGTTCGGCGCGGAGGGATCGACGAAACGGTAGCTGCGGCCGGTACCGGCGTCAATCCGTTTTCCGGTGAAGAGCGCGGAGCCGGCGATGATGTGCGCGTTCGCCTTCTGGCTGGCTGCTCCCGCCGGCTGGCGCCAGATGTTGAATCCGAGGTTGTCCTGCTCGTAGGACGTCTGCCAGGTGAGCGTGACCTTGTTCTTCGACTGCGTCGCGGCCATCGTCAATATCTTGACGACTGTCGGTGCCAGCACGGCGACGTTGGCACTGCCGCTGTCGTTGGCTGTGTTGGTGTCGGTTTCGTTGTACGTGGCCGTGGCGGTATTCGTGATCAACGTCGTGTCGACGGTCGTCGTGCCGCTGATGGTGATTGTCACTGGCGCCAGCGAGCTGTACCCGCTGCCGCCGGCATTGACGGCAATCGACGTGACGGCGCCGCCCGAAACCGTGGCCGTGCCTGTCGCGCCGGTCCCGTTGCCTGTGATGGTGACGGTAGGCGCCGAGGTGTAGCCGCTGCCGCCAAGTCCGACGTTGATGGCGGTAACGAGGTGGCGCCGGTGCCACCGCCGCCACTGAGTGTGACGGACGGGCGCGTGGAATCGAGAGTGCCGAGGGAGCAGGTGAGAATGGTGCTGAGGGAACTGTAGGAGCAACTGCCCTGCGAGGTTGTCGAGGAGGCATAGGTGAAGCCGGTCGGCATCGGGTCCGTGATGGTGACCCCCGACCCTTCGGAGGGGCCGAGGTTGTAGACCGTCACTGTCCACGTCAGCGATTGCGGCGTGGCCGGGTTGCCGGGGTAGATGAAGCCGTTACCGTACTGGACATTGAAGGCGTCGTCGCTCTTGACCACGGCGACGTCGATGCGTCGTTGCACCGCGGTCGTGGCGGTCTTGGAGTTGTTGGCGGCCACGGAGTCGGTGTCGCTCGGCGTCACCGCGACCGTCGCCGTATCGGTGATCGTTGCCCCGTCAACCGTGGAGGCGTTAACCGTGACGACGAATGTGAAGTTGGTGGTTGACGAGTTGGCGGCCAGGACGTTGCTGGTCGTGCAGGTGTCGACCTGTCCCGTCGTCGCCGTGGCACTTGCGCCGCTGCCGCCGCTAGTCGGCGTGATGACGACCGCCGGTGCGGAGGTGTAGCCGCTGCCCGGCTTGTTGACGGTGATGCTCGTGACGACGCCGCCGGAGACGGTCGCCGTCGCAGTGGCGCCCGAGCCGCCACCGCCGCCGGTGAAGGAGATCGTGGGCGCGGTCGTGTAGCCGCTGCCGCCGGCATTCACGGCGATCGTCGTTACTCCGGTCGCGGCGGCGCATGCCCAGCCCGCCGGCGGCGTCATGGAGACGAAGGTGGTGTTCGCCGGGATGGCCTGCCAAACCGTGAGCGGCTGTGTGGTCGGGTTACCGCTGAGATTCGAGATCTTCTGGGTGTAGGTGATGTTGCTGCCGGCGTTGACGGGGCTCGGCGAGGCACTGTTGGTCGTCAGCTCGAGGTCGAGGGCGCAGGTGACGTGGAGCGTCGCTGCGCTGGTCGGCGTGCTGCAGGTCCCGTTCGTGCCGACGAGTTGGTACACGTTGCCGTCGATCGCCGCTTGAACGTTCGTGATGGTCAGCGTCGTTGTCGTTGCGCCGGACACGCAGTTCGTTGTGCAGCCGCCGGCGCTGTTCGAGAGAGTACTGAACGAGACGCCGCCGTTCGTGGAGACCTGCCACTGGTACGTTGTGGCGTTGGAGAAGACCGGCGACAGTGTCAGCGTGCCACCGGCGCAGACGTTCTTCGACGAGATGTCGGTGGTGACGGATGGGGAAGTGTTGACCGTTACCGAAGCCGGCGTGCTGGTCACCGAGCAGGTTCCCTGAGTCACGGTGAGACCGATGGTGATGGGGCTGGTCGTGCCGGCCGTATAGATGATGCCAGTGCCCAGGGTCGCCGCTGCGGTTGCGCCGGAACCGGGGCCGCCGAACGAGACTGTCGGTGCCGACGTGTAGCCGCTGCCGGGGTTCGTAATGGTGATCGCGGTGACCGCACCGCCGGAAACCGTGGCCGTGGCCGTAGCGCCGCTGCCGCCGCCGCTGCTGATCGTGACGGGAGGCGCGGAAGTGTAGCCGGAGCCGCCGCTGCCGATGGTGATGTGATCGACGGTGCCCGTCGACGAATTCGTGATCGTGCCGTTGGTGATCGACCAGGAGAAGGTGGCGTTCAGATTCGCCGGCACCGAGGCGACGTTGCCCGTGGAACTGGCGCAGACGGGTGAAGGCGCGAAGATCACCGGCGCCGGATCGCAGACGTGGACATCCTCCTGCGTCGTGCCGAGGCAATCGAAGGTGAGTGAGGGAACGTTCGCGGACGAGACCAGGATCTCGTTCTGATACGTGCCCGTGGGAACGCCCGAGGAGACGTTGGCGTCGAAGGCGATCGTCAGCGTGGCATTAGAGCCGATCGACAGTCCCGACCAGACCGGGGATGTCGACGTGCCGCCCGGATTGGCGGCCGGGCTGCCGTTGATGACCGTCGATCCCGTCTTGTAGGTGAAGCCGGTCGGGAGATTGTCCGTGACCGAAACGCTGGTCGCCGTGGTCGAGGGGAGGGGGTTCTGTACCGTGATCGAGTAGTGGGCGGTATTGCCGCTGATGACCTGAGGAGTGGTGGTGACCTTCGATGGATTCAGCGCGCCGAAGGTGGTGGAGCCGCTTGCGACGGCATTACGGTCGTTGAGCGCGGTGCCATCGGAAATCGTGGCCACGTTGGTGTAGACGCCCGTGGCGTTCGGGAAGGCCAGGATGTCCAGCAGCCCGCTCGCTCCATTAGGGAGCGTGCCGAGATTCCACGTCACGTTCCCGGTGCTGCCGACCGACGGGGAGGTGGTCGCGCCAGTGCCGCCGGTGGGGATGCCGCCGAAGAGGAGTCCGCTCGGCAGGAGGTCGGTGACGACAACGGGAGAGCCGCTGGCGTCGCCGGCATTCGCGTAGCTCAGGGTGTAGTGCTGGACCGGCAGGATGCTCGTGCCGGCTGATGCAGTCACGGTTGTGCTGAGGCTCACAGTCGTGCCACTGATTCCGGTGATCTGCGCGACCTGCCAGACGGTACCGCTGTAGATGGCAATGTAGCTGCCGGTGGACAGCAGCGACGCCGAGGTGACGTCGATGGTGTTCGAGCCCACCGCGTTGTTGGCCACCGTGGTCAGGGGATCGGCCACGGCGTTGCCGCTCGGCAACATCGTGAGCGTGTAGTGTGGCGTGGCACCGCTGTTGACGTTCGTACTGACGTTCAGCGGCGGAGTGGTGTTGGTCGACGATCCGCTGGCGTTGGTGCTCAGCGTGGTCGAACCGTTCGGCAACGCGCTGTTGACGAGGACCGTGTAGGTGAGCGTCGAGCTGCTGCCGACGGCGAGCGTACCGACTGTCGAGCTGACCTGGCCAACGCTGAACGTGCCTCCGCTTTGCCACGAGGTGTTCGCCGGGATGGCGTCGTTGACGACGACGCCCGTTGCGTCCGCCGTGCCGGTGTTGGTGACCGTGACCTGGTAGGTGATGGCGTCGCCCGGCGCTGCGCCGATCGAGGCGGTTGCTGCGGCTCCGCCGCCTGTGCCTGCGAAGACGACGCTGGGAACGCCCGTGCAGCCGCTGCCGCCGTTCGTGATTGTCACACCGGTGACCGAGTACGGCCCGGCTGCTGAGCCGAAGGGAGGATTCGTGCTGACTGTGGCGATGGCACCCGTGCAGTTGCCACCGGAGAAGCTGACCGTGGGCAGCGTGGTGTACGAGCCGCCGGCGGTGACGTTGACGTAGACGACGCGCTCGCCGCCCGCGCTTGTGGCCGCGGCGCCGCTACCGCCGCCGCCTCCACTGAAGGAGATCGTCGGTGTGGCCGAGCAGCCGCTGCCGGCGTTCGTGATCGTGACGCCTGTGACGACGCCGCCGCTGATGGTGGCGAGAGCGGTCGGCGCGACGGTGCAACCGGCGATCGCGACGGCTGGCGCGCTGGTGTAGCCGCTGCCGTCGGCGGTGACGGCGATTGCGAGCAGTCCACCGGTCGTCTGACCAGTGGTCGTCGTGGCCGTGGCCCCGCTTCCGCCGCCTCCGCCGCTGAAGGCGATGCTCGGCGCGGTGCAGTTCGCGCCACCATTCGTAATGGTGACGCCGGTGACGACACCTCCGGTGACCGTCGCCACAGCAGTGGGCGTCACGCTGCAGCCGGTGATGACGACTGAGGGGGCGCTTGTGTAGCCGCTTCCGCCGGCCGTGACCGCGATGGAGGTCAGCGGGAGCGGAAGGGGTGAGGCGATCTCCTTGAGGGCGAGTTTCGGCGAGGCGGTGACGTTGACCACCGCGCTGTCGGTACGTGGTGTGGTGTTGAAGTTGTCGACGACCGAGGCGGTGTTCGTGTAGGCGGTCGTGCCGGCGGGAATGCCGGTCGATGCCACCTGAGCGTTGACGACGAACGTGGCTGTGGCGCCGGCGGGAAGTGCACCGACGTTGAAGGTCAACGTGCCGGCGCTGTTCGTTACCGTCGCGATCTGCGAGGTTGCGGTTGCGGTGCCGCTCGAGAAACTGACCGACGGGGCGCTCGCGTAGCCGCTGCCTCCGTTCGTGATGCTGATGGCCACGACCGAGCCACCCGAGATGACTGCCGTGGCAGCCGCCCCCGAGCCACCGCCGCCGCCGGAGAAGCTGACAGTCGGTGCCGTGGCATAGCCACTGCCGCCGCCCGTGATGTTGACGACGTCGACCGAGCTCACGCTTCCGATGTAGTTCGTGGAGTTGATAACGCTCGGCAGGACATCAGTAATGGTGACGCCGCTGGCCGAGCCGATACCGGCGTTCACTACATTGATCGCGTAGTTGAATGTGCCGCCGGGAACGAGCGAGGTGGCACTGGCGCGTTTGGAAATGAGCACGTTGGGTCGGGCCAGGACGGTCGAAGCCGAGGAGGTGATGTTCGGCGTGTAACTGTCGGTGAGCGTGGCGGTGTTCGTGACCGTCGACTGGGTCATGCCCAACGTCGTCGCTGCGGTAATGGTGAGGGTCGGACTGGCAGCCGCTGCGACGCTGCCGACGGTCCACACCACGCAGTTCGCGGTGGAGACGGTCGGGCAGGGAGTGGTCGACACGGTGACCGAGCCGGTCGAGGGTGTCGAGGAGGTATAGGTCAGACCCGTCGGGAGCGGGTCATAAACGGTAACGTTCGTGACTGCGACAGTCGACGCATTGTTGAGCGTCAGAGTGTAGATGAGCGAGTCGGTGCCGGGGACGGCCACGAGCCGGTCGACGCGCTTGGTCATGGACATGCGGATGGGGATCAGGCAGACCGTGCCGCCGCTTTGGTAGCAGCCCGCTGCGCCCGTGCCGCCAGCCAGTGAGATTCACCTGTGGAAGGCCGCCGCTCCCCTGCAAGCCGTTGTTGCTGATGGTCGAAATCTGTGTAATCGCGTTCGTGGAGGGGTTGAAGTCGTTGAGGGTGACGGTGTCCTGGATCTTGTTGCCGCTGACGCGATCCCATCCCAGTTTGACCGTGGTGTTGGCGCCGGTGCTGTTGACGACGTAGGCGGTCGTGGAGTCAGGAGGGTCGGAGTAGAAGCGGATGAACTCCTGGAGGGCGCCGACCGTTGTTGCCGCTGTCTGAGTCGGCGAGGAGCCCGCGGTCGTCGTGGCGATCTTCTGTGCGTCGGTCATCGTCGCCGAGGCCACGGCGCCAGTGCCGCCGCCGTTCGGCGTGATGACCACAGATGGCGCGGAACTGTATCCGCTGCCGGCCGCGGTGACGTCGATGCCGAGGAGGACGCCGCCGACGCCATGCGCCGTCGCGGTGGGACTGCCGCTGCTTGGACTGAACGTGATGGTGGGAGCCGTGGTGTAGCCCGTTCCGCCGTTGGTGAGGGTGACGAATCCAATGCCGAGGTTCGACGAGGACGCGGAGACGAGCGCGGTTGTCGGATGGAAGTAGAAGGTGCTCGACGTGCAGGTGTTGCTGCCGGTCGTCAGCGAGAAGTTCGTTGACACCGAGGTGGCGTTGCTGGCGTTGATCGTAGCCGTATTCGTCGATGTCGCCGGCGCGGCGACGCTGACAGTGAAGCGAAGGGTGACAGGGACGGTCGTGTCGGTGGCGAGCGAGTTGTTGAAGGTGCAGGTGACGGTAGTGCCGATGCCGCCCGCCTGCGTGCAGCCGGCAGTGGTCGGCGCGCCGGTAACGAGCGTGAAGCCGGCAGGAACGACGTCAGTGAGCGTGGTGATGCTGGCGACGGCGTTGCCGACGTTCGCGTACTCGATCGTGTAGTCGACGGTTGCCGGCGGAACCGCCTGAGTCGTCGACGCGGTCTTGGCGATCGTGAGCACCGGTCCGGAGACGAATAGGGGCACGGAGGCGTTCACTTGCGGCGCATTCGACGGCGGTCCGGCGACGAGCGCGGTGTTCGTCGCCGAGCCGGCTTGTGTGGCAGTGGCGTCGATGGTCAGCGTGACGCTGCCGCCCACGGCGAGCGTCGATCCGCTCCATGCACCGCTCCATGACACGGTGCCGTTGCTACCGATGCCCGGCGTCGACGTCGGTGCGGGGCCGGTGGGTGAGCCGGCGTACGTGAATCCGGCCGGCAAGGCATCGCTGACGTTGATGCTCGTGACCGTGGTCGACGAGTTGTTCGTGTACGTGATCGTGAACCTGACGACATCTCCTCGGCTGTACGTGCTCAGCGGGACCGACGGATTCGACTCGAGCGAGGCGGTCTTCGAGGCGGTCAGACTGGCCGTCGTCACGGTGACGCCCGAGGTGTCGTTCGCCGACAGGTTCCCGATGCCCGTCGTCAGCGTCGCGCTGTTGAAGAACGTACCCGCCGAAGTGCCGGCGTTGACTGTGAAACTGAACGTGGCGGAGCCGTTCGCGGGAATGGTCGTGCTCGAGAAGCTCCAGGAGATCGTGCCGGTCGCGCCGGCGCCCGGCGAGGCCGAGGGCGTGATCGTGCCGCCGGCGTTGCTCTGATAGGTGAAGCCGGTCGGTAGCGTGTCGCTGATCGACGAGAGAGGGATCGTAGTGCTGGAGCTGTTCGTCGCCGTGAGGGTGTAGGTGATGGGCGTCCCGGCCGCGGCCGACGAAACGTTGTGCGTCTTCGTGACCGTGGGGGGAGGTGCACCGCACGCTCCGCCGACATTGACGATCGCGTAGTTGATGCCGAGGCTCTGCGCGGTGAGCCCCTGATTCGGAACGTTCACGTAGAGGTGCCGGAGCGATCCTCCGGGGCCATTGTTGTCCGTCCCGAACGGTGCGGTGAGGCTGCCGCCCGTCGTCGCCCACGTTTGCGTGGTGTGGCCGCGGTTGTCAGTGATCTCGAGGGCCAGGAGATACTGCCCCTGAACGAGATTCAGGATGTTCCAGTTCGCGGTGACGGTCGTTCCAATAGGGACGGTCGGATCGCCGATATTGACCCACGCGCCCCCGGCCTCGTCGGGGAGGCCGTTGCCGTTGGCGTCGTACCAATACTTGAACTGGGCCGACACGAGCTCGTTGATGCTCTGGCAATTCGTGACGGTGAGCGCGTCCATGATCTGCGCGCTCACGAAGACGTTACAACTGTTGGGAGCGGACCCGGTGAACGAGGTGGTGATCGGCTGCGGGATGATGCCGCCAGCGAGCGTCACTGCGTCGCCGAAGGGTCCAGGTGCGGTGGCGTTGCAAACGAAGGGGCCGTCCCACACGACATCCTTCTGGAACGGGTTGTTCAGGCTGTTGGCCGTCGCGAAGAGGAACTGGAACGGCGTGTTCTCCGTCATCTTCGGCCCGCCGAAGGCGGTGGCGTTGAGCATCTGCAGCGGGATCTCGTAGTCGACGAAGTATTCGTTGCAGGACGAGGTGCTGATGTTGATCGAACGGGTCGTGCCGTAGTCCCACGTGGTTTCACTCGATCCGTTCGGCCACTGGATCGTCGACGGCGTACCGGTGCCGTCGAACTGGAAGATCTGGCCTGTGGCGTTATTGACGAAGGAAGTCGGGTTCGTGAAGAGGCTATGGATGTCGGCAGGGTCGCCGACATAGTCGAGTGAATTGCTGCGGATGGGACTCCAGATGGATCGGAGGACATCGACCGGGGTGGCCGGCCCACCGCTCGATCCGTCGAGGTGCGCAGCGAAGTCGCGGTATCCGTCGCCGGTCAGGCTGAGAAAGACAGTCCAGAGCGCAGAGTTCCACGGGCTGGTGCTGCCGTAGGCACCCGGGCTCGGTCCGGTGGCGTAGTTGTTGGCAATCTGCTCCACCCGCCAACGGAAGTAGATCATCTTGGTGGCTGGGTTATAGAAGAAGTAGATGCTCGGCAGGGTGGTGTCCGGGCATCCGGAGCTCACGCTGACGTAGTTTTGCGGTGTGGTGCCGCCGTTGGACGGGTCGGCGGTCCGGCGGTCGTTGATGGTGTTGTTGCCGACGGGATCGGGATAGGTGGTTCCCCAGGAATAGGGGATCCACTGACTCTGGGAGGGCCATGGCTGAGGGGAGATGGCCGCACTGCCGTCGTCGTTGGTCGGGACGCCGCTATTCCAAAAGGGAGGGTTCTGGGCGCTGCCGTCCTGCGCGATCAATATCGCACCGAGGCCGAGGGCCAGCAGCAGACTCCTGATTCCAGACTGGGAACGCGTACGCGGGCAAACCGTTTGTTCAAGTGTATCCATGGCTATCCTTCACCCTCATGCCGCCAACCGCACCGCCCAACTGAGGATGGGCAGAAACAACCCAACGCAACGGCGCCTGATGCGCCCGGTCTCGATTACCCCAAGATGTCTCTCTCTCTGGACCGTCTCGCAGCCCTCAGGCTGCCCTGAAGCTACTTCGGGAAGTGGCGACTAAGCCACACCCAATGTACAAATGTACGCAGTGATAGTCTGATTCGCGTCAACCGTTTATCAAATAATCGTATTTGACAGCCGTTTCGCTCCACACTCACCACCCGGCCGACGAGGTCATCAGGAGTCAGGGGCGGATCGTTCCGGAAGCAGTTGTCGCCGCGGGTAACGATCTCGATGGCCCCGGTATGCCGCCCCACTCGTACGATGCGATGGGCCGTGAGCCCCCGCGCCGCCCGTGCCAGCACCACGTCCCCGACGAGTAAAGGCGACTCAGGACGCTCTACACAGACGGCCTCGCCGTCGCGGATTGCCGGATGCATCGAGTCGCCGCGGGCCACGAATCGCGCCAGGTAGCCGGCATCGAGGATGGCCGTCAGAGTCGGTTCGAACACGTCACGCCGCCCTCGCCGCGGGGGGAAGAGAGCGGATGAGCTCCACGGCACTCGGCTCGTTGAGAAAGGAGAAGCGCGCCAGGGGAATCTCCGAGGCCAGGGCGGCGGCGATTCCGATGACCGTCTTCATTCCCTGCCTGTCGTGGAAGGGTGGGAAGGCGCAGGCCAGGAGGCGTGCCGCCCCGTGTGCCGGCGAAAGCGGGGTCAGGTGGTTGACTGCTGCTTTGCCGAGTGCTTTGTCGAGCGTGAAGATGCGGCTAAGCGGGGCGCGCGATGACGAGCAGATATCGGCGTCGCCGTGCCATGGCGTGCCGTACATCCACCAGGTTCCGTCGTGAGGCCGGAGGATCACCCGGTCGTCACTGACGATCTCGGCGTCGCTCGAGGCTTGCCATAAAAGAGCGGTCGTGGTCTTGCCATCGCCGGAGTTGCCGATGAAGACGGTGCCGCGGCCGTTCTCGATGATGCCGCAGGCATGCACTTCCAGTCCGCTGCGCCGGGTGAGGAGGGCGTTGAACAGCAGCTCGCCGAGCGGAAACTCCAGCGGGTTCGCGCCGTGGGTCACGAGGACGTCGGCGTGCGTGAAGGCCTGGTTGATGATGGCGATCTTGTAGGGAGTCGGTCCGAACAATGGCGAGCGGCATTCGATGCGCTGCGCGTCGCCGTCGCGATGAAGGCTCCAGACGAGACCCGAGTCGAAGAGGCATTCGCCGCGTGGCGGTTCGTACCGCTCGAGCCGGCGCACGGCGACGGTGAAGTCGGGCTTCGCGGCGCCGTCAATGACGAAGAGCCGCTCCGACCCCGCGACCCGACAGTCGATGCGAGGATCGTCGCTCTCGATGGCGACGTTGACGCCCCCGAGGCCGATCGTCTCACGCATCACGAGCCGATGACCATGCACGCCCCCGGCGTGCGGCAGTTCCCGGCACCACCCGCATTCGGACCGTGTCCCGTGGCGGTCTTGCAGAAACCGAGGACGGCTTCCTCGGGACGAAGGGGAAAGCGGTGTGCTTCAGGCTTGAGGTATGGCTTTTTGCGCTCTTGGTTCTTCTCGTCGTTCATACGAACCTTTCTATTTGCAGCAGGAAGAGCAGCCGTCGCTCGCGCATCCGGTGGCCTGCGCGCTTCCGGCAAGAGGAATCGGAATCATCATCGGCTTATCGGCAACACGCGCCTTCAGCTCGTCGGCGGTGCGCGCAAGCCGTTCGCGCGCCTCGTCGGTGCAGTTCTCGCAGTCGCCATGCGGCGTGACGTTCACGTCGAACAGCGTGGCGCGCAGGTGAGCGAGGTGGCACAGCCACTCCACCGGTTCCTCGGCGTCGCCTTTTTCGAGCTCGCCGTTCGCCGGACACATCCCGCACATTGACTTGAGTTTGCAGGTGGTGCATTTCGTCGGGCGGGTGATCGTCCGTTCCCGGACGTTCCTGGAGAGGAACTCCCATCCTTCGCGGAACGACCGGCCGCGTACATTGAAATGCTCGGCATGCGAGATCACGCACATCGACAGATTGCCGTAGGGGTCGACGGCCCACGAATTGACTCCCGCGCCACAGTGATAGAGCTTCTGCACCTCGCCGGGGGCCGTCTCTACGGGGGCGAGATCCTCAGCCAGCCTGCGCCATTCAGCAACACGCCCGCCGTCGCGAAGGTCGAGCATCACGATCTCTTCCGGCGTGAGCCGCACCGCCGCCGGCGCCGAGGAGCAGTCGATGCGCGGGTTGATCATGGCGTCGAACTTGAACTCCACACCGAGATCCTCGGCCATCTGCTTCATCTCGAACACTTCATGAACGTTGATCGACGTGCCGACGGTCTTGAGCTTCAACGGCAGATTGCGCTCCAGCAGCAGATGGATGCCGCGCATGCACTTGTCGTACGAGCCGGGGATGCCGGTCAGTCTCTCGTACGTGGCTTTCGTCGCGCCGTACAGCGTGATCTCGATGACGAACGGCCGCCGCACGGCGAGGTGATCGGCGATCCGCTCGTCGATCAGAATGCCGTTGGTGAAGAGGGTGATGATGAACCCGCGCTTCTTGGCGTGGTCGTAGATGTCGAGGAAGTCGCGGCGGGCGAAGATCTCTCCGCCGGTGAACAGAAAAAAGAGGCATCCAGCCTCGGCGATCTCGTCGATGAGCGCGCAGTGCTCCTCGAACGTCATCTCCAGCGACCGCGCGCCCTGGTCGTTCATCGGCAGGTTGTTGTAGCAATGAAAACAGGTCAGGGGACAGCGATGGCTGATCTCGATCGTGCCGTTGACCGGTACGCGCCGCGGGTTCGCGTTGTTGTACACCCGGGCCGTGAAATCGACGTACCTCTCGAGCTGCATTGCTATTCCGCCTTCTCGATCAGCCCGGCCTCGGCCAGGCGCGCCAGGATCTCACGGGCGTCTGCGGCGGCCGTCTCCCGATCGACCTCGTACTCCGCGCAGACATGGTCGATTACACTTTGCAACGCCGTGTTTCCATCGAGCGATTCCCAAATTGTGATGGCTGACTGGTTGAGAGTAAAGATCGAATCGAGATCACCGACATTGCTCCGCACCGGTACGAGCACGGCCTCGTCGGCGATGCGTCGCAGGATGACATCCGGCGCATGCCGGTAGATGGCCTCATCGGACAACGCGTTCTCCCCGGTCGCCGACGATGCGCCGGCGGCTGAACTCGGAGGTGTTGCCCGCTCCGTCGATGGCCACAGCGGCCACGGCGTAAGTGCGCTGGCCGTGGAAGATGTCGTGAACGTCCATCTCCACGTCGTTCCCACCCAGGTTCGGGCGCACCTTGATCGAGTTGTCGGTGACCTGGTCTACGATCGGGATAGCGGCGGTGAAAACGCCGTTGGCATCCGCCTTGACGACGGTCGCATAGTTGAATTCACCGACCGAGGGGATGATGTCGATCGCCTCGCCGCCGGCGTTGTCGCGTGACTCGATGCTCGTCCGGTGAATGGCCTCCCGTACCGAGGGAAGGTCGCGAGGCTGACGCGCGCTCTCGATCGGCTGGCGCAGCTCGCCGGTGATGAAAGACTCGTAGATCTCGACGGTCGTACCGGGACAGGCCTTTCCTTCGACGGAGAGCTCGCGAACGCCCTTGGACACGGTGCGGACCTCGGCGCGCGTGACCTGAGGGGCGCCGAGGCCTTCGTTCGCCAGGCCTTCGGCGTGGCAACTGGCCGGTG
>WNFI01126875.1_pt1 | contig 13816 bp, 14 predicted proteins | sample 5400471 | NCBI WGS metagenome assembly WNFI01 (sample SAMN13153348, study PRJNA577476) | soil metagenome | isolation source: 100 cm saprolite on Douglas fir-dominated hillslope | place: USA:California | collected 2013-09-17 | reverse complement strand
CAGGCTGGCGATGATATGATCCTGGGACCCAACGATAGCAACCAGACCGCAATTACCATCCAGACCATCAAGGATGCGCTGACAAGCGGTCAATTGAGCATGGCGCGAGTGGACGAGGCGGTTACACGCATTATCGCGCTCAAGATGCAGTATCACATTATGCCTAGCTCTGTGCCGGGAAATTAGGAAGGCGAGGACCATGCTGCTTGAATGCGTACCTGTACCTATGGCAGAGGCAACCACGCTGTTGCCCATCTTACGCGACGCCGAGGAGGGTGACGAACGGATACAGGCCACATTCCCTGATCCCGCCTACTGGTTGGTACGGCGAACTCTTCACTGGAGAATATTGCATTTTACCAGAAATGTGGCTTTCGCATGTTTGCAATCAGACGCGACTATTTTGCATATATCCAGCCGCCGCTACAAGAGCATGGGATTATCATGCGCGATATGATCGTGCTCTGCTATGAGCGGGCGTAAGCAAAAATATTCCCCTACCCAAGTTTCCAAATAGGGAAAACACAGATAGGGGAATATTGGTTTCGTCTTAGATCTTGCGGTCGTCGCTGTCGCTGTTGTTCAGCCAGCGGCGCACTACCAGGTAAGCGGCACCAGTAGCGCCCACCAGGGCGATCGGTGCAAGAATCCAGAGCAATTTACCGCCCCAGGGTTGCTCTGTATAAGCGGGTCCAGCGTTTCTGAGCGTGTGGTTATTGGTGGCTGTGGCCCTTTTAACCTCAGCCTCGGTGATTGTCTTGGCCATGAGCAAAATGTCCTTTCAGAACGCGGCGATGCCTAAATATCGCCAGGATCGACAAGCCACAAATATCATGCCTCACTTCCGAACGTACCTACATGCGCCATAGTGAGAGCTATCATCAGTATAGGAGAACACTGGCAAACAACTTGAAGCATATTCATATATAAGGATAACTCATGGCAAAAACGCCCACATCTCTTGACGATCCCCCTCTCGACACGCTATGATCCTACGTAGCAACGAGCAAATATACAAAGGTAATAAATTTCGATGATGAATAAATTGCGGGGACGCAGCCTTGCGCACCCTGGCTGTCTAATAGGTGTCACAACTGGCTTGATTCTGGGAATTATTCTGGCAGGGATTCTAGCGAACATCAATATGTCACTGAATTATTCCCCAAAAATATGCTATAGTGTATGTGATATCGGCAGCGCCTCTCACCCTCCTCTGGCTGTCGAACTTTTGGAGCAGTGCTGCTTCCGGGCATTGATGCGCGTTCCGTAGATGCCGTATTGTTGTGGACTATCCAGTGTCGCTGGTCACCAGGTACGGGTTGCCCCATATAGTTTTTGCGCAAAATCTAAGATTTTCGCGCGAATAAGGAGGATACCTCTATGGCCGAGAATGAATTCCGCCGCTCTGTTTCGACTGATTCCGCTCCCCGCGGCAGCCGTTGTGAGTGGTGTGGCAAGCCGGCTGTTTCCCAGCTCACCGCTATTGGGGGCCTTTCTCACAATGATAGCGGCCTTTTTTGCCGTGAATGTGGTGAAAAATTCGCGCAAACGGTAGCTCAGTCTGCGACATCAGCCAGCACGCTCAGTTATAATTCCAGGTAAGTAGAGTCACAAGCAGAGCGGGCGAGGAAGATCTCTCTTCCTGCCCGCTCTACTTGTGTGCTCGCGCCAGGCTAGGCGTAGCGGGACATGTATTTGTCCAGGTCAAATGTTTTGGCCTGTTGTACCAGTTGGTGCGCGGCCTGGTCCATCGTCTGGCGTTCTTCCTGGTAGAAGAGTCCGACGTAGGGTTTTTCAGTTTCCATGGCCAGTTCCATAGCACTGAAACGCTTGCTGGGGTCGTGTCCTGCTGGCAGGGGCTGCACATTAGCTTTCCAGACATCCATGGTGTTGTGGAAAGTCGGACAAGGGCTAAGAGCGTGAATAAAAGAGAAACCTTTGTGCTGAACGCCCTGCTGGATGAGCGCGGCCAGCTCTTTCGGCTTGGATGAGAAGCCACGAGCAACAAAGCTCACATTCAAGCTGAGCGCGGTCGCGATCGGGTTGAATTGCGAGGCCAGCAGGCCATAGGGTGTAGATTTGCTGGTATGGCCAGTGGGAGAGGTGGGCGAGGTCTGCCCCTTGGTCAGGCCATAGATCTCGTTGTCCATGACCACCAGGGTAATATCGATGTTGCGCAGAGCCGCGTGGATCAGATGGCCCGCGCCGATGCTAAACATGTCGCCATCGCCACCCACAGTCACGACGGTCAGGTCGGGGCGGGCCATTTTCATGCCCTGAGCAACCGGAAGCGCGCGGCCATGCACACTATGGAAGCCATACGTGCTGACGAAATGGGGGAAGCGGCTGGAGCAGCCGATGCCCGAAACCACCACGGGCTCATCAACGGGTAGCTTCAGAGCGGCCAGCGCGGGATAGGTCGCGTTGAGCACGCCAAAGTCGCCGCAACCAGGACACCAGGTAGGTTTTACATCACTTTTAAAATCTTTAGGTGTAAGTGCAATAGTTGGTTGAGCCATGATTAGCAAACCTCCTCAATTGCCCGCAGAATCTCGCCAGCGGTAAAGGGAATGCCGCCAAACTTATTTAACCGGGTAGGTTGCGCGCCATATTTCGCGCCTAGCAGGCTGGCCAGTTGGCCAGAATAATTGCACTCCGGCACCATCAGCGTCTTGACTGAAGCTATGAAGCGCTGAATCGCCTCGTCCGGCAGTGGCGAAAGAACGCGCAGATGCAGCGCGGCCACTTTATGGCCGTTGGCCCGCGCGCGATCGACCGCTTCCTGAATCGCTCCTTCGGTGGAACCCCAGCCTATCAGGCCAACGGTGGCATCCTCATCACCGTAACGCTCAGGCTGTGGCAGTTCGCGCATAGCCGTCTCCAGCTTGCGGTAGCGCTTCTTCATCATAGCCGTGTGATCTTCCGGCTCATAGTCGGGATGACCATGCTGGTTATGCTCCAGACCGGTGGCAGTGTAGATGAGCGAGCCAGAGCCGGGCGTCGAGATGGGAGAGATGCCGGTATCGGAGTAAGCGTAACGCGCGTAGTCGTGCGCGCTGACACCGGCGGCCACCGCTTCAGCGATATGGCCATAGTGCCCGTCCTCAACCAGTGTGCCCTCCGCATGGGCCTCTATGCGACCTTGCAATTCTATAGGTTGAAAGGCGGCGCGGTCAACGCTCTCCACGCGCGCGGTCAGGGATTGATCAGTCAGAAAGATCACAGGCATCTGGTAGCGATCGGCCAGATTGAAAGCCTGAACCATCATACTATAGCAGTCGGCGACATTGGCGGGAGCAAGCACGATACGCGGCGCATCACCATGGCCAGCGGAGAGCACAAAGCTCAGATCTGATTGCTCCATTTTCGTGGGCAAGCCAGTGCTTGGGCCGCCACGTTGGGCGTCAACAATCACAGCGGGCAGCTCGGTCATCGAGGAGAAGCCGATCAGCTCGGTCATGAGTGAGAGGCCGGGACCACACTGCGCGGCCAGCGCGCCCGCCACCACTGCCTGGTTGCCATCCATAACCAACCGATCGGCTTTGGTAACAGGACCAAGCTGGTAGGCATCTAGCTTCGTGATATGCTCTTTCACATGCTTATAGGACACGTCCAGCGCCAACTGATTCTTTTCCATCAGCAGGGGGTTTGCCTTGCGTGATTTTGAAAGCTTGGACTCAACGACCTGAGCAATGGCCTCCAGAGGTGGGCCGAAGAGCGCGGAGATCGCGCCAAGCATCACCATATTTTTGGTCTGGAAAAGCTGGACCTCTTTGCGCGCAATCTCGTTAAACGGAATAGCGTAGGTGATGTAGTCGTTGGTCTCCGGAGTAAAGTCGGAGGGATCATAAATGACCACGCCACCATGACGCAAATCTTTAATACTACGGTCGTACGCTTCCTGGTTGAGGCAGATCAACACATCAGCATAGTCGCCCATGGATTTCACGGGTTTCGCGCTGATGCGCACCTGGAACAAACAGGGTCCACCGAGAATTTCGGCGGGAAAGGTGCGGAAGGTATAGACATGATACCCCCAGCGGGCAGCAGCCAGGGCGAGGATGTCGCCACCAGAGATGGTTCCTTCGCCCGACTCGCCGCCAATACGAATCGTTACTTCATTCTCCATCGAATGCCCCTCTAAAAAAATTGCTGACCGCGCCACTCATTCTCTCAGATGTGGCGCGGCCCACTTGTGCAGACGCTCTCTAGCAAGGAAGACGTCTGTCTATTGCTTGCCCGTCGCTGCGGGAGAAATGGTCTAGTTTACGACGACTATTATACCACACTTTTAGCATTTTTGAGGCATTATTGAAACGAATCTTTAACCCGCTATGTACAAACCGGATCTGTCATTGAAAAGCTGGGACAAATCCTGGCGGAGAAGCAAGAATACGCAGGGCCCGCTTTTTCTGTATTCAGTAATTTTACTGAGACATAATCATTGCATCACGCTAGCTTAATGCAAGTACGCTATAGTTTGTCGTGATGAGCTAAATTCCCTTAGTGGGCTCATGAGAGAAACGGAGAAATCACCCTATGTTTACAGTAAAGCTTTTCAAAGGGCGCCGGAAACCTGCCATTGTGTCCGGCTTCCTGGCGATTACCTTTGTGCTTATTTTAGCCGGTTGTGGCGGTAATCCAACGACGACGACGACGACGAATACGAACAGCTCTACTGCTGCTAATGGGCAGGGCGGTAATTACGGTCTCGCGCTCCTGCCAGGCTACCAGGCTTCCTTATTTGCCACCAGCACCTCGACCTACAACGCTCCAGACTCAGTGGTGGTGGATAATGGTCACGTATTTATCGACTATCAGAACACGACTGCCAAGGACTGCACCGACAAGAACAGCAGCACAGTTGTCGAGTACACCATGGATGGCAAGGTTGTGAAGACCTTTACGATCCCGGGCCACAGCGATGGCATGCGTGCCGATCCCACAACCCATTTGCTCTGGACGACCTCGTGCGAGGACGGCAACCCGAAAATGGCCACCATTGATCCCGCGAGCGGCACCATTACCCCTTACACCTTCGACACAGCGCCGCACGGCGGCGGCTACGATGACCTCTATTTCCTCAACGGCATGACCTTTATTGCGGCCTCCAATCCCACGCTCGATAGCAGTGGCAACAATACCGCCCCCGCAGTGGACCAGATCACGCTGAGCAATGGCAAGGCCGTTCTCAAGCCAATTCTGATGGGCAACGCCATGGCTACAGATAATACCACGAGTCCGGCTTCTCAGGTAACGCTCAATCTGACCGATCCCGACTCGCTGACCACCGATGGCAAGGGCAATCTCGTCCTGGTCAGTCAGGCCGACTCGGAACTGGTCATCATCAGCAATCCTGGCACCGCGCAGCAGAGTGTCAGCCGCATCCCCGTGGGTACACAGTTGGATGATACGGTCTGGGCGACTTCACAACATGGTCGTCTGCTTCTCACCGATGGTACAAGCGGCAATACCTACTGGATAAGCGCCACCCATTTTGTCACTGGCACCATCTACACCGAGACCCCTGACGATTCAGGCGTCGACGGCGTGCTCGCTGTGGTCAATCCCGCAACCGGCTTCGTCGTTCCTATCGGCGTTGGCTTCCTTAAAGCGACCGGTATGATCTTCGTGCCCGATTCACAGAACTAACAAAGCACCTACGCTCTCCATAAAACGGACGGAAAGGGAGGTGTGGCCGGTGGTCACACCTCCCTTTCCGTCCGTTTTACTTCTCTATCGAGATCATCCTGTTGAGCCGGTCAGAAGTGAGGAGAAAGGTCAAAACGGCTTTTCCCCTCTTCCCAAGGGTGCAGAGGTATGCTATAATGCGCGTGTTCCGGGCCCATAGCTCAGCGGTTAGAGCTGCCGGCTCATAACTGGTAGGTCGCTGGTTCGATCCCAGCTGGGCCCATTTATAATTCGTAGTCTGATGCCATTCTATATCCATGTTGATTCTTGTTTTTCGGCGGCTTCAAACGAAGATTTGCTTTCGTAGCACCAACCTCATCAACTGGAACCAGATAGACCTTGTTAAGCTCTGCGCTATAGAGAGCAAAATAATCGCATTGTCCCCGATAGTGTCGTTTTTGCCTATTCTCTCCTGTTACATTATGATTAGCTGTGTCAAACTGAATCACTGCATCATTGTCCATTCGAGCTGTTTTACACTGTATACGCCAGAATTTCCTTTCAGCATCCTCAATGACCAGATCATATCGATGGTTCCCGCCATAAGGAGTGAGCACCACATAGCCAAGTTGTAGGAATCGGGTGATAATTGCGGCTTCGCTAATATCTCCTGTGGTATTCGTATCTTTCTTGCCCTTACTGAGTAATCCCATCTGCATCTCCTCTTATATTTCGTAATCCTTTGCCCAGCGTACGTATTTTTCCTGATTGTTCTTTGCTGGCACTAACCGAAGATTCGCTTTAGTTGTGCCAACCTGGTCGATTGGTACGAGGTAGATCTGGTTGAGTTCCCCGCAGTAAACAGCAAAGAAGTCACATTGTTCACGATAGTGCCGCGCTCGTTTATCTTTCAAGGCTATACTGTGATTTGCTGTATCGAACGCAATCACTGTTCCATTATCTTCTATCCGGGCCGTTTTACACTGCACACGCCAGAATTGTTCCTCACTGTCCTCAATGACCAGATCATATCTCTGTTTTCTTCCATGAGGGGTGAGTACTACATAGCCAAGTTGTAGGAACCGGGTGACAATTGCCGCTTCACTGATGTTGCCAATGCTATTCGTAGTGCGTTCACCTCTTCCTTGCAATCCCATTTGTTTCTCCTCTCGCGTATTAAGAACAGTCTTCCTCACCGGGCTTAACCGGGCTTACCTTTCTGCAAGCCCGGTGATATCAGGTTATCCAACTGCCTACCTACGATTGTCTTCTTCCCATTGTTGCGACTCGTCTACCGTCTCAGGAAAGAGCGGACCGCTCAGTTCTCCCAGGATGCAGCCGATGGTGTAATCCCAGGTCGCATCAGTATCTTTCCATTCAAGAAACTTATGCACGCTCTCCTGCAGGCGCCCCAACAAGCGCGTGGCCGTGAATGGCTCTTTCCCGCCTTCCTCATGGAAGTAGTATTCTCGCCCGATCCGGTAGCCGCGGGCAATCAGTTCGTGCTTGAGGATCACCAGCGTGGTCACTCCCGGCCTGATCTGGCCATTTTGCGGGGAGAGAATAGCGCCATAAATCATCCCGAAGAAGAAACCAAGATGGTTTAGCCAGGGATCATGCTGACCATCAAAAAAGCCTTGTCGCGCGTGGAGTTTCAGGACATCTACAAGATAATTGTCAACAAATGGTTCCCGATTGGCCTCAAGCGACCAGATCAAACCCTGCTCATACTGTGCAGCGAATTCAGGCTGATCCATGTCTACCGGAAACGGAATAATGCAAAGAACCGGAAATGTGCTTGAAACGGATTGTAAAGCGAGTTGCATGCTGCAAGTATCCTTTCTGTTTACTGCGAATTTGCCAATGGCGCGTGCATTATACAATGGTCTACGAGGACAGACGGAGCTGTAATATGGTTGCCGATGTTCTCAACTCGCTAGCTTATCGAGTCATGGTAAGCTAGCTTTTTTATCACCCTCCTCGCTAGTGTATATAACACTTTTACAAAGTAAGTGTATTAATTAAGGTTCTCTAGTAAAAGCATAATATACGTTTACATTAATGTCAAGTCTATGATAGACTGGCTTAAACACTATTTGAAAGAGTAATCATGAGACAACGTTTGAAAGTGAAAGAAATTGCAGAGGCCAAGGGATGGACGCAGTCAAAGCTGCAACGGGCTGCTGATGTCAATTCCCGCACGATGAGTGGTATTTATCATGATCCCTACCGCGATGTTGCGTACAGCACACTTGCTAAAATAGCGAAAGTTTTAGAGGTGGAGGTGAGTGACTTGGTAGAAACAGCGCCCGATGAGGGATAGAATCTCTGTTCCATTTGATGGGGATTGGTTTTCTTGACTGTCGTTCGAAACCTTTAGATGGCTAATAATCGAATTTCTCTGATGATAACAATGAACCAGCAACAGGGAGACAAAGAACCAATATTAGTTCCTAATAAAAGACGGATGGGCCGCTCAAGGTGATGGATGGGCAGTGCATGGTTACACACGCGGAGAGGCGATAGCTAAGTTTAGAGAGGCAGAGCAACGTCATCGAGAAATCGACGCACGTCCTCTTTGGTTTGAGTAACCCAATACCAAATCAAGGTATGGGGAGTGATCATGCTTGAATGCTAGCCCAAGCGACAAAGCCGATACTCGCGAAAGTGGTGTTATCGGCCTGGAGTTAGGAAGCGCGGTTATGAGACTTCCTAAAAATCTCCTCCATAGCGATGCTTGAGAAAGCAAAAGGACGAACGGGGAACCTACGTACAGACGTGATGTGTAAAGGAACTTGGGGATCGCCTAAACGTCGAGAGACGCATGGCGACGGAGTGTCCATAGTACTCAAATGATCGAGGTAATGCCCGATACATGGGGAAGGGACACAGGAAGTCTGCAAATGGCTTCTGGAGAGCCGTATGCATTGAAAGGTGCACGCACGGTTCGGGAAGGGATAGTTGGAAGCGCATTGTGAAATGCGCGCTGGTTATCTGCTTCACCTGGTAGGTCGCTGGTTCGATCGGTCGAGTAATCAAGCCGCACCTTGAAGCTCAGCAACGTTCTGCTGAGAACGAGCCAGGACATGCAAATTGTGGACGACCGCACAACGGCGCAGATCGAAGAGATTCTTGCGCACGCCACGATAGCGCGCCCGTCGTCCTTGCCACCGGCCAACATGGGCCAACGCATGCTCGACCGCCACCCGTTCACGAAGCTGGTCTCGTCCTTGTGGAGTCTGCTGACGCTCTCGCAACTCGATGAGTAAGGCTTCGTCGGGATGGATACTCACGCTGCGTCCTTTCGCACTGGTCGTGCATTGTGCTTTCAAAGGACACTGGGCACAGGTGTCTTTGGGAAAATGAACGATCCCACCAGGCACAAAGGGCATTTTTTGTTCAGCTGGACAAAGGATGATCTGCTGTTCCCAATCCAGGGCAAACGCTTGCTTGGAAAAGCGCTTGCCGTTCCGAACCGGCCAAGCTTTGCAATAGACCTCCAACTCGTCGCTTCGCTCACGCACCAAATGGCTGCTCAAATAGGCCCGGTCGATATGCAGTTCTTTCAAAGCCACGTGTTGTCTTTCCAGATCTGCACTGATGGCTTCGGTCACACTGGCTTCCGGGACATTGGCGGGGGTAATGCCTACCGCACGGATAAGGCCCGTGTCCAAGTCGTGCAGCACATGCCGCTTGTATCCGTCCACCCGGACACTGCGACTTTTGCGTCCATGGCGCATCTCGGAGTCTTCCACACTGATGCGCCGATCCTTGGCCACCCCCTTGACGAGGCTCGCTTTCCCCTCTTCGCTCATCTGCACATCTTGTTCCTCAACCTGTTTGGCAATCGCCAGGACCGGATCGGCCACAGCTTTGTCCTCTGGATCAGTTAACTGCTGGACCCAGGCATCTACCGTGTGCAAGACCTGCAAGACCAATGTCAGCGCTTCATCTTTCTGCAATTGTTGGTCCCAGTCCCGGTCCAGCACTGCCTTCAGGCTCGTGCTACAGACGAGTTCTGCCCCTGCTTCCTGGGCGACTTCAGCCAAATCCCGCTCCTGCTGGTCGGCCACCACACGCATGACCTTTTTGAGCGCGTGTCCTACAAGATTGTAGGTATCCTCGACGCGCCCCGCTCCCCACAATGGACTGCTATCCAGCGCTGCACGCAACGCCCGTGGCCCAAAATCCTGACTTTGGTTCGCGACCTCGATCGTGCGCTCAATGAGCCGTCGATCCATTTGTCCACGGATGAGCCGCTGGCGGAAGGCCACAAACGTTCCTTTGCTAAATAGTGCCTCATCTGTATCCAGGCAATCAAGCACAAGTTGCCACCGCCGATCCATGAGGATGGCTTCGAGCACTTCATCATCAGAAACGCCCATGTAGGCTTGCAAGATGGTTGCGAGTGCAAGCAAAGCCGGAGAAATGGGCGGCCTGCCTCGTACACTGTCGTCATAGAGGCTTGCTAACTCTTGCTGAAACGCTTCATTGAAGAGCATATGCCGGTGCTTTCGCAGGAAAACAAAGAGTTTAGCTCGACGAATGTGAGTGACGATCTGTTCTTCTTGTGTTGAGAGAGCTATTGGGGGTTGCCAGATTTCTGGTCGCATCGGTTCTTTCCTTGTGGAGCTTCTCGGCCCGGGCGTGCATACCTCGAGAGAATAGATGGTGATAGCCATGGCGTCGTTTTCCTATCTACACCCAGGAACGGAGATAGGAAAACGATGTGGAAGTGAGAGGAGATCATTCAACCGTCTCCTCGTGACTGAGTCCTCACCGATCATCGACGCTCAAACTGCGAGCGGGAACGCATCTGCTCAGGCACCTCACCTGGATGGGAGAGGGTGAGGCTCGCAAACGCCGGAGTTAAGAAAGCTTGCGATCCTGCGGGCGGCGGCTCCGCTTGCCCATGCCGTGGCTCCCACCAGTTGGGCATCGGTCGGGTACGCGGCGCGGAAATCCTCGATGACATGCTCATCGATCTGAAAAGAGGCGAACGCAACCAGCAAGGCTAGCCTTCCCGCTCCCTTGTCGGCCTCTTTGAGATCCGCAATGACCTTCTCGACCCAGCCACGACTCAGGGCAGGCGCCTCGCCAGACCAACGCGCAAGTTGCTCATGCACGAGCAGGCGCACCTGTGGCGAGAGGATTTCGGCTCCTTTCTCTTCCAGCCGGGCTGCCCAGCCTGCAAACGCTCGGCTGATGGTGGGGGAAGCAGCGGCCCAAGACAGTTCGGGAGGCAACTCCGCTTCTGGCAGCAGATGCAGGGAGGTGCCCGCCGGCTTGTGCTCATCTCTTCCTTGCGCCAGCTTGTTCCCGACTTGTTTCCAGACTTGCTTGCCAAGCCAGCCCCCTCGCACAGGGGACGGGAGTAAACTCTCTGGCAAAAACGCATTCACCAGACGATTGATGTAGTGATAGACCACGACCACGCCGAGGAGTTCTGCGGCTTCTGGGGCCGAGAAGGGTGCAGGCAACGTTGTGGCAGTGGAGGCGTGACCCGACGAGAGAGCCCAGGTCACAATGGACCGCACCGCGGGATCGGAGATGTCCTGCGTCCGGCCTTGTTTGAGCAGATCAGCAATCGAGGAAGGAGAAGGCAAACTCGCTGCTGCGGCATGAATCTCCACGCAGTACGAGCAAGTATTTGTCTGGGAAACCGTGGCGGCAACGGCTTCTTTGAGTCTCCAGGGAACGTGTCCCACCAGCGTCGTCTCTCGCACAATGGCCCACATCCCTGCCAGCAGTTCTGGGACAGGGGCATGGAGCTTGAAAGGGTCACTGACGATGCCAAAATCTCGTCTGATCTCTTGATACACTTGGCCGAGGAGACTTTCGGGCTGGATCTGATGAACGGGATGCAGGTATTTCATGAGGCGTTCTCCTGCCCTTTTCTCACAATGCTTGCCAGGACAAAGTTGAACCCTCGCAAGCCGGTTTCTCCTCCAGCCATGGGCGAGAATCCTGCCTGCATCGTCAAGGCCCGCTCATCGGCAAGGTCTTTCATATCGAGAATTAGTAGGCGTCCTCCTGGCTTGAGCACACGGGCGATTTCAGCGAGTCCTGCCTGCTTGAGATCACCAGGTAAATGGTGCATCATGAGCGTCGAGAGCACCACATCGAAGGTCTGATCTGCAAACGGGAGATGCTCGATGACACCGATCTGGAAATCGATAGGGAAGCGAGCCTGCTCTGCTTTGGACTGGGCACGGGCGATTTGCCGTGGTCCTGGATCGATACCACACACCCGACCTCGTTCTCCCACCAGGCGCCGGGCTTCCAGCGCCAGTGATCCGGTGCCGCACCCTACATCCAGCACGATTTCGCCCGGCTGAAGCTGAGCGAACGCAAGCATGTTTTGTCGAAGCGCCTGTTCGCTCCTCCCAAAGGCAAAGCGAGCCAACAACCACATCGCCAGATCATAGAACCGACCCCAATTCAGAACGAGCCCATGGGTTTGTGACGAAGCCCGGTGATGGTGAAACGGTGAGAACATAAAGGTTGCTCCTTTCAGAGACATAGGTTATTCTGTAATGAACATATTGTTCCTTCCTATTACAAAGGAAGTGCATACCTCCCGTCAAGAAGCAATGGCGAGGAAATATTCACTACTGAACATCTGAGCAGAAATTGTTTGGGAAGCAGAGGAGAGTTGATGAAGCAAGAAAAAAACGACCGGCGTTCTCAGCGCACCCGCGGCCTGGTCACGACAGCCATGCTGGATCTCTTGCGGGAGAAACGCTATGAGCAGATCACGGTGGGCGATCTGTTGGAGCGGGCCAATATCGGTCGTTCCACGTTTTACAGCCACTATTTTGATAAAGAAGATGTGCTTGCTGATCTGGTCAAGCAACAGAGTGCGATCATTAGCCAACGCTTCTCTCAGAGGGATGCAGGACAGCATCTTCTTCCAAGCCTGGAATTCTTTGAGCACTTTCAAGATCACTATGCGCTCTTACACATCTTGCTGCGAGAGCCCGCGGGGGAAATCGTGTGGGAAACGGCACACCAATGCCTGAAAAGCTCACTCGAGCAAACCCTTCAGTTGGCTTGCTCTGATCAAAAGGCTCTCTCGGTTCCGGTGCCTATGATCGCTCAGTATCTCTCGGAAGCGTTCCTCGGGTTGCTCAAATGGTGGCTCGCAGCCTCGATGCCCTATCCTCCTAAAGAGATGGTGCGCATCTTTGAGCAATTAGCTCTGCCTGGAATCCAGAGACTTGTTGGAGAAAACGGGAAGTGATCGAAGGAGCACTGGTTGAGAAAGAAAGAATCGTGCTCCTTTGTTTCATGTTTTCGATTAGTTGACCGGCTCTCTAGCTGATAGAGTTGATCCCATTCAGCTGCCGCAAAAATCTGTGCATCGAGAGGCGACGGAAACTGCCCCAGCAGTTTGACCACCTGCTTATAAAATGTGCTGGTGACCTCTCGCCAATTTTGACAGATCCGCGCCTCACGTAATTCTCGTTCCCGCTCTGCTTCGTGGCTCTCTCGCCACGTGTTGATCTCATCGCTTAATTGCTCCACTCGTTTTGAGAGATTCTTCTTCTGTTCTGTTAAATCTTGGACCTGAAGGCGCAATTTTTCGAGTGTTGCGGTAGTCTCCGGCGAAATGACTTCTTTTTCCACCTCTCTGATTTCGACCTCTGGTTGAACAAAAGAGGCCATTTCGTTCTGGAGCGCCTCGATCCGTTGCGTGAGGTTGGCGATCTCTTGTTGGGCGAGCTGGGCTTCCGCGCGAGCCTGTTGTTCTGCTTCCTCTGCTTGCTGCTGGGCAAACTGGGCCTCAATGATCTCTTTGGCGAGTTTCACGGTGATTTTCTCGCCATCTGCGGCGTGTTGAATGGCTTCGTCTCGCGCCTCTTGCGGAACGGATGGTGCAGAAAGCAGGAGCATGGCAGTATTCACGAAATGAGAGACTAAAATAATTTTAGTCTCTCCGAAATGCTCGTAAGCATTGATCAGAGTGTAGGCATATTGTTCTGTGATCCCAATTTGCGTTTCTACCCAGCTTTTGAACCCCCCGTCTTTGTAGGGACGGATTTCTTCCTTCGCTTCAGTGAGTTCACGCCCAATCTCAATCACAGATTGGATAACAAGTGCTCGAATTCTGAGGACACGCTGCCGCAATGCGTGAATGGTTTCGGCGGGCAAGTCCGTGTAGCATGCCTCTTGCTCTCGCTCT
>WNFI01030415.1_pt1 | contig 13817 bp, 17 predicted proteins | sample 5400471 | NCBI WGS metagenome assembly WNFI01 (sample SAMN13153348, study PRJNA577476) | soil metagenome | isolation source: 100 cm saprolite on Douglas fir-dominated hillslope | place: USA:California | collected 2013-09-17 | reverse complement strand
TTTCGCGTGAAGCATAAGCTGCGATCGCATCGTCGTGAGTGACGAGAAGAATGGTTCGGCCTTCCTCGTGCAGATCTTCGAGCAGGCGCATGATCTCACGCCCTGCGTTTAGGTCGAGGTTCCCGGTGGGTTCGTCTGCCAGGATCAGCGCGGGATTGTTAATCAGGGCCCGGGCAATCGCGACCCGCTGTTGCTCGCCACCGGAAAGCTCGGGTGCAAAGTGATTCCCCCGCGCTGCCAGTCCCACCCGTTCCAGCGCGGAGAAGGCGCGCCGCCGGTCAACATGGCCGTCGCCATACACCATCGGCATCTCCACGTTTTCGAGCGCAGTGGTCCGAGGCAACAGATTGAAGGACTGAAAAACGAACCCGATCCTTGCATTGCGAATGCGCGCGAGCTGCTTATCGCTGTACCGCGCCACGTCTTCGCCATCGAGCCGATAGCTTCCGGAACTCGGCCGATCAAGGCAGCCAAGAAGGTTCAACAGCGTTGACTTGCCTGAACCAGATGCGCCACGCACCGCGACAAATTCTCCAGGCGCAATTTGGAACGACACCTTCTTTAGAGCTTCAACGGATCGGCCGTCGCCGCGTGCATACGTTTTTGAAATGTCTTCGGCTTCAATCATCGAATTCACTCACTGGCCAGATTTTGTCGGCTGACTGGTCGCTGTGCCGCCAGCGGGGAGCAACAGAACTTCATCGCTCTCGGAAATTCCTCTCTTGATCTCAAGCATGCCGGCTTCTTTGGCTCCCACCACCACCGGCCTGCGCTCGGGGCCGTTCCTCCTGGGCATATAGACGAAGCTCTGGTCGCCATCTCGCTGCACAGTTGTGGCTGGCAACAAGAGCGCGTTGTGCTGCGCGGTGCGGACCGAAACATTGGCCGTCATATCGGGCTTGAGTAGTTGTGCGTCTTTTCGGATGTCGATCGTGACCTCGTAGTTCACCACTCCAGAGACAATCGTTGCCTTCGGCGCAATGCTCTCCACAATTCCGGGAAAATCACGCGACGGATACGAATCCACGGTGAAACTGACCGGATTGGCATGCCTTACGTTGGCAATGTCGGTTTCATCCACCATGGCCACCAGTTGGAGGGAGTTGTCGCCGATGATGGTGACGAATGTTGGCGCCGTGAACGATGCCGCTACCGTCTCGCCCTCTTGCGTCGAAACCGAAGCAACCGTACCGCTGATCGGCGCACGTATGGCGACATAGCCAAGATCAACTTTGACCAGGTCGCGGTCCCGCAGGGACTTTTCATGCCGCGCTTTGGCTTCCGCTAATGCGAGTTGCAAGTCCTGCTCCTGTTGAACGGGGATAAGCTGCTCAGACGCGAGCTTCTGCGCGCGTTCGGAGTTCACCTGGGCGTGTTCCATGCTGGCGCGGTCCAGCTGCGCCTGTGCTTCCGCCTGGGCGAGTCGTGCCTGGATCGGGGCATCGTCAATCTCCGCGATTACATCCCCAGCGCGCACATGCGATCCCACCGTCACGTTGAGTTTCTTCACGATGCCCGACAGCTGCGACCCCACTCGCACTTCCGACCCACCTCGCAGTCGCACTGTGCCCGTAGCGTTCACCGTGGTGCCCACCATCCGCCACTCGGGATGGACGGTGCGTGCGCTGGCGACTACGGGTCGTTCTTCATTGCTGCGCCAGACGTAAAATCCCATTGCCGCGGTCGCCACAAGCGCCAACACAATGGCAATCCAGGAACGGCGCATGGCTACTGCTTCTTTTCGAACACCATGACGATTGCCGGATTCGATCCGCGGACGGATTCGACCGTCATCGTCTTGCCGTCAGCCGACAAGGATCGTGTCTCGATGCGCACCACCTTCGGTGCGTCTTGCTGTCTTCGTCCCTGCCCTGGAAAGTTGTGTGCGTCGTAACATCGAGTGACGAATCCGACTGCTCAACGGTCTCGATCATCTTCATCTGGACCATCATGCCGATGTTCTTGCTCTTCTCCGTGTTGAACTGCCAGGGACCGGAAAAATCGCTGTGTTTCGCGGCGAATGCTGATACCACCGTCAAGCACAGCACTGAGATAAGTAATTTGACTTTCATAGGTTCTCCTTTTTTCAAACATCTGAACTTGCCTATTTCTTAAGTAACGCTCTCATGGGCTTCGTCATTGCTTCCCATTCGGGTTGCTTTCTCCTTCGACATATAGAGCAAGTCGCCAAGCGTCTGCTTCTGACAAGCTCCGAAACGCGGGCATTCCAGTCCATCGAACGCCGTGCTGAATGACATAGGCGTCCCTCCACGTCGGCCCTTGTGCCGGCTTGATTACGAATTGCGGTGGGCGCGGAGAGAAAGACTTGGCAAACGGCGCCAGCTTGCCCCGGGCAACTCCATGGCAGAAGCCGCATCGCTGTTCGTAGAGTTCGCTGCCGCGCTCCAGATCCTCGTCGGCTTGGGTAAGCGGAGAGAGTTTGTTGGGGCGAATAGAGCGGATTTTCGCGTTCAACAAAAGGGAGGCGAACCATCTTTCCGCCGATGAGGGCTCCGCGTCGGCTGTAACATCAACGGTCAATAAGCCCACAACGATAAGCAATACCGTCGTAGCCGCAATGACCCGAAAAAGCGTGAGCCCCAAATGTTGTCCGCGAATCATCGTTCGTATCGCTGCCTGTGCAGTCTGACGGCTAATCGGGGGAGCTGTTAAGGGTTTGTGGCCGACTGCGGTGGGCAGGGGTGAGTTGCTGGCAGGCTTCGTGAAAATCGCCTGTCTTTTCGGAACGCCGCAGGTTAGCCGGTCGCTGTTTGTACATTTAGCTATTCGCATTCCGAGCCACGATTGTTCTCCGTCATCCTGCAGCTGGCGACCGGGGCGCCTTGCAGTTCCCGCAAACGGTTGCGCTTGCGCTTCGCGCCGTAGACTCCAAAGGCAAGCGTTAGTGCACCACAGAACTCGATCAGCAGTTTCCCACCATCGAGAAAATCAACTTGGCTCTTCAAGTGGGGATCGGTGAACAGGCTGTGAGCGAATACTACGATGCCCGCGACGTACACCAGGTAGTGAAATCGTTTCCACGTCAACCGCTTCAAACGCAGCCGGAAATAGGATGTGACGACCACGACCACGACCAGGTAGAGGCCGAGCGCGCCGAGGGTATTTTCAAGCGGCTGCACAGGCGACCAAACCGGCAGAACAACGTCCACGCATCGAAAGTGCGTGGTTGGATTAAATAGCAAAATGACAGGATGAAGAACAGTGGCAACTACCAGGAGATAAGCAGTCCAGTTGTGCAAGCGAAAGATGTTCCAACGGAGGTGAGGCCAGCAGCGAACTGGGCTGTAGCGGACGGCGATCAGCACGCCCACGCAGATATTTAGACTCGCAAGGATGATGGCAATGAGACCGAGGTCGGCAGACAGGTCGACGACGTCCATGCGACCTCCAAAGCACCAGTTGTCACATTAGGAAGCCTCTTCAAATGCCAGCATGTGGCGAAATGCAAACTGGCGTGGTGAAGCGCGGATTCGAGAACGCCAAACGAGCTACCCTAGTGGAGACCTTGACGGATAATGGAACGTCGCGGCCCCGAGACTCAACTTTGGCGAATCTATCGGAACGTTTCATGGACAATGACACTGAAGATACCGACACTGAAGACCAGCAGGAGGCCGTCAAACGCACCGATAACAAAGTGCGGCGATGGGTAGGCATCACCCTGGGCTGTACCGTCGCCGCCGTGTTGTTTGCGAGCGTGAATTACGTGCTGATGGACGTTCTTGAGAACGTCAAGCCAAAGCCGCACTTGCTGCTGCTGTGGTGGGCTTCAAGATTTTATCTTTGGGCTGCTCTGTCTCCCACCGTGGTGGGTTTGTTGAGACGGTTTCCTTTGCAGCCAATTGGCGCGTCGCGGGCATTCTTGCATTTTCTTGCGTCACTAGTCTTCTCGCTCATCCACATGGGTCTGCATATGTCTTTGGCGGTCGTTCTCATGGGCAGGGCGACTCTTTCCGGCGGCTCGTCCTCGCTGGTGGTGCAGTTTGTTCATAGTTATCCACTCGGTGTGCTCGCATATTGGGTCATTATCGTCATCGTAAATACGACGAGTCACTACGAACGCATCAGGGTGGAGCAGCTTCGCAGTTCCAAACTGCAAGCTCAGCTGGCGGAAGCGCGTCTTCGGACCCTTCAAATGCAACTGCAGCCTCACTTCGTCTTCAACGCGCTCCATTCTCTTAGTGACTTGGTGACCGATGAGCCGAAGACAGCGGTGCGGTTGATCGCACGTCTTGGAGACTTTCTGCGGCTCACACTGCAGAATTCCACCGCGCAAGGGGTTCCTTTAAAGCGCGAACTCGATTTTCTCGACGCGTACCTGGAGATTGAACGAGTTCGCTTTGGCGATCGTTTGAAAGTAGTCTTCGAGATCGATCCGCAGTCGCTGGATGCCGAAGTTCCCAGCCTGATCTTGCAGCCCCTGGTCGAAAACGCGATTCGGCACGGCGTTGCATCCCATATAGGGCCCGGTCTCGTTCAACTCGTGACCAAACGTGGTGGCGAGACACTTCTAATCGAAATTCGTGACAATGGACCGGGGATGCCAACGAATGCACAGGAAGGGCTCGGTCTGCGAAACACGCATGAGCGTCTGCGCCAGACCTATGGTCTCGAGTATTCGTTGGAGGTGCGTAATCAAGGCGAGAGCGGCGTTGTCGTGAGCTGCGAGTTGCCATATCGTCAATTTGCCCATGAAGAAACTCCCTCCAACCGGTAGCGACGGAATCTGGAGAGCCGTGATTGTCGACGACGAACCTCGCTCGCTAGCGATCGCGCGCCGCATGTTGTCCGCGTATCCGAATTTCACAATCGTCGCCGAGTGCGCGAACGGTTATGACGCCCTTGCGGCAGTTTCCGAGTTTCTGCCGCATTTGATGCTGCTCGATATCCAAATGCCGGAAATGGATGGGTTTGAGGTCGTCAAAAAGATCAAGCCCGACCAACTGCCGGTTGTGGCCTTTCTCACGGCGTTCGACCAGTACGCTGTCCGCGCCTTTGAGGTGCATGCCCTGGATTATCTTCTGAAGCCCTTTGACGAAGAGCGGTTTGCGGCAATGATGCAACGCGTGGAAGATCGGCTCATTGGCGGAGATGGGCCCCTGTACGTACAACGAGTGTTCACCATGTTGCAGACGCTGACCGCGGCGAACTCATATGCCGAGCGTTTCGTAGTGAGACTGCGCGGCAAGATACTCGTGATTCCGGTGGCGGAAGTCGACTGGATCAAAGCGGAAGACAACTACATCCGCATTCACAGCGGTCCATCATCCTACCTGGACCGTGAAACTCTCTCAGAGCTATGCGCGCGGCTTGACCCCAAGAAATTTGTTCGGGTGCATCGGTCCGCGTTGATTAACGTGGACAGGATCAAAGAAGTGATGGTGATCAACGGCGAATATCAATTGGTTCTGCACAGTGGTGTTCGAATTGCGCTCAGCCGCACCTATCGCGACGAATTCTTTTCACGGCTAGGAGATGCTAAGCCACGATCGCCGGATCTCAAGAAGAAGTAATGCTGTCTAAGAACATTGCATTGCGCCAATCAAACCGCTGGGAGCAATCCCAGGGTGGTATTGATTGAACCGTACACCTACTTTGGCATCGATGGCATTTACAAACAACGCATGTGGATTCCTCAGCTCCTCAGCTTTTTCTGTTCACGAATGCAGGCTTGCCGCACGGGCGGCTAGGAGCTAGCCTTCTGAAAAGCGCATACATCCGTAGGGTCTCCAGTGTCACGGTCTTCAGTCTGGAATCGAAGAAAGTTGTGAACTGCCTCCAGGGCATCATGATTGGTGGTCGTGATCCGGACGCGGCCCCTGCTGGCGTTTCTTCGGAGCGATAAGAAATCTCAGAGCCTTTCCTTTAACACCGGGACGCCAGGCGGCACCTCATCATGAACGAACATCGGGGTGGCAAAGTCGCCAGAACAGGGTGGCCAATCCGGTAGGCGCCTTTTCCACCCGTAGTGGTGAAGATCGCGCGTACGCCCCTGTCCCCTAGAGCATCGTTGATGTCGGCAAGCCTGTCCTCATCGCTGCCAGGCAGAAAGTGGCCCCATCTGTCGAACACGTGAGCGCCTATTTCGACTTTCAGTCCCCATCTCTCCAAAAGCTGAGCCCCGGCCGCTACCTTCTCGCGGTCTGGTGGACTCGCAGGCGAGACAAACCTTACACGATCGCCCGGGCGCAATCTCGGCGCAGTCAACAAGATCCTCTGTCACTCCACGACGGGTACCGCGATAATGCGATTCGTGACTTATCCACTCCACGTCGTCCTGTGCGCCGGACTGTATCGATGTCCGCGATTACAAGATCTTCGGTCATCGGCGCCGCCGACCGAACCACAATCCCATCTGGGTCGACGATCTCGGATGACCCACGGGAGACCAGCCCCTCAGCGTGGCCAGCCACGTCCGCGCGGACGACGTACATACTATTCTCCAAGGCAATGGCCCGGTCGCATTCCCTTGCCTTCGCGGCAACCTCGGCGCCATTCCTATTCGCGGGCAGCCCATTGTTTGTCGGCACGAAGAGCGCAGTTGCACCCTGTTCGGCCATAAGCCTGGCCAATTCGGGATGGTTGGAGTCGTTGCAGATCGCTATGCCGAACGTGAACTCTCCGATCCTGAAGACGCGAACGTCATGACCGGCTGAATAGACAGACCGGCGGATCGCAGGATACAGCTTGCGATACAGGCCGACGATTTCGCCTCGCTGAAAAACTGCTGCGGAGTCATAGATTCGGCCTCGATCCCCGAGTTCGGTAAATCCAACGATCGTCGTGACAGGTTTGCTGGCCAAGGGAGAGAACGCGGACTCGAGCGCGGTGCCGTTAGCGGTGATCGCGAACTGTGACGGATTTGGGTGGTTATCCGCCAAGCCTCCGAGAATAGCTTCCGGGCAACAAAGAATCGTGATGCACTCTGACTCACACCGTTTGATCTGCGTTCGCATGAGATCAAGCGCGTCCAGACACCCAGGCGTATCTCTGGCGAGTCTGTGCGCAGAGCGGCTGATAGCGCGTAAGCCGTTGGAGTGCGAGCGCGAGATCAGGTTGCTTACGAAATCACCTCGTATTCGCTTGTTACCAATCCAGTCTTGTATTGGCGAGTACTCATGTGGCGGAGCTGGATGTCCCGTGGCACGCTACCAAACAGCGGAATCCCCTTTCCGATCAACACGGGTACGCGCGTGATGGTCAGATGGTGGATGTGGCCAGCCCGCAGGAATTCCTGAACCGTGATCCCACCGTCGACATAGACGTGCTCAGCGCCAGTCGCGGCAAGTTTCTGGGCGATCTGCGCTGGCTCACCGCTCATTTGTTCAACTCGACCGGTAATTCCCGAAAAATCAAGCGCACGATGGCTCAGAACCACAACGCGTTTATCACCGTAAGGCCAATTCGATAACTTCAGAACACCCTCGAACGTTTTGCGGCCAATGAGAATGGTGTCGACACTGGCAAGGAACTCGTCGTATCCATGCGGCTCTCCCCCGTCTGCTGGCAGGAAGTCGTAGTCGCCGTTCCGGCGCGCAATAAAACCATCGAGACTGGTCCCCACGAACACAGACAACTTCATCATGCCTGTTTGGCCCGGATCAGGAGGGCCTAGTGTACAGTTGCGGCAGTCCCGTTCGGGCTACATCCTCGTTTTCAGAGAGCTAAGTCACGCAGTCGTTTCGAACCGGTTCGACTGGCGACGATCCTCGCGCCGCTCCTCATCACAACCTCGAGGCGCGCGGTATCGTACGGCTCAATTGACCTCACGTATTCGAGATTGATGAGGTGGGACCGATGAACTCTCAAGAAATTTGCTCCCTGTAGGTGGCTTTCGAGATCTGACAACCGCAGGCCGACGAGATACTCCTTCGTGCCAGTGCAAATCGTCACGTAGTCATCCGCGCCTTGCACGCGTTCAAGGCTGGCCAACGGAATCGGAACGATCCGCGTACCATCGCGAACGAAGATCCTCGAAAGGGTATACGGCCGTTCAAGCGATTCTCTTGCTCGGGACAGCAAGGATGTCGGCGACCCGTTGAGCGCAGCTTGTGCGCGTTGCACCACTCGTTCAAGCCGGTTGCGTCCGAACGGCTTCAACAGATAGTCGAGCGCCCCAAGTTCAAACGCGGTCACGGCGTATTGATCATGAGCTGTGGTGAAGATCACCTTCGGCTCATAGTCAAGCTGCTCGAGGACCTGTAGTCCGCTAGCACCTGGCATCACAATGTCAAGAAACACCAGATCCGGTCGTTGGCTGTTCGCGAGCGAAATGGCCGTCTTACCATCGTGCGCCTCGTGAATCGGGCCGATCCAACCCAGACTGCGGAGATGTTCTTGCAGGGTGCGTCGAGCCAGCGGCTCATCGTCGGCGATCAGAGCGGACCCTTTCATTCGTGTTCACCGCGGTTTTCGTCAACTCGCTTCTGGGCAATTTCGGAGAAATGAAAAATATGGGACCACCAATCTGGATTGCACAACTCGTGAGACTGTCTATCACTTCTGGGGACGAACTCTGATCTCCATAAGCTCTCGTGGTGGCTGAGAGCCGATCCTTATTTCGGTGAGTTCGGTCCACTCCCCCTTTTCGTCTATTCGCAATCCGGAGTTGGTCTTGATTTCTCCAAACTCAAAGCCCCACAGGATCTCCTTGCCGCTGTCGCCCAGTTTCAGTTCCGTCTCCAGGTAGCGGCCGTCGTTGTAGGCGCGCATCCGATATACGCCAGCCTGGTCGTCATAAGAGACGATCCCCAGCGCCTGGAGAGCAAGACTGCCGTTAGATTTAGTTCGTCCGGCGCCCTCGATCATCAACACCAGCCCATCCTGTTTGTACTGGGCTTCCTCGGTCTGGACTAACTGCAGTGGTTCACCAGAACCACGCAGAATCCGCCCCTCGCCGGACCACTCTCCAGTCAGAAAACTGAGCTTCTTCATCGCTGCGCGCTGCAATTCAATGTCAGGAGTTCGGGGTATCTGAGCCATACAAGGGACCAATAGCGCGGTGAAGGCAAAAAAAGACCTTAGCATAGGAAAAGGCAAGCTGGAGACCTTCATTGGTTTTCACCCCCTTGCCGTCGTTCGACGGTTTGCAATTCCGAAGAAGATGGGACCATAAAACTTGCCTCGAATCCTTCAGGACCACTACGAACGCGCAGGTCGGCGGAAGAACCGTAGGCTGCACGCAAACGTTCACGCAGCGAGCGCAGGCCAAATTGATGTGATTGGCCAGCGTGAGAGCTGCCTCCAGGCCCGTCATCTCGAACACTTATCGCGAGTCTGCCATCCAGGTACGAGCATTTGATCGATATTGATCCACCTTCTGGGCGGATGGAGATGGCATGGTGCACCGCATTCTCGGCCAGCATTTGGATTGAGAATGGGAGAATGTCAAAATTTGAGGACTCCGGGTCAATTTGCAGATCCACCTTCAACCTGTCCTCATAGCGCAGTTGTTCAAATGCAAGGTACTGGCGTGTGAAGTCGTATTCCTCGGAAAATTCTACCAACTCGCGGCCATCTTCTTTCAGGGTGTAACGCAGCATGTCCCCAAGGCGTTCGATCGCGCTTTCCGCCCTGGTTGGGCCAGACTTCACCAAGGCGGCCAGCGTGTGAAGAGCGTTGAACAGGAAATGCGGGTTCAGGCGGGCGCGAACCGCATCCAAGCGGGCCGCTGCCGCCAGCGCCTCTGCACGTATGGCCAGCGTTTCTTTCTCGTGCAAACGCTTCCGCGTCTGCACCGCATAAGAGACGCCCGCAAACAGCCCATACAGCCACACTCCCGTCAGAAGCTGCCACGGGAGAAAGGGGTTTCTCCAGAAACCGCGCAAGGGAATGGCTCCACGCTGTAGCGACTCAAGCACGTCAACCGAAATGCTCCACAGACTTGAGTACATCAACGCAAAAAAGACTTGGAGCGCGTAGAACTTCAGGTCGAGCCGAAGCGGCCAGGGCCAGCATTGGCAGACGTGCCAGGCAGCTATACCCAGCAGGCTCGCACTGCCCATAGAAATCAAGCTGATGACGAGGGCGGCTCTCAATGTGTAATGCGCATAGGCCATTGCGTACAAGACCCAGATGGCGAAGAACGGCAGCCATGCCCCAAAAACAATCGCGTAGCTCTGGATGACCTTGCGAATCATTTGGATCAAATTATCGCAGCTTCCACATCATCTGTCTCCGCGATTGACCGACAAAACCTGCCGGTTCACCGAAAGTGTCTGGATCGACCGCACACAGCCAATTACTTTCGAAACGCAGAGGAGGAGAACCATGGGTATCGTGCTCAAAGGATGGCTGATCCTGTTGGTCCCGGTGACGATGGTGTCGGGTGTGTTCGCAATCGATCACCCACGTGAACAAGTGATCAAGATCGTTTCCCAAATTCGGCGGGCTGACTATGAGGGCGATCGCACTACACTCAAGCGCCTCCATCAAGATCTGGCACCGTTTGTGGACGACAAGGAACTTGCTTCGCGTGTGCATTACTGGCGTGGTTTTGCGCTGTGGCGCAGGGCGATCAACGGGTTCAACGACAACGTGGACCCGAGAGAGTTGCAGGAAGATCTGACGCAGGCCGTGGATGAATTCGACAAGGCGATAGAGAAGGATGCTGGATTCGTCGATGCTAAGATCGGATCCCTGTCCTGCCTGGGTTTTCTTGCGTTCTCCATGAGACAACACGGTCCTGGAAACGCACGAATCCAGGAATTGATCGCGCGGACCCGCCAACTTTGGAAGAGTACCCAGGCTGACGCGCCCGACAATCCTCGGCTTCTTTGGGTCATAGGCCCCATGATATGGAACACTCCGGCGGAGCGTGGAGGAGGCCCGGCAAAAGCGATAGAAGGCTACGAAAAGGGCCTAGCGACGATCCGCGGCCACAAGACGACAGTCAGTGATCCCTTGGAGCCATCGTGGGGAGAACCGGAGTTGTTGATGAGTCTTGCGTGGTCAAACCTGAATGGAACCACAACGGACCTGGACGCGGCGGAACGGGACGCGCGTTCAGTCCTGGAATTGGTCCCCCATTGGCATTACGTCCGGGACATTCTTCTGCCTCAAATTCGAGACGCCCAGAGAAAACAGCACTAGAGAATCCCAATTTCTCACCGCCACAGGGAGGCTTAAGCATTCTTACCCAAGGAGCAGACGATGGGCGTAGCACTCGTGACTGGAGCCAGCCGTGGCGTTGGCAGAGGCGTTGCAACCAGCCTGGAGCAAGAAGGTTTCAAAGTGTTCGCAACAGGTCGCAGCATCGATACCGCAAACCTTTCCGAACACATAGTTCGGATTCGCTGTGACCATTTGCGCGACGACGAAACGGCCAAAGTCTTTGCGCGTATTGCGGGTGAGATCAGCCATCTCGATGTACTCGTCAACTGCGCTTGGGGAGGTTACGAGAGCATGGTTGAGAACGGCGCATTTACTTGGCAACTTCCGTTTTGGGAGCCCTTCAATTTTAGGAACTCACACAAATATGACCCTGCCGTAATGCTCTCGCACTTGGCAGCCTGGCAAACTGTCGCCCACGAACTTGGCCACGCCTTTCAATTGCCTCACTACACAACCACGGATGCACTGACTAATCTGAACCCAGCGGATTTCTTTTTTGGCATAGACTATCTTGTGGCGGGCATTCTGAATGCCAGGAATAACCTGATGTGCGGTCCTACTCCGATGACTTCCTGCCCCACTCCGTCGCCGAATACCGATCTTACCGCAGCTCAAATTGTGAAAGCGCTCCTGGAGCGCGGTCGAAAGGAGCAAATGAGATGCCAGTCGTCCCTGGTAAGCGCTTCTGGCTAGTGACGGGCGGCATAGCGATGGCATTGTTATTTGAGGCACTCTGGTGGAGATTCCCAGCCGCCTTCACCGCTCGGGAAGGGACGTTGTACGCGCAATGTGCACAGATAAAATCGGGAGCGGACGAGCAGAGCGCCGTCGCACTCCTGTCGGCTTACGACAGCGCCTTTAAAACCGTTGACTCCCACGATCCAGAGATGGTCTATCGACTGGGGGCGGCGCAATGCGTCCTTCGCCTTGACGAGCATTCAGGTCACGTAGTGGAAGCACGCGGCGAAAAAGCATCGCCGGGGTTCAGCCCCGAGGAGCGGTTTCAGCAGACACCGTAGTGAAGATAAAGATGCTAAGAAATAGTCAGCGCAACGTGATCATGTTTCTGACAATAGGCGTAGTAGCAGGCATACTTCTCTTCCTGGTTGATAGCCGAGAATCACATCGGTCGAAATTCCGCTCAGTTCAGCTCGGAATGTTTGTGGGAGATGCCGCCAAGTATTTAAACGATGCAGATGGTCCCCTTTGCGCTGGCGCAATCAATCGGTCCGCTTCGGATTGCTGGTTCAGGGATGACACCCGAGCCTATCGCATAGTCTTCGATCGCAACACCGGCATTGTCACCGCTAAGTCTTCCTGGAGGCGCAAGCCACGATCCCTATTGGATCGCTTCTGCAGTCGAATCGGATTCTCCCTGCCCTATTGAGGGGCCACCGACGGAAGAAACGGCCTTGTGGCACCAGCCTGATCTGCCCAGGTTCCTGCCGTAACTCCAACTTATGCGACCTTGACATCGTCACATGTAGCCATGCCGTCGCTGTCCGTCAAATCAATGCGGAGACCCACAGTCTGTTTATGTGGCGTTCAATCCGCGCCTTCCTTCAAGAAGAGCACTCCGAGATCCCATGCACAACATAACTGACATCTACACATATGTAGGCTTATGTGGTGCACTACATAAGCGTATGTAGTCGTAGATCGTGCAAAGTTCGGGCATGGCAATTCCTCAGCGAAAGAGCGGGGAGACTCGAAGACGAAAGTGAAGAGGAAGAAGGGAAACTAACCTACGACGTAGTACGCCAGACTTGATGAGGCACACTTCGGCCAGGGATTACGGAGAAATCCTTGGGCCATGTACATAACTTCCGGGTAGCCCGTTAACCGACCGGTGAGCCGACGCAGCCTTCGGTCAACGCTACCCGATTAGTCGCTGGTTACCGAGTTGCAGACGCCATCTCGAATCGCCTGCAGTGGCAAGGGAATGTCTTTTTGCCTTAGTGGGGCTTTCTAGCGCGCGGTTTTGCCATGTAGGCCTTCAGATGCGACAGCGCCTCTTTCAGTGCCGCCTCGACAAGTCGACTATCTCGTTTGACCTTCCCCATCAGCATCGCGCCCTGTGCAACAGCGATGCAGTAATCCGCAAGGTGCCCTTCGTCGACTCTTTTTGAGATCCGTCCCTTGGCCTTCTCCCGTATGAAGAATGCGGCGAGCTTGGCGCGCACAAGCTCGAAAATGAGGCTCAAGTCCTGACGGATCAATTCGTCGTTCTCAGTAACCTCGTTGCCGATTGTGCCGAACGGGCAACCGCGCGTCATCCGAAAGGTTTTTTGCAGCTCAACGTGCGCCAAGAACCATGTTTGGAGGTCTTGCCACGATTTAATCTCATAGTGCATGGGCGAAGCGCCAGTTTTGATGCCGTCCAAGTAGTGTTGGAGCACCTCGTGCACCAGATCTTCCTTGTTCTTGAAATAGTAATAAAACTGCCCTTTACCTGTGCCTGAAGCGTCGATAATTTTGTCGGGACTCGTGGCGGCGACTCCCTGCTTGTGGAATAAATCGGCCGCTATCTGGATGATCCGGAGTTTTGTATCAGCTCCCTGAGTGGATCGTGCGCGCATGATTCTCCTCCTCTGTCAGTTGTACCGATACGTACACTTTCATAGAAATTTAACAGTCTGGCCGATGATCGGCCCAGGCTCCATTCTGTACTTGAATCCTGGCAA
>WNFI01032270.1_pt1 | contig 13819 bp, 11 predicted proteins | sample 5400471 | NCBI WGS metagenome assembly WNFI01 (sample SAMN13153348, study PRJNA577476) | soil metagenome | isolation source: 100 cm saprolite on Douglas fir-dominated hillslope | place: USA:California | collected 2013-09-17 | reverse complement strand
TACCGGCGACGGAGTCGTCTTCCATTCTGGTCCCATCATCGATCCGGTACGCGCCAGCTGTGCCTATCCGGGGATGTTCCTGCCGGTTAATATTCGTGGGCGCTGGCTGGTGGATGGAATGCTGTCGCATCCGGTACCCACGCGGCCGCTGCGCGAGATGGGTGCTGAGCGGGTGCTGGCCGTGCATCTGAAGGGACAGTGGTCGAAAGACGGAGCACCGCGCCATCTGTTTGACGTGATCGGACAATCCTTCGCGATCGCGCAGGACAAGATGTCCGATGTGTGGAGAGGCGCGGCGGATCTCGTCATCGAGCCCGATGTGGCCGGCTTTGCCTACGACGACTTCAAGCGAGCCGGCGAACTGGTGCACGCTGGTGAGGTGGCGATGCGTCAGGCGTTGCCAGAAGTGCGTAAATGGCTGGAGACGCCCGCGGAAGTTCCCATTGCCGCAAAACCCGTGTCGGGGCCGCGCCCGGCGCCCATGCCAGCCGACTAGTAGCTATCGATGGCCTGATAGCATCAGCAAGCAATTTCCCAGTGTTCGAAAGTGTCGGTGGTACGCAGACGGCGCTCGCTTGTCAGTGCTTCCCCATTCTCGGACCGCGACGAGAGTTCTCAATACTCCGAAGACCCCCTCCTGGAAGGTCGCGAACAAGATGAAGGCGAAGAACCCCCACCCAAGGATCGCCAGGAGTGCCAAGCCTACCTTAGTTGAAGTAGTGAAGGGCTGCTTTCCTAAGTTACGCCAGAATCGCGCCTCATTTTGGACGGTGTCCGGAAACACGACGTTGCGTTGCCGAGCCTCGATATCCTGTAGCCACTGGTCGCGCTTGCGCTGATTGCCCACACTCGGAAGAATACCACCAAGCCGAATAGACTCCCCCAACACTCTCCACGCCCGCCCCGTCCCAAAATGCTGCCGGTCTTACAATGCTGGCCACGAAGCGTTGAAACCGTAACTCAATTCTGAAAGCGAGCGCGGAGCAATTAGCTCGCAGGCGGCTATCTCCTCGCCGACATCCCCTACCGGATATACGATTGCTCCAACAAATTGCAGGCAAGTCTTAAGTACAATATTGTCGTGCTTAAACTATTATTGCGGTTTCGTTTCGCGTGTGGCGTACTCGTGTGCGTTCTGCCCATGATGTCTTCTTCGCTAAGTGGGCAGACAGCGGCAGATGTCTCCTTCGGCTACTCATTCGTCAGCAGTGGCCTGGCCGTCGGTTCTTTCAGTGGCTCGGTGAGTTCAGCGTCTGTTGGGAGAGCTTCGCTGAACGGCTGGGATGCTTCGGCCTCAATCAGGGTCTTCCACTGGCTCCGAGCCGTCGGCGATGTTGGTGCCGGCTATGGAACGATACCCGTGAATTTCTCCGGTATTCTGGGTTCCGGGAAGCTGAACGTCAACACCAACCTGCACACCTACCTGTTCGGCCCCCGCGCTTCTGTTTCTGTCGGCAGACTCGCGCCATTTGGACAAGCTCTTTTCGGGTTGGCACACCAAAGCGTTGCGGCTAATGCGTTTATCACCAACGTAGCGCAGCAGGACACTGCCTTCGCCTTTGATCTCGGAGGAGGTGTCGACTTCCGCCTGGTCAGCAGAGTGGCTTGGCGCGTCCAGGCCGACTACCTGCAAGCCAATCCCTTCAACTCCACTCAGCACGATCCGCGCATAACAACGGGCATTGTGCTGCGCTTCTAAAGCGACACGCTCATAATCCCACACTATCACGCAAGGTGGCCTTGGCGGGCAACCACCACAGCCTGGACATACACTCTGTTCTCCTCTTTCCATCGCCACTCGTGTTCTCTCATGCCGCGGATGTCCACCGCCTTATAATGCTCCCACGGAATGCTGCCCCACACACGCGCGACATTCTAAATAATTCTGAAAGCGGGTAGTGCAGGGCATGGGAAACCAATCTGCGGCAAGCAGTGGCGACGAGAAGAATCCGCGCAGTGGCAGCGACCGTGTGCTGGGGATGGAACAGGGCATCACGCGCAGAGACTTCTTGAACGCGTCGCTGCTAGCCTCCGGCGGACTCTTGCTCAGCGGAGCATCTCCGGTGTCACTGCTGGCGGCCAAGCAGGCGGACGATGACTGGACCGGCTACGGCGGAGTTGGCGACTACGCAAATTCCAATGGGAACACGATCGCCGTTCTCGAAGCCGGCCACCAGATTCGCGACGGCGTGTTTGATCGCTTTCCCGCAAGTGCAATCGACACCGGCGAAGTCTACGATTGCATCGTGGTGGGCGGAGGCATTAGTGGGCTGGCGGCCGCCTTGATTTTTCAGCGGCAAGCGGGCAAGAACAAAACCTGCCTGGTGCTCGACAACCATCCAATTTTTGGCGGCGAAGCCAAGCGCAACGAATTTCTGGTGGACGGGCACAGACTCGTGGCCCATCAGGGCTCGGCATTCTTCCCGGTGCCTTACCCGCGCAGCTTCATCGCGCGATTCTACGAATCCATCGGCCTTGAGAAGCCGCGGCTGGATTACCAGACGTGGGGCGGATCCGCGCCCGAGATGCCATTGAGCCGCACGCCCTATCTCTCGGGAGGAGCAACTTCCGGCCTGTACTTTGGCGCCAAGTTCGGCCAGCAGCAGGGCTTGTGGTTGATCGACCCCTGGGGAAAAAAGCTGGAAGGCGCGCCCATCTCAGCCCAGGTGCGGGCAGAGTTGCTGCGGTATCAGGGAGTGTCGCCCGACATGCCCAACTTAAAGACGCGCACGCCGGAGTATCCGGGCGATGCCATTTCGCGTCAACTGGACCAGATCACGCTCGAGGACCACCTAGCGCAAAAGCACGGCATCAGCCGCGAAACTATTCGCACGTTTCTGTCGCCTGTCGAAGGCGGCGGATATGGACTCGGGCCCGACGCGCTCTCGGGATACACAGCCTACGCGGCCGACATGCTGCATCCGCTCGATATCACTGACGAGACCGGAGATCAGATGTTTCCGGATGGCAACAGCGGATTCGCGCGGCTGATCGCGAAATCTCTGATTCCCGACTCGATTTCCGGCCCGCAATCCGTGGAGGCCGTCTGCCGCAATCGAGTGAACTTCGCCGCATTGGATCGCGCGGGAGCCCCAGCGCGAATCCGCTTGGATTCCACCGCCGTTTGGGTCCAGCACGAGGGTGATCATAAGAAGGCGGAGTTTGTGAATGTGACCTACACCCGAGGCGGAAGAGTATATCGCGTAAAAGCGCGCTCGGTCGTGATGGCGGGTGGCAGTTGGACAACTCGTCACGTTGTGCGCGACTTGCCTGCAGAGCACGCGGCGGCCTACGGAGAGTTCTATCGCTCACCATGCCTGATGGCGAACGTCGCAGTGCGGAACTGGCGGTTTCTGTACAAGATGGGAATCTCCGGCTGCCAGTGGTTTGAGGGTCTGGGCAATTATCTGCAAGTCCGCAAGCTGGCGACCTGCGGAGCGGACTCGGCGACCATCGGGCCTGACTCGCCAATTGTGCTGACGCTCAAGGTTTTGTATTCGTATCCGGGCCTGCGCACTGATGAACAAGGGCACCGCGGACGGGCGGAGATGATCGCAACACCGTTCCGCGACTACGAGCGGCAGATTCGCGCGCAGTTTACGGAGATGTTCGCGCGCTCAGGCTTCGATGCGGGACGGGACATTGCCGGGATCATTCTGAACCGCTGGGGCCATGCCTACCTGAGCCCGCCACCAGGGTTCTACTTTGGCAAGGACGGTAATCCCCCGCCAAGCGAGGTGTTGCGGGCCGCGCCTTTTGGTAGAATTGCGTTCGCGAACACTGATCTTTCTGGGGTGATGGATCACAGGCATTCAATTATTGAGGCGGATCGTGCGGTGGGGCAGTTGCTGGATCAGGTGTTGACGGATTGAGCGGAGGGAATCAGTTCATTCAGTCAATGAATCAACTGTCTACTTTTCTTCTTCCTTCTCGATTTTGATGCGCAGAGACTTCAGGAACTTCAGATCCTGCTCGTTAATCTTGAATTCGGGATTGGTCGACAGAGTGGTGACCAGGGAAGTCTTATCCGTGGGCTGCTCGCCTTGCTTGCTGACCCCGATGGTGGCTTCGAGGACCAAAAAAATGTCGTACCCGCCTTCTTTAATGCGCGACACCACTTCGCTGATCTGCTCGGAGTCCGACAGAGATTCGTTAATGGCTTCGCCGAGTTCCTTCATGAGTTGTTTCAGTTGCTGGTCCACTTGGCCCCCCTGGTAAAAATTAGCTGCCTAGCTGCTTCAGGCACGAATCGCGCGCACATCCAAGTACTCGCCCTCAATCTTCGTGGTGCCATCGTTTGCTGTATTGTATTCGGTCCATACCGCTTCCAACTGCGCAGCCAGAGCGGTTTGTCCCGCCTCGTCTAATCGTGAGAATGCCATCTGCGTAGGCCCGAAGTATTGCCGGAAGAAAGCCACCACTTCCTTTGGGGCCAACGGATAAGAGAAGTGCATGCTTTGCCGGGTCAGGGTCAGGCTTGAAATTCCCTTCGCAAACCGCTGGCGAACCGTTTGCTCGTCCCCCCACAGCACCGGAGGCGGAACCCCGGGCGGCGGCGGCACCATTTTCGCAGTCAATTGGAATGTCTTTCCAACAAAACTTTCGGAAGTCCAGTTCGCCATGGCAATTACTCCACCCGGCTTGCACACTCGCATTAATTCCGCCGCGACCATGTCAGGACGAGGAGCAAACATGGCGCCAAACATAGTCAGCACGACATCGAATGACTGATCAGGATAGGGAAGCTGTTCTGCATCCCCTTCTTCAAAACGGATTTCCAGACCTTCGGCGGCCGTTCGCTTCCGCGCCTGCTCGAGCAAATTTGGTGCGATGTCCACCGCTGTCACCGACGCCCCGGTCCGTACCGCAGGAAGCGCCGTATTTCCCGTCCCACAGGCAACATCCAGAACGCGTGAACCTGGCTTGATTCCGATCCGTTCGACAAACTCTTCTGCCACACGAGCGGTATAGTGCGCGATCTGGCCGAAATCTCCGGCCATCCAAGTCGCCTTCATAGCGGACTTCAACTGAGCGAAATCAGGTGTCGCTGTTTGCATCTGGACTCCCTAGCTTAGATGCCGTCTGCGATGGAACGGTTCGCCGCCGATTGGCTTCTGCGTCATTGTAGCGTTCGAGACTGCTAAAATCGAGACTGTTATGAAGGTCTCCACGTTCCGGAAGTTAGGCGTGATCGCGAAAGTTGCGTCGCAGCAGGCCGGCCGGAGCCGCACCGTGGGCGCCATCATGAAGGCGGCGCGCGCAACGGCGCGTTCGTTTGCCCACGTTCTGCACCAATTATGGCTTGAGGTTACGGGCGCTGTCTTCATCTTCATGGCTGGAATTGGAGGCATTGCGCTGGCTCGCGAGATCGTGAAATATCAGGCCGGCCGGGCGACGGCGGGGCGCATCGCGGTTGCAATTTGCTTCACATTGACGTTTGCCTGGTTTGGTGTGAGCTCGTTCTGGCGGGTGAGGCAGAAGGGGAAAGGCAGTGTCCGACGATCTTAGGAGGGCGGTTGAAGAAACGATATCTCTTTTGGTTTCTTCCGGTATGTTTGAGCGCCTTGTGCTCCAGTCAAGTAATAACCGTTCGCATCGTTAATGCTAGGAATGGGCACCCGCTACCGAGGCTGGGCGTGTCATTCTCTCTGCTCTACGAAAGCAGCGAGAAGGTTCCAGCGAAATACGAAGCCAAGGTGCGTTTGGAAACTGACGCCAAGGGCAAGGCACAATTTGATCTTCCGGTGCCTGCCCCTGCACACGTCTCGGTCCGGGCCGACCTACCCTCGGCTCATTGGCGTTGCCGATGTGCGGCACCGGTATTGGTCGCCACACAAGACGTGATTCAGAAGGGAATCGTGGAAGGCGATGAATTTTTAACGAAGTCCGCCACACCCGTGAAGGCGCAGCCCGCGTAAATTGTTTTCTTCGCTCGCCCGATCACTTTGTTTGAACGGCTCATGGCTCCGTTAGAGAAGGAGTAGCGATTTGGCAGATGCAATTAAAGGTGCGAACGAGAAGTTTGGCATGGACGTGGAAACCTCGTCTCATATTCCAGTTAACCCGATTTATACCCCTGCCGATCTCAAAGGATCGGACTACGAAAGCGAGGTGGGTTATCCGGGAGAGTATCCGTTCACACGCGGAGTGCAGGCCACCATGTACCGCGGACGGCTGTGGACCATGCGGCAGTACGCGGGCATGGGTGATGCTGAGGAATCGAACAAGCGTTACAAGTATTTGCTGGCGCATGGCACGACCGGACTCTCGGTGGCATTCGATTTGCCGACGCAGATTGGTCTCGACTCCGATCATCCGCTGGCCGCGGGAGAAGTGGGCAAGGTGGGCGTCGCGATTGACTCCATCGAAGACATGGAGCGGCTGTTCGAGGGCATCGATCTGACCACGATTTCTACATCGATGACCATTAATGCGACAGCGTCCATCCTGCTGGCCCTGTACGTGGCGGTCGCGAGGCGCCGCGGCGGGGATATTCGCAAGCTCTCGGGGACCGTCCAGAACGACGTGCTCAAGGAATACATCGCGCGCGGAACTTATATCTATCCGCCGCAGCAGGCCATGCGGGTAATCACCGACATGTTTGCCTGGGCGAATGAGAACGTGCCCGAATGGAACACGATTTCGATTTCCGGCTATCACATGCGCGAGGCCGGATCGACGGCGGTGCAGGAGGTGGCGTTCACGCTCGGAAACGGCATGGCCTATGTCGAGGCCGCGGTGAAGGCCGGTCTCGATGTCGACAAGTTCGCCCCGCGACTGTCGTTCTTCTTCAATGCCCATAACAATTTTCTGGAGGAGGTGGCGAAGTTCCGGGCGGCACGTCGGATGTGGGCGCGCATCATGCGGGAGCACTTCAAGGCGAAGAATCCCCGCTCCTGGATGCTGCGTTTTCACGCGCAGACGGCCGGGTCCACACTGACCGCGCAGCAGCCCGAAAACAATATTGTGCGGACAGCCATTCAGGCCATGGCGGCGGTTCTCGGTGGAACCCAGTCGCTGCATACCAATTCGTACGACGAGGCTCTCGCTCTGCCCACCGAGCAGGCAGTTCGAATTGCATTGCGCACGCAGCAGATCATCGCGTATGAGTCAGGTGCACCGCAGACCATTGATCCGCTGGCGGGCTCGTACTACATCGAGACGTTGACCAATGAAATAGAGAAGCGCGCGGCCGAATATCTGGGGAAGATCGAGGTTCTCGGCGGAATGCTGAAGGCCGTTGAGCGCGGCTACGTGCAGCGGGAAATTCAAAACGCGGCTTACGAATATCAGCAGGCCGTGGACCAGGAAGATGCGATCGTGGTCGGAGTGAACCGCTTCGAAGTGGAAGAAGAGAAGCCGATTCCGATTCAGAGGATCGATCCAACGCTGGAGCCGAAACAGGTGGAGCGAGTGCGGGCCCTGCGGGCGAAGCGGGACGTGGGACCGTGGCAGGTCGCGCTGAAGAGTGTGGAAGATGCGGCACGGTCGGGCGCGAATGTGATGCCCCGGATTCTGGATGCGGTGGAGGCATACGCCACCGTAGGTGAGATTTCGGATGCGATGCGGAAAGTGTTTGGAGAGTATAAGGAAGCGGTAGTGATTTGACAGCGAGGAGAGCGGCGCGACGTCAAAATTCTTCAAAAACTCCGGTGCTTCACTCTAAGTCGGCTGTGATGAAGAAGTCCTGCGAGGACGCGTCGTATTGCACGCGCAACATATTGGGCTTGCAACAGACCTGGCAGTCTTCGACGTAGCTCTGCTGGCGTCCTGCGGATTCGTCTACCGTGGTCGAGTTCCACTCACCGCAGCCCGCACATTGAAAACCAGCTTCCATGATGCGATTATCTCGCGACCTCCGACTCCCGGTCTCCGTTTCTGCGGGGCTGCCGAAATATCGGCACTCGTTAGGCGCGTCTACCAAAAACCGTAGTCAACGCAAAGCGGTTATAGCTTATAGGAAATATCGCACAGGGAGTCGATTTAAGGCTCGCCGTCGACCGCGCCGGCAAAAAGGGGGGTCGCGCGTTCAATAAAGTCGCCCCACGGGGCAGCAATGGCCCCCTAGCATTGGTTTGTCTGGGCCATGCGGACGCTTGCTCCGGCTCTGCAGTCCTCAAGGCCATCCCGCCTGGCAAATAGCTTGCAGTTTCTCAACAGCTTACACCTGGACCTAACGACTTACACGAACATTCAATCGCTTAGGAGGCAAACAGCCTTACCCGAGGAGAAACAGGGTGCCACCCGTTTCTCTCCTGTTTGCAAATACCGGCGCACCAACCTCTAAGTAATTCTTGCAATCTCAGGGCAATAGTTTCCTTATTTGGCTTCTGCCCAAGTTCTGCCGATCGGCGCCACGAGTGAGGCAAGTAGCTGATTTCCCTTTCGTTACTTGCTTGTCGGCGAAAAGGCGGCGAAACTGCAATTCTCTTACGCCCGCAGGGCAGTCGTCTGCCAGTTACTACCGGTGACTTTGGTAAGTCCTGATTGGGCAGCCTTCTGCGAATCGTTGGCAGAATGAACGTGTATCTTACGTGGAACAACGACGACGGAACAAAATCCTAAGATATGGAGCTTCCTAATTAAAGATGAATCGACCGACACTTCTCATTCCGATCATTTGTGTGGCCGCGGTCATGGGCATCGCGCTGGCCGGAGCCGCCATGGCGCAGACCGCAACCGTGCCTGCACCTGCAGTGAAAAGCGAAACCGGACTCACATCGTATGTGGAATTTGATGGCACGTCGGACGGTGACGGCCAAGCCTACACGTTGAATTCCAGTGTGGGCTACAACTTCAACCAGCACTTTGGAATAGATCTGGGCGTCCCGGTCTATTTCGTGCGGGCATCGACCACGAACACAAGTGGAGCTTCCAGCACGAACGGCATCGGGAACCCTTATCTGGATCTGCGCTTGAAGTTCTTGAGCTCGGCAGTCAACTTCGGATCGAAGCTGACCGGATTCATGCCCCTTGGCGACAGCAAGAAAGGTCTCAGCACGGGACGAGCAGCATTCGATTGGACGAATCGCTTCGAGCACGGATTTTCCAGCCTCACCCCGTTCGCGGAGGTTGGGATCGCGAACGCGATCACGGACTCGCGGCTGTTCGTCCGGCCTTATACGACGCTAGGCTTCAACACGCACTTCAGCGCCGGGGCCGATTATGACCTTTGGAAATTCATCAGTGTGGGCGGGTCTGCATACGACATCCTGCCCTCCGGCCAACAGACGGTATTCAGTCGAATTGTGCGGGGATCAGGGAGCGCAGCGAAAGCGTCGCACGGGCGAGTCTTTCAGGATAACCAGCAGACCACGGGCAGCGCGGACATCGCTCGCGATAATGGATTCTCCGCCTGGATCGATGCCAGCCCAGGGCGCGTGGTGGATATGGAACTGGGTTACACGCGCAGCGTTCGCTACGACTTGAATGCGGTCTCTTTCAGCATCGGCTTCAATCTGGCGCACTTGTATCGTCAAGGTGGGCAGTAAGTCGTCGCAAGCAAATCGCAAAGTCTTGGAGGAGGAAAAATAAATGAAGCATATGCATGTTTCAGCGCTGGTATTGGCAATCGTGTTGTACTCCGCTCCAACATTCGCGCAGCACGCCCACGCAGGCGGCAACATGGGTAGCACGATGGGCCATGGCGCGTCGGATCATGGGAGTGCAAGCAGCGCGAGAGGGTCAAGCTCGACTCAGCGCATGACCATCGACCAGCAGCTCTCGAAGAACACAAAGCTCTCGGGACAGATTCAGAAGCTGACGGGCATGCCCGCTACTCAGGCGTGCTCAGGGTTCAAGAATCTGGGCCAGTGTGTGGCTGCAGCCCACGTCAGCAAGAATCTTGGCATCAGCTTTGGTTGTATGAGGTCCGACATGACCGGGCAGGCGCCTGCCAGCTCTTCGTCCTGCCCCGCCGGAACGGGCACGAAGTCGATGAGCCTGGGCAAGGCCATCCAGACCTTAGACCCGAAAGCGAATAGCAAGACTGAGGCCAAGAAAGGGACGGAGGAGGCGAATCAGGATCTAAAGCAGTCGAGCAGTTCGTAGCGGGGCCTGTTCCGCAAGTAAAGGCCGAGCGAAGCTCGGCCTGACAGCTGAGGGCGGCTGTCCCTACACAAATAATCTGCTGACGGCGCGCCGGCTGCGCGCCGTTCCTTATTTGCGGTGCGAATCTTTGCAGTGACGAATCGAATTCTGCAGGAGAGCCATTGACGGTTTTGACTTCCGCCGTGCTGCGCCCTACCATACGGCAGATTGAGTTGGGCGTTGCTGATGATCGGCCAGACCATCTCTCACTATCGCATCCTTGAGAAGCTCGGCGGAGGCGGGATGGGTGTGGTCTACGAGGCTGAAGACCTCACCTTGGGACGGCATGTGGCGCTCAAATTTCTCCCCGAGGAAATGGCGCTCGATCCGCTGGCGCTGGAGCGATTTCGGCGCGAGGCGCGCTCGGCTTCGGCGCTCAATCATCCCAACATCTGCACCATCCACGAAATTGTCGAGTATGAGGGCAAGCACTTTATCGTGATGGAGATGCTTGCCGGCGAGACGCTCAAGCACCGTCTTGCAGCGGGAGCCACTCCCGTGGAGCAACTGCTGGAGCTGGCGGTGCAGATTACCGACGCGCTTGATGCGGCGCACAGCGAAGGCATTGTGCACCGCGACATCAAGCCGGCAAATCTGTTCGTCACCAAGCGCGGACAGGCGAAGGTTCTCGACTTCGGGCTAGCCAAACTGAGCGGAGCGCCGGAGGCGGCGGCCAGTGCGCCCGATGGCGCCACTCTGGACGCCAACCTGACCAGCCCGGGAACAACCGTGGGCACCGTGGCCTATATGTCTCCGGAGCAGGCGCGGGGGGAGGGACTGGACCGGCGCAGCGACCTGTTTTCTTTTGGCGCGGTGCTCTACGAGATGGCGACGGGGAGGATGGCTTTCAGCGCCAATACCTCGGCTCTCATGTTCGACGCCATTCTGCACAAGGCTCCGACAGCGGCGGTGCGGCTGAATCCGGAGCTTCCCCCGGAACTTGAGCGCATCATCAGCAAATCTTTGGAGAAAGACCCGGCGCTGCGTTATCAGAACGCAGCCGATTTGCTGAGTGATTTGAAACGGCTGCGCAGGGATTCGAGTTCGGCGAAGGTCGGCGTCGCGCCTTCTGGGCCGGAACAGAGTGCTGCGAAACGGGTTTCCTGGAAGTGGGCCCCCATTGTGGCGGTGGTGATCGTTCTGGCCGCGGCAGGTTGGTTCGTCTGGCGGTCTCAAGGCGGGTCCGGCGGGGTTTCCTCTGTGGCCGTGCTGCCCTTCACCAACCAGGGCGGCAGCCCGGACACCGAATACTTAAGCGATGGCATCACGGAGAGTCTGATCAATGATCTCTCGAAATTGCCCAAGCTGGCGGTGATGTCGCGGTCTTCGGTTTTTCACTACAAGGGGCACGACGTGGACCCGCAGGCGGTGGCGAAGGATTTGAAAGTAGACGCGGTGATCACTGGCCGTGTGTTGCAGCGCGGCGACCAGTTGGTGATCAGTGCGGAGTTGATTGACGCGCGCAGCAACCGCAGTTTGTGGGGTGACCGCTACGACCGCAAAATGGCGGATCTGATCGGTGTACAGCAGGACATCAGCGGGGCGATTTCGGCGCGTTTGCGGGAGCGCTTGTCGGGCGAGGCAGCCAAGCCCGCGGAAAAAGGCGGGACACGCGATCCAGAGGCCTACGAGCTCTATCTCAAGGGAAATTACTATTTTGAGAAGCGCACGCCGGATTCACTGGATAAAGCGAAAGACTACTTCAATCAGGCGCTCAGAAAAGATCCAGAGTATGCCCTGGCGTGGTCGGGACTGGCTGGTGTTTATTACGTTGAACCGGATTATGCTCCCGTATCCAGCGCGGATAACATGCCCAAGGCGCGCAGCGCGGCGGAGAAGGCGCTGGGGATCGACGACACACTGGCGGAGCCGCACGGAGTACTAGGGGGCATCCACAATGCTCTGTTCGAATGGGATGCTGCCGAGCGGGAGTATCGGCGCGCGATTGAGCTGAATCCGAACGACGGCAACGCTCGTAACTGGTACGCTTTCTTTCTCTCTCAAGTGGGCCGCCATAGCGAAGCCATAGCCCAAGAAAAACGGGCCCTCGAACTTGAGCCTCTGAGTCTTAAGTACAACGACAACTACGCCATCGTGACTTACAATGCGGGGCAAGACCAATTTGCCATCGAGCAGTGGCGAAAGACCCTGGAGATGGACCCCAATTATGCCTCCGCGCTCAGGAACCTTTCCAACGCCTATGCCGACCTGCACCAATACGATCTGTGGCTGGAAAATTGGAAGAAGGTAGCAACGGTAACGAACGATCACGAGAACCTCAAGATCGCCGACGAAGCGGCCCAGACGTATGCCAAGTCTGGGTTTCAGGCCGCCATGAGACGGATCATTGAACTCCAAGTGCAGTTGGCCAAAAGGCGCTATGTAGATCCTGCCGACATTGGAATGAACTGTGCGGTACTGGGGGAGAAGGATCAGGCTTTCTTCTGGCTGGAAAAGGCCTACGCCGAAAAATCAGATGACTTGGAGTGGATTAAGGTGAACCGAAGCGCCGACGCCCTGCGCTCCGACCCGCGCTATGCCGCGCTGGTGAAGAAGATGGGGTTGCCGCAGTAGGGCGCCCGTCAAACCCGAGATTCCTCGATTCGCCCGAAATGACAGGCACTATCTATTCGTTCAGGACGACAACTCACGCTGCTCACCAGCGCAGCTTGCTGAGATACTCATAGCTGGTCTTGATGCTGTCGAAGGGCGCGGTCGGATGATCGTGCTCCACGATGTAGAGCTTGATGCCCGCCTTCTGGGATTGCGCGAAGATGCGCTTCCAGTCGATGATTCCGCTGCCCACTTCGGTCAGGTCCACGGTGTCGCCGAAGTTCTGCGCACCCCCGGTAGAGATGGGGGGGATTTTCTTCAGGTCCTTGACGTGAACCAGCGGGAAGCGTCCGGGATAGAGATTGAAATACTTCACCGGATCGGCCCCGGCGGCAGTGATCCAGCATAGGTCCATTTCCATCTTGACCAGCTTAGGATCGCACTGCTTCAGCAGAAGATCGTAGGGCAGCATGCCATCGACGGGAAGAAATTCAAACCAGTGATTGTGGTAGGCGAATTGGAATCCCGCCTTCTTGCTGTCTTCTCCGACGCGGTTGAAAGTTTCGCTGACGCGCTTCCAGCCGTCGGGCTGCTTGCGAACTTCTTCATCGATCCAGGGATTGACGATGTACTGATGGCCAAGCACCTTGCTGGCTTCGAGGACCTTGGGGAAGTTTTCCGGAGAGAGGCTCTTGTAGTTCACATGGGTTGAGGGCGCAACGAGTCCGTGGTGATCGAGGGCCGCGCGCAGTTCCTGCGGAGTTTTCCCGAAGTAGCGCACTTCACCGTCATCGAACGAGAAGCCGGCCAGCTCGACTTCCTTGTAGCCGACCGCTGCGACCTTGGCCAGTGAGCCGTCAAAATCCTTGGCGATGGCATCGCGCACGGTGTAAAGCTGCACGCCAATTTTTTCGATCTTATGTTCGGCGGCGGCCCAGCCCAGGCGACTGAGCAACGTAGCGGCGGTCACGGTAGTGGCGGTTCCTAAAAACGTGCGGCGATTCATCATGGCGTCTCCAATCGGTTAAGGGAGTGGCAGTCGAGAATTATACGCAGAGGCGGGCAGTGGCGACTACTGTCCTCCTTCGAAAATTAGTCAGCCTGCCGATGTGATCGTGACCGTAAGGCCGAGCCCTCGAAGCCGTTTCAGGAAGTATCGTTGCAGTTGAACCTTGTT
>WNFI01296871.1_pt1 | contig 13820 bp, 15 predicted proteins | sample 5400471 | NCBI WGS metagenome assembly WNFI01 (sample SAMN13153348, study PRJNA577476) | soil metagenome | isolation source: 100 cm saprolite on Douglas fir-dominated hillslope | place: USA:California | collected 2013-09-17 | reverse complement strand
TGAGGATCACATGGGTTGCACGTTTTGGCATGGTTCTGTTTCCGTTTGCTTTTTTCCTCCTATTTTATCACAGAACTATTTCCACCTCGGTGTACTAGAACAACTCCCCGAAAGTTACATGGTTGCCGCATGTTGTCGTCTGGATCACCGTTATCTTGGTGGTGTTGGTGTCTCAGATCCAGCCAGGTGGTCAAATGCAGACGGCTAAGGTCTAGTCGACTTCTCGTTACACACAAGGACTTCCAAACATGGGAGTCCTTTTTCGTTCTCTATTCTATTTAACTCTGTCACTTGTAATTGGAGAACGGCGTTATTTTGCCATTATCATGCAATCATACTAATATTGCATATATTACCCAATATGAGAGATAAAGTAATCTAAAATAATGAGCGATGCGTTCTCGTGGTGCTTACAGCGAATAGAGTAAGGCGGCCTTTTCTCTATCTGGCGTAAGCATCACCGATAACGCTTGAAGTATGGTGCCGAAAAGCCAGGTGATGTGAAGCTCGGATAGGCGCGATATGCGCCCCATCCACAGCAAAGGTGGTGAGCTTTGAAAAGTGTTATCTTGGCGCTCTTGCTTTTTGCGATTCTCATCAGCCCTATGGGCTGGTTTGAGAGCGATGCAGCAAGGGAGGAGCGTGAGAGAAATGAGAACGGGCTGTCTTATAATGACACCGGCAGTAGTTCCGGCGGCAGTGGCAGCGGCTGCCCATATGCGGACAACTGCATTGTAGGCATCCTCTACAGACACCAGAACTGTCGCGGCACATGCAGGCCGCATTACAGCTCTGAGAGGAGCGATGATAAGGAGGGTGACTACTTCTGCAAAGGCTGTCGCACACGCGTGTATTGCGCGACAATACTACGGAAGTGTGATTGATCACCAACAGCCCTCTCATAGCGAAGTGGTGGAAGGTATTCTTTCACCACTTTTTCTTTTCTGTAGGCGCAAAGTGACCTATCATTGTGTGGATTTACAGCTTGGTCGACTTGTACAAAGAATTGAGTCGCCAGGCCAAAGCCGTCAGTAAGCTCATTGACACGGAACTACCCAATCTCGAAAAGCTGTATCAGCCAGTCGGCGAACTCTACGCCAAGTATGAGCAAGCGATGACTGCCTACACTACGTACATGGCGACGTGGCAAGGGAAGCTACCTGAGAGCGACTTCAAAGGTCGGGCGCTCGAAATCGCTCTAGAAGCGATTGATCGCAGCCTGCGCTAGGCAGGCACTATCTCAGCCTCACCGAACGAAGACGTTAAAGTCTCGCCTCGGTGAGGCTTTAACTCTATAATGTAGTGAACAGATAACAAAAATCCCGCAAACGCCTTGCAGTTTTGTGGAAGGGTAAGCACGTATCATTATGCTTGAGCGCAACGATACGTTGAGAGGGGCTACATCAGATAGCCCTCCTACTCGCGGTCCATGATCCGGACCTCTTCAGCCCACTCTTGTTCGGCATATAAAAGCGAGGTAGCTAGCATCAGGGATAGCAGGGCATTCTCTGGAGAAAAGTGCTGCCGCGTTGGCTGATGAGCGACAACATGCCGAGATAAACTATTTGGCGGTTCAGTCTTGCTCTCAGGAAACCAAGGCGTGAAGAAGAGGGGGAGGGGAGCAATCAAGGCTTTATACTGCCAGTCGTGAGGAAGTGAAAGGTTAGCTCTAGTATCGCTCAGTTCAAGTGTCGCCCACGTATACTTACTTTTTCCCTCGCGCTTACGATATTTCTCCCATTCCTCCTGTGCAGCCTCAGACCTGAAAGACTGGACACGGGGTACGGACGCCCAGATCGCAAGTGGCTCACTGACACTTACAGCAAGCGCCATCGCCGCTTCATGATGTCCAGCCTCATACGCAGCAATCGCTGCTCCAATGAGTACGCACGCATCAGTTATCCAGGGGTCATCACAGTCGCTAAGGATTGCCTTACAACTGTCGAGAATCTCCTGTTTGCGGAGCAGTAGCACAGTCATCCTCGCATTATAATCGGGAGCGGCAGCCAGTTCGAGGAGAACTGTAGGTGGAGAAACCCACATTACTGGAATGCCGTCATCTCTGGCAATTTCAAATAACACCTTTGGGTTCAAGCCCGTTCCCCACCAGTTCTTGGGCCGTGTCATCAGAAGCGCGTCGTGCAGAGCAGGATTAGTTTTGATACGTTCCAAGACGTCAGAGTCATCAACATGGTCAAACTCGTCCATAATGTCGCCAAGGTTCATAGGTCTTTCACCACCCACATATATTATTCAGGAGCGATATCTGATCGCCAAGCGGTCAATTTTCATCACTCGGTTCTTCACCTTCGGCAATAAATCTCTCTAGCTCAGAGCGCCGGATGCGTATAGCCGTAGACGCCAGGCGTACTGACTTTATTTTCTTATCACGTATATACCGCCGGATGGTATCGGGATGTAGTTTTAGTTCGGCAGCCACCTCATCAATGGTCAGTAACTCGTCCGCCAAGGTTCAGCCCTCCTCTTTTCCTCGAAGTGCTTAGATTATATTCCTTCAGGCTTTCCTGGTCAATGGTCGATTTTTTCCGGCACTATGCCGCAAGCCTTGACAAATCTGGTAAAGAATGGGTATGCTTTGACTACGCCCGTCTTCGGACGCGAAAAAGGGGCACCGCCCGATTCTGACCCGCACGATGTCCCTTTTTTTCAGAACCATTGTTCACGGCTCTTGTGCTCATTACGTCACAGGAAGCCGCTTCTGTCAAGGAGAGGAGCCTCATGGACGCTTTTGTGTTGCGGTACCAGCCAGATACCGCCCATCCTCACGACATTGTACCCATTTACTTTATCCATAGTATCGAGCACCCCTTCTGCCCCATTCCATCATGTGAGTGCCATACCGACCAGGCGCGGATCGCACAACTCCTCACACACATCGAGAACGGCGTTATGACCTTACAGGAAGCGGCACACTTTGCCGATGGAAGGACGGTGTGATATGCAGCGAACTAAATACAAACCACCGCAGCCTCCAGATATGCTGGCAAACGGTATGCCCCAGGTAAATACTCTACGTACCAGCCGGGCGCGGCAGGTACACCCTAGTCCTGCTTATGAAGACGATAGAACCACCGAGCCAGTTGTCTTATATCGACAGCCGGGGATACTGCGCCGCATAGTACGCGGTATCCTCGCTCACTGGCTGCCGCTGGCCTTCGGTGCTCTTCTCCTTATTGGCCTCTACACCGGCTACCAGCAATGGGTCTCGCCTGCCTGGAATAACTTACAAGCCCAGTGGCATACCGGCGACGGTCGCATTACCCAACTGGATGCTGACGTCGGACATGGCGGCGTCAGTCATTTTCTTGCCCAGTACTACCACGGCTATATCGTGGTGATTGAGCTGCCTCTCAGCAACCCGACTCATCTCCAGACCTACACGATTCAGGCGCTGACGCAGAATATTGGTCGCACTCAGGACATAACGCTCTCGGTACAGGATGTTAATCACGACGGGCGACTGGATTTGGTTATCCAGGAAGGGAACAGCACCACGGCTATCATTCTGTACAACACCGGCGGCAGCTTTTCGACGAGCGAGGGACAACCATGAGGGTCAGTAAACCGCTGCTGTACTGCAACATCGTAGCCCTATTGGTCAATGGGATCATTGTTTGGCTGATGGCTGTGCGGATGTTTCCGCTGATGCTTGGTCTGACCCTGGTTGTCGCATTCCTGCTCGGCTCAGTCTGGCTCTCGTGCAAAGTCAACAAGGTGCCGCTGAAACAAGGACAGCCAGGCGGTTTTTACTCGGCTCCGACCGAGCGAATGGAGAGTTTGTAGGCTCTGTAGTGCGTTACGCAGCGTGTCTTTTATCGTTTTGTATGTCGCAAGGGGGGCGTATTGTCCCCCTTTAGAAAGGTAGAGACCGATTATGCTAACCAGTGAACAAATAACTAATGCCCTCCGACGTAAACGGGCAATCATATATTGTCGTGTCAGCACCGATAAACAAGAGCAGGACGGTGCGAGCCTCGAATACCAAGAAATGAAGTGCCGTCAGTATGCAGAACTACGCGATATTGATGTAGTTGTTGTCTTTTATGAAGCAAAAAGCGGCTTTATTCACTACTCACTCCGCGAGAAACTAACGCTCGCTCGACAATTTATACGCGATGGCATGGCCGATATGATTATCGTCTGGGACTTGCGCCGCTTCTCGCGCAACTTTGTCCACTCCGCCATGATATTCTCAGAGGTAGAAGACGCTGGTGGCAAAATTATCAGCGTGAGCGAGAATATTGATGATAGCAAAACCGGCCAGCTTATCCGCTCAATCATTATATGGAGTGCTGAGTCGGAGCGGGATAAGATCGTCGAATATGCCAACCGCCATTGGCAGACCAGGCTGGAGAGCAATTTGCCGGTCGCCACTGGCCGCGCACCGTATGGCTGGGACTGGAAGGACAAAGACAAAACTCGCTACGTTCTGAATAAAGAAGAAGCCGCTGTGCGCTTCTCGATCTTCTATATGTTTATCGACTTGGATATGAGCATCCGCAGTATTGCTCATAAGCTCACCGAAGACGGCATACTGCCGCCAGCCAAGTCCAGAGGAGCGAATGTGAAAGGCACCACATGGAACCCCTCAACCGTCCATATGCTGCTAAAAGACGTCGCCAATATTGGTGTCCTCACTATATGTAAGAGTACCGCAGTCATGACCCCGAAAGGTACCCACACCAGAAGACCTAATGCCAATATGAAAACTATCCCTGGTGGTCTGCCAGCGATTGTTTCGGTCGAATTGTACGAACTCGCTAAGCTCAAGCTGAAGACCAACAAAAGCGACAAAAGCCATATCCATAAGAACCCAGAGGATTTCCTGCTGAAAGGACACGTCTTCTGCAAAACTTGCCACTACCGGATGGTTGGCCGTTACCAGACGAGTAAAAAGCTTCATATCTATCCGTACTATGTCTGCGCCAACCACCGCAACAAATACTCCGCCTGCCCTGACTTAACTACCATACGAACAGATAAAGTGGGCCAACTGGTCTGGGATGACTGCTGCCGCGTCTTTGAGCGCCTTGACCTCATCCGCGACACGATAGAGCGCAGTATACAGCAATCGCTTGAGAATATGCTGGAAGACACAACTGGCAGGACGCTCATTTTAGAACTCACGGAGGAGATAGCCTACGCCAAACAGGAACGGGGAAAACATCCAGAGGGGAGTTACTACCACAAGCTCATTTCCCAAGACATCGCGGAAAAAGAAGATCGCCTGGCTCGATATGAGGAAGAATACCAGGAGTCGCGCGACGTCGTGAAGCTCTCGAAGATATACCAGAAAAGTATCCTCAGCTTCCTCGATTTCCTCGACACCATGAAAGGAAAATACCAGAAGGCGACGTTTCTGGAGAAACGCAATGCGCTCGACGTCCTCGGCGCCAGGGTGTACATTCACCCCGTTCCAGAGGAAGAACCCACCATACTAGAAGTCGAAACCGATCAAGAGTGGTTGTCGATTAGCGAAGCATCGGAACTAACAGGAATAAACAGTCACACGTTGCACTACCATATGGGATCGGGAGAACTCAAAGCGCAGAAAAGAGGCGTACCACTCACGGTTATTCCCAGAGACGAGCTTGCCCGTTATCTGAAGGCAAAACGGCCTAACGTGAGCTTGGAGCAGTACGATGATGAGTGGTTCTCAATTAACAAGATAGTAACTTCAAAAATAGCCAACTATCACCCAATTCATCGCGCTATCGACTTGGGGCACATTAAGACGCAGACGCTGGACATTCCCCATCCTTTCATCCACCGAGACGAGCTGAACCGCTTTCTGCGGGAGTCGCCCGTCAAGCCAAAGGAGATCAGGGGAAATATCCAGCCCCGAATAGAAATCACCTATACGCCACTTTTTACAGGTGTCCAACAGTTCTTTGGATAAAAATACAAAACCACTGCATGACCCTTTAGGTCGCCCAGGTGCAGCTTGCCATCAACAATTTCTGCATCGGTCCCCACGGCGGGTAACGTAAAATCAGGAGCAGCCTCCTGCTCGTGCACATTAATGGTATCTGCCATTGTTCCAGAAACTTCCTTTCATTCAGCAGGGAATGGTTTCCTGCTATCTGCTCTACCAGAACACAGGAAACCATTTCTTGCATTCCCCTTGAGAAGAGAGCAGCGCACCGAATAACTCGCGAACACAATCTTTCTAGAAAAATGGATGCGGATGCGGATTGATCTCTGCCGTTGTCAGGGGATGGCTGCGATATCCCAGGGTAAACGGGAGTTGATGCAACCGCTCAAAATCGATGATCCGGCGATTGTTTTGCCCGAAAGTCATAGGGAGCATACCGGGCATGAGCACTTTGACACAATGCAAACCACAGGGACGGTGTTCTGGTGCCGTTTGATCGACTACAATGACCTCTGTCCCATGCTTCTGATAGGAACCAATGAGGCACTCAAGATCGTCTCGCAAATCCATACGTTCTGGCGGATACTGATAAAAATCCTGAAATGCTTCCTGGAAAGTTTGTTGGCGCGGGGTGTGATACAAGAAATGCAGCCGCTCAAACGCCTCTGGCAGAGAGTACACCAATGGGTGATGGTCCATTCTCTGGACAAGGCTCGGATCCGCGAGCATCTCCAGGGCCCGCGTTCTGCTCTGTTGATCCAACTGGCGAGGATGCGCCAGAAACATCGCGAATTCGCGCAGCGCTTTTAACAGGGCTTGCTCTGGATGTGGATGTGAACCAGCCGCAACAAAAGCTTTTGGCTTGCCATCTCGATTTTGCTCATCGACGCCCAGCAAACAGAGGCAGGGGATCGCATGATCGAGGGTGATATTAAAAACCTGAATCGTATAACCAGAATGATACTCAAGGTGTTCAATGAGCAAACGAATCGTAGGATCTGTGAGCGAATGAAGGTCGAGACGCGGCGCATTGAGCTGAGCATACCACGTGAGTAAGAAGGCATCGCGTTCTACAACCTCCATGATGCCGTGGAAGATAGCCTCTTCCAGACAGTTCCCAAGCGCGCAACCATTGGATACATCGAAAACAAAAACCGGATTTTCTGCGCTTGTGGGGATACCATAATAGGCACAGTGCTCTGGAACGAGTATGGGAGACTGCTTTTGGAAGGAATACCCCCAGACCCAATGACACGTCAGATCATGATGATAGGGGACCAACTGACGGCCGGAGTGATTTTGCCTGGACTGCTCGTATTGTTCTGGGCTATGCAGCCCCAATGTGGTGGGGTCAAGTACCTCTTCTCCCTCTTGTATGAGTTGATGATAGCTTGCCTGAATGGTGGTGCGTTTGCCTCTGGGACGCAAACCGGCATAGCGCTCAATGACTTCCAGAACGGACACCAGCTTGCTCTGATCGGGACGCAATGTAGAACCAGTTCCCGAAGTTCTTTCTCCTTCAGAAAGGTGAGACGAGGCAATCGGCAGGAGATTGGTGTTCTCTACCACGAGGGAAGAGACCAATCCTGCTCGCGGATCAACATAGGTTGAGAGAATCTGTTCGGGACTGGCTGCAGGTTGGCGGATACGATATGTAAACACATCAGCTTTTTGGCGTGATTGCAGGGAAATAGTGGCCAGTTCAGCCCTATCGCGGGGGATTTGTCCGCAATCAGGACAAGAAGGGCAAGGGAGGAAAGTGTGTCTGCCACACTCCAGAGTCGCTAATGAGACGGTGAGCAATGCGCAACTTGTTCGTAGCTCGTCCGGCCCTCGCATGTACGCGGTGATCTCCTCTCCGACGAGCACTGCTAGCGTTTCCAGGCTAAACGATGAGAGCCAGGATTGAGATACAGCCTGCTCCTGAGAGAAAGACTGGCGCAAAAGCTCACGATCAAATTCAGCGGGAGTGGCCCCTAACCTGCGTAACTCGGCGCAGCTCGTACACCCTTGTTTGTGTGGAACAACACAGGGTCCGATCATGGCCTCGTCAAATTGCGTAAAAACAGGGAGCAACGCCACATTTGCTTGCAGACAGTGCCGATTGATCTCCTGGAGGGTTTTGGGAGACCAGATATCACTGCAATAGACAATGATTTCGCACACTGCCAATTGCTGGGGCGAACTCTCTGTGGTGAATGGAATGACCTGATACATGCGCTCTGCATGACGTTTGACGTTCTGATAGATGAGCCCTTGTCCAATGAGCCCAATCGAGCGTTCTTTGTTCTCTCTCATTGAGTTATTCTCCCTTCTTCAACCCCTCTTCTGCTCAAAAGCACACGCACGATACAGGGTAACACCCGCGCCAGGGCCGGGTCATGGTCCAGAGGAATAGCGAATGCGCGTAAACCACTGGCCTGCAATTGCTGGAGCAACCATTGCTGCCGAGCTGGCCACGCCTCTGGTAACGTTGAGCGCGGCACAAACAATTGATCACTGCGAAGGTTCACCGGGAGATCAACCACAGGAACCACAGCGTAGTCGAGCTGTTGAAATTGCTCGGATTGACACTGTTGCAATGCCTGTTCAAGCCCCATACTCAGCGCCCGCACTCCATCACAATGAGTACTATATGCAACAACCTTCTCACCTACACAGGTCGCAAAAGTAGGAACGTGCAACGTGCCTGTGACATCGTAGACCGTGATCTGCCTGCCAGCGGCTTTCAGCAGATGATAGAGATGGAGCCCTTCTGGAGTCAGGGGCGTCCTATCAAGGTCAACCTGGAGATATGCCTGATGAGTATTCTGCAATTGTTCGACGGTAAGATAGTTACACCAATCTAACAATGCCTGGCAGATCGCTTCCTCCCAGATCCCTCTTGAGGCAATTCCTCGTTCTTGCTGGCCAGGAGAAGAGAAAACGTGGGCAGCGGGCACAAGAGAGGCTTGCTGCGTCTGCAAATCCAGTGCCCATGTCCACATCTCACCTGCTGCAGGGAGAGAGGAGATTCCTAGCAATTGGTCGGTCGATATGGCAGGGTAAGAGTGTCGTTGTACTGCCTCAAGGGGAAGTAATCGTCGCTGATCCACCAGCTCGGCAGCGTAGTGTTCGCACGCTTTTTGCGCGGCACGCATCCCGGCGCCTCTTGTATCTGTACTCACCGCAGTGACGCTGAGGGGTTCGACCTGGCGCTCTTTAAGCATAGGATTGGACAGATCGACGTTATAAACCGCGAGCGGAGACTGGACGAAATTACTCGTGTCAAACGCGGTAAAAAGTCCAAGCCTCTCATCAACACAAGTGGCAAGGTTTTCCAGAAAAATATCCGGGTCAACTGGACCCTGACGCTGCAATCGTTGGACCTGCTCAAGGAATTGCGATGCAGTTGGGGCAACTGGATGCTGGCTGGCCAGACAATGAGGATGTGGCAGAAACGCGTGGCTCTCACTCAGCAACGTTGCGAGATCAAGAGCGACGAGCTTTCCAGCCGTTTCTGCGGGGCTGGTCTGCGTAAAATAGTGAAACAACTCGAAGATGAGCCGATTGGCAATCATAGTAGCTCCCGGCGCCGAGAGAGATCGACTGCGAGAGGCCAACGGTTGATCGTGAAATTTGTAGCGTGAAAGTTGGTCTGAAAGATCTGTCAGATTGGCTTGCAGGCGCCGCCATGCACATTCCCAGCATCCGCCAGTTTCTGAGCACACCAGCGGGCCGATCCAGGCATGATCATCAACGAGAATAGCCTGGATACACGTCTTCTGCTGCTCAATACACAGTCTGTTTAACAGTTGGGCGCGTGCTAACATGGGATGCTCAGCAACGTGAAGGATGGCATCGTAAGCCTGGATGGTATCGCGCACCTCGGCCTCATTGTCCCAGGACGGGGTATCTATCAAGTGCGTGTCTTCCTCAGAAGCAGTATTGGCCAGCAAATCACGTATATTCTGGCGGAAATCCGCATCTGCTCCATCCTCCGGCGTTACGATTACGCTGATCTTTCTCACTCCACATTGGATGCCTGCTTGTACAAGTGAAGTGAGGCTAAGCCCGGAGCCGATGAGCAGCAGGTGCTTATTACGAAAACGTTCAAATCGGTAGGCAGCCGACGTTTGAAAGGCTTCAATAAAAGCAATGTCTGAGGCGTAGGTTTCTAGCTCTAACGGACCAAGCGTGTGAGGGTGCTCCTGGCTCGTATCTTGAAGAAATTGATGGGTGAATAATTTCTCCAGCAGATTCGTGACCATGCGTTTTCTATCCGCGTCCAGACCTCCTGTTATTTCTTCAAGCGTGATGTTTCCATTGAGATTAGGAACAAGGTGTTTTAACAGAGGATATAAGCTTTTTCCTTTAAGGACGAGGCGGCTGTTGTTACCGCGTAGATAGATGCCATCGGACATCGGGATGTAGTAAGTATCTGCTTTCCACTTTGGTCGCATGCTTTGCGCTATCATCTATTCCATTCTCCTTGAGAAAAATGTCCAGTAAGCAGGGCTTAAGTTCTGTTTACGAAGAGGTATGATAACCAGTAACCTTCGAGAAAGGTTTCCTGCTCTTTCGCGCGTTCCTGTTCAGGATGTTAGTGATCCTGAACAGGAACGCGCGAAAGCTGCTTTTTTCTGGAGAGAAAGTTATCACGCTGTGTCTATCCTGGGAAGGAGAACACAGTCGTGATAACTTTTCCAGTTCGAGTCAAACAAGATGTAGTGAGAGAGTACAACTCACAGCACTACCCAGCTGATGTAGACCTTTCCATCTTTCCTGGGTATTTGCCTTTAGCTGATGGAAATACGCTCTGAATTAACCTTAGAAGCCGCCGAAGCCGCCGAAGCCGCCGCCGAAGCCGCCGAAGCCGCCGAAACCGCCGAAGCCACCCTGAATGTTGACCTCTTCCAGGTTCTCGTCGGTCAAATCAATAAACTCAACAAACTGCTCAGAAAGTTTGTTCTCCCTGGCCTGACTGTTTCCGTTGATAGATTTCATGGTTTGTTTTCCTTTCTGGGTAAAACGTGTACTGTTTGCTCGCTCAAAATTTCCTTGAGCCACTTTCAGCGACTGAGCATCCATGAGTCGCCCACAAAGGAAGTATAGCAATTACGTATAATCGGCTTATTTGCACCCATGGTCCGTAGGGAAAAGAGAAGAGGAATATGTTCCTATGTGAGGAAATTTTAATTTTCAGGATTATGCATCTTATAAACTTCTTGATGAGTAGGAAAAATGTGGATGAGTCGATTGTCCGAAATTACTATACTTCTTCTATGAGGGTTGTATGGGTGTCTGGCTTATTGGTGTCATGCAGGAGGTTATTCTAGAAATGTTTCAACGCAAAGTACCAGAACTCTTACAAATGAATGCGGTAGAGTGTGGAGCAGCCTGTTTAGCCATGATTCTTAGTTATTATGGTCGCAAGACCAGTATCTCAGAGATATATAAAAATACTGGTACTGGCCGGGATGGTCTTTCGGCATTGAGTCTCGTGCAAGCAGCACGCCGTTACGGCTTGAAGGTCAGAACTATATCATCAGAGGTCAATAATTTTCGTTTTGTTAGTCTGCCTGCTATTATCTACTGGGAATTTAATCATTTTCTCGTCGTAGAGCGCTGGTCCCCATCCTTTGTTGATGTGGTTGATCCTGCAGCGGGACGCCAACGTCTGACAGCCGAGGAATTCGACGCAGGTTTTACAGGTATTGTGATTATGCTCGAACCGGGTACGGAGTTTGATACTCATGCGCCCAGGCCATCGCTCTCACTCCTCACCTATCTGATGCAGTACCTCAAGCAATCTCCTTTGGCATTTTTGCAAATTATTCTGGTTTCTCTCCTGCTGCAGGCATTTGGGCTAGTCATCCCTCTTGTCACAAAACTTGTGATAGATCGGGTTATTCCCTATCCCTGCGCTTCTTTCAACGACGTTCGAGCGGAGACATTATGGCGCGCGTGGCAAGCAACACAACTGTCCGCAACCTTATCAGCGGCCAGCTCGTTTCGACTCTTCTCGATGGAAGCATGGTCATAATCTACCTGTTGATTTTGCTCTCACAGGCGTTCACATTCGGTACGATCGCGCTGGCTATCGGCCTGCTCCAGGTTCTTTTGTTACTCGGAACGCACGCCCCTATGCGCCGGTTAGCCCGCCGTGAGTTGGATGCCATCGGAGAATCTCAGGGTTACGTCACAGAAATGCTCACAGGCATAGAAACCCTGAAGGCGGCTGGAGCGGAGCAAAAAGCTTTTCAACGCTGGTCCAATTTCTTCGTGAAGCAGCTAAACGCCTCTGTACGTCTGAATTACATGACAAGCTTTCTCAGCTCATTCACAGGTATCCTGGGTGTGTTCGCGCCTCTAGCATTACTCTGGATAGGCTCGAACGAGGTCCTGAATGGCACAATGCAAACAGGAACAATGCTTGCCTTGAATGTGCTGGTCGGGGAATTCCTGGCCCCGCTGGCATCTTTAGCCAGCAGCGGGCAACTCTTGCAAGTGGCTCGCTCTCACATCGAGCGCCTCGCCGATGTGATGGAAGCAGAACCTGAGCAGCATATGCAACAGGTGAAACAACCACCGCGCCTGACAGGGAACATTACGCTCAAACAGGTGAGTTTTCAATATGATCCCAACGCCCCAAAGGTGTTGAAGGATATTACCATCCAGATTGATGCAGGCCAAAAAATCGCCATTGTCGGGCGTACGGGATCGGGAAAGAGCACGCTGGGCAAACTGTTACTGGGACTGTGCCTGCCAACAGAAGGAGAGATCCTCTATGATAACATCCCGCTCCATGCCCTTGATTTTCAATCTGTCCGCGCTCAACTCGGGGTCGTCATGCAGGACATGCGCACCTTTAGCGGGACAATCCGGGAGAATATCACTTTCAATCATCCTGATATGAGCATGGAACAGATAGTTAAGGCCACACAGGCGGCGGCTCTCCACGATGATATCCTCCAGATGCCCATGGGCTATGACACGTTTGTCTCGGAAGGCGGCAATGCGCTTTCTGGTGGACAACGTCAGCGTCTTGCGCTCGCCCGTGCCCTGGCGCACGAGCCTGCTATTTTACTCCTCGACGAAGCAACGAGCGCATTAGATGTCATTACTGAACGGATCATTGAGCAAAATCTGAAAAATTTGCAACCGACACAAATTATCATCGCTCACCACCTCAGCACTATACGCACTGCAGATTGTATACTCGTTCTTGACGAAGGGCAGATTGTGGAGTATGGTTCGCATCAGGAATTGCTGACCAGGGATGGACAATATGCCAGGTTGATACGAAACCAGATTGCCATGAGAGAAGCGGAGGCAATTGACGCTCCTGTTTGATCGAATGGGAAGAGGATAATACGCAAGCCGTACACTCCCAGAGAGGTCGCCACGCGCCGTGCCCTGCCTGCATATGACATCTTGTTCAGCGAGCACGCGATAGACTAATCGTACAGACAAACCTTCGTGGCGCAACAAATATGACACCTTCTTCTTTGCCCTGATCGGCTGTATTGTCTGCGCCGTTGCAGCCATCTTCGTGGGTCGTGACCACGCGCTTGAAGCTGCTAAACAGGCCAAAGCACGTGGCGAAACCGTCGAAGGGCAGGCCCCGGTCTCTCTCACGGGTGATTAGCCTGGACAAAAGCCTGTCGGTGAATGGAGCGGCAGCCCTGATGTCTGCCGCTCCATTCACCGACAGGCTTTTTTACGCTTTTTTCGTCGAGCCGAGAACTTCCAGGTAGTGCTGGTTGGACCGCAAAAAGTGATTGACAGAGAGAGAAAAAAGATGGTACACTGGGAAACAGAAGAACAAATGTTCTCCTGACAGAAAAAGCTGAGTGAGCCTTTTTCCGCGTGTTTTCCGGTCGATTTTCGGAACCAGACCTCAAGCATGCTTTGAAAGCCGAAGAAGCCGATGGGACAGAGC
>WNFI01145806.1_pt1 | contig 13820 bp, 11 predicted proteins | sample 5400471 | NCBI WGS metagenome assembly WNFI01 (sample SAMN13153348, study PRJNA577476) | soil metagenome | isolation source: 100 cm saprolite on Douglas fir-dominated hillslope | place: USA:California | collected 2013-09-17 | reverse complement strand
CGGTGCAACCCGCCTCAGGAGGAGACGGTGGATTGAAAACAGTCACACTCGCCGAACCTGGGTTCAGGAGCAGGGCCGCGGTGACCGTAGCCGTGGTCTGATTGGGAGTCGTGGTGCCGACAATCGTCAGTTGCTGCTGCGTGGTCCCGCTCCACTTTACCTGGGAGCCTCCCGAGGGGTCCGTAGCGGGAAGAAAGTTTGAGCCATTGAGAATCAACGTGAGATTAGCGCTACCTGCCAGCGCATTCGAGGGGCTGATGCTTGTGAGACTGGGCAGGGGATTCGGCGGCGGATTGATTTTGAAGGGGACGGGATTGGAGAGGCCGTTGTTTCCCTGGCCAGAAGCGGGATTCAGAGTGATGACGGTGGCGACACCAGGCTTGGCGACCAGCGCCATGGGTACAATCGCGGTCTCATTCACGATATTTCCAGCGCTGTTGAGCGTAGGGGTTGTCGTGAGGGGACTGCCGTTCCATTGCACTACGGTTCTTGTCACGAAACCGCTGCCGGTCACCGTCAGCGTAAAATCGGCATGGCCGGCGCTGATCCGGGAAGGCGAAAGAGAGGTAATCAGAGCGCCCGTGTTGCCCTGAAACGTGTTTCCGTAATCGTTGCAGCCGGCAACCGCGAAAATCGCCAAAAGTGCGACAGCCAATGCTGTGCATGACCGCTTCATTGAAACTCCTTCATTTTTTCTGACGACCCCAGCCGCGCCAGGGCCAACCTGCCTGCGCGAACGGGAGTGAACCGTGTCGCCAGCGCACTTTGGGGATGAGATGCCAAAATTGTGCCGCGCGTTGACTGCGACGAAGCCGGGAACCGGAGGACACGCCCAGCCTTGATCCAACCTTCGTGAGGCTGCACTTTGCCACGAATCTCAGGACTCGCGCAACCCTACATGATTACCATCCCTGCGGCAGCAAGGTCAATGCGCATCGTGAGCCCGTCGCAAGCGTTCCCGGGAAATCAAATTCTGCAATTGCGCGTCGGTGCGGCAGATCGCTGCGTCTCGCCAGTGTCCATACGCTCGGTTGGCAGCCGCCGAAACTGGCAGTCGGTATGCCCCTCGAAGCTGTGTGTAAGCTCGCGACACTTTTGCGAGTATCACTCAAAGGTCTCCGCTCACATTCTTCCTGCCCAGTGCTGCGATCGATGCGCGCACTAGATCCTGTATATGGGTTTGACACTGCGCATCCTGGACCGGCAATGCGCTTGCGGCACGATAACAAGCCAAGGCTTGCTGCTTTCGGCCCAGTTTGGCGTAGAGGTCGCCGCGTGCCAATTGAAAGAGCGGATTTGCGGGGTACCTTTCAACGAGAGGGCCGAGGACGCTAAGGGCCTTTTCATACTGTTGATCGTAACGGTGCAGATTCAGCGCAAGGTAAAAGCGCGCGACGTTCGAGGTGAGAACGCCTTGCGCGATGGCCTGTTCGAGAAGGCGCACTCCCTCCTGTTTTGAACCCCCGGGAATGCCCATGAAAAAGCGCAAGATTTTGGCAATGCCACTGAGCGTGTCCACATAATAGTTGTAAAGACCCAGCCCGAAATCGGCATCGACGAGATCCGCGTCCAGAGCTTTAGCGCGCAGGAGATGTTCGCGTCCGCGCACGCCAGCGCGGGCGGCGTTGCGATTTTCGGCGCGCAGTCCGTAAAGCCGCGCCGAGGACGCTTGCGCCATGCCGGCATAAAATTGCATTTCCGCGGATTCGCCATGCTTGATTTGGTCTTCCGCAAGCGACAAGGCCTTGGCCGCCAGCTCAAAATAGTGGCGGTCCGCTTCGAGTTTCGGGCGGCGCCGGGCGTCGCTCATCCCATATTTGAAATCGAGGGAAGTACACCAAATGCGCCACCACAAGGCTTCCGCTTCCAGTAGATAGCCCAGCGGGTGGCGGGGCTGCTCCTGTTGTATACGCTTCGCGGCATCGACCGCCCCGTCCAGGTCAAAGGAATAGATTTTGTCAAGGATGGCGGGCGTCTCCGGCGGCAAAGTGATCCTGGAGGCGCGCGCGGGGATGGCCGGAGGCGCCAGCAGGAGCAGACAAACCAGGCCGCCACTGTGAACAACCCGCGATGCGTTCATCGTCTCCGTCCGAGAAAGAGAATGCGCAACTTCAGGCTCTGCGCCGGACGAGTTTAATCTGTTCGGGAAGAGTTGCAAATCGAAATGGTTTTTGCAGAAAGACGGAATTGGTTGGGTCAAATGACGGCCCAAGGATCGGACACGACCATTACAATGAGAAAGCATTTTTGAAGAGATTTGCAAGAACAAGTTGGAACGGAACTAGTGCGGAGGATTCTAAGTCCCGGATGAGCGTCAACAAAAAAGGGAGGATTCTCTGGAATCCTCCCTGTCCTGCTGTACTCTCCTGGAATTGAAGATTAACTTTTGCGGAACTCGCTTACTGCCCGGAGGTCGCGGCGCTCGCCGACGCCGTTCCCGCGGACTTGGGTATGCTGAGGTAGCCCGTGGCGGTCGTCTTGGTAACCTTGTTAACCACCAGTTCCAGTGCCGCGCGGCTTCCGCCAGTGTAGAAGAAGATCGGCTCGTTCACGGAGCGATCCTTCTTTTCAAAGCTGTTGTCATCCGCCAGGACGTTGATGGTGTAGCGGTTCTTCTTGGTGTTGGTGTCCTTCAATTCGATTCTAATGGCGCCGACCTTGGTCGCACCGCCCTTGCGCTGCACGGTGAATTCGAAATAATCGCGCTGGCCCATGTGGCGGAGCTGATCGATTTCATCGTGGTTCCGCGCGATGAGCGTGCCCATTTCGCTGCGCGCCATCTGAATGCTGCTTTTCGTGGCGTCCAGGTCGGTCTTCACACCGCTGACATCGCCGTTCAACTTGTTCAGATCTTCGGAATTTGCTTTGGCGGCTAGTTCGGCCTTGACCGAAGTCGCCAAGTTGGTGACCTTCTGGTCTACCGCGGTGGTTGCCTTCTTATTTTGCTTGCGAGCGGTGGTAAGTTCGCCTTCCGTGAGATTGAGCTTGTCGGTGACAACCTTCACATCGCTCTGCAATTGCTGATTGATGTCGTCGGCCCTCGCCAGCCGCTGGGTCAGCGCTTCATTGGCCTGTTTCACGCTGGCTTGTGTCGATTGCTCGACAGTCTTCGCCTGATTCAGTGCGCTCCAGCCTACTCCCAATGAGACCAGCGAAACGCCACCCAAAATCGCTACGGCCAGTCCGACCCAGCGGGGTGTCCCGGTGGTGTACCTGTTGGGTGAATCTTGAAAATCGCTCATAACTTCGTTTCTCCTTTTGGCTCTTGGCCCTGTATCGTGGAAGGGAGCACCCGCTTCGCCAAATGGTGCGTGGGCACTTTTTTCGTGCTAACACACCTAAAATGAATAGTTTACATGGTGTTCAGGGGAGAAGGAGGCGCGAATCCCAAGAAATCAGCACTAGTAAAATTTACGTTGTCTGCCGGAAAATCGTATAATTTGCTGTCAGTACTCTTAGGAACCTCAGTCGACGGGATTTGTCAATATCAACCGCTTGGAAAGCCCAAGCGAGGCGCTATCCATCGATCTAAGCCTCAATGGTTCAATTAGATAGGGGGAGATAAATCAAGCGGGGCGAAAACTGGCTTCGGTTCCCGCAGCGTGCTCGGAGTTGAAATAGCGATCCAGAGTGTTGACGGCTGCATCCAGAACCAGATGGCAGTCGGAACATGCATCCAGATGACTCTTGATCTCATCCTCTACGGACTCCGAGAGTCGCCCTTCTAAATACCAACAAATCAAATGGATAGTGTCTCTACAGCTCATCACCGCGCCCTCAGCTTCCCAAATACAACAATAGGTCCCACCGATGCATGTGCATTTCCCGCGCCAAACACACTTCCGCGACCGAAAATATTATCTGCTTATAAATCAGATATTTAGCCGGCGCGTAAGAGCCTGAACCGCACGCGCACGGAGCGAATTCTGAAAAGATTACACGTGAGTTGGTTCATATGTGCAGGCCCCTGCCAAAATTTCACTAGCGCTGAGGGATTACAGTCATCTCACGCAGCGCTTGGATACGCTTCTCAAGCGGCGGATGTGTGCTAAACAGAGATGACAAAGTGCCGCTCCCGAAGAACGGCTTTACGATGCACAATGCCGAGGTCGACGGAGAAACGGAAGTTGTCGGGATGCGCTGGTTGTACGCGCCCAGCTTTTGCAGTGCGCTGATCAGGCCATAAGGCTGGCCTACCATTCGTGCGCCGGTCTCATCGGCGGAATATTCCCGCGTCCGCGAAAGAAAAAGTTGCAACATCATGGCTGCAATGGGCGCCAGGAAAATCATCAGCAGGGCCGCGAACCCGCCGCCCTCGCGGTCATCGTCGCGGTCTCTTCCGAAGCCTCCGAAGAGCATGGCCCAGCGACCCATGGACGCAAGATACGTAATGGCTCCGGCAATCGTTGCGGCGATCGAGCTTGTCAGGATGTCGTAATTTCGAACGTGAGAAAGCTCGTGGGCAATCACGCCTTCGAGTTCGTCGTCGTTCATCAACTCCAGCAATCCTTGCGTCGCCGCCACGGACGCGTGCTGCGGGTTGCGACCCGTGGCGAAGGCATTCGGCGCGGCTTCGGGAATGACATAAAGCTTCGGCATCGGAAGGCGCGCCTTCGCGGCGAGGCGTTCCATCACTTCATAAAGTCTGGGCACTTGTTCGCGCGAAACCCGCTGCGCGCCGCTGGAGGCCAACGCGATTTTGTCCGAGAAGAAATAGGAAATACCATTCATCACCACGGCAACGGCTAAGGCGATTTTCAGCCCACTGCGCCCGCCAATCGCTCCTCCGGCGATCACCAGCAGCACACTCAGGAGAATCAGCAGCAGGCCGGTTCTTAGAATTTTCATGTCTTCCTCATCCACTCAGTCTACGCAAAAAAGCAATCACCAATGTCAGGGTTCGGACAGGAATTAAACTTTTGGAGCCGCAGCGTTCTACTCCTGCTCTGAATTAGATTCTCGCGGCAGCCGCGGGTTGTTTCGCAGGCGCACGCTCAAAGCGCATCGCATCTTTCTGCCCCTCGCGATCTACGCGCACATGATCGCCCGGCAACACCATGCCTTGCAAGATCTGCAACGCCAGTGGATCCTGAATCAGGCGCTGAATGGTTCTGCGCAGCGGCCGCGCCCCGTACGCCGGATCGTAGCCTTCGCGCAGCAACAAGTCCTGCGCGGACGAAGTCAACTCCACCGTAATCTGCCGCTCTTCCAGCAGCTTCTCCACGCTCTTCAGCAGCAAGCCCACGATGCGCTCCAAATGCTCTTTCCCGAGCGGGTTGAAGATCACGATCTCGTCGATGCGGTTGAGGAACTCCGGCCGGAACGAGGCACGCAATGCCTCCATCGCTTCCTTGCGCGCCCGCTCCGGATCCTTGCCCGACAATTCAAAGATCGCATTGGACCCCACGTTACTGGTCATCACCAGCACACTGTTGCGGAAGTCCACGGTGCGGCCTTTGCCGTCGGTGAGGCGTCCGTCCTCGAGAATCTGAAGCAGCACGTTGAACACATCCGGATGCGCTTTCTCAATCTCGTCAAACAAGATCACTGAATACGGATGACGTCTCACCTGCTCGGTCAGCTGTCCGCCCTCCTCGTATCCCACGTAGCCGGGAGGCGCGCCTATCAGCCGCGACACGCTGTGCTTCTCCATATACTCGCTCATATCGATGCGGATCATCAATTTTTCATCGTCGAAGAGAAACTCCGCCAGCGCCCGCGCCAGTTCCGTTTTTCCGACGCCGGTGGGTCCTAGGAAAATGAACGAGCCGATTGGCCGCTTGGTGTCGGAGAGACCTGCGCGGCTGCGCCGCACGGCATTCGAAACGCGCCCCAGCGCGTCGTCCTGGCCGACAACCCGCTGCCGCAGCCGCTCTTCCATGCGCACGAGCTTCTGCGCTTCGCCTTCGAGCAGCCGGCCAGTGGGAATGCCCGTCCACTTGCTCACCAGCTTCGCGATGTCTTCCTCATCGACCTCTTCCTTGAGCATCGGCGCGTCTTTCTGCACTGCGGAAAATCGTTCCTGCGCCTGCTTCAATTCGCGTTCCGCCGCGGCGATCTTGCCATAACGGATTTCCGCCACCTTGGCCAGTTCGCCGGCGCGTTCGTATTTCTGCTCCTCCGCTTTGAGCTGTTCAATCTGCTCCTTGAGCTTGCGAATTTTTCCGATGGCTTCCTTTTCCGCCTGCCAGCGCGCCTTGCGCCCGCTGGAATCTTCTTTCAGCGCCGCCAGTTCCTCTTCGATTTGCTTGCGCCGCCCCTTCGAATGCGCATCGCTCTCTTTCAAGAGCGCCTGGCGTTCAATTTCCAATTGCAGGATGCGCCGTTCGATCTCGTCAATTTCCACGGGCAGGGAATCGATCTGCATCCGCAGGCTGGCTGCCGCTTCATCGATCAGGTCGATGGCCTTGTCCGGCAGGAAGCGGTCCGAGATATAGCGGTTGGACAGCCTGGCCGCGGCGAGAATCGCCGCATCCTTGATGCGCACACCGTGGTGCACTTCATAGCGCTCTTTCAATCCGCGGAGAATCGCGATGGTGTCTTCCACCGTCGGTTCGCTGACCAGCACGGGCTGGAACCTGCGCTCCAGCGCGGGATCTTTCTCGATGTGTTTCTTGTATTCGTTGAGCGTCGTTGCGCCGATGGCGCGCAGTTCGCCCCGCGCCAACGCCGGCTTGAGCATGTTGGACGCGTCCATGGCGCCTTCCGCGGCGCCCGCGCCCACCAGCGTGTGCAGCTCGTCGATAAACAGAATGATTTGACCCTCGGCCTCAGTGATCTCTTTCAGCACGGCTTTCAGGCGGTCTTCAAATTCTCCTCGGAACTTAGCCCCTGCCACGAGCGCTGCCAGATCGAGAGCCACGATACGCTTGGTCTTCAGTACGTCCGGCACGTCGCCGGAAACGATGCGTTGCGCCAAGCCTTCCACAATCGCGGTTTTTCCCACGCCGGGCTCGCCGATCAGCACCGGGTTGTTTTTCGTGCGTCGCGCCAGAATCTGCATCACGCGGCGAATCTCTTCATCGCGCCCGATCACCGGATCAAGCTTTTGCCGCCGCGCCAATTCCGTCAGGTCGCGCGCATATTTTTCCAGGGACGCGTAGGTAGCCTCTGGATTTTGCGACGTCACGCGCTGCGTTCCCCGCACTCCGGTCAAGGCCTGCAGAATGGCTTCGTGAGAAGCGCCCTGACGCTTTAACAATTGCCCCGCAGGGTCGCGGTCCTGCGCGGCGATCGCCAGAAACAGGTGCTCCGTCGAAACATACTCGTCCTTGAAGTTGTCCGCTTCCTGGAAAGCGCGCTCCAGCAGATCGTTCAGCGGCCGACCCATATGCTGTTGGGCAAATCCTTGCACCTTGGGCAGCCGGCCCATTTCCCGGTCCATCTCTTGCGACAACACTTCGCTGCGGACTCCCAGGCGCGCCAGAAGCGGAGGCACCACGCCGTCGGCCTGCGCCACCAATGCTGAAAGCAAATGCATAGGCTCGATCTGCTGATTTTCGTGCCGCGCGGCAACCTCTTGCGCGCTTTGCACGGCCTCCTGCGCTTTGACGGTCATTTTTTCAAATCGCAACATACCGACCTCGTCTCCTGCCGTTCCCGAAGAAAAAGGGGCTGGCAACCCTGGCCAGCCCCTTAATCTACCGCTCCACCGGTTAGGCGGCCAGAATTACCTTCCCGCAGCAGCCGCGGCCGCCGCCGGGGCCCCGACGTTGACCTTGATCTGCTTCGGTTTGGCTTCCTCTTTCTTCGGGATGCTCAGTGTCAGCACGCCGTTCTGATAGTCGGCCTTGATGGCTTCCGAATTCACGGTGTTCGCTAGCGTGAAGCTGCGGGCGAAAGAACCATACGCGCGCTCCACGCGCAGGTAGTTCTCTTCGTTCACTTTCTTCTCGAATTTGCGCTCGCCGCGAATGGTGAGAATGTTGTTTTCCACTCGGATGTCCAGATCCTTGGGATCGACTTCCGGCAGATCGGCCTTGACTACCAGCCTATGCTCGGTTTCGTAGATGTCCACTGACGGCGCCCATGCCGTGAGGCTGGATTCCTCGCCTGCGCGCTCGAAGACATCGCTGAACAACCGGCTGACTTGATCTTGCAGGGTAGTAGCCCCGCGGAAGGGCTCCCAACGAGTAAGTGAGATTTCATGTTATAAGCACCTCCTTGGGTGATTGTAAGCACATAATAAAATATGAGCGTATTATTGTCAAGTACAAATTCTGATTTCCACAGCTCTTCCTATAAGCTTATTATATTTCAATCGCTTAAGAGAATAGCGCGCCCCGAGAAACGTCTCTCTTCTGTCGGCCTGAGTAGCCTCGAAGCGCCTTCGCAATCCCCAATTCGTTTGTTTTGCTTGCCTTAACCACTTTGCTGTTAGACTGCCGCTTCCGATGCGTTTGGACGAACTCGACTACAGTCTCCCTCGCGAGCAAATTGCGCAGCATCCCCTTGCGCGTCGCGAAGCATCGCGGCTCCTGTGCCTGGATCGTTCCTCCGGGGTTTTCGAAGACCGGTTCTTCTTGGACTTTCCCAATCTCCTCCGCGGTGACGAACTCCTCGTCTTCAACAACGCGCGCGTCATCCCCGCCCGCTTGTTCGGGAGGCGAGCCGGGGTCCACTCGCAGCCACCATCGCGCGCAACAAGATCGGAGCATCTGACCGGAAGGGTTGAAATCTTCCTCACCCGCGAGCTAGATACCGACACCTGGGAGGCGCTGGTACGGCCGGGCCGCAAGATGCACCTAGGGGAGCGGGTTTTCTTTGGCGGGGGCGAGCTGGAAGCCGAGGTTCTCGCACGCGGGCAGTTTGGTTTGCGCACGCTGCGTTTCATTTCTCATGACCAGCGCAGCATCAGCCAGCATTTCGAGCGCCTGGGTCACGTTCCTCTTCCGCCGTACATCGAGCGCGCCGATGAAACTTCTGACCGCGAGCGCTATCAAACCGTTTTTGCTAAACGTCCAGGCGCGATTGCGGCGCCCACCGCGGGCCTTCACTTTACCACTGGAATTCTTGAGAAAATTCGCGAGCGGGGCGTGGAGACCTGTGAACTCACGCTAAACGTCGGCCTCGGCACGTTTCAGCCGATCCATGGCGAAACGCTCGAAGGGCACGTGATGCATGCCGAGAGCTACGAAATTCCCAAAGAAACTGCCGATCGCATCCAAGCCACGCGCGATGCCGGACGCCCGATCCTGGCTATCGGCACAACCGTAGTTCGCGCGCTCGAAAACGCCGCCCTGCGAGCGGCGGAATCGGGATCATCGAATCTTGTGCTGGCAGGCAAGGCGCAGGCACAGCTTTTTATTGTTCCTGGGTTTCGTTTTCGTGTTGTGGAAGGCTTGCTCACAAACTTTCATTTGCCGCGCTCTACTCTTCTTGCGCTGGTGTGCGCATTCGCCGGCCGCCGGCAGATCCTTACGGCCTATGAACATGCAGCCAACACGCGCTATCGCTTTTACAGCTACGGAGACTGCATGTGGATTCGTTAGATCCCGAAAAGTATCTTTATGTGGAAGAGGAACTTGCACATCCCTGCGGCGCGGAATGGGAGCGAATGTCCGTTCGCCAAGGCTGGACTCTGCCACATCAGAGGCTCCTCGCCAGCGTGACAAGAAGGGAGGTCGTAGCCAGCTACAACCTCCCGCTCGTCCCAGGGGAAGGAGTTACGGAATTTCCTCTTTTACTCGCTAAAGACAAAGACACGCGCTTGACCGGCGAAGCGAACTTCCTTCACTTGCCCGTTTTCACCGAGCAGTACGGCGTCATACGCAGACTTGCTGCTGCGATCTTCCCAGCGGCCCTCGGATTCGGCCATCACAGCCTTGCCCTTCTGGACGGTGGCCTTGTTCCCTTCGATTTGGAGGCGGTATTCCCCGGCCCGCAGCTCGGCCTTGCCGAGCCTGGCGTCCTGCGCAATGTTGATGGTCTTGGTAAAAGGCTTCGCGAACGCTGGTACTGCCATTGCGATGGCGGCAAGCAAAGCCATGCTGCGGACAAATGAATTCGTTTTCATGTGCGTCAATTTCCTTTCCAACGGGATCGAGTCAGCTGAACAACAGGCTGCCATTGGCTAGAGAGAGTTGACACGCATGCGGAGGACGAGTACTCTCGCCCGTGAAGACACCTCTTCTTCCTGGACTAACGGCCGGAAAGACTGCGTGTCACGGCCCCGCGGCTGCCACCGCGGGGTTTTTCTGAATCTTGCCAAAACAGCCTCGAAACCAGCTGCACCCGTATAGACGAATCAACAGGCCCGAATGTTTCGCCACTTCGATAGAAAAATTTGTTCCCTTTCGAATCAACCGGGGCCACTGGCGCCCTCGCTCGTTTCCGCTCGCGAACTCGCCATTTCTCCTGCATCAATTTTTCATAAAGAGTTGTGCTCTTCTTCCAAACCTTTTAGGTTTTCTTGCGGTGCTCCGGTTGGCCAGCCGTGGAGTATCCCGCCGTGCATCGGCGCTCTTGTTCCTTTATACTCGGGGTCACTTTTCGGATATTAAAAATGCGGATTCTCGTTCTCAGCGATTTGCATTCGAACGCCACTGCACTCGACGCCGTCCTCGATGCCGCCCAGGACCGTTGGGATCTTTCCGTCTGCTTGGGCGACGTCGTGGGCTACGGCCCCGATCCCAATGAAGTCACGGCGCGCCTGCGCGAGCTCGGCACTCAGACCATTCGGGGAAATCACGACAAAGCGGTCACTGGCCTGATGGCCACAGACGACTTTAACGTCGTCGCGAAATCCGCCGTGGAATGGACGCGTGCGCAGCTCCAGCCCGAGCATCTCGCGTGGTTATCGGCTTTGCCCCATGGGCCTCTCGCAACGGATGGCGTCGTGCTGGTCCACGGCGCGTTTCAGGATGAGGACGAATACGTCTTTACTCCTGCGCAGGCCCTCGACGGCCTCCTGGACTCCACCACTCCAGTCACTTTTTTTGGACACACGCACCACCAGGGCGGCTTTTCCTATCAGGACGACCAGCTCGAGGTCCTCCGGATTCGCCCTCGCCCCAGCGAATCCGTTGCCGCGTTGCGCGTTGAACCTCCGCGCCGCTATCTCCTCAATCCCGGTTCGATCGGACAACCGCGTGACGGCGATCCGCGCGCCGCCTTTGCGATCGCCGACCTGGAACATCAGATCATCGAGTTCTGGCGAGTGCCCTACGATATTTCCGTCGTCCAGCAGCGCATGCGCGCCGCCCACCTTCCCGAGCCGCTGGTCCAGCGGCTCGCCTTGGGACGCTGAGGTCGTGAGGTTTCTGACCTTTCATTTCAAGCCGGGAAAAAATAGTCCCACAAATACGTATCTCCTCTATAATCCAACCGTGGATTTCGCCGCTGAGCTGCAAGCCAGCCTCCAGGAGTTCACCGCCTCCGGGATCGTGGAAGTTCGTGAAAACGGCGGCTGCATCGCGCCGTTTTCGGGGATGTCCTGGGAAGTGCGCGGCAGTGGCGAGAAGCCGCTGCTTCATCTGTGGTCGGAGCAGTTGAACCTCACGCGCCGTGTACTGGCCATTATCGACCATTCCGAAAAGCGGCTGGCGCTGGCGGTGGAGCGCTTCGGACGCGGCAAACCGGACCGGCTCGAATTCATTCGAAGGGAATTTGAACGCGGTGGCCGCGAAATTTCACGAGAGGAATTCCGCGGCCGTCTTGCCCGCCTTCTTGCCGAGCAGTTTCCGGATGAAACGCTCGAATCGCTGTCGGTCTCTCCCGATCTCGAGCACTCCTTCTCCGGCAATTACGCCCGGGGAATTCTTCGCCGCGGCTCCGCGTACGTCGCGGTGCTGGGCGTCCCCGGCGGAGAGTCATCGGACGCGGCCGACAATAGCCTGACTTTCGCTTTACTCTGGCTGCGGCGTGCGCGCGAGTCGAGTTACGGAGGAGCCCTCACCGGCGTTCGTGTCATTCTTCCCAAGAAAGCCTGTGGCCCCGTTGCTCACCGTCTCGCCGCACTTGGCCCACAACACGCCGTGGAGCTTTATGAGTACGATCCCGCGCTGAACGTCCTCGAAAAGATCGATCCCCGGCGTGCAGGTAACCTGGACACCTGGCTTGTTCCGCATCGCGAATCGGAAACGCTCCTCAAGCAGGCGCGGCCCGGGCTGGATGACATCATCGCGGTGGCGCCACAGGCTGTCACTGCGCATCCCACGGCGCAATCCCGCGAAGTGTGGCTGCGCTTCCGCGGCCTGCCCTTCGCGCGATGGGTGGATGGCCGCGTTTATTTCGGAATCAACGACGCCCGCGAGGAACTCACTCCCGCTTCACGTTCCGCTCTGAAGGATCTACTGCACGATCTGGAAGTTCACCGCCACCCGCTGGCCAGCGATACGCGCCATTCGCTCTACCGCGCTCAGCCGGAGCGCTGGCTGGAATCCATCGTTTGCGAGAACGTCAAGCGCATTGATGCCATGCTCGATCAGCGGTTTGTTTACGCTCAGGTTCTTGCCAATGCCGGGTGCGAACACAGCATACTCGACCTCCTGACCATAACGCGCGCCGGAAGGCTGGCGATCATCGAACTGAAGGCCGGAGAGCATCTGCACTTGCCGCTGCAGGCTGCCGACTATTGGCTGCGCGTTCGCCGGCAGTTGCAGAGCGGAGAAATCGCGCGCTACGGCTATTTTCCGGGAGTTGAATTGCAACAGGCCGCGCCGCTTGTCTATCTCGTTGCGCCAGCGCTGCGATTCCATCCGACAACGGACGCTCTCTTGAATTATCTCTCACCGGAATTGGAGATCGCGCGCGTGGGCCTTGCCGAAAGCTGGCGCCGCGGATTGCGTGTGGTCATGCGTCAGTAGCTGCGACCCGTAAATCCCTCGCAGCAGCGGATCGCCGCGTTATGCACATCTTTTTTTGCCCCGGAAGTTTTCTACACAAGGCCGCTGCACCACAGGTAGAATATTGTTCCCGGCAGATAGGGGACGAACCGTGCAGCCCATAAACTTTTCAGTCAGCATTCGGCCGGTAGGCCCGATTTCCCTCTTGGATGTCTCGGGGCGTCTGACTTTCTTCGAAGTCGGCGCCTTGCGCGATTCCGTTTCCCGGCTCTTGAAGCAGGGCCGAAAAAACATCGTCCTGAATTTAAGCGCTCTGCAATACTTGGACAGCTCCGGGATTGGCGAGCTCGCGAGGATCTATGTCTCGGTGGTGAAAGAGAGCGGGCAGTTGAAAGTGGTTGGGTTGTCGGCGAGAGTGGAGGAGATTCTCAAGACTACCCAGCTCTATCAGGTTTTCCCGGAATTTCCGAGTGAAGAGGCGGCCCTGCAGAGTTTTCCGGAATCCAGCTGCAATGAAACAATCTAAAACCACTCTCTCCAAAGAATTGTCCTGAAAAGGAGAGAAGCGGTCAGGGCATTTGCCCTAACCGCCTCCCGGGGTGTGTCCTCGAAGTGGTATTACTTACTTAGATGGCGGCCAGCCAAAAAGGTTTCCTTCGCCGCAACCTTTTTTCAAATATCAAATTGGCGCCGCAAACCTCAGTAAAACAAATACTTGCGCCACCGTTCATCGCGGTGCCCGATCAGCCGCATCAGTTGCCGGGAAGTGTGCAACGTAAACGGCCGAGGTCTGCGCGCCAGCTTCAGGCCGGCTTCTTCCGGTGTCCTGTCGCCCTTGCTGTTATTGCACCGGTAGCAGCAGGCCACCAGGTTCTCCCAGGTAGATCGCCCGCCTCGCGAGCGCGGCACCACGTGGTCCAGCGTCAATTCCGAGCTCGGAAATACGCGCACGCAAAACTGACAAGTATTGCGGTCCCGCAGCAATATGTTCTTCCGCGAAAGCGCGCGGCTTTGCTGCGGAATATGCCGGTACGC
>WNFI01145695.1_pt1 | contig 13820 bp, 14 predicted proteins | sample 5400471 | NCBI WGS metagenome assembly WNFI01 (sample SAMN13153348, study PRJNA577476) | soil metagenome | isolation source: 100 cm saprolite on Douglas fir-dominated hillslope | place: USA:California | collected 2013-09-17 | reverse complement strand
TCAATGTTACGCGCACTCGAGATCTCCGTTACCAAGGATGCGGCAATCGACTTCTCGCGCGTGAGGCTGCGCCTCACCTGGGATGATCGGCGCACCGCCTCGGTCGATGCTCCAGTCTCGCTCTTCTACGGCTCGGGTACGTTCTACAATCGCGACCAACGTGAGTATCTGGTCAAGGGCTTTCCGATTCACGTCCGCTACGATGCCGACCGCGTGCGCCTCGCATGCTTCTTCCCGATGCCGTTTTTTCGCTCCGCCCGGATCCAGCTGATCGGCGCGGGAACCGCGATTCCCGATGTCCAGTGGAGCGTGCGTTACACGCCACTCTCCGATCCACCAAGCCATGTCGCCTACTTCCACGCCACTTACCGGGATCACCCGCTGCCGCAACGTGGCAAGGATCTCGTGCTGCTCGATACCCGCGAGCAGGAAGACAGCGAGGAATGGTCCGGACACTTCGTCGGCACATCGATCATTTTCTCGCACAAGTCGAATCTCAGCACTCTGGAAGGCGACCCGCGATTCTTCTTCGACGACAGCCTCTCGCCGCAGGCTTACGGGACCGGTACCGAAGAGTGGAACGGTGGCGGAGACTACTGGGGTGGCCGCAACATGACATTGCCGTTTGCCGGATATCCGGTCGGCGCGCCCAGTGCGCAGGCGGCAAAGAACGAAGAGGACAATATTCAGTCCGCCTATCGCTTCCTCCTTGCCGACCTCATGCCGTTTGGCAGGAATGCCCGAATTCAGTTCGAGCACGGTGGCGACAACCGATCCACCGAACATTACGAGACTGTGACCTACTGGTACGGTGTTCCCTCTCCTGCTCTCGTGAAGACCGACGATCTCAGGGTCGGCGACACGCGCAGTGAAGCGGCGCACCGATACGCATCGCCTGACGCATCGGCGCCGTACGACATCACCTCGCGTTACGAATGGGGAGTCGACACGATCGACGGCCAGGAGATCTTTGCCGCGCACACCGACCGCGGGCGGACGACGAAAGGCGCGTCGGAGTTCACGCTGTCGCTGCGGCCGGACAACCATGGCGTCCTGCTGCGCCGCAAGCTGGATTACGCCTTTCCCAATCAGCGGGCGGAGGTCTACGTCGGAGATGCGTCGGCACGCGGACAACGCCGTGGACACAAGTGGGCTCTCGCAGGCATCTGGTTTCTCGCCGGTTCGAATACGTGCGTCTATTCAAATCCGAAGGACGAGCTCGGTGCGACGCAGCACATCGTGCAAACATCCAACCGCCGCTTTCGCGATGATGAATTCCTCATTCCGCGTGACCTGACGCGAGGACGATCGCGCATTCGAGTCCGCGTGAAATTCACACCCGTTGACATACCCCTGTTTCCCGGTCATCCGATGCCGGAGCTGGCTTGGAGCGAGATCAACTACAGCGCGTATTGCTTTGTGATGCCGAGGTTCACGCTGCGCTGAAGCGACGCAGCGAAGGACAGAATCGGGTGCACGAAAGGAGCAGCTATGAAGAGACGGGATTTTCTGATCTCTGCGTTGGCCGCCGCGGCGGGACTCTCCGCTCCGTCGAGGATCGCCGGCCAGGCCAAAGCGATCGAACCGGATCTGGCGAACCTTGCCGATGGCAGGGGGCTGAAACTGTTCAACCGCACCGTCAACCGCCTGAGCGATGGAGCCAGGACAGGCGTGCGTCTCAGTGAAGCTCCGGGCGAGGGCCTGGCCTATCTGGAAGGGATTGAGCTCGCCAACGGGAGTATCGAGCTGGATATCAGAGGGAAGGACGTTCGGGAACAGAGCTTTGTGGGTGTGGCGTTTCATGGTGTTGACGGAACGACGTATGACGCAGTCTACTTCCGCCCGTTCAACTTCAGGGCCGACGATCCGGTACGACGCAGCCACGCCGTCCAGTACATCTCGAGCCCCATCCATAAGTGGCAGAAGCTGCGGACTGAGCACCCAGGCACCTACGAGAATGCCGTGAATCCTGTGCCGGATCCGAATGGCTGGTTTCACGCACGGGTCGTGGTCGCCAGCCCGAAAGTGAGCGTCTTCGTGAACGATGCGAAGGAGCCCAGCCTGATCGTCAGCCAACTAAGCGAGCGCCGGAAGGGACTGACTGGTTTGTGGGTGGACAACTTTGGTGGAGACTTCGCGAATTTCAAAGTCGTGCCAGCTGGATTATAAACATTCTTCGCTGGGACGGCATGTCGCGCCCTCGTCCGGTTTCTGACACCGTCCTGACCGTTCGGTTCGGAACCGGAAGGCCACGGTTCGGATCCCGCCTTCCCGACCAGTCACCAGACAGATGCGAATTGCTTGCCGCGATCGCGCCGACCCAGAATGGCCCGAGACCGCGGCGGCTGGCGGCTCGGGACTACGGGCGCATCAGCCGGCGCAACAGGACAGCTGACTCACATCCTTCGTGAACGTTTGTGCCGCCAGCTTCAGCCCCTCGACCATCGTCAGATACGGGAACAACTGGTCGGCCAGGTCGTGGACGCTCATCCTCGCGCGGATCGCCAGGGCCGCGGCCTGGATGATCTCCCCCGCCTGTGGGGCGACCGCCTGCACGCCGAGTAGGCGCCCGGAACCGGCCTCGGCGACGAGCTTGATGAAGCCGCGGGTGTCGAAGTTGACCAGGGCACGAGGCACGGCGTCCAGCGGCAACGTGCGGGTGTCGGTCTCGATATTCTGGAGGTGGGCTTCTGTGTCAGACAGCCCAACGGTTGCCACCTGAGGATCGGTGAACACCACGGCCGGCATCGTCGTCAGATCCAGCATGGCATCGCCGCCCATCATGTTGATGGCGGCTCGTGTGCCGGCTGACGCCGCGACGTAGACGAACTGCGGCCGATCGGTGCAGTCGCCGGCGGCAAAAACGTTGGGGGCGCTGGTCCGCAGGTGGTCATCGACGACAATGGCGTCCCGGGTGTCGAGCGTGACGCCGATCGCGTCCAGCTTGAGGGCACGCGTGTTCGGCGCACGCCCCGTCGCCACCAGGAGTCTGTCGGCACGCACCTCGCCGCGGTTGGTGGAGAGCACGAACTCCTCGCCCGCGTGCGACACACGGGAAGCCTGCGTGTGCGTCAACACCGTGATGCCCTCGGCGCCGAACGCCTCTGTCACCGCTGCTCCGATCGCAGGGTCCTCGCGGAACAGCAGCGTGTTGCGGGCAAGGATCGTGACGTCGCTGCCGAGTCGGGCGAAAGCCTGCGCCAGTTCCACCGCGACGACAGACGATCCGATCACGGCCAGCCGCGGCGGGATGCAGTCGCTCGCCAGCGCCTCAGTCGAGGTCCAGTACGGCGTCTCCGTCAGTCCCGGAACGGGCGGGACAGACGCGCTCGCCCCGGTGGCGATCAGGCACCGATCGAAGGAGACCAGGCGCTCGCCGCCATCCACCACGCTCACGTTGAGCGTGTGGGGGTTCTCGAAGCGCGCCTCCCCATGAACGACCGTGATGGCTGGTATCCCAGCGAGCACCTGCTCATACTTGCCGTGGCGCAGCTCCGCCACCCGCCGCCGTTGCTGCGCGAGCAGGCGTGCCCGGTCGACGACGGGTGGTACCGCCGACAGTCCTGCATCGAACGGGCTCTCGCGGCGCAGATGGGCAATGTGCGCCGCACGGATCAGGATCTTGGACGGCACGCACCCCACATTGACGCACGTTCCTCCGATGATGCCGCGCTCGATCACCGTGACGCTGGCGCCGAGCTCGGCCGCTTTCAGCGCCGCCGCCATCGCGCCGCCGCCGCTGCCGACGACGACGATGCGCGGAGGCGTGTGATGATCGCCCACGGCGTTACCTCTTCTCGGTCTGTTTGACCGCCGACGGGTAACCGGCATCGGTGGTGGCTTTGACCAGCGCCGCCGCGTTGGTCTTGGCGTCATCGAACGTGACCACTGCCTCTTTCTTGTCGAAGTCGACAGCGGCCTTGCTCACGCCCTCGACCTTGGTCAACGCCTTCTTCACCGTGAGGGGGCACGTCACGCAGGTCATGTTGGACACCGTCAGCGTGACCGTCTTGGATCCGGCCCACACGGGGCTCGCGAACACGAACACCGCGACGGCTGCACACAGGAGTTTCTTCATCGAGGCCTTCCTTTGTTTGGGTTGTTTCTTTCGCGCTCAATAGAGATACGGAACCATCCACGGGTAGCTGACGGCGACGAGCAGCAGTACGACGACCAGCCCGAACAGGATCTTGTACGTCGCCCGGACTTGTGGGACCGCGCAGACTTCCCCAGGCTGGCAGGCGACGGTCGGACGGAAGATGCGGCGGTACGAGAAGAACAGCGCCACGGCCGCGACGCCGATGAAGATCGGGCGGTACGGCTCGAGCGCCGTGAGATTGGCGATCCACGCGCCGCTGATCCCGACTGTGAGCAGCACCAGTGGGCCCAGGCAGCACGTGGATGCCAGGATCGCGGCGAGGCCGCCGACGAACAGCGCTCCGCGGCCTTTTGTGTCCGACATCCACTTCTCCTTCACAGCGCGACTGCTCACAGACTAAGCTTATTTCCGTACTCAAGTACGGAGTCAACAGCTATGACGCGTGATCAGCCGCGTTTGTCGGTGGGCGCCTTCGCGGCGGCCGCCGGCGTCAACGTCGAGACCATCCGGTTCTATCAGCGCAAGGGCCTGTTGCCCGAACCGACGCGGCCGTACGGCCAGATTCGCCGCTACGGCGACGCGGACGTGGCGCGGGTCAAGTTCGTGAAGTCTGCGCAACGTCTGGGATTCAGTCTCGAGGAGATTGCGGGCTTGTTGCAGCTGGAAGACGGGACCCACTGCGACGCGGCCCGTGTGATGGCCGAGGAGAAGTTGCAAGACGTGCGTGCGAAGCTTAGGGACCTGCGACGGATCGAATCGACGTTGAGGCGGCTCGTCGCCGACTGCTGTGCCGCTCAAGGGACCATCACGTGCCCATTAATTGCCTCACTCAATGCCCGTTGACGTCCATCGTCGGCTGCCGTTCAGCGGATACAGGACCTTCCCCGGTCGCGCGACGAACGCTGCGGCGCATCCCGCACGGAGCGCGCCGACGATATCCCACGCATGCGCTGCGTCTGAAGACCGTCCCGCACATCTGGATGTGCCGGAAGCGTCAGGAACGACGTTTGTGGTGAGCCACGGTCAAGCCTCCTTCGTCGCGTCAGCAATCATGCTCTTGATCTCGCGGAATGCCATGCCGCGCGACGCCGCCGCGAGATCGCCGTCGGCAAGTTGCGCGGCCGCCTTCTGCAGGTCGCCCATCACCCGGGTGTATAGCGCCGCGCCCATGCTGACGCGCTTGACGCCGGCCTTCTGCAATTCGGTCCACGGCACCGCGCCGCTCATTGTACCGATGACGATGTTCACGGGCTTCGGCGCCACCGCGTTCACGATCGCCCTGACCGCATCCATGTCTGCGGGATAAGGCGCATAGAGGACGTCGGCGCCGACGTCGGCGAAGGCGACCAGCCGCTTGATCGTGTCGTCGAGATCCGGACGTCCCTGAATGAAATTGTCGGTGCGGCCGGTCAGCACGATCCGGCCCTTCGCGGCCTTCGCCGCGTGGCGCACGCGTTCGACCGCATCGTCGAACGTGCGGATTGGATTGGACGGATCTCCGGACGTGTCTTCAACGCCGATGCCTGCGAGTCCGGCCGCAATCGCGGCCTCCACAGTCGTCGCGACGTCGCGTGGACTTGCGCCGTAACCATCTTCGAAGTCACCGTTGACCGGCAGACCGGTGAGTCCGCCAATGAGCGTGGCGTTGGCGAGGTGTTCGTCGCGGGTCACCGCGTGACGACCGTCCAGCCGCCCCATCGCCGACGCAATCGCCGCCGACGACGTCCCGAGAGCCTCGAAACCCGCCTGCTTCAGCAGCAGCGCGGACGTGCCGTCCCAGGCATTCGGCATGATGAATCCACCCTCGCGTTGATGGAGTGCGAGGAAGCGTTCGTACAGCTCAGGTTGCGGCATGGTGTTTTTCCGATACGTTCCGGGTTGTGGGCCGGCGGGCTCGCGGCCAAGGCGCACCTGCTGCACATCGAGGCCGACTAGCTCCAATGCGCCCACGGGCGAATGGTTCATCTTGTAAGAGTAGGTCATGCCGCCCTTTCCGCACCAGCCCGCCCTTGACACATCGCGTGGCGAGGCATAGCATGACGATGAATGAACGCCGAAATTCTCAAGGGCCATCTCGACCTTCTCCTGCTCGCCGCCGTGCAGGCGCGTCCGACGCACGGCTACGCGATCGCGGACACGCTGCGTGCCCGCAGCGACGGCGCGTTCGACTTGCCCGAAGGCACGCTCTATCCGGCGCTGCACCGGTTAGAGCGCGCGGGACTGCTGTCCAGCCGGTGGTCGGAGGTTAATGGTCGCCGTCGGCGGGTTTACCAGCTCACGCGAGCGGGTCACCGCGCGCTTGCGAAGCGGCAGGGCGAGTGGCGCGACTTCGCCCGGGCGGTTCACGCAGTGGTGGAGAGTCCCGCATGACGTCAGCCGCGCTCGAGGCGTATGTGCGCCGGCTTGAGCGCGAGCTGCGGCAGCGTGGACTTCAGGACAGACGGATCGTCGACGAGGCCCGTGAACATCTTTTCGATGCTGTAGAAGATGGACTACAGCGGGGGTTCTCGGTCGAGGCTGCGGAGAGCGAGGCATTGGTACGGTTCGGTCCGTCAGAGATGGTTGCGTCGCATTTCGCTAGCAAGAGGCATCGCATGTCGAATTGGCTGTTCTTCATTCTGACCAGACTCGCCGGGTTGGTACGCAGGAACGAACCGCAGGCTGGCCATTACCACGACGTAGCCGTTCCATCGCGCTATCACTTCGCTCTTCGACTAAGGCGGCGGTCTCGTAACCGGTTCCGAAGGATGTCGGCCGATGAACAGAATCGATTCATTGCCGACAAGAGGGAACAGGGGGAGGATGTCAGCGCGTTCGAAACGGAACCGCGGGAACGCCTCGTTCAGTTCCTGCGAGAGTTTGGTCGACGAACGTTCGGTGCGAGTGGGACGCTCGAATCGCTCACCCTGCTCGAAGACATGACTGAATCGAACAAGCGGGGCGACAGATATCTGGTTGCGTTCGCTAGCGGGACCAAGATGATTTGGACAGTTGCTCTGAGTGGCGACGGCGGGGTTTCCTTCCACGGCACCAACGCTCCGGCATGAATCCCACTGTCGATGATCCGTTGGATGTGAACCTGGCACGGCGCGGGGCGCCCACCAGCAGCGCCCACCACTGCGGCCGATGGAAGGGGTCGGCGCCGGGCAGTCATTGGCGGGCGGACGCCGACCGCTTCCGATCGAGCGGCTCCTGATTGCCGAGATCTTCCTCTACCCTGATTGACGCTCTTGTTTCATCGTTGCGGCCGAAGATAGCGCAGCAGGACCGTGAGGAGGTCTTCCGCGATCAGCCCGCGCGCCAGATCCTCTGGGCGCTCGACCGTCGCTCGATGGATGACCGCGCCTGCAATCGTCGCGATCATCCATTGCGCGCGGTCGATATCGTCGACGTCGACGTCTGCTTCCTCGAGCAACCGACGGAAGTCATCGGCGAACCGGGCATCGGTCAGTGACACTTCCGAATATCCCAACGCAGGAAGCTCCTCAGTGAACACACGGTGAAGCCGCGCCTGCTTCGCGTGCGCGGCGACGCCCATCGATACCAGCAACCGCAGCGTGGACTCGAGCCCTTCGCTCCCGTGCTCCAGCAATGCCTGCCGGAGAACCGCACGCTGCTCGGCACCGTGGCGGCGTCTCAACTCCGCGACAATCGCTTCCTTGCCGGGAAAGTACTGGTAGAGCGACGCGATGTTGACGCCGGCACGCTCAGCAATCGCATTGGTCGTGAGCGCCGCATAGCCGCGACGCACGAGAATGTCAGCCGTCGCTTCGAGCAGCGCTTCGACGGTGCCGCGCGAACGCTCCTGAATCGGGGTTTTTCTTGGAGAAAGCCTTCGTTTGCGCGCCGTCGACCACCCCTCTCGAAATGCAAGCTGACAAATATGAGCAATTACTTACATTATAGCCGCATGATGATGAAGTCTGTTGGTCAACGCGTCGTCGGGCGCGCCGCACGGGCCGGCGGTCCAGATGTACTGGAGATCGGGGTCGAAGATCTCCGGCTTTTAGAACCTGGCGAAGCGCTCGTGCGTGTGCACGCCGCTGGTCTCAACCACGCCGAAACGCTCATTCGCTCAGGCAGCTACCCGATCCGCTTTCCGTTCCCGTATAACGTGGGCCTGGAAGGAGCCGGCACCGTAATGGCGGTCGGTGACGGAGTAGCCATCGCACCGGGCACGCGAGTCTGTTGGACGGCGATCTTCGGATCGTGCGCAACCTTCGTGATCGCGCCCGCCCACATGCTGGCGTTTCTCCCGGACGCGCTGAGCTTCGAGGCGGGCGCAAGCCTGGCGCACGCAGGAGTCACCGCCGGAGGCTTGGTTCGTCACTGCCCTCTACCCGAAGGATCGACTGCAGTGGTGTGGGGGGCTGCGGGTGCGGTCGGTCGGGTGCTCGTGGCCTATCTCGCCGACCGGGGTGTACACGTGATTGGCATCGCGAGGCGGCTCGCGAGTCGACGCCGTCGGCAGAGCTGGCGCCGAATACGTCCTCGATCGGATGCGCGACGATGTCGTCGCCTCGGTTCGCCGTTACAGCGGGAATCGCGGCGTTGCGGCCGTGTTCGATCCAGTCGGAGCCGCGACGTATCGAGCCAGTCTGGAGATGCTCGCGCCACGTGGCACGCTCGTCAATTACGGTCAGCTCTCAGGGGAGCTGCCTGCGATCGACCTCAGAGAGCTCATGGATGCGGGATCGATCTTCGTGACCAAGTACGGACCGAAAGCGGATCTGGTGGGACCGCAGCGGGTCGCCGCGTTCATTGCCGAAGTACTGGCGGTCGCGGCGACGCGCCCGCTGGCCAGCGACATCGCCGGTCGCTTTCCGCTGAACCGCCTCGTTGATGCATATCGGCTGCTGGAAGGTAATCCTGACGGAAAGGTGCTCGTGCTGCCCCAATCCGACGACAGGACGATCAGTCACTGACCAGTGCTCTCTCGTCGAAGCAGTGCCGATACGTCCCGCAGTCGGAGGTTCGGGGCAAGCGGCTCAGTTCTCGGTGAAGGACTCCTCCCTCCGCCGGAATCGCGATCTCGGCTCGAAGGATGTGCACCCGCTCAAACCTTCATTTCGGAGGTCTCTGCGTTTACCAAACGCGTAGATTGGATCCCTTAATCTACGCATGATCGGCGTATTTTAATCTTGACCGGGCGTGGAATAGCGGCAAGGTCTTGTGAGGGGAACCGGAGAACTGCGGGCCATTTGCAATAACCCAAGGCCTTAGGTATTATCTTACCGTACCCACGATCATTCGAGAGGACGGGTACGAGATTCGGATCTACACCCTCGATCACCCGCCGCCGCACGTGCACGTCGCCAAGGCGGGCGCGGTTTTGAAGATTGATCTGGCCACGTGTCAGGTCATCGAGATCGCCGGCACGATCTCCGATCGCGAGGCGAAGCGAGCGGAGTCCTTGGTCACGAAACACGTGCAGCTTCTCAAGAAGGAATGGACGAGGATCCATGGCTCATAACAAACCCACTGCAACCGACCGTGATCGCTTCCAAGCAGCGCGCGCGCGTGGCGAGGCCCGCGCGCAGGATGCCTCGGCCCTCGTTGACGCACGGTACGACCGCACGTCGGATGCGGTGTTTCTCATCTTCCGCGGTGGCGGCTCGATGACGATTCCTCGCCGCGTGATTCCGGGCCTCGAGCGTCAGTCGGCCTCTGCCTTGGAGTCGATGACGTTGTCGCCCGCCGGCGATGCCTTGCTGTGGCCCTCGCTCGACGCCGATGTGTATGTGCCGGGTCTCGTTGAGCGTGCCTTTGGGAACCGGCTCTTTGCCGCGGCGGCCGGACGCCGCGGCGGCCAGCAGCGAACGAAAGCGAAAATGGCGGCGGCGCGACGAAATGGCGCGAAGGGCGGACGGCCGCGCAAGCGGGCATCCGCGTAGATCCTCCAAGAGAGCGCCCCTCCCGTGGGTCCAGCGGCAGCCTTCCGCGTCATGACATCCCGTCCCAATAGGGCCGTCCGACGCTTCACGACAAGACTGCGCGGACCGTCGAGGAGCTTCAGCGAGAGCACTTCGGGGTTGTCACTGACGTAATCAGAAACGCTGCCCGTATTCCACAGGATCGTGTCGTGACAGCCGAGCGGATGCAGGCCACGTGCGCGTACGGCCTGGGAGAGATCTTCTGCTCGTTTGACAACCTGACCGTGAAGTAATAGTAATTGCGCTACTAAAATGTCCCCGAGGTCGTCGAAACGTCCATCCACAACCCTTGGCGAGTTCGAGTTCGTCGTCCTGCTCGCCGTGTTAGGCCTGAAGGCCGAGGCCTATCCGCTCTCGATTCGTGACGCCATCGAGGCGAAGACCAATCGAGTGGTCTCGCGTGCCGCGGTCTTCATCACACTCGAACGGTTGGAAGACAAGGGCTATCTCTCGTCACGCTACGGTGACCCGACCCCTGTTCGAGGTGGGCGTGCCAAGCGATTCTTCAGCCCCACCCCCACCGGGCTTGCCGCCGCGCGTCAGAGCCTCAACACGGTCACCGCCATGACCCGGGGTCTTGAGGCCATCCTGAAGAAGTCATGAGTCTGCATGAGCGACTTCTTCGCCTGCTTCTGGATTCGCAGAAGGCCGCGGCACTGCTCGGCGACTTGGACGAAGAGGCTGCCAGGCTCGGTGCGTCCCGTGGCTGGGTCCGGCGCCAGGCTCTGCGCTGTGCGTTGTCGGCAGCTTGGCTCGCCGCGGTGCGAACACCGGTAGATCGCGCCGTCACGAGCGACCGGTACCGGAGCGGTGCCACGGTCTCGGTGTTGGCGATTCTGATCCAGGACCTGCGATACGGCTTGCGGCGCATTCGGCGGCAGCCTGCGTTCACCGCTCTGATTGCGGTGACGCTTGCCCTCGGCGTGGGAGCGAATGCGGCGATGTTTGGGCTCGTGGACGTGCTCATGTTCCGCACACCACAACATTTGGTCGCGCCGGAGAGCATCGTTCGCGTCGAGGGTGCCGAGAGCTACGTCCGCTACGAGGTTCTGCGCGAACGTCTTCGCTCTGTGGAACTGGCGGCCTACACCCGCCAGTCCGTGGGCTTTGGGGCAGGAAAGGAGGCGATGCCACTCCGCACCGAATGCGTCACGTCGACCTACTTTCCCATGCTGGGGGTCACGCCTCAGTACGGACGGACCTTCGTAGCGGCGGACTCCGGTCTCGATGCTGAGAGGACCGTGATCATCTCTCACGACCTTTGGCGGAGGCGGTTCAATGCCGACCTTCACGCCGTTGGAACGCTTGTTCGCATTGCCGATAAACCCTACGGCGTGATCGGCGTCGCACCGCCCGGGTTTACAGGTGTGGAGTTTGGGGACGTGGACGCATGGATCCCGCTCGAGGCCGCACCAGAGGTGTGCTCGCCCTTCGGGAGAAACCTGCTTCGTTCAGAAACTGGGTGGCTCACAACAATCGGCCGGCTCAGTAACGGCGTTCCTCTTAGCCAGGCACAGGCCGAACTCGCCAGCCTCGATATCGCCAGGCCAATTGTGTCCCGCTCCTTTGGACCGGCAGCCGATCGGCGGGCCCAGTTGACACCGGTCTATGCCTCCCGGCGTCTGAGCCTCAGCCGTGACGGCCGACTTGCCTTGTGGCTGACGGGCGGCGCTCTCGTCCTGCTCCTACTGGCTTGCGTCAATGTCACTGGGCTGCTCTGGACTCAGACACTGAACAGAGGACGGGAGACAGCCGTTCGCCTCCAATTGGGAGCGAGCCGCGGCCGGGTATTTGTCCAGCTTCTTGTGGAGCACTTGATCACGGCGGCAATTGGCGGCGCCGTGGCGCTCGCGGTCGCTGCCGTGCTCGGACAGGCTGTTCAGCGGTATTTCCCGTATGCCGCGGGCGCCGAGCTGATGACGGCTCGGACCCTCGTGGTCGTAGGGCTCCTGGCGTTCCTCGCTGGTGTTTCGAGCGGCATCGTCCCTGTTGTCCATGCCTCGCGAGCCGGTGCTGAGCGCTTTCTCAGAACGGGACACTCCCTTGCGGCCAGCCGCTCGCGATGGAGGACGCTGCTGCTGTCACTGCAGATTGCGATTGCCGCGGTCCTCGCGGTGGCGGCGGGATTGTTCGTGGCGAGCGTCAGGAAGTTCCACCAAGACTTCCGCTACGACCTGGATCACGTCATCGCCGCGTCTATTGACTTTCGCACGTCGAATACGAGGACGCCTATGGACGTGCAAGGCATTTTCGAGGTCCTCTTTCAGCGCGTGCAACAGATGCCTCAGGTGGAATCAGCGGCGCTCAGTTCCGCTCCGGTGCTCGAATCTGGCGGCTGGGTACGAGTCTTTGGCGTGAGGCGCACCCTAACCGACCGCCAGCCGACGATGCACACGGTAGTCGAGGTGTCACCTGAGTACTTCTCTACGCTCGGCCTCAGCCTGTCTGGCGGGACAGGGTTTGAAGGCACGGCAGGGGCTGGATCAGAAGACGTCGTCGTCTTGGAGGACGTCGTGGCGAGGCAAGTGTTTCCGTCCGAGTCGCCGCTCGGGCAGTGCGTCATCCTATCGACTCGATGCCTGAAAGTGGTGGGAGTCGTGCAGACATCGCGCGCAAGCCTGAAACCGGGGAGTCAGGCCTCACAGCTGTTCGTGCCCTTCCCCAAAACGAGCGACAGGGAAACCGCCGCACAAGTCCTGCTGATCCGAACGAAGCGGCCGGCAGCCTCGGAGTTGGGGGCCATCTCGAGCGCGCTGCAGGGTGCCACGCCGGACCTGCCCTACGTCAACGTCCGCACGTTAGAGGAACTCGCGGATGTGCAGGCGCGCTCGTGGCTGCTCGGAGCGACGGTCTTCGGCGTCTTCGGCACGCTCGCCATGCTGCTCGGCGCCATTGGTATTTACGGCGCACTCGCGTCCTCGATCCGGCAGCGCACAGCCGAAATCGGTCTACGACTGGCGCTCGGGGCCGCACGGTGGGACATCGCTGGCATGGTCCTGCGGCATGCGGCGCTCGTCGTGTCGTTAGGTCTCGCTGCCGGCCTCTCCGCAGCCGTCGTGGGGGCAAGGTATGTCCAAACCTTGCTGTTCAATGTGCCGGCGAGTGACGTGACGACGTTTGCGGTAGCGCCCATCGTCGTGCTATTCGCCGCGCTGGTGGCGTGCATCGTACCGGTGGGTCGTGCCGTCCGCGTAGATCCTGCCGTCGCGCTCCGGCGCGAGTGAAGCATCGGCCGCGTCCGCCGCATGAAATGGGGAGCCGTTCCATGAAGATAGCGGCTGTCGTGGGAGCCATTGCGCTCGGTCTGCCGTTTCTCAGCGATGCCGTCGGCCCCACCTTTGAGACCGCCGCAGTGCCGCAGCCCGCTCTGACAATGGGCGACTGGGGGCTCCGTGAGACTGCGGATTTCGCTCCCAGGCCCGAGTATCCGAGAGAATCCCTCAGCGCGAAAGTATCGGGTGTGGTCGTCGCCGCCGTTGGCTTCGGGCTCGATGGGCGCGCCCAATCGGTTGAGATCCTGGAATCCCCAGACGCCCTGACCGCTGCCGCGGTCCGAGACGCGGTCAGTCGGTGGACCGTTCCTGGTGGACACAGAGCCGGCCGCCAGGACAATTACGTCATCCAGGGGAAGCTGACCTTCTACTTCCAGTTCCGTAACGGGAAAGGCCGAGTGGTCGACCCCGATCAGATGCCCGGCGGTACTCCGCGGCCGAAGCCGAGACCGGCGGTGACGATGTCCCCCTCGGGAGTACCGTATCTCAACGTCCCGCCTCCGGCATCGGCGGGGG
>WNFI01256904.1_pt1 | contig 13821 bp, 16 predicted proteins | sample 5400471 | NCBI WGS metagenome assembly WNFI01 (sample SAMN13153348, study PRJNA577476) | soil metagenome | isolation source: 100 cm saprolite on Douglas fir-dominated hillslope | place: USA:California | collected 2013-09-17 | reverse complement strand
GGGCTGGCCTTGCCGTCTTCCATTTGCGGAGCGGCGACGTCGCCGCCGGTGCGGGCGCCGTGCACCAGGCCGACGATCGGCATCAACGGCGCGCCGCAGGCGAGCACGAAGGCCTTCTCCGGCTTGCCCGGCGGATTGATCGCGTCGAAGATGCGCTTCAGTCCGGATCGAAGGGCCTGGGTCCCGGTCACGTCAGGATCGTGCCGACCCGCTTCGTAGGCGGCTCCATAGAGAAAGTCGAGCTTGAAGTAGTTGAAGCCGTCCTTGCGCAAGCTCCGAAAGAGATCGTCGAGGAAGCGTTGCGCATCCGGATGCGTCGTGTCGAGGATGTGGTAGGCGCGGCTGAGCCGTGGATCGACCAGGGCCGTCCCGTCGCCCGCCTTGAGCAGCCAGTCCGGATGGGCCTGCGCCAGCTTCGAGTCGGCGGCGACGTGAAAGGGGGCCAGCCAGATGCCGACCTCGAGCCGGTGCCGGTGCACCCGGGTGGCGAGGGCGTGTAAGCCCGCGGCAAAGAACTCATTCGCGACCCAGTCGCCCCACCGTTGCCAGCGCGGCATCCAGCCGTCGTCGAGTTGGATCACCGGACGATAACCGTTGGCCGACGTTTTGACCAGCTCCGGCATCCGCTTCGCCAGGAACGCCGCGTGCCGCTCGACATCGCCTTCCGTCACCGCCAGGCCGAGGTGATACCAGCTGCACCACCCGCGCGGGACGGTAGAGAAGCTTCGCGCGCCGGCGGCGTGACCGGCAGCGGTCAGCGCCTTGCGCAGCGTGGCCGTGCCATCGTCGCCGTACAGAAGAAGGATGGGATCGGAAACCAGGCCGGTCTGCGGTGGCACCTCCAGTCGAAGCTCTTGCGGGAGACCACTGCGCTGCTCCGGCTCGGAGAGCGGCGAGCCGTGCTGCTCGGCGACGAAAGTCGGGATGTCGGTGGGGAGCGAGTCGCCCTCGTGCTCGTCCCGGTGGTAGTGCCAGCGGAACACGGTCGCGAAACGGCTCGCCCTCAGCACCTGGCTGACAAACATCGCCTGGCCGTCGCAGATCGCCGCCGTCCACCACGATGCGGCCGTCGGCTTGCGGTCGCCCTCCGTGATCGCCTCATCGAGCGGGTGGATGCCGGCGTAGTCCCACGACTGGTAACCGTTGATGAGCGCGCTGGCGCGCCAGGGCTCATCGCCGACGTGCAGGGCGGCGCCTCCGCCCTCGATCACGATCGGGCGCCAACCGTTGAAGGTGAGCGGCGCCGCACCGTTGTTATTGAGCTCACACTCGATCACGACCCCGCCCTCGTGCGGGATCAGGCGGGCGGTCGCCAGTGCCGGGCCCGCCTGCCAGTGGAGGGCGGGAGGGTCCGAATGCGCCAGTGGGCTGGCGGTGCTCGAGAACCACTCACCGTTCAGCTTCACCGCGCACGCGGCACGCTGAACCAGTGTGCGGTCACCAGCCAGTACCGAAAAGGTGCCGGCCTGCTGGTCGGCGAGCGGAGTCAGGTCCAGGTCGTCGTCAGTCTAGCGTCAAGTTCGGCGCCCGCTGCCGCCGAACCCGGCCGAACGGCTTGCGCCCCTCGAGCGCCTGGATGTATAGGTAGATATGCCGAGCCGCCTGGGTATCGAGGCCGCCCAGCCAGATCGGATGCATCTTGAGCTTGGCCGCCAGCAGATCCCGAACCTCGCGGGCCTCCTCGTTACGACGCTCAGTGAGGTCCTGCACGTCTTTTCCCCTTTGCGTGGCCCCGCCCTGGCCACACGCGCTGCGTCCCCCTAAGGTGACGGTAAGCGCAAATTCAGCCGCTAATTATTGGGTGTGGGACGGCAAAAATCAATGAGGAACCCAGATCAGTGTCCGCGTGACTTTACGATCAGCTCATCCATCCAGGGCGGCACCATGACATGCACCGGTACACGATTTGGTCCCGCCACCAGGAGAAAGTCGCCCCGTTCGGCCGTCTCCAGGTAGTTGACCTGCCGCTCTTTCGAATGCGGCGAGCCAGTCGGATAAGGAAACGCCGGATTGCCTCGTGTTCCAACAGAAGGCCCACCTCATCGATCAGGAGATGGCGCGGCCGACGAGCTCGACGCAGCGCCGTCCAGAGCCAGTTGGCGAGCAGCAGGCATGCGGGAGGAACAAGCTCTTCGCTCAGGTCGCGAAGGTTGAACCCCACGATGTCGGCCCCAAGGTCGACGTTCGTCGGTGCGCTGAACATCCGTCCCAGATCGCCGGTGACCCAGCGGCGAAGGATGGTGCTCACTCGTGAGCCAGGCTGGGCGCTATCGAGTTGGCGCCAGATATCTCCCAGCACCGGGGTGTTTTCCGCGTTCGCGATCACCGAGCGCGTAATCGCCTCGACGTGCGCCCGCTCGACCTCGTCGAGCTTGCCGCACATCAAGCCGATCAAGTCGAGAACGTCGCTGAGCTGATCCGTTGGTTCGTCCGATTCGACTGTGAAGAGGAGGGGATCAAGCGCATTGATCGCATGGCCGGATCCAGCGGCCAGGTGAAGGTACGTCCCGCCCAACGAGCGGATCATGCCGCCGTATTCTGCCTCGGGATCGACAACGATCGCTCCGATCCCGCGGGTGTGGCCGCTGAGTACGACCGATGCCGCGGCGTAACTCTTGCCCGCACCGGAGTGGGCCAGCACCGCGATATTCGCGTTGCTGAAGCGCTCCGCGTCAAAGGGGTCGAAAACGCAGAGGCCTCCCGTTTCCTTGTTGTAGCCCCAGTAATGGCCCTCAGCATCCGCAAGGTCCTCCTGGAGCCACGGCATCATGGTGGTCAGTGCGCTGGTGTGCAAAATGTGCTCCCGACCGAGCAGGTCGGTGCCAAGCGGCCATGAGGAGAGAAGCGCCTGCCGCATTTCGAAGTATGGCTGAACCGTCCGCAACATCATTCGGCGACAACTGGCCCGTAACGCTTCGGCCTGGCTGCGTAGTTCGACCGGACTCTCGGCGCCGATCGTCAGGTAGAAACTGACCGCGAACGCCTTTTCCTCGTTACGTGCGAGCGCCTGGTGAACCGCCAACGCATCGGGAAGGGTCCCCATCGCCGTCCGGTCGACCGCCCCCGACTCCAGGCTTGCGATGTCATTGGCGCGAAGGTCGCGAATGCGGTGGTGGAGCAGTGTGAGCATCCGGTCCGTTTCGAGCGGCAAGATGTGGATGCCCGCATGCAGTTCACCCTTGAAGCTAAGGAGCGGCAGCAGCCAGCCTGGTTCGACCTCCTCTCCGGGATAGCGGTTGACGACGAATGACGCGTAGTAGCGGCCGTCAATCTCCACGTTGTCGGCCCGATCGGCATATGCCTGCCGCCTCGCACCGGCATCGCCTTCGTGGGTGTGTCCTCGGCCGTATAGCTGAGCGAGCAGTGTGGCAAGGGCCGGGTCATCCAGGACCTGCCCTTTGACTCCGATGCGACGGAGCGGCTCCAGCAGCGCTTGCGCTCGATTTCGAAGCGGCGTTCCGAGATCTGCAGCGACAAACCGTGGCTGGTCGCTCGTGCGGTCGAAGCGAAAGAGCCAGGAGCGGAGCAACTGGCGGCCCGGCTCGACCGGACCCAGAACGACGAAGATCTCCCGCTGGTAGACGGGCGTGTCCTGCAGATGGGCGTTGATGAAGCTGTGGGTAAGGGCAGCCAGGTACGCTCGATGATCGGGGAAGGCCGCTGCATCTGGTTCGGTCGCGTCCTCGGCCGCGACTCGACGGATGCGGAGGTACAGCTGCAGCGGTCCACTCTGTGCATGCAGCAAGTCGCGAAAGGCCTGAATCGTCCGCGACTGCTGTTCCGGCGCCAGGCCCTGGAAGTTCAACGAACTGGTGCCAACGATGACGCGAGGTGCACCGCCGCGAAGTTGAATGACTCCCCCCTGCACAGCGGAGACCTCATCGCCAAAGCTGGGCCGCCGAAACAGTTTGACCACCGAAGTCAGTCGGTGCTGAGCGCCAGCACGAATGACGAGGAGGCGATCGCCGCCGAGTAGGCCGACTCCTCGGTCTGGGCAACGGCTAGGAGGACGCTGCCTGGCTTGCTGTTGCCCACGTTCAGACCATGATCGGCCTGGTCAACCGGAGTGCCCTGGTCGGTGCGGAGCGCGATGACCAGGACATTCTTGCCGAGCATCACCGGCGCCGGTGCCGATTCATCGGCCAGGGTAGCCGACTTCGAAGGATTGGGGATGGCCATTACATCCACCCGGTCGCCAGGCTTGAGAACGCCCCCCACCGCCGCGGCCGGCGCGATCGGCAGCCCGATGATCCGATAGCCAGCCGGGACGTCCAGACCGCTGCCAAGGAGGCTGGCGTTCCTGGTCGGGGCCACCTGCCGCGCATCCAGGAATTGTCCCTCCAGAATGGGGGATGAGACAACCTGGCCGATCGCCTGGTCGGTTCCTTTCAAGACGCCCGCGGGGACCGATGCCGGGTTGACCCGCCGGACGGCGATGTCCGAATCCTGGATGCGGGTTCCGACACTCAGGTCACGGGTTGCGACCAGAGCGGCGCCCTGCTGCGTGTGAGAGTAGTACAGGAGACCGGCGATGGTCGACAGAAGAATGAATACCCCCCAATAGATCGTGCGTCGCATGTGCCCCTCCTACCCGCTCTGTGCGGCAAAATCGACAGCTACCGAGAAGCTCGACGCGATGACATAGGACGCGAGATGACCATCGGGGAAGCGCGTCTCCACGTACAGCGTGACCGGGACGGTATAGTCCTGTCGCTGGCCGCCCACGATACGGTCAGGACTGTTCCATTGCAGCCGCATCACATCGCCGGCGCCGTGCGTCCGATACGGTAGTGTCCCGCTACCAGGAGGGGCGTCCGATGGCGCGCCGTCGAATCGCCAGCCGGTCAATCGTGACAGTCCGAACCCCCGCGGGACGCCGTCCACCAGCAGCAACCCCTCCCGATTGATCAAGAGATGAACTGACAGGGTAGTCAGAGCGCCCCGAAGGACCTCGATATGTCGAAATGCCGTGCCAGGGGCGGCGCCGGCCGGCGGTCCGAGGTAGGGCACCACCCCAACCACGGCCTGAGGCCGCAGGTACCGTCGCGATGGCCTCGGCCCGGCGGTCGCCAGTGCATGATTGCCGACTTCAACCGAAAAGGGACGGCGCAGGAGATGAACCGTGCCGTAGCGGTCATACACGGCGGCCTGGGCGTGTCCGGAGATGAAGGCCACAGCCCGGGCGTCGTAGCGGCCGGGCGATTGATAGGTGTGACTGAGCTGGATCGCGGTTCCAATCGGCCCATTTATCGTTTGCCTCTGGCCATCCCCAAAATCCACCGTCCACGTGGTCACCGACCAATCCTCGATCGCCATGCTCAGGTAGAGATTGAGATCCTGGGTCAAGGCGCTGCTGAGTACGGCCGACACAACGCTTGGCGACCCGGCCGTCGCAACGGCGGGCGAGACCGCGACCTGCAGATCGAGGTCGAGCTGGGCGTTCGCATCCGCCTGCGGTGGCTGGTCGACGGGGCTTGTCGAGGCGCCGGCGCAAATGATGGTTGTTGTGCTGAAGTTGGGCTGTGGCGCACTGGGTGGAAGGGCGTTGATTTGGACGTTGGTTGCCCGGTCAAAGACATAGACCGCCCAGATCCACGGACACGATGCGGTAGCAACCGGTTGCGGGACCCATTCGGAGAAGAAGGGTGACTGGTGACTGGTCCCGGTGGGCGCGGGATAGGTGCTGGTGGAATCGCTCACTTGCGCGTAAACGAAAGCGTGACCGGCGTACCCAGACACGGAGGTGATCGATACAGTGGCGGACGGGCCGTTCAGTCCGTGGCCGTCGGTCGCCGCCGTCACGAGCAGCAACAGGCTGAGTCCGATGGGAACGATGGTTTTCAACACCGCGCGGGCCCGTATCACGTTCGGATCTCTGCGTCTGCGGCGACGACAAGCTCGACTTCATTGAAGCCGACCCAGCCGAGGAGCATGAACCGGTACGGCACGCTGATACGGGCGCAGATCGCTGGGCGGTCAAGGTGTCCACCGGTGTAGGGATCGATGGCAGGTGTACGGTTCACGATGGTGATATCCGCTGCGGCTGCGATTGCCAGCGGGGCGGCGACATCCGGCACGCTGGCAAGGTTTCGCACCAGATACTCGCGCGCGGTGGCCGTGGCGGACGCCGGGTCGAGCTGAAGCCGGCCGGTCCGGCTGTAATAGGGCGCGTCCACCATGGTGGCGGCGGTGACCGTTGCCAGGTCGACGGCGTATCGCAGCCGCAGCTTTTGCATTTGGAGACCGGCCATGTCGACAGCGAGGGCCAGGATCAGGATCAAGGTGGGCATCAGCAAGACTGCATATAAGGCGCTCTGCCCGCGCGAGCGAATCAATGGTTCACCTCGCCTCGGCCGACGTAGCTCGACGCGAGGGTCAGGTCGCGACTGAACAGGAAAGGGATGGCGAGGTGGCGCCGACTGATCACTCGTACGGTGATCGGCTGTCCCCAGTGAACGTATGCCGGCGAGACGGTTACTTGCACGTGCGAGGGATCGAGGCCGGCGGCGTGCAATTCGACCGCAACGCGGTCACGCACGATGGCGTCATCTTCGCCACGTTCGCCGGCGACTCGGGCCCCGATCGCGGCGGCCGACTGCTGGCCGATCCAAACATGGATCAAGCCGCCGAGCTCGACAATGCCGAACAGTACCGGCAGTAGCATGAACGCGACCACCAGTACCGCCTGGAGCGTTTCCTGTCCGCGCTGCTGCCGGCGCCGCCGCCCTCGTCTCATGAGGTCTGCGTCAGCCGCTGCACCATCTGGCCGATCTTGGCGACTAAACCGTTGTTCCAGGCCATGATGCCGACGACGAGGGTGCCAAGAATGATGGCTGCCCCAATCACCCACTCGAGAGTCGACTGTCCGCGCTTCAAGGTGTTCACGTGCTCCCTCCAATGACCAGCCGGTTGCCGTTAGTCGATTGCTCGCTGCCTCATCCGAACGCCCGCTGCATGATGCCCCAGAAAAGCGGCACCATGATCAAGATCACGAACTCAGGCAGATAGATTCCGCCCAGCACGCCGAGCAATTTCGTGCTCACCGAGGCCGCTTGCGCTGTAGAGCGGTTCTGCTGGTTCATTCGCGCCATCAGTTCCTGATCGCGCAGGGTAGGCTCGAGGCCGCCGCCGACTCGTTTGCATTGCGCCAGAGCCCCGACGAAAGTCGCGACGTCGTCAACGCCGGTCCTGGGGCCAATCTCCACCAGCGCCTGCTCGATGCTGGATCCTAGCCCGTAGCGACCGAGTGCGAGTCGGATTTCTTGCCGCAGGACGCTGTCCGGCTGCGAATTCGCCGAGAGCACGTGCAGGGCTCGCTCTAATGGCATCCCGGCCACGGTGAAAGCGCGGACCATGCTGACGAGCTGGGGCAGCTCGCGGTGGATCGCGTCTTGTCGCCGCCGGCGCCGCTGCGCGAGGTAGCGTGCGGGCGCGATATACCCGGCCCAGGCAAGGAGCGGGACAAGTACCAACGCACCGGATGCCAGCAGGGCGATAAGAAACGCGATCAACCCACCGACGAGTGCGCTCATCAACCGCACGACACGGAGCTCGACTCCATCGATTCGATCCGGGTCGATGCCGGCCTGGATTAGATAGATCGGATCGAGGCGTGTTGGGCGCAGGTGAAGGCGGCCGCCCCACAGCAGGGCAATGGGACGCAGCCACCGCTGGTACCAGCCCTCTCGCCCCCGTTGATGTTGCCGCCACTCGACTGGAGACAGGGTCGTCGCGCGGATCAGCGCGATACCAGACGAGTGCAGCGGGCGGGCGCGGCCGAACAGAGCTTGCAACCCAGCGAAGCAGGCAAGCCCGGCGCAAAGAGCTCCCAGCATCATGCTTCGAACCGAGCGATCCGGAAGCTGAGGACAAGGCCGATCACCTCGAGCGCGGCAGCCAGCGGAAACAGGATGTAGCGGCCGACCGTCGTTTCATCCAACACGCTCAGGAGCTGCGGGCTCATTAACCTGAGATAGAGGTACATGCCGGGGACGATTACGGCCAGCAACCAGATCTGCGCCCGCTGACCGGACGAGCGGGCCCGCACCTCGTTCGCCAGCTGGACATTGAACTGAACTGTTGAGGACAGCTCAAAGAACAAGGTGCGGGCAGCCTGCGTGGGCAGCTGGTTCGCCGCGCATATCATCAGGGTTTCCCAGACCAGCCCAAGGTTGCGGGTCATGACCCGCGCACGAATCGCCTGCAAGCTTTCATGGAGTGGGACATCGAGCAGAAAGCGCTGAATCACGTAGTCGAGGTCCTCTCTGATCCAGGGGTCAGTGCAGGTGAGGCGTGCCTGGCGCAGCGCATCAAGGTACGTGCTGCCGGCGGCCAGCCCGCTGAGCACGGCTTGCAACAGTCGGGGCGCCTCTGATTCGCTTCGTCGAGACTGCGCATAGACCAGCCAGGCGAGATAGAGGCGTGGCACCAGGAGACCAACGCTGCCGGCGAAGACCGCCATCACCGGTGACTGCAGCCAACCGACGGCAAACAAGCACACCGGAGCGAGGAAAGCCATGGCGACGTATGTCTGCGGGTTGCCGGCGATGCGCGCCTCAGCCAGCTTCTGACGGTGATGCGCGGTGATTCGCTCGACCAGGCGGCGAGGGCGGCCACTCTCTGGCGAGCCGCGCCGAAAAGCGAGGCCGAGGCTCAAGATTGCCAGCGAGAGGCAACCGGCGGCTACGAGATCCACCGCATCCCTTGCAGTCCGAGCTTGCGGCTCAGCCGGGCACCCGGCCGATAGTCCTGGACAGCAGTGAAGTCCACGTCGATGCCGTGTCGCCCAGCGCTCAGCTCGCTGGTAAACACGGGGCACAGTTCGTATCGACCATTCGCATCGACGTCGCGCAGTTCGGCAATCTCTTGCACGCAGCGGCGGCCGTCGCGTAGCCGGCCGACGAAGACCACCAGATCGAAAACGCGCCCAATGTAGCGCCGGATCTCCGGCGGGCTGAGCTGCGCGAAGTCTCGACTGATGAGGAGCTCGAGCCGGGCCAGGGCATCGGCGCAGCTGCTGGCATGAATGGTTGTAGCCGAGCCGTCATGGCCGGTATTCAACGCCTCGAGGACGTAATAGGCTTCCTTGCTGTGTCGGATCTCACCGATGATGAGTCGGTCGGGACGCATACGAAGCGCGTTCTGCACCAGATCAGCGACATCGAGCCGGCGGTCCTGTGTCGTCTTGCCGGCCAGCTCCCTCGAATGAACGCACTCGAGCTTGACCCAGTGGGGATTGTCGAGCTCGAGCTCGGCGGTGTCCTCGATCGTGATCACGCGTTCTTCCTCAGGGAAGGCACTGACGATCGAACGTAGCAAGGTACTCTTTCCCGAGCCGGTGGCCCCGGCGATCAAGATGTTCGCGCGGGCGATGGCCATCGCCTCGAGGAAGGCGCCCATTTGAAGCGACAGCCCACCTGTACTTGCCCAACTCGCCCGGCTGGAGTCGCGCTCGTCCGGCAGCAAGGCCAGACGAACCCGGTTGAACTTTCGAATGCAAAGGGTAGGCCCGCCGACTGGGGCATAGACCGCATTTGCGCGACTCCCGTCGACCATGCGGGCGTCGACCAGCGGCTTTTCGATATTGATCTCTCGTCCCACCAGTGCGACGATCTTCTGAATCACCTGCTCGAGCTGCGCCTCATCGCGAAAGGCGTTGGAGACGAATTCGAGACGGCCCCGGCGCTCGATGTAAATCTCGTCGAATCGGTTCACGAGGATGTCACTGATTTCAGGATCCGTCATCAGCGGCTGGAGCGGCCCGAGGCCGACGATCTCGTCAAAAAGACAGTCGACGAGTTCGGGGGTTGGCGTGAGGTGGCGCTGCGTTATCGCATCACGGATTCGATCTCTGAGGATCGTGTTGCGGTTCGGATTGGCGGAAAATGGATCGAGGATTTCCGGATCGACCTGAAGAGTGAGCTGGGCACGCACGAAGTGACGGAGCTCCTCCGGGCTGGGTAACTGGGCCGGCGGAGCGGCCTCAGCCAGCACGACGGCTCCTCGATAACCAGGCAAAAGACCGCAGCCTCGACCGCGACGGCGTCGGCAATTGCAGTGCCGGGTAGACCGACGCAGCCAGGCGGCGTAGGGCGTCCCCGGATGCTCCAGCGCTCCGGATGACGATCGGCTCGTGCCGGTTCTCGGCCGCATCGAAGGCGGGATCGTAGGGAATCCGCGCAATGAGTGAGCCGTTCAGGTCCCCCATCGGCTCGGCCAGGTTGAAGCCGTCGCGCATCTTGTTGGCAACGTACTGAAGCTTGGGCCCGAGGCCCAGCCGTCGAAGTGCTTCAACGCCTCGGTAGAGCGACTGTACGGAGCCGGCCGTGGGGGTTACTACGCAGTAGATACGACTCGCGGTCTCGAGCAGGTACGTCTCGAGGTTGCCGAGAGTCGCGGACATGTCCAGAATCAGGAACTGGTACCCGGCAGCTTTCAGCGTGCTGAGGATATGTGCTGCCTGCGGCACACCAAAGAGCTCGGCCCGATCGCCGGCCAGGCATTTCGATGGGCCGAGCAAGACGTCGAGGCCTGTCGCGTGGTGGTGAACGATGTAGTCGCGGGGATCGGGGTTAGGGACCGTGAGATCGCACAAATAGTCCAGCATGGTTGGCTGCGCGATCCCGAGACGAGCGGAGACATTGGCTGAGGCCAGGTCGAAATCGATCAACACGACCCGGAGGGGCTGTCGCGGACTGGTTGGCGACTCACGGTAGCGACCCTTCATCGCAAGAAGTGCGGCAACCTCGGTGGCAAGCGTGGTCCGGCCGGTGCCACCCTTGGCCGAAAAGAAGGTGACGACCTGAGGTCCTCCGAGGTAGACCGGTGCGGGCTCCGTTGTTTCCGCATCGATGTCAGCACCGGCATGCTGGTTGGCGCCGTTAGTAGACTCGGGGAGCTCGATTACGTCATCGTCCGCGAACTGAACTGGAGCGGCTGGTGGCCGTTCAGGAGTCGGAGTCGATTGGGCGTGGGAGATAACCACGCTCAGGCGTGGACCTCGATCGCTGATCAGCTTGCGGTTAGGCAGTGTCGACGCCTTCGGATCCATCCGGTGCATCGATTCGGGATCAAAGGCGATCTGCTGGCCAAACTTGAACTCAACGGCGGCCAGCGCCCAGTGGATCAGGGAGCGACCTTCCGGGCGGACCCACGCAACGGCGGCCCCCGTCAGAGCCGCCATCCCAGCTGCTGCTAGTTGCAGCGGCGCTGGCAGCGTGAGGTGAAGGATGGTATACGCGGCCAATAACCCGAGCAGCAGGGCGGCCAAACGAGTTACCGAAAGTCCGAGGACGAACTGGTCTTCGCCGTTGAGATCGTGAGGAATCCGCACTCCGCGCATTGGCCCCCTCCCGGTGGCGTCGATGACTTCAGCGCGGGGGACTTAGCCGTAAAGGGACGAGTGCTAGAAATCTTTGCCGCGGCTGCGCTGACTTGTTGCCTACACGCAGCGACCCGTTTCGCTGGCCGGGATTTTGGTGCCTGCACCAGGATTCGAACCCGGGACCAACTGATTAAGAGTCAGCTGCTCTACCAACTGAGCTATGCAGGCGCACCGGTAATTGTATTCGCCGAATCATCCGCTGCGTGCCGCCATAACCACGGGCGTCCACCGGCGTTGTTGTCAAATTGTTGTCAAACCCCAAAACTGTTGTCAAATTTCGCGGCGCCCGAAACCGGCAAATTCCTGGAGTTTCCGGACCTTGTCTCCGACGCCACGGACTCGAGGTCGCGAGCGAGAGGAGGGTCTTCCGCGCATTCCCCACTCAGCCATCCCTTATCCAAGTGCGATTCACCTTCCGTTTGTGGGACGTCGGGCAAAGTTCTCGTACATCCGTTCAACCAGCGTTGCGCCCCTCGGTTCGAGCGTGCGGAGAGCGGAGCGTCGTCCCCCGTTCCTCGCGACCGGCAGCCGATCAGCCTTCCTCCAGCAATCACAGACTTATCCGGCGCCCCTCTATTTGTCCAGCTGAAACGTGGTTGACCTGCAGGCGCCGTTCGGGCCGAGGAAGCCATAGACCTCGCCACGGCGCACGCTCATGTCGACGCCGTCGACCGCGAGGGCTCCGCTGCCGAATTTCTTACTGAGACTGTGGGTCTCGACGATCGCTGTATTTTCCGTGGACATCATGCCCACCTCCTTTGTGCTATGTCGCCGAAAATTCGCTCTCCAATTCCGTCGTATTGGAGCCCGGCCAACGCCGGGCTCCGAGCTGTGCCGAGTCGAGGCGGGAAACTTTACCGAATAGCGGCCACAGGGGCCAGGGAACCGTCCACGCCGGCAGGTCGGCTGTAAAGGGCGGTGATGGCCGAGGGCCTAAAGCCTTTGACGACCAAATAAACGCCCAGCGAAAACTCCCAGACTGCGATCGCGATTGCGAACAGCGGTGTCGTGGCGGCATGCTGCCCGATCAGACCGAAGATGATCGCGCCGTCGCCAGCGACCAGCAGGGTCGCTCCGACGAATCCGAGCAGCGGAAGCCACCGTGGCACCAGGCGCGACTGGTACAGCAGCGAGCCGATCAACAGCGCATTGACGGCCGGCATGAAGCTCCCGCCGAGCAGGAAGATCCGGGCATACATGCTGATCAACGTATGGCCCATGACCAACCCATTCGTTCCGGCTCCGGCCTGCTGCAAGGTGACGAGCGACAGGACGCACGCCGCGCCGGCGAGGAGGGCGCCGCCTTCCAGGGTTCGCGTGCCGACGAAGCCGAGCGCGACTCCCTCATTCTGCCGCTTGACCACCGGGAACAGCGCGACGGCGGTGCCGATACCGGCGAGGGCCACGATCATCTCCAGGATGGCACCGACGATGATGCCGGTATTCGAGCCATGCCCGAGGATGTAGTTCGAAGCGCGCAGCGGATTGTAGAGGAAGAGGGTCGGGATCGAGACGAAGCTGAGCAGGTAGAGCGCGCCGGCGGCAAAGGCGGTTTTTCTGAGTGGACTCATCGGAAGCTCCTTGTTCTTAAGGTCATCGAGGCGACGACCACCGACTTGATGTTCACGGCGAGTGCGTCAACCAGCGGCAATCAACCACCTCCCCAATGTGATCGCCTTCATTTCGAGGGCCCGGTATTCCCGTACCGAATCACGGCGTCGATGCGGTCTTCTGTCCGGGCCGCAGCCTCGCAGGCGGAGACGAACTCGATCAGCTCCGTCAGCTGTGCCCGGAGTGAGGCGATTGGCGTTGATTCGTTGCGCGCAGTCTCGGCTTGACTGTTTAGCTCGTTCATCACTCATCTCCTATGGAAAGTGCCGGGGTGGAAGACAGGCTTGTGACCTCGTAACCGTGCATGGCTTCGAGAAACGGCTGAAAGCTGCCACAGACCACGCAGCACACCCGGTGGCCGTCGACCTTCACCTCGGTGACCCCGATCGCCTGCGCGATTTGTCGCGCCGGAGGCGGGCCGACGAATGTCACCTCAACTCGCTGGGCCGCTCGCTCCTTCGTCATACTTGTCAGCCTGAGGCCGCAGCCTGCCGCGCGAATCGTCAGGATTACTGAGTCGATGCGTAGTCACCATGGCCAGACCTAAGCACCGGTTGGGCAATCTGCCCGCGGAGGCGACGAGCTTCATCGGCCGCCGCCGGGAGCTTGGCGAGATCAGAAAGAAGCTCACCACGGCCCGGCTGGTCAGCCTCGTGGGGCCAGGAGGTGTCGGGAAGACCAGACTCGCACTGCGGATTGCGGCCGACCTGGGACGTGGATTCGCGGACGGCGCCTGGCTGGTCGAGTTCGCCGAGGTTCGCGATAGGTCCTTCGTGGCCAACGCCGTGCTCGCAGCCCTGGACCTAAGAGACCAGACAGCAATGAAG
>WNFI01119281.1_pt1 | contig 13821 bp, 12 predicted proteins | sample 5400471 | NCBI WGS metagenome assembly WNFI01 (sample SAMN13153348, study PRJNA577476) | soil metagenome | isolation source: 100 cm saprolite on Douglas fir-dominated hillslope | place: USA:California | collected 2013-09-17 | reverse complement strand
GGCGCGGTGCTCACACTGGGAATGCGGAGCAGATCTTTCAACTCGCCCAAAAATCTCTGCTGATTTTCTTTTGCGTAACCGACTGCGGATGAAGCCATGAAAGTTCTCCTTGGGAGTCGTACCCAAACGGAAAGTATACAGCCAGGTTTACCGCCTTGCAGACAGCGGGAAGGAGTTAGGGGTTGTTTGCCGAGCGGTACTCATCCAAACGCTCCTTCATCTTTTTCTCAAGCCATACAGGAGTTGGCTGCGCCAGAAAGGCTTGACGCATGATCTCATGCACTACGTCCATCTCGCGCCATTCGGGATGCTCGCGGCGAATTTTCTGCTTGCGAATTGCACGATCAAACTCGCAAAGTTCAAGCGTAAGCAACAAGCATTGCTCACCAGTCAGGAATGAGGTCAGCAGTTTACCCGCGAAATCCGTCACCATTGGCAGCAGTCTCCATCGCCCATTCTATAATGTTTTCTGTGAGCTCTTCTTTCGCCATCAGCAAGCACGCCGAGGCCGATTTTCCCACGCGGTGGGGACATTTCCGCCTTTTTGCTTTTGACGCCATCTTCGGAGGCGACAGGCGCAAAGAAGAAGCGGTCGCACTGGTGATGGGCGATATTCACGTTTCGCCGCCGCTGGTGCGGATCCACTCACAGTGTCTTACCGGGGACGTGTTCGGCTCCTTGCGCTGTGACTGCCGTCAGCAACTTGAGATGGCGCTGACGCTGATTGCCGAAGCCGGAGCCGGCGTGCTGGTCTACGAACTGCAGGAAGGCCGTGGCATTGGGCTGATGGCGAAGCTCCAGGCTTACGAGCTCCAGGACCAGGGCCGCGACACTGTCCAGGCCAACGAAGATCTCGGCTTCAAGGCCGACCACCGCGAATTCCAGCTTCCTGCTGAGATTCTGAAGTCTCTGGGGCTGAAGAGTGTCCGCCTGCTCTCCAACAATCCGCAAAAAGTTGCGGCGCTTGAAGCGGCGGGAATCAAAGTCACAGAGCGCGTTCCCTGCGAGGTGGAACCAAATGCCGAATCAGAGCGCTATCTGAACACCAAGAAAGAAAAGCTGGGGCATTTGTTTAATAGCAGATAGCAATTGGCACATAGCAATTAGCCAACTACTCGGGGTGCTGTGATACTGAAAGCAAATTTCCGTCTGGGTCTTTGAACCACGCTACCTTTGCGCCGCCGGGCGCTGTCCAGATGCCCAGTTTGTCCTGCTCGAACCAGCCGTATTTTTCGAAGACGACACCTTTTTTCTCCAGGCCGCTCACCACCTTCTCAATCTGTGAGACCTCCCAGCCGAGAAGCGTGAAGGGAAATGGAGTGAAGTCCTTGACACGAACCACCCGCAGCATGGTCCCGTTCGCGTCAAACACGAGAGCGAACTGATCGTCAGCCACAAAACGGAGGCCCAGCACATTTGCATAGAACCGGCGCGCTCTTTCGGCATCTTTGGTGGGAACGAACCCGATGACTTTGTTGGCGTTAAGCATTTTCGAGACCAGCCTCTCTTTGCGTCACCAGTTGCAGTAATTCTTTCTTATTCTTCGCCGGCAAGTCCAGCAAAGCTGACTTCACGAGCGCTCGATACACTTCCCCGGCGCCTGGCGCCTTTTTCAGTTCGCGCAGGTGCCGGCGCACGGTATTCACGTCACCACGTTTCATGGGACCGCCGTAAGCTTTTGCCGCGCCGTGTCGCAGATAGTTGTTCAGCGTCTGTTGAAGGATTGGGCCTATTACTTTTCGGGTTTGCTTCGCTTTAAGACCGGCGGCACGTGCGACCCGCTCGGCGGTCGCCAATTCGGCAACGAGCAGCGGCGAAGAGAAAGACCCTAACGCGTGATACAGCACCTTGGCTTCTTTTCGGATGGCGAAGATTTCAGCCTTCAACGCGCGGACGATCGCGCGCGCCTCACTCACTGCTTTCCTGTCACCTTCTACCGCAAAGGTAACGCCCTTCATACCGGGCGAAGTCCCCGGCACAAACGTCATCATCGGATGGAGAGATGCCACGTGAGCGCCAGCGCGTTTCAATGGTGCAAGCACATCGCTGGTCAGTGCACCGCTTGAGTGGAAGACGATGCGTCCGCGCCAACCGGACCGCGGCGATAATTGAAGAGCTGTTTGAGCGATCGCATCATCCGTGTGGCAAAGCCAGATGACCTTCGAGGCCAGTGCAGCGTCGGCGAGGATCACTGCTTTAGCGCGAAGCTTTTTCGCCAGCCTCCTGGCCCGGCGCTGCGATTTCGGCAATGGCCGGCTGACAACTTCCTCTATCCTGTAGCCCGCCGCCCTCAAAGCTGGGCCAAGCACAGCGGCGAGATTGCCCGTCCCAACCAGCGCAATGCTGTCGCGGCGTTTTCGGGCTGCTGGCATTTCGTGAATCAAGCTCCGGGGACAACCAGTTCATCCAACTCCAGGAATTGCTGCACAATTTCGTCCGGGTTTCTCTCCATCTCTTCCACTGTGCCGAAGAAGATGGCGCGGGCCTCATGAAGAAACACAATCCGGTCAGCCAGTTTCTTGGCCAGACGCATGTCATGCGTCACCACAACGCTCGTGAGTTTGAGCTGCAGTTTGAGTTTTTGGATCAGATCGCCAAGCAGCTGGGCCATGAGCGGATCCACCATAGTGGTTGGCTCGTCGTACAGAATGCATTCCGGTTGGGCGGCCAGCGCTCGGGCAATAGCCACGCTGCGCTTCATCCCGGTGGAAAGACCGGACGGCAGAATGTCGCGCACATGTTTCACACCGACCATCTCCAGCAAGCCGTCTACGATCTGGTAAATCTGCTCTTCGTCCAGGTCGTGGCGGTCGCGCAATGGGAAAGCAACGTTCTCGCCTACGGTAAGTGAATCAAAGAGTGCGCCGTTCTGGAAGACCATTGTCACTTTCTTGCGGATGCGTTCCAGTTCGGACTCGCCGTAGTCTGTAATATCTTCATGCGCCACGATCACGCGGCCCGCGTCCGGTTTGAGGAAACCCATGATGTGCTGGAGTGACACAGATTTCCCGACACCGCTGCGGCCCAGAATACAGAGCGTCTCACCTGCCATGGCATAAAAGCTGACATGGTCCAGGACTACGTGTTTGCCGAAGGCCTTAGAGACCTCGTGAAAAGCGAGGTAAGGCGACGGTTGCGCGTGTTCGTGATGTTCGCTGCTCATCGGATCCCAGCCAACGGAATGCTTGCGGGCGCGCTCCAGGTCCTCCGGCGTATTCAGATTCTCAAACATGTCCGCGGTGAAGGCAAATTATACCGCGCAGAGCGGTTGGACAATCCCGCTGATCTTCGGCGCCACGACCGTATCGGAAACCGCCGATGCCCGCTCGATTAAGTAACGCAGGAACTCGGGCTTAAGAAATGGCGTGTCCACGGCAATGATCAGATTCCACTCAGTTTGTGAATGGGGAAGCGCAGAATGAACGCCGCTTAGCGGGCCGCAGTGAGGCAAAATGTCTTCGTAGCCGGGGCCAAAGCTGCCATACCGCGTCCGCGATCCAATGATCAGAGCCTCACCGCAAACCGCCCGCACGGTGGTGAGGGCGTGTTCCAGCAGCGTCCGGCCATCCAGCGATAGCTCAGCCTTGTCCGTACCCATGCGGGAACTCTTGCCACCAGCCAGAACGAAGCCGGTGACCGGATGAGGCGGAACGCTCATGGATCAATAGTAATTGGTATTTGGCGCCTGGCTAAACCAACAAGTGGACGGTCAGTTGATTTCCACCCCGATGATGCGTCCAGCGCCGTCGAGCTCAAGGTTGGCTTTGGCCTGGAGCACCGAATCGCCGTTGAGACCGGGAACAGTGACGAAGACTTTTTCGTCCACCACGCTGGCGGAGTCGGTCTTTTGCAGAAAAAGGAGTGAACTGTTGTTGCAGCAGGGCTTGGGCAGCGTGAAGGCGAGGTCCGCCAACTCTCCCGTCTCGGTGATTGAAAGGGCGACCTCAATCGGATAGCTGGCTTGCACACCGCGTTCCTCAGCGGTGGGATCAAGCGCAGGCTTGAAAGCCACATAAAAGTGGATCCGCTCTTTTTCCGGGTTGTAAACCCCGCGCGCAACTCGTAATGACATAACTTTAAAGACTGAGGTTCTATCACATTTATGAGCGTTTAGGCCACAGAAAGAACGGTGACCGAGGTCCATTGGCCGTCGTCAGTCACGGTTTTTCGGGCTTTTGTTCTGATTTGGGAAAGTCGGCCCACGGGCTTTGTGTTCAAAAAATCGAGCACAGGCGGGGATGTCCTGTGCCCAACATTTTTTGGAACAGGTGATTGCTTTACTGCACCGGATTTCCATCCGCGTCTATCTTGTGGACTTCGCCGAGGTTTAACTCACGGATGCTGGCTTCCACTTTGCTCATATCGCCCACCACTACCCATACCAGATGTTTCGGCAGGATATATTTCTTCGCCGTCGCCGTGGCCGCATCAGGAGTGACGGCTGTGGCCTTCTGCGTGAAGGTGTTGTAGTAGTCCTCGGGCAGGTTGAACTGGAGAATCTGGCCATACGCTCCGGAGAGTTGCTGGACGGTTTCAAAGCTCCCCGGCAATGCGAGCGTGGCATTGTTCTGCTCGTCCTTCAGTTCTTCCGGCGTGATCGGTTTGGCGCCGACGATGTCGCCGTATTCCTTGATCAGTTGCTCCAGCGACTCCTTGGTCTTGTCCGTCTGCACCGGAGAAAGGCTCAGGTAAGGCCGTTGCCCGCGTGCGGGAAACAATAGGGTACGTACGCCATAAGACCAGTGTTTGTCTTCGCGCAGATTCATATTGATGCGCGAACTGAAGTTCCCGCCAAAAACGTCATTGACCAGTTCCAGCGGGATGGAGTCAGGATCACTGCGCGGTGGGGCCAATTGCCCGCCCATGATTACGCTCTGCCCCGAACCCGGCCGGTCAATTAGATAGACCACATTCTTTTCTGGCTGGGCGATTTCCGGCACATTCTTCCTGGGCACATCGCCTGGCTTCCCCAGGTCCTAGCGCGTCAATTTGGAGACGGCAGCTTCCGTACCGCTCCCGGTAAAGGGCCGCGAATAAGGATGGCCCTTCCCGTAGAGCAAACCCGGGAGAACGCGTAAGGCCATAGTTTGTGGCTGCACCTTTTCACGCTGAATGGCAGCGATGCGGTCTTTCTGTAAGCGGGCAAACTCTTTCTGCGGAAATGCCGGGTGCAGGACCAGGTCAGCGTAGATATCCAGCGAGCTGTCCATCGTGCTCTTCAGGGTATTCAGGCTCACGGTCGCCCAGTCGAGGTTGGCGCCGGCGTTGAAATTTGCGCTCAGCGATTCAAGTTCTTCGCTGATCTTGAGCGAATCGCGCTTCGCGGTACCTTCCTCGAGCATGCGCTGAGCGAGGCTTGCGGTGCCAGGCGCGTCCGCCGGATCGGCTGAGTATCCGCTGTCCACCAGCAGTGAGAAGTTCACAACCGGCGCGGTGTGTCTTTCCGCCAACACCACTTTCAGTCCGTTAGAGAGCGTGGTTTTCTGCATCGGAGGAAGATTCAGGGAAACAGCCGAACCAGGCGCAGGCTGCTTGGAGCGATCAATCTTGGCCTCAGTCTTGAAGCTGGGATATGGCTGCACTTCCAGAATGTAATCGCCGTCGCTGAGCCAGTCGTTGGCGGCTTTCTTCACGCTTGCGGGCGTGGCGGCTTTCACCTGCTTCAAATAGTCCTTGTAGCAATCGGGATTGCCGGTGTAGATCTGGCAGCGGGCAAGGAGGTCGCTCTTTCCGCCGAAACCGCCGATGCGCTCGACAATGCGCGCGTAGTTGCCCAAAATCTGCGTCTTGGCAATTTGCAGCTCCGCAGCCGTTGGACCATTCGCAAGAAAGTTGCGCAATTCTTCGTCCGCCACTTTTTCTACTTTCGCCAGGTCCTCTCCCGGTTTGGCTGTGAGCGTGAGGTCAAACTGGCCGCCGATCTCATTGTTGTCATCCGAGGCAGTGGCGCTGGTTGCAATCTGGTCTTTGTAGACCAGGCGCTTGTAGAGCCGCGACGTTTTGCCCCGTCCAAGTATCTGCGCGACAAGATCCAACTGTGATTTCTCGGTCGAACCGAACTGGGGCACGTTCCACACGCGATAGAGACGCGCCTGCGGCACGCGGTCCTGCACCCAGCCGCGATGCGTACCCGTCCGTTTTGCCACCCAGGACTCCTGCTTCGCGATGGGCGGGCCAGGAGGAATGTCGCCGTAATACTTTTCCACTTTCTGGCGCGCCACTTCGGGCGTGATGTCGCCAGCGATGACCACTGTTACGTTGTTCGGGCCGTAATAGGTCTTGAACCATTCCTGGACATCGCTCATCGACGCTGCGTCCAAGTCTTTCATGGAGCCGATCACGGTCCATGAATAAGGGTGACCAACCGGATAAGTGTTTTCGACCAGAAGCTGCTCGGTCACACCATAAGGCTGGTTCTCACCCTGGCGTTTCTCGTTCTGCACAACGCCACGCTGCAAGTCGAGTTTCTTCTGGTCGAGGACGCCCAGCAGATGTCCCATGCGGTCGCTCTCGGCGAAGAGCACGTAATCAAGGGTGGAGACCGGGACGTTCTCAAAATAATTTGTGCGGTCGTTATTGGTAGTGCCGTTGAGATTGGTCGCGCCAACGCGCTCCATGGCATTGATGTAGGTGAAGTTGAAATTCTCGCTGCCGCTGAACATCAGGTGTTCGAAAAGATGGGCAAAGCCTGTTTTGCCGGGCTTCTCATTCTTCGAGCCCACGTGATACCAGGTGTTGACGGCCACGATCGGCGCCTTGTGGTCCTCGTGTACCAGGACGGTGAGTCCATTCTTGAGCACGAATTTTGTGTACTTTATGTCGGGAATCGGGATATCCACGTTCGCAGCGCCGGCGGCTGCTTTGGGAGCGGCCGGGCCCGGTTTGGCTTGCGAAAAGGCGGGGATGAGATTGGTTGTGGCCATCCCGAGCGCCACAAGCGCTAACACAAAAATGTGCATCAGTTTGTTCTTCAAAGTTTCCTCCACGAAAACCACCATACCTAGAGCTGGTTTCAAAATCCCTTCATCACACAATTGGCGAAAGGGGCTTTGAAATGAGTTCGGACGGTGAAGCGGCACGCTTTCGCGTCACGTTCCCCTGCATTGATACCGGGGCAGAATGAATGCGCTGCGATTTTATGGTTGCTTCGAAGCAAAGTCAAAAAACGACGATCAGCAGCTTTAAAGGTCAAACGATGGATTGGTAAATTTATTTAGACGGAGTCACCAGCAAAAAGTCATCACGTAATGTCATTCGTCCACATAGGCCTTCGCGGCACGTTTAGAATTTCAGAGTGAAAGTCTTCCTGACGGGAGCGACGGGCTTTGTAGGCGGACACATGCTGCCCCGGCTGCTGGCCGAAGGACATGCTGTCCGCGCTCTGGTGCGGAGCCCTGAAAAGGCCGCTCCCCTCGCCGCTCCTGGCACCGAGCTGGTTCGAGGAGACGTGGTTGAAGGCGACGGCCTGGACGAGGCTCTGAACGGCTGTGATGCCGTTATCCACCTCGTCGGCATCATCGTTGAGAGCAACCGCGCTACTTTCGAGAGGGTCCATCACGTCGGCACACGCAACGTCGTCGAAGCCGCCAGGCGAAAGGCCATCCGGCGGTTTATCCAAATGTCTGCATTGGGAGTGCGTGCCGACGGCGTGGCGCCGTACCAGACGACCAAGTGGAAGGCGGAAGAAGTGGTCCGACAGAGCGGCATTCCATACTGCATTCTGCGGCCCTCGGTGATCTTTGGTCCGGGAGATGGCTTCGTCACCCAGATGCTGGATGTCATGCGCAAGGCACCGCTTTTTCGCCCAGTGCCCGGCGATGGCAAGCCCAAGTATCGGCCTATTTTCATTGATGATGTCACCGAATGTTTCTCTCGGGCGCTGGTTCTCGACTCCGCTACCAACAAGTCAATCGATCTCGGGGGATCGGAAGAACTTTCGCTCAACGACGTTCTGGAGCAGATTGCCCTTCGGGCCGGCATTCGCAAGCCTGCCGTCCATGTTCCGCTGCCGTTGATGTTCCTGGGAGCTGCCATCGCACAACATTTGCCGGGACGACCGCCGGTGACGGTTGATCAGTTGCGTATGCTGCGCGAGGGCTCCACCTGTGATATCGGTCCCATGATCGAGATCCTTGGCGTACATCCGCGAGGTTTCAGAGAAGGACTAAGTACATATTTGCACTCCATAAGTGACGGCACCTAAGGAGCGTCTAAGGCTTGATTCCGCAAATCCTGCGCGGATCAAGCGTTAACATGAATAGAGGTGGCTTGCTTTCTTTACAAAAATAAAGGTTCGCGGCATTTCCACAGAGTGCCGACAAAATTCGCGTATGGGAAGCAGCGGCCGTTCAGACCTGCAAGTCGCGACAGACGTACAAAACAAGATTAATTCCGACGGCAGCGTCCCTGACAAGCAGATCACCATTAACGCCAACAACGGCGTGGTGACCCTCACCGGAAACGTGAGCAGCGACGTGGCCCGCAATGCAGCCGCCAATGACGCAGGGCATGTGGACGGCGTAAAAACTGTCGTCAACAACCTTCAGGTTGCACCGGCGGTAGCAAGCACTCTGCCCGAACAGGCCACCGAGCCTGTAGCTCCGCCGCCAACGACCTATTCGTCGCCGGCGCGTCGGGAGCGTCCGTCGCCGCGTACCAGGACACGTTCGCGTGCAAGCTCCGGCGTTCAGCCATCTGAAACCGCTTCCAACAACAGCGCTAATGGCAACGGTCTGGGTACCACCATACCTTCCAATGACAACCCGAACACAGGTTCCACCGCCACACTCCAATCGAGCGCACCGCTTCCACCACCTGTCCCGCAAAAGATCGCCATTCCTGCTGGAACCCAGTTGGCAATCCGGTTGAACCAGGAACTGGATTCCGAAAAAGCACAGGTTGGCGACGTTTTCCGCGGATCAATCTCGGCACCCATCACGATTGATGGAGAGACGGTCATCCCGACAACTGCTGATGTGGAAGGGCGCGTCGTGGACGTGAAGTCCGCAGGCCGGTTTGCCGGACAGTCCGTACTCACGCTGCAACTTACGCGCCTGCTGATGAATGGCAAGAGCTACACGTTGACCACCGATCAGTGGACCAAGTCCGGTAGCGGGCGCGGCAAAGCTACCGCAGCCAAAGTGGGCGGCGGCGCAGCCGTGGGCGCGATTCTCGGCGGAATCTTCGGCGGTGGCAAGGGCGCGGCCATTGGAGCCGCGGCTGGAGCGGGCGCTGGAACCGGCGTCTCCGCCGCAACCAAGGGCCAGCAGATATTGCTGAAGCCCGAGTCAGTCATCAGCTTCACGACTCAGAACCCGCTGACGGTGACACCGGCAGCGAATCGTCAGCCCTTGCAGTAATTCCTGGCTCATCCAAGCGCCGCCCGCCCGGGCGGCGCTTTTTTGTTGTCCGTTAACGGACATACCAATTCCACCAGCGCACAGAAGCAAGCGCCATGCTTCGTGGCGAGCGTGAAATTAGGCTTTGTAATCAAGAGCTTGCATCGCGGCGTACTTGGTATGAGAATTGCCTTGAATATCCGTCAGCATAGCTTGTAAACCCAATTGGAGGGTGCAGTGAGAGGTGTATATCAGGATATCCGGTACGGCTGCCGCACGCTCATCAAGTCTCCGGGCTTCAGTTTGGTCGCGGTGGTGACGCTCGCTCTTGGCATCGGCGCAAACAGCACGATTTTTAGTTGGATTAACTCTACACTGTTGAACCCGATTCCCGGCGTCGCGAACGCCGGCGGTCTGGTTACGTTGAGTCGCAGTGAGAATCCGGAGTCGCCTCTGACCTTCTCGTATCCTGATGCTGTCGACCTGCGCGACAAAAGCCGCACCTTTTCCGGTCTGACACTTTTCGATACCCGCCCCATGGACCTATCCCGCGACGGTAAACCCGAACGTACGTGGGGCTCGTTGGTTACTGCCAATTTTTTCGACGTGCTGGGCATACGGCCAATCCTGGGCCGCGGTTTCTTACCTGAAGAAGACCAGAAACCTGGTGGAGCGCCGGTCGTCGTAATCAGCTATCGCTTATGGCAAACGCATTTCGGAGCAGACAGCGCCGTCGTGGGAAAGACGATCAGCATTAACCGGCGGCCGTTCACGATTGTCGGCGTAGCGCCGGCGCTGTTTCAGGGCAGCCAAACCGGACTGCGGTCCGAGATGTGGATACCATTGATGATGCAACGGCCCCTGGTTTCTGACGACGATTGGCTTCACGGACGGAGTGATACATGGCTGATACCAATGGGGCGGCTCAAGCCCGGCGTCTCACTGGCCCAGGCCCAGCAGGAGATGGGACTTCTCATGCGCCAGATCGCGGAACAGTATCCCGAATCCCACAAAGGACGCAACCAGATCACCCTGTTTCCCCTGTGGCGCGGACCGTTTGGGGCGAATGGATATTTTTATGTCCTGCTGCCTATCTTGATGGCGATTGCGGGAGTCGTTCTGCTGCTGGCTTGCGCGAACGTCGCCAATCTTCTGCTGGTACGTTCCGTGGCCAGAAGGCGCGAACTGGCCGTGCGGCTTTCGATGGGTGCAAATCGATGGCGTCTGGTCCGTCAACTATTGGTCGAGAGTTTGATGCTCGCTCTCCCCGGCGGAGCTTTGGCGGTCCTGATCACGACCTGGACGGCGAGGACTTTCACCAAGTTCATACCTCCAACGAATTTACCCATCTCACTCGATGTCAAAATTGACCAGACCGTGGTGCTGGCGACTCTCGGCATCTCTATCTTCACTGGAATCGCATTCGGCATTCTGCCCGCGTTGCGTGCCTCGAGCTTGAGTCCATTGGCGGTGCTCAAGGAAGAAAGCGGAAATGCGTCCGCCGGACCGCATAAGTCGCGGCTCTCCAGTGGGCTGGTTGTGGCCCAAATTTCCCTCTCGCTGCTCCTGCTGATCTGTGCCGGATTATTCGTGCGCACCTTCCAGAATGCGCAGCGCTTCGACCCCGGATTCAACCAGTACAACGTCTACGTAGGCTCCCTTGACTTGTTCCCCGCAGGTTACAAGCAGGCAACCGGCACGGAGTTTGAACGCCAACTTCTGACCAGGCTTGAGGCTTTGCCGGGTGTGCAATCGGTTGCGCTGGCCAATTGGATACCGCTGGGATTCAGCTGGGATACCACCATCATTCAGCCGGAAGGCTACGTCCCGCAGCCGCATGAGTCCATGGATACGGGCGAGAACGTCGTGAGCCCCGGCTACTTCCGCACGCTGCAGATACCGCTACTTGCCGGGCGTGACTTCAGAGAGCAGGATACGGAGGGTTCACAGGGCGTCGCCATTGTGAATCAGGCGCTGGCGGAGCGTTACTGGCCGAAGCAAGATGCTCTGGGAAAGCGTATCCACGCCGATAATCGCTGGTACTCGGTGGTCGGTGTGGCGCGGAATAGCAGTTACGCCGAGCTTGGCGAAGAAGCCCGGCCTTTCATCTATGTGCCTTCATACCAGGAGTACAGGAATCGTGTAATCATCCACGCCCGTGTCGCGGGTGACCCGATGATTCTGGCGCCGATGATCGAAAAGAAAATCCACGAGCTTAATGCTGAACTTCCCGTATTCGACGTATCAACGCTGGACTCGCGCGTGCAGGTCGCTAGTACGACTCCACGCATAGCGGCGACTTTTGTTGGGGCTTTCGGCCTGATAGCGCTGGCGCTTGCCGCCGTCGGGATTTACGGCGTGATCGCGTATACCACTCGCCAGCGAACACGGGAAATCGGGATCCGCATGGCACTCGGCGCGCAACGTATTCAGGTGCTGAAATTTGTGCTGGGTCAGGGATTGCGTCTCACCATAATGGGCCTGGCAGTGGGAGTTGTGTTGTCCCTGGTGACAACGCGACTCCTGAGCAGCCTTCTCTTCGGCGTCTCGGCAACAGACGTATTGACCTTTCTGACAGTTGCCGTTGTGCTGAGCTCAGTTTCGCTGGCGGCGTGTTATCTGCCGGCCCGGCGCGCTACCAGGGTTGATCCAATGGTAGTGCTCCGCTATGAATGAGTAGTGCCAAGAGTAACTAGGGCTGCTTGGAATTCCACCTTATAATCACACCACCCCTGAGAAATCCAGCACGGAGCCAGACCTCTGCACTTTTTTTACATTGTCGCGTTTTTTCTGTTTGGACTCGTGTTCGGCAGTTTTCTGAATGTATGCATTCACCGCATGCCGCTCGGGCAGTCGGTGGTGCATCCGAGATCCGCGTGTCCGGCTTGCAAGGCCCCGATTTCGGCCCGGGACAACATTCCCGTGCTTAGCTGGCTGCTTTTGGGTGGCAAGTGTCGCCACTGCAAGGCTACTATCTCCCCTCGATATGCGGCAGTTGAGCTGCTCACCGCAGCGTTGTTCGCGCTGGCCTACTACGTAGCCTCGGAGCAGTCGCCCATCAATCCCTGGTTGCTCGCTGCCAAATACTGCGTATTTTCTTTCTTGCTCATCGGATTGATCTTTACCGACGCGGAAACCAAGTTGCTCCCTGATCTGCTGACCAAGCCGGGAATCGCACTGGGACTGCTCTTCAGCGTGTTGGTTCCAGTCGAAGGACCGGCCGGGTTTTTCCTGAGAAGCTGGCTCCATCACGGGACGAACTGGCGAATCTTCTCGCTCATCAATTCGCTTGCCGGGGCAGCCATAGGAGCGGCTTTTATTCTGGGGATCGCATTGTTCTATCAGGCGCTTCGCGGCGTGGAAGGCATGGGGATGGGCGATGTAAAGCTGATGGCATTGATTGGCGCTTTTCTGGGAATGAAGATGACACTGCTGGTTTTGATGGTGGGATCGCTGATCGGAAGCGTGTTTGGCGTCTTCCTGATCCTCGCAGTCTGGCGAAAGCGGCTGGCCCGTAGACGGAGGAAAGTCCCAGTCGAACCAGTTGCGGCCGCGCGCAAACGGTCATGGCATTCCGCTATGTTGATTTATCGCAATTTTCAGATACCTTTTGGTGTATTCCTTGGAATAGCCGCTTTGCTGGCCGGGTTCTGGGGAGAGTCCGCGGTCCGCTGGTACTGGGGAATGCTTTGATAAAAGCGCTGCAAAATCCGCTCATATTCAAGATGGCGCTGCTGGCGTTTATCTGCTGCAGCGCCTTCTTAATAGGGATATTGTTGATTCGCGCTATTCGCAAGAATGTCTCCTACAAGGCCGAGCCAGAGCGCGTCGCCGCTGAAAACAGTCCTCTATTTAGTCTGGCTGCGTACAACGGCGTAATCCAACAACTGCGCGAGCAGGAGAAGGAACTCAAGTCGCTGCGCCAGCAGGAGCGGGAACGCGCCGCGGCCACGGAAAACATCAGCGATGCCGTACTCTCGAATCTCTCCAGCGGCGTGGTCTTCTTCGACCGCATGGGGCTGGTACGGCAAGTGAACGCTGCGGCCAAGTCGCTGCTTGGCTATGCTTCGCCCTTTAACTTTCATATACGCGACCTGTTCCGCGGCATCCGCGAGGTGCGCTGGCCCAACGGGACTGCTACGAGTTCGCCAGGCCCGTTTGTAGCCGAGATGGAACGGACCATTCGTGAAGCGACTCCATTCCAGCGCGTCGAAGCGGACTATGTCACTCCTGTTGGCGAAACGCGCGTGCTGGGGATAGGCGCGTCCGCAGTGCGCGCCCGGAATGGCGACATTCTCGGCGTCTCTTGCCTGATTGCCGACCTTACACAGATCACCGAATTATCGCGGCAAATGCGTTTGCAGGAAAACCTGGCTTCGCTCGGCGAAATGTCGGCCGGCATTGCTCATGAATTCAAGAACTCGCTGGCCACGATCTCAGGATACGCGCAGATGCTGGCGCAGGAGTCCGGCGAAAGCAATCA